>Ga0070734_10001196_pt1 | contig 40275 bp, 45 predicted proteins | sample Coa_R1_8_FD_66444 | JGI IMG/M metagenome (GOLD analysis project Ga0070734, IMG submission 66444) | Surface soil microbial communities from Centralia Pennsylvania, which are recovering from an underground coalmine fire - Coalmine... | ecosystem: Environmental > Terrestrial > Soil > Unclassified ...
CTCGACTGGCTCGAATGGTTTAACACCCAGCGACCACACCACGCCTTGGGCCTGAAGACTCCACTTGATATCCTCGCCGCTCACATCGGGCCTGAGTGCAAGATGTTATGGCCCAGTACAGAGTCTCGACTCCGGAAGGATGCGGATCAATAATCGTGACGCCGAGTGTTGCCGCTACGGCCGCCTTCCGCTTCCTTCTCGCTTTGCGCCCACGGTGGCTGACGAATGGTGAAGTGCGTTTTTCATCCGCGTTATCAGGTGCCGCTGCCGGCCGGCCATCCATTTCCGATTTCGAAATACCCGCTGCTGCGGGATCGGCTCATCGCCGAAGGCCTGATCGAGGCCGCTGATCTGGTCGAGCCCGAGCCGATCGACCTCGATACCGCCGCGCTCGTCCACACGCGCGAGTATCTCGAGAAGCTCGAGCACGCCGGCCTTTCGCCCGCCGAGGAGCGGCGCCTGGGTCTGCCCTGGTCGCAGGACCTGTGGAAGCGCTCGCGGCTCGCCTCGGGCGGAACGCTGCGCGCAGCGCGCCTTGCGCTCGAGGAGGGGCTAGCGGCCAATCTGGCCGGCGGCACGCATCACGCGTTTGCCGATCATGCCGAGGGGTTTTGCGTGCTGAACGATGTGGCCATCGCCATCACGCGGTTGCGAGCCGAGGGGCGCATCCGGAGGGCGGCGGTGATCGATCTCGACGTGCATCAGGGCAACGGGACAGCCTCCATCTTCGAATTCACCGAGGAGGTGTTCACCTTCTCGATGCATGGCGAGCGCAATTATCCACTCGCGAAGATGCGCTCGAGTCTCGACATCGGGTTGCCCGACGGCATGGAAGACGAGGCGTACCTCGAGATTCTAAGGCGTCACCTGCCCGCCGTGATCGAGCGCGCCCGGCCCGAGCTGGTGTTCTACGTCGCGGGGGTCGATGTGGCGCGGGGCGATCGCTACGGGAAGCTGGCCTTGAGCGAGGAAGGGATTCGTCAACGTGATGCGTATGTCATCGAATCCATTCGTGCACGCGGGCTGCCGCTCGCGGTCGTTCTGGGCGGCGGATATGCGTCGAGCCGCGAGCGTACCGCCGAATTGCATGCGCTCGTGTTCCGGAGCGCGATCGCGTTTGAGCGTCGCGGCGAGTGCACACCTCAGCGCCCGTAAAGCCCTGTAAGCGTTGCGCTCCCGAGCGATTGGGCGCGCGCGGCTCGCTCGATGTCCGCGGCGCTCGCGGTGGCCGCCACCTCGAGCCGCGCGCTCTTGAGCGCGTAGAGCGTGAAGACGTAGTGATGCGGTTTATCACCCTTGGGAGGACAAGGACCGCCGTAGGCAGCTTCGCCAAAGTCGTTGTGCGCCTGAAGCGCGCCCGCTGGGATGGAGGGATGCGCGCCGCTGCCGGCGCCGGTGGCGAGCTCGGTGCTCGCGGCGGGGATGTCGTAGACCAGCCAGTGCCACCAGCCAACGCCGGATCGGGCGTCGGGATCGAACATGGTAAGCGCGTAGCTTCGCGTGCCCGTCGGTGCGCCGTGCCAGCGCAGCGTCGGGGAGACATTCTGGCCGCCGCATTTGTCGTAGGCCTGGGTCATGGCGATCGTGCCACCGGGCGCGATATCGGGACTTGCGAGCTCGAAAGAGTCGGCTGAGGCGACGGTCGACCCGAGAAAGAGCAGGAGAGAGACTGCGACGCCTCCGCCTTTTGCCCGTGCGCGAGGTGCGCGGGACGATCGGTGCATGAGCCTCCCGTCGAGGGCGGGAGGCCTGCGCCTCCCGCTCAATGAATTTACGCCGCCACCATCATCCCTTTGAGCTTGTTGATGGCGTTCGTCTCGACCTGGCGTACGCGCTCGGCCGAGATGCCGTATTCCTCGGCGAGCTCGTGCAGCGTCGCCTTGTCGTCCGTCATCCAGCGCCGCTTGAGGATCGTGCGACTGCGCTCATCGAGCTTCTCGAGCGCGACGCTCAGCCGATCGCTCGAGTCCTCCTCCCACTCTTCGCGCTCGACCTCGATCGCCGGGTCCGCATGCGCGGCCGGCAGATACATGGCGGGCGAGTAGCTGGATTCCTCCTCGTCGCTGTCGGGCATCGGATCGAAGGACATGTCGCGCGCGGCGAGACGTTGCTCCATCTCGCGCACATCTCGCGCCTCGACGCCGAGGTCGCGAGCGACCGCCTGGGTTTCCTCCTCGGAGAGCCACGCGAGATTCTTCTTCATGCGCCGTAGATTGAAGAACAGCTTGCGCTGCGATTTCGTGGTCGCCACTTTGACGAGGCGCCAGTTGCGCAGCACATACTCGTGGATCTCCGCGCGGATCCAGTGCACGGCGAAGGACACCAGGCGCACGCCGACGCCCGGATCGAAACGCTTCACCGCCTTCATCAGACCGACGTTGCCTTCCTGCACGAGGTCACCCATCGGCAGGCCATAGCCCAGATAGCCGCGGGCGATGTGCACGACGAATCGCAGGTGCGACAGCACCAGCTGCCGCGCGGCCTCGAGGTCGGCCGCGTCGCGAAAGCGGCGGGCAAGCGCGATTTCCTCGTCCTTCGAGAGGACCGGGATCTGCGAGACACGATCGATGTAGGCGTCCAGGGTCCCCACGGGGCCCGCAAACACCAAACCAGTTTGTTGAGCGACCAAAGCAGTACTCATATGTTCAGACTTACCTCCGGTTGGACCCCATGATAGCACTCTCAGGGGGAGAGTGCTAACGCCGCAGGTCCCTTCCGGGCCGGATATAATCCCTTATATTTCTGAGGCTTAGAGGGCTTGGGCTCAGCTGGGCCGCACCGCCCTGATATGCCGGCTGGCCGCAATCCAAGACCCCAGCCAGGACAGGCCGAGCGCCGCTCCAAGCACCGGCAGCGTCGAGGTCCATCCAAGCCCTCGAAGCTCGAAGCGGCTTCCATAAAGTCCCGCGAGACGCTCGACCGGACCCGCGAGCAGCGCCACCGCCAGCCCCACCACGAGGATGGCTCCCAGTCCTCCGCCGAGCCCATACCAAAGGCCGCTGTAGAGGAAGGGACGCCGCGCAAAGCCGTCCGTTGCGCCCACTAGTTTCATGACCTCGATCTCGGCCTTGCGGTTCAAAATATCGAGGCGGATGGTGTTGCCGACGATGACCACGACCCCGACCCCGAGAAGCGCGGCCGTGAGCCACAGGATCCGCCTGAAGACCTCCAGCAGGGCGTCCAATCGCTGCACCCACTCGGTATCGAGCTGCACCAGATCCACGTCCCGCAGAGCGGCAATCTGGGCTTGAAGAGCCTGCGTCCCGTCGGGGGTGCTGGCGGTGACCGTGGGGGTGACGATGAGCGTCGTCGGCAGGGGATTGTCGCCGAGCGCATCGAGCGCCTTGCCGAAGCCGGACGCGGTACGGAATGTGGCGAGCGCCTCATCGGGCGGAATCAGACGCACCTGGGCCACGTCGGCGCGGGTCCGCAGTTGCTTTGCGATCGCCTGCGCCCGCTCAGCGCCGACCGAACGGCCCAGGTAGACCGACAGGTCGAATGCCTGGTTCCACTGCTCGGTAGCCAAGCGGGTGTTCTGCAGCAGCACATTCAAGAACAGCGGCAGTGCCAGGGCGACGGCCACGACCGCCATGGTCATGGCGGTCGCGGCGGGCTGCTGGGCGAGACGCCCGAGTGAGCCCACGAAGGTCTGGGCGTGCCGGGTGAGCCACACTGAAGGCGCGCTCATGTGGCCGATTGAAAAGTGCTCATCGAGTCAACCAAGGTGGAACCCGAGGGCGATGCGACGTGCGCCGATGCGGCGCGGGGCATCGAGCCCTCGATCGCGCCTCCAGCGACGACCCGGCCGGACTCGATCACGATGCGGCGTGCCGGAAACTGATCGATCAGGTGCACATCGTGGGTCGCAATGAGCACCGTCACGCCGACCTCATTGAAGCGGCGGAACAGCTGCATGATCTCCAGTGCGAGATCCGGATCCAGATTCCCTGTGGGCTCATCCGCAATGAGGAGCGGGGGCTTTGCGACGACCGCACGCGCGATGCCGACGCGTTGCTGCTCACCGGTCGAGAGCTCGAGGGGGCGGCACTTTTCCTTGGCGAGCAGCCCCACTTGATCGAGCGCAGCGCGCACGCGCTTCTCGACCTCGCGCCGGCCAATGCCCGCGATGATGAGCGGCAATGCCACGTTGTCGCCGATGGGGCGGTCGTTCAGGAGCTTATGGTCCTGGAACACGACGCCGATCTTGCGGCGGAACTGCGGGATGCCGCGCGCGCGAATGGCTGCAGTGCTGCGAGCATCGACGAAAACCTGACCGCGCGTCGGCCGCTCGATGAGTGCGATGAGCTTCAAGATGCTGCTCTTGCCGGCCCCCGAGTGGCCGGTCAGGAAGGCGAGCTCTCCCGTGCCGACCTCGAAGGTGACTCCGGAGAGCGCCTCGCGGGCATTCGGGTAGCGTTTGTAGACATCGACGAAGCGGATCACGCGGCCACATCCTGCGCATCGGATTTCAGCAGCGCGGCGACGAACTCGTGCGCGTTAAACACGCCGAAATCCTCGGTCTCCTCGCCGACGCCGATGAAGCGGATCGGGATGCCGAGGCGCTGGGCGATCGCGAGAACGACGCCGCCTTTGGCCGTGCCATCAAGCTTGGTGACCACGAGCCCGGTCACGCCCAGCCCCTTGTTGAACTGCTCTGCCTGGGCCACCGCGTTCTGGCCGATGGTGCCATCGAGCACGAGCAGAACCTCGTGCGGGGCGCTGGCGTCCAGGCGCGCGAGGACGCGCTTCACCTTCTTCAGCTCCTCCATCAGATGCGCCTGCGTATGGAGCCGGCCCGCGGTGTCGGCGATCAGAACGTCGATGCCGCGCGCCTGCGCAGCGCGCAGGGCATCGTAGATCACGGCGGCCGGCTCGGCGCCCGACTGCTGCGAGACGATGGGGACGCGATTTCGCTCCGCCCACACCTCGAGCTGCTCGCGCGCGGCGGCCCGGAACGTGTCCCCCGCGGCCAGCATCACGCTCCTGCCCTCTGCGAGCAGTCGATGTGCGAGCTTGCCGATGGTCGTCGTCTTGCCCGCCCCATTGATGCCGATCACCAGAATGACGTAAGGCTTATGGGCCGCATCGATGACGAGCTCACGCTCGACCGGCTTGAGCACCTCCTCCATCGACTGGCCGAGGGCCCGTAGCAACGCTTCGACATCCTTGAGCTCCTTGCGCGCGACCTGCATGCGCAGACGATCGAGGATTCGCGTGGTTGCCTCGACACCGACGTCGGCGGTGATGAGACGGGTCTCGAGATCGTCCAGGATCTCGGCGTCAATCTTGCGCCCCGGCAGCAGCTCCTTGACGTCGGTCGTCAGCCACGCGGGCCCCACGTTGATCTTGGCACGCAGACGCTTGAAGAAGCCGCGCACGCCGCTCGTTTTTCCCTCTTCGGCCATCACAGAAGCTTAGCATCAGCGACGGCGGCAAGTTTCGGATCACCATCGTCCACTCGGCTATCATCGAGGGGTGCGTGCCAAGCGCGAGCGAAGGGTCCCGGGCGGTCGCAATGCGGTACGCATCATCGGCGGCGCATGGCGCGGCCGGCGTGTGCACTTCCCGGACGTCCCGGCACTGCGGCCGACGCCGGACCGGGTCAGAGAAACCCTCTTCAACTGGCTGCAGCAGGACATCCCGGAGGCGCACTGCCTGGACCTGTTCGCGGGCTCGGGTGCGCTCGGGCTGGAGGCCTTGTCGCGCGGCGCGCGCCAGGTGCTGTTCGTCGAGCGATCGGCTGAGGCCGCGAGCATGCTGCGAGTGGAGCTCGCACGGCTCGGGGCGAGCGCGCGTGCCGAGCTCCTCGAAACCGATGCGAGCCTGTTTCTCGCCCGTCCTGCCACCGCATTCGATGGCGTGTTTCTGGATCCACCCTTCGGCCAGGACGCGCTCGCACAATATGTTGGATTGCTCGATGCCGGCGGTTGGGTGAAGGCCGGCAGCTGGGTGTATCTCGAAAGCGAGCGCAGCGCCGGCGCGCCGAGCCTGCCCGAGCACTGGGTGCTCAGCAGATCGAAGTACGCCGGCGAGGTGGGTTATCATCTCGCCCGCGTCGCCGCCGATCGCTCGCGCGGCCGGCCGGGCGAGCTGCCTTGAGCTCAGATCTGCATTTGAAATTGCACGTATGGCATCATCCGGGCAGGGCGCGTGATGAATAAAAGAACAGCCGTCTATCCCGGCACCTTTGATCCGATCACCAACGGCCACCACGATCTCGTGCGCCGCGCTGCCAGCATCTTTGATCGAGTCGTGGTGGCCATTGCCGCCAACCCGAACAAGGCGCCGATGTTCACGCTCGACCAACGCGTCGACATGGCGCGGCGCGTGCTCGCGGACGTCAAGAACGTCGAGGTACGCGGCTACGAGGGTCTTACCGTCGACTTTGCCCGACAGAACGGGCTCTCGGTCATCGTGCGGGGCTTGCGGGCGGTGTCCGATTTCGAGTTCGAGTTTCAATTGGCCAACATGAGCCGTCATCTCTCGCCGGAGATTGAATCGGTGTTCATGACGCCGCAGGAACAATACACCTTCATCTCCTCGACGCTCGTACGTGAGATCGCGGTGCTGGGCGGCAACGTGTCCGAGTTCGTGCACCCGATCGTCGAGGTCGAGCTCAAGCGGCACCGCAAAAGCTGATGCCAAAGCACGTTCTCACCCTGCGCACCGCAGGCGCGCTGCTGGCGATGCTCGCGCTGCTGACGAGCGGCGCGGTGGGTGCCGATCAGCCACGCGCGGACAAGGGCGATGCGGTGCGGGCCGCTCACCGCGGCGCCATCGCCAGCGCCTATCCCCTGGCGAGCCAGGCGGGACAGGAGATGCTGTCGAAGGGCGGCAACGCATTCGACGCGGCGATCGCGGTATCGGCGGCACTTGCGGTCGTCGAGCCGACGAGCTCCGGGCTTGGAGGCGGAGGGTTTTATCTGCTGCATCGATCGGCCGATGGCGCCGACATCATGCTCGATGCGCGCGAGAAGGCACCGGCCGCAGCCAGCCGCGACATGTACCTGGATGCGGCAGGCACCCCGATTGCGCGGGCTTCGACCGAGGGAGCGCGCGCTGCGGCCATTCCGGGCGAGCCCGCGGCGTTCGAGTACCTTGCCGAGCATTACGGCAAGCTGTCCCTCGCGGTGAGCCTCGCACCGGCGATCCGCCTGGCGCGCGAGGGCTTTCCGCTCTATGCGCGATTGCAGGGCGCAATCCGCTACAAGCGTGAGCAGCTGCTGCGCTCCGCGGAGGCGGCCAAGGTATTTCTCACCTCCGAGGGCGGAGTGCCGGAGCTGGGCGCGCTCATCCGCCAGCCGGATCTTGCGCGCACGCTCGAGGCCCTGGCGCAGCAGGGTGCGCGCGGATTCTATCGCGGACGCGTCGCGGAGGACCTCGTCGCGGGCGTGCGGGCCGGGGGAGGCCTCTGGACGCTCGCCGATCTCGAGCACTATCGCGTGATCGAGCGCAAGCCGCTGGTGGGGCACTATCACGGCGCGCGCATCGTTTCGGCATCGCCGCCCTCATCGGGCGGCGTCGCGCTCATCGATGCGCTTAATATTCTCGCGGGCTACGATCTTGAGCACCAGGGCACGGTGACGCGCAAGCACCTCATCATCGAGGCGATGCAGCGCGCCTATCGCGACCGTGCCGTGTACCTCGGAGATCCGGATTTCGTCACCATGCCGCTCGCTCAGCTCACGAGCGAGGACTATGCCGCCGGTCAGCGCTCGAGCATCCGCCTCGACCGCGCCATGCCGAGCGCCGCGTTGCCGGGTGTCGAGCCTCCCGCCTCGGGCATGCACACCACGCACCTGTCGGTGCTCGATGCAGCGGGCAACGAGGTGGCCGGGACGATCTCGATCAACCTGTTTTTCGGGTCGGGCAATATGATTCCGAGGACGGGTGTGCTGCTCAACGACACGATGGATGATTTCTCCCTCAAGCCCAACACCCCGAACGCTTTCGGTCTCGTCGGCAACGAGCAGAACGCAATCGCGCCCGGGAAGCGGCCGCTCTCGAGCATGACCCCGTCGTTCATCGACACCGGGAAGGGCAGCATGATCATCGGCTCCCCGGGAGGCAGCTACATCATCAGCATGGTGCTGCTCGGCACTCTCGACTATCTCGAGGGCATGGACGCGGCCGCAATCGTCGCGGACCCGCGCTTCCATCACCAGTATCTGCCCGATGTGGTCGAGTACGAGAAGGGCGCTTTCTCGGCGCCGGAGGTGAGCGGGCTTCAGGCCATGGGCCACAGGCTCGAGGAGGGGAGCCGTCGCTGGGGAAACATGGAGGTCATCACCTGGGATTTCGCCAGCGGCAAAGTGGAGGCGGCCTCGGACCCGCGCGGCGAGGGAGTGGGGCTGGTCTACTGAAAAGCCCCTTTTCTCAGTGCTGACAGCGGGCGCACCAGTAGGTCGAGCGCTGACCTTGGGTGAATTGCCGGATGGGCGTGCGGCAGACGCGGCAGGGCTCGCCCCGGCGCTCGTAGACGAACAGCTTCTGGCTGAAGTAACCCGGCGTGCCCGCCGGGTTCACGTAATCGCGCAGCGTGGTGCCGCCAATCTCGATCGCCTCGGCGAGCACGGCCTTGATCGCCCCGACGAGGGTCGCCGCCTCGGCACGGGTGATGCGGCGCGCCGCACGCCGCGGTGAAAGTCGTGCGCGAAAAAGCGCTTCACTTGCGTAGATGTTGCCCACGCCCACGACCACGTGCGAGTTCATGAGGAGTGCCTTGAGCGCGATCGTGCGGCCCCGCGTCGCGCGATGGAGATACGCCGCATCGAACCCATCGCTCAAAGGCTCGGGGGCGAGCCGGGCGAGGAGTGGGTGAGTCTCGGGCGGCGCTTGCGTCCAGTGCAGGCTGCCGAAGCGGCGCGGATCGTGATAGCGCAGCGCGAGGCTGCCCTCCAGAGACAGATCCCAGTGGTCGTGCAGGCCCGGCGGGAGCCCCGTCTGGATCAGCCGCACGCTGCCCGACATGCCGAGATGCACGATGAGCGTGCCCCGCTCGAATCGCAGCAGAAGGTACTTCGCACGCCGCTCCACCGCATTGAGCCTCTGGCCGGTGAGGACGCGCTCGAGGCCGCGGGCAATGGGCCAGCGCAAGCGGCGCTCGCGCACCTGCAGCCGCGCGACGCGCCGGCCCTTCAGGGCCGGCTCGATCCCGCGGCGCGTGGTCTCGACTTCGGGCAGCTCAGGCAGGAGCGGATCCTGCGCGGTGTGTTACTTGATCTTCGCCTCTTTGTAGGCGACGTGCTTGCGTACCACCGGGTCGAATTTCTTCGTCTCCATCTTGTCCGGGTGCAGACGCTTGTTCTTGGTGGTCGTGTAGTAGTGCCCGGTACCGGCCGATGAAACGAGCTTGATCTTGTCGCGCATGTTCGCTCCTCAGATGTCCTGGCCCTGAGCGCGCAGGTCGGCAACCACCACATCGACGCCACGCTTCTCGATCGTGCGCAGGCCGCGCGTGCTGACCCGCAGCGTGACGAAACGCTTCTCGCTCTCCAGCCAGAAGCGATGGGTGTGCAGGTTCGGTAGAAAGCGGCGGCGCTTGCGATTGTTCGCGTGCGAGACGGTATTGCCCGTCTTCGGGCGCTTTCCGGTAACTTGGCAGACGCGCGACATGGCGGTGATTCCCAAAGGACCTCAAAAACGAGCCGGTTTTTATACCAGAGAAGCGCTCCAAGCGCCAACTTGTACCAAGAGACACGACAGGGCCGATCAGACCCGACCCGGGTCTTGCGCCGATGCCCGCGGCGTAACCGGAAACACCTTAAGATATTGAATTAAAAAGAAATATAATCAGCGCCTGGGCGGAAAGCTAGATCAGCCCGCGCTCCGCGAGCGACACGCACGCCCCGTCCCCAACGATGATGTGATCGAGCAGGCGAACGTCGACGAGTGCCAGCGCATCCTTCACGCGTTGCGTGATCAGCTCATCCGCCTGGCTGGGCTCCGCGACCCCGGAGGGGTGGTTGTGGGCCACGATGAGCGCCGCGGCATTGTGCTTGAGAGCGAGCTTCACGATCTCGCGCGGATGTACGCTCGCCCCATCGATGGTGCCGCGAAACAGCTCCTCGTAGTGCAGCAGGCGGTGACGCTTGTCGAGGCACAGACAGCAGAAGACCTCGTGCTCGAGGTGCTTCAATCGCGCACTGAGATAATCCCGCGTCGCCCGTGGATGGTGCAGCGAGGGCCCGGTCTTGAGAGTCTCGGCGAGCTGGCGGCGAGCGATCTCGGCGGCGGCCTGCAGCTCGGCGTAGCGGGCATCACCGAGGCCCGGCTCGGCGCAGAAACGGGCGCGATCGGCATCGAGCAGGCAGCGCAAGGACTGAAAGCTCGACAGGATGCGACGCGCGAGGTCGAGCGCCGATTGCCCGCGTGTGCCCGTGCGAAACAGAATGGCCAGCAGCTCGGCGTCCGAGAGCGCACCGGCACCCCGCGCCAGGAGCTTCTCGCGCGGTCGTTCGGCGGCGGGCCAGTCGTAAATCGGCATGCGGCTCGATGATATCCATGAGCGACGCATGGAACTCACAGACATTTGGCGCGGGTGCGCGAAGATTCCGGGCGGTGCCCGGAGATTCCTGGCGGTGCCCGGAGATTCCTGGCGGTGCCCGGAGATTCCTAGCGGTGCCCCGAGCTGCCGAAGCCGCCGCTGCCGCGCTCGCTGCTCGAGAACTCCTGGACCACGTCGAAATCGACCTGCACCACCGGCACGATCACCATCTGCGCGATGCGATCGCCCGGCTGGATCGTGAAGGCCGTGCTGCCGCGGTTCCAGCAGGACACCATCAGGGGGCCCTGATAATCGGAATCGATGAGCCCGACCAGGTTGCCGAGCACGATGCCTTGCTTGTGACCCAGGCCCGAGCGCGGCAGGAGCAGAGCGGCCAGCCCGGGATCCTCGACGAAGATGGAAACACCCGTCGAGACGAGCTGCGCTTCCCCGGGGGCCAGCACGAGCGGCTCATCGAGGCACGCCCGCAGGTCCATGCCGGCCGAGCCCGGCGTTGCGTGGGCGGGCAGGGGAAAGACGCGCCCGATGCGCTCATCGAGGATGCGCAGCTTGACGCGCTGGCGCATCAGCGGCGCACGCGGCGCGTTCGCAGGCGCGCGCGCGAATCCGCGCCGATGTTGCGTCGCTTGCGCTTCGTGCGCCGGGGGGCGCCCTCGGGTCGAGGCATGCGCCGCGCGATGAGCGCGATCAGCTCGCGGGCCACCTCGAGTTTCGGCGCGCGCGCCACCTCGGCCTGCCCGCCCGGCCAGAGCACGGTGAGCGCATTGTCCTCGCAATCGAAGGCGAGTCCCTCGCCGACCTGATTCGCGGCAATCATGTCGAGTTTCTTGCGCTTGAGTTTCGAGCGGGCGTTTTCCTCGACGTTCTGCGTCTCGGCGGCGAAGCCGACGACGAAGGGTCGCTTCGACATCTCGGCGACCGAGGCAACGATGTCGGGTGCGGGCTCGAGGTCGAGCTTCACGGTGCCGTTCTGTTTCTTGATCTTTTGCTTGGCGACGCTCACCGGTTGAAAATCCGCGACCGCCGCGGCGGCAATGAGCACATCGGCCTCCGCAACGTGCCGATGCACGGCGGCGTACATATCGCGCGCGCTCTCGACATCGATGCGTGTCACGCCCGCCGGGGTCGGCAGCTGCACCGGTCCGGTGACGAGTGTCACGTGAGCGCCTGCCTCGCGCGCCGCCGCCGCCACCGCGAAGCCCATCTTGCCGGAGCTGCGGTTCGTGAGGTAGCGCACCGGATCGAGCCGCTCGCGCGTCGGGCCCGCAGTGATCAGGACGTTGAGGCCGGTGAGAAGCCCGGCGTTGGAGGGGGGCGCCAGCAGGGTCTCGGCGAGCTCAACGGGCTCCCACATGCGCCCCGAGCCGATCTCGCCGCATGCCTGCCCGCCGGCAGCCGGTCCGAGCAAACGCACCCCGCGGGTGATGAGCGTCTCGATATTGGTCTGGGTCGCCTTGTTCGACCACATGAGGCGATTCATGGCCGGAGCGAGCGCAATCGGCGCCTCGGTCGCCAGACACAGGGTCGTCAGGAGATCGTTGGCGCGGCCGGCTGCGAGCCGTGCGATGAAATCGGCGCTCGCGGGGGCGATGAGCACGAGCTGTGCCCAGCGCGCGAGCTCGATGTGACCCATCGCCGCCTCGGCGGCCTCATCCCACAGATCCGTACGTGCCGGACGGCCGGAGACTGCCTGGAAGGTCGTGGGGGCCACGAATTTCTGCGCACCGGCCGTCATGACGACCTGCACCTCGGCACCGCGCTCGATCAGGCGGCGTACGAGGTCCGGACCCTTGTAGGCGGCAATGCTGCCGGTCACCCCCAGCAAAATACGGATGCGTGGCGTCAATGGATGCCCTTCAGCTCTTTGAAACGCGCGATGTCGTTGGCGAATTGCTTGCTCATCGTCGCCTCCTCGGCGCGTTTTTCACGCAGATTCTCCCGCTGCGTTCGGATGTCGTTGTCGAGGCGTACCAGATCGTCCGCCATCTGGTCCGTCATCGGCGGCGCCTTGGGGTCGGCGCTGTAGGGCCTGAAGCGCTGGCTCATGTTGCGCAGCCTCTTGAGCTTCGCGTCGTCCTGCTCGAGGAACGTGCTGGTCACCTTGATCTGATCGGCGAGCAGCGTGAGGCGCTGATCGCGCAGGCGCTCGATTTCCTGAACGGAGACGTAGGTGTTGAGCAGGTTCTTGTCGCGCAGCTCCCGCTGCTCGGAGTCGAGCCGCATCTGATCCTCGCGCGCGAGCTCCTCGGGGGACTTTTGCGGCTCGACGTGCTCGAGCTCGACGCCGGCTCCGTTGATGACCTGACCGCCCTGTGCGGCGTACTCCGGGGGTATGTGATCGCCGTAATGCGTCACCCCCTGATCGTCCACCCACTTGTAGAGTCTGCGAGCGCTGCTGCTCGAATGGCTCACCGACTGCGCGAGCGCGGCGGCGCTGAGCATGAACGCGCCGACGATGAAGCCGAGGTGTTTTACGGTCATGGCTCCTCCTGGTCGGGCGACATTCTGAGCCGCGCGTATCGCCTTTTCCAGAAGACGCGCCTCATTCTGTGAGCCGGTGGGCACCTCTCACTCCGCAAGACCATGGTGCTGCCAGTAGGACTGCATGCGCTCGAGCTCGGCGGTGAGCCCGAGGTGGCGCAGGTGCTCCATGAGGTCCTGGAGCGTGAGGACTGCGACCACCGGCAGCCCGAACTGCTCGCGGACTTCCTGCACCGCCGACAGGGGACTGACCGTGCCGCGCTCCTGGCGATCGAGCGCGAGCAGCACGCCTGCGGGGTGCGCGCCGGCCGCGCGGATGATGCCAATCGACTCGCGGATCGCGGTACCGGCGGTGATCACATCATCGACGATCAGCACGTTGCCCGCGAGCGGGGCACCGATGATGAGCCCGCCTTCCCCGTGATCCTTGGCCTCCTTGCGGTTGAAGGCGAACGGCAGGTTCAGATCATGGCGCTCCGCGAGCGCGGTGGCGGTCGCGGTGACCAGGGGGATGCCCTTGTACGCGGGCCCGTACAGCATGTCGCAGGTGATATCCGAGGCGACCAGCGCATCGGAATAGGCGCGTCCCACGGCAGCGACGGCAGCCCCCGTGTTGAGGAGACCGGTGTTGAAGAAATAGGGGCTCTCGCGCCCGCTCTTCAACGTGAAGTGCCCGAACTTCAGCACGCCGAGACGCAGGCACAGCTCGATGAAATCGCGTCGATAAGCGGGCGTCATGATCCCGAGAGTCTGGCAAGCCGCCCTGCGGGGCGCAAGCGCGGGGGCTCGTGCGAGCCAAAGCGCTGCGGCGGGGCCCGAGGCCGGCTGCTATGATCGCGCGCCACATGGAGTCCAAGAAGCCCACGCTCATCGATGCGCTCAAGGACCGGCGCATGACGGCCATCCTGCTGTTGAGCTTTGCCTCGGGGCTGCCGTTCAACTTGACGGGCTCGACCCTGCAGGCGTGGCTCGCCTCCGTCGACATCGACATCAAGACGATCGGCATCTTCTCGCTCCTCACCGCGCCCTACGTGCTCAAGTTCTTGTGGGCGCCGCTGCTCGATCGTTTCCTGCCGCCGCTTCTCGGCCGGCGCCGCGGCTGGATCATGCTGTTTCAGCTCGCGCTCGGCGTGAGCCTCGCCGTGATGGGACTGACCTCACCCCGGGAGGAGCTCGCGGTCCTCGGGACGATGGCGTTCCTGGTCGCCTTCTTGTCGGCCTCGCAGGACATCGTGTTCGATGCGTATCGGGTCGATGTCATTCCGCCCGCGGAGCGGGGGCTTGCGGCAGCCGCGACCAACTTCGGCTACCGCTCGGCGGCGATGTTCGGTGGAGCGGTCCTGCTCATGGTCGCCAAGCGCGTGGGGTTTCGCAGCGCTTACGAGCTCGTCGCCGGCATCATGCTGCTCACGGTCCTCGCGACCCTGTGGGCTCCCGAGCCCGAGATCCCGGGCCGGCCGCCGCGAACGCTCACCGAGGCCGTGGTTCAGCCGCTGCAGAACCTGCTCGCGCAATCCGGGGCGGTCGGCTTCCTGCTGTTCGTGCTGCTGTACAAGGTGGGGGATGCTTTTGCATTGAGCCTGTACAGCGCCTTCATGCTGAAGGGCATGCACTTCACGCTCGATCAGCTCAGCTGGGGCAAAGTCGACATGACGGTGTCGACCATGGCGGGCGCCGCCGTCGGCGGCTGGCTCTACATGCGCTGGGGCATGTTCCGCGCGCTCATCGTCTTCGGTGTTGCCCAGGCGTGTACCAACCTCATGTACATGTGGCTGGCCCTCGCCGGATCCAAGTTCTGGCTCATGCTGCTTGCGACCGGTCTCGACACCGGCGTCGGCGGCATGGGCCAGGCCGCCTTCATCGGCTTCATCGTCTCACTGTGCAGCGCCAGCTACAGTGCCACCCAGTTCGCGTTGCTGTCGGCGCTCGCGGCCGTGCCGCGGACGGTGCTCGGCTGGGTCGCGGCCACTGTCGTTTCGAGCGTCGGCTGGGCGCATTTCTTCGTGATCACTTTCGCGACCGCCGTGCCCGGACTCACGTTGCTGGTGCTCCTCAGGAGCCGAATCGATGCGCTGGAGGCGCGCGCGGCGCGGCCCTAGATCAGCGAACGGAAAGATCAGTCAGCGGCGCAGCGATCCATCGGGAGCGCGAGACCAGACGGGTCTAATCGTGTCCTCGATGTCGCGGTCGAGATCCTCGGCCTCGACATCCACTGCGCCCGACCAGTCCTCCGGTGCATCGGCCATGTCGATCATGCCGTCGACCAGCTGATCGTTCCAAGCTTCGAAGTCGATTTCGGTGACGGTGCCGTCGAAGTACTGGATTTCGATGGTCTCATCGGCCTCGTCGATGGCGACCACCTCGAAGAGCTCGCTGGTACCACTGCGATACCACTGACCTACGATCGGCTGGACAACGTTCATCGCCGTCTCCGTCTGTTATGCTCTGCACTCATATAACTCTCAATGCGTCGTTCGCGCAATGGGCAGTTTTGGCGCGAAGCAGCATGAGATGCTCCAGCAAGTCGTCAAGTTTTTCGTCGTCTTTTTCGTCGTCGTCGAGCCCATCTCCCTGATCCCGCTGTTCGCCGGTCTGACCGAGGGAGCGAGCCCGCGCTACCAGAAGCGCATGGCCTGCAAGGCAGCCGCCCTCTCGCTCGGGATCTGCATCCTGTTCGCGCTCATCGGCAGCCGGTTTCTCGATATCATGGGGATTTCCCTGAATTCATTCCGAATTGCGGGCGGCACCCTCCTGTTCCTCATCTCGCTCGAGATGGTCTTTGCACGGGATTCGGGCACGCGCACGACCGGCGCCGAGAAGGCCGAGGCCGCCCAGCGCGAGGACATCTCCGTCTTCCCTCTCGCTTTCCCTTTCATCGCGGGACCCGGCGCACTGGCGACCATTCTGCTGACCGCGGGTGAAGTGTCGGGTCACCCCGGCCTGTTTCTCGGGTTCCTCGCGGTGGTCGCGCTGGTGATTCTCATTTGCCTTGCGCTCATGCTGGCGGCGCCGCGCCTCATGACGGTGCTCGGCGTGACGGGCGCCAACGTCATGAACCGCCTATCCGGGGTCGTGCTGGCGGCGCTTGCCGTGCAGTTCATCGTCGATGGAATACGAGGCAGCTTTCTTAGCTGAGCATCGATCCTCGTGCGCCCGCGCGCTGCTCGAGCGGCTTCAAGGCGCCCGCTTCACGAAGGCGAGATCCCACACTCCATGTCCGAGCCGCTCGCCGCGGCGCTCGAAGCGGGTCGGTGAACGAAAGTCGGGCCGCTCCGCATAACCGTCCGCGGCGGCGAGATTCTCGAGCGCGGGGCAGGCTGCGCACACGGCGCGCATCTGCTCCGCGTATTCCTGCCAGTCGGTTGCGAGACGCAGCACGCCGCCCGGCTTGATCACTTGCGAGAGTCGCGCAATGAACGACGGCTCGATGAGCCGGCGCTTGTGGTGGCGCTTCTTGGGCCAGGGATCGGGAAAGAAAATGAGAACGAGATCGAAGCCGTCACTCGGCAGGGTCTCGAGCACCTCCACCGCGTCGTGACACACGATGCGCAAGTTGGTGAGGCTCGAGCGCTCGACCTCGAGGAGGAGCCGCCCGACGCCCGCGCGGTGCACCTCGATCCCGAGATGGTCGGTCTCGGGGTGCGCACGCGCGAGCTCGGCGAGCAGCTCGCCGTTGCCGAAACCGATCTCGAGGGTGCGGGCCGCGCGCCGGCCGAATGCGGCATCGAGATCGAGCGGACGCCCCGAGTGCTCGAGCCCGAACCTCGGCCACAGCTCCGCGAGCGCGCGCTGCTGCGCGACCGTCGTCCGGCCGCCCCTCAGGACGAAGCTGCGAACCAGACGTCGCTCAGTCATGCTCCCCAGTGTGCCTGATATCATTTCCTGATGCGCCTCAAGCTCGTGCGAGTGCTGCTCGGAGCGTTGCTGCTCGCGGGCTGTGCGGGTCTGCCGCGCCATGTGATCAAGTATCAGAGCGTCGCGCTGCGCACGCCCGAAGAGACCAGGCTCGGTCGCCTCGTCGCGCAGGCCGAGGACGGCAAACCGAAGACTCTCTCGGGTATCCGCCTCCTGATTTCCGGAGAGAGCGCTTTCGACAGCCTGATCGCGCTTGCGGATCACGCCGAGCGCACCCTCGATGTGCAGTACTACATCATCCACCAGGACGACTCGGCGCGCGCCTTCCTGCAGCACGTGCGCGCCGCGGCCGATCGCGGCGTGCGCGTACGCGTGCTGGTCGATGATCTGAACACCGCAGGCGAGGATCGACGCTTCATGCATCTCGAGCAACACGCCAACATCGATGTGCGCGTCTTCAACCCGTTCCCCGGCGGACGTTCCGCGACCTGGACGCGGATCTTGAACTCGCTCTCCGACATCCCGCGCATCAATCACCGCATGCACAACAAGCTCCTGGTCGCCGACAATGCGCTCGCGATCACCGGCGGTCGAAACATCGGCGATGAGTATTTCACGCGCGACAAGTACAGCAACTTCATCGACCTTGATGTGGTGGCGGCCGGCCCGGTGGTGCCGCAGCTGTCGGCGAGCTTCGATGCGTTCTGGAACAGCAAGTACGCCTATCCCATCAGCTCGCTCGCGCCGCGGGTCGGGCCCGAGAGCTCGAGCGCGCACGCTGCGGTGCTCGAGCCCAATCCGGCTGCCGAGGCGAACTGGCTCGCCCGCGAGCTCGATGAGGGCGAGCTCGAGCTCGAGTGGATGCCGGCGACGGTGCTTGCCGATCGTCCCGCCAAAATCGCGAACGATGGGACACCCGATGAGGGTGAGGTTACGATCTCGAACAACGTGGCTTCGTTGCTGCGCCGGGCGCAGCGCGACATCATCATCATCTCGCCCTACTTCGTGCCGGGCGCCGACGGCATTGCGCTCCTTAAGGAGCTGCGGTCGCGCGGCGTGCGCATCCGGGTGATCACGAACTCGCTCGCCTCGACCGATGCATCGATCGTGTATGACGGCTATTCACATTACCGGGTGGCGGCGCTCAAGCTCGGCGTCGAGCTCTACGAGGTGCGCCCGCGACTGGGACAGCACAAGCCGCGCTTTCACCCCTTTCGTTACGCGAATGCCAGTCTGCATGCGAAGGCGATCGTCATTGACGACCTCACGGTGTTCATCGGCTCGATGAACATGGATGAGCGTTCGGCGCGCTTCAACAGCGAGCTCGGGCTCGTGCTGCGAAGCACCGACATCGCGGAACAGGTGACGGCCCTGCTCGAGGACATCCGCGCCGACGGCAGCTACCGGCTGTCGCTCGATGAGCACTCACACGTCGTCTGGTCGAGCGGACCGCCCGGGGAGGAAAAGATCTGGCATCACGATCCGCAGACCAGCCGATTGCAGCGCTTTTTGCTCAAACTGCTCGCGCCGTTTGCACCGGAGGAGATGCTGTAAGGACTGCGGGGTCAGGCGGGCGAGATCCGCAGGCCGGCCAGATATTCCTTGACGCGGGCGCGATACCCCTCGCTGCTGGTGATGGTGGCTCCTCCCTTCAGCACGAGAATGAAATCGCCGCGGAGCGTGCGATTGACCTCGGCGAGGTAGTTCATGTTGACGAGACATGAGCGGCTCACCTTCAGCATGGGCTGCGAGCGCAGCGCAGCTTCAGCCTGGGCGAGGGTGCTGCGGGCGTGAAAGGTGTCGCGGCCGACCCTGATCGAGATGTAGTTGCGATCGGCCTCGATCAGCTCGACCTGCGCAGCCTCAAGCACGTGCAGCCGCCCATTGAACTCGGCGAGCAGGCGCTGCCGCTCCTCGGCTCGGGTGCCGCGCTCGAGCTGCGTGAGAAGCCCGGAGAGCAGTGCGTGACGCTCCTCGGGAGCGCTCGAGGAGTGCCGGGGCCGCACGCGCGCGAGCGTCTTGCGGAAGCGCTCCTGATCGAAAGGCTTCAACAGATAGTCGACCGCGCTGACCTCGAAAGCTTCGAGCGCGTACGCGTCGTACGCGGTGACGAATACCAGCGAGGGAAGATCCGCGGGCGGCAGCGCGCGGGCGAGCTCGATGCCGTTCATCGGGCTCATCTGGATATCGAGGAACAGCAGTTGCGGCTTGCGCAGACGGATCGCCTCGAGCGCGGCGGCGCCATCGGCGCACTCCTCGATCACCTCGAGGTCCTTCTCCTGCGCGCACAGCTCGCGCAGCGTGCGCCGACCCGCGGGCTCATCGTCGACGATGATCACGCTCATCATACGGGCGCGAGCTCGCTCGCCGCGCGCAGGGCGATCGGCGCGGGCGATTCGTGCACCTCGGGCAGGCTGATCTCGCTCACCCATTCCTGATCGCGGATCTCGCAGGTGAGCCGCGCCCGCCCCTCGAACTGCACCTCGAGCCGCTCGCGCACATTCCTGAGACCGATCCCGGCGCCGCCGAGATGCGGCTCCCCGGCGATCGTATTGGCGACGGTCAGCACGAGCGAGCCCTCGCCGCGGCGTACACCCACGCGCACGACGACGGGTCCCGTATGGCCTGCGAGCCCGTGCACCACCGCGTTCTCGATGAGCGGCTGCAGAATCAGACTCGGCACCCACACCTCGCTGATCTCGGTGGCGAGCGGTAGCAGCACGGTGAGCCGATCCACGAAGCGGCGTTGCTGCAGCTCGAGATACAGCCGGGCGAATTGCAGCTCATCGGCGAGAGGCGAGAAGTCGCGCTCGCCCGCCGATAGCAGACGTCTCAGCAGATCGGCGAGTTGCACGACCATGGCCTGCGCACCCTTCGGATCCCATTCGATGTAGCCCCGGATGGTGTGCAGCAAATTGAACAGGGTGTGGGGCGAGAGCTGCATGCGCAACGCCGCGAGCCGCGCGGTGCTCCACTCGCGCTCGAGCGCGGCGCGGCGCAACTCGGAGCGGCGGAACCGTGTATAGAGGCCGATGCCCGTGATGAGCGCAAGTCCGAAGCCGTAGGTGGGCAGGAAGCTCACCAGGCTCGACATCCAGAGCGAGAGCACCAGGGGGTCGTGCATCGGCTGCGGGTGCTGCAGCATCTCCTGGTGCAGGTCGTGAGCGCCGACGGTGAATTCCGCGAGCAACATGGCGGGATAGGCGAGGGCGGCGAAAGTCAGGGCGAGGATCACCTGCAGCGGCAGCGCGGCCCAGAGCGGGCGCCATTGGATGCGCAGCGACAGTGCATACGCCCCCCACAGGCAGGGCAGCAGCAGCAGGTGCTGTATCACGCGGGCATCCCAGCTCGCGAACAGCGGCTCGCTGGTGACGTGCGCGAAGGTAGTGCGCATGCCCCAGGCGTAGAGCACGTTCGAGACCGTGACGTACACCCAGAAGAGTGACACCACCGCGAAGAAGTGCGGACGGCTGAGATCGGGAACGTAGCGTCGAGCGGGCATCGGGCTGCTTGTCGTGCTCATGGGATCGACAATTTAGCGCAACGAATCCTTCCGGAGGGTGTGCGACGGACCGGCAAGGGACGAGTCCGTGGATCCGAGGGACGACCTCGATCTCATTCTAGCGACTCCACGAGCGCTGCGGGGTTCTATAGCCGTGTCATCCATTGGCCCACTTTGAGGAGATCAACATGAGCAGCAAGACCCCCCGTTCCACCGTATTGGCCGCCGTGCTGTCGAGCATCATGACCGGCGCGGCCTTCGCTGCCACCGGCCTTGCATTCGCGAGCGCGGCGCATGCCGCCGCCCCAGATGCCTCGGTCGAGGTGCCGAGGGACGTGGCCCACGTGGTCGTGCGCTACGACCGGCAGACTCTCGAGACGAATGCAGGCGTGCGTGTCCTCTATCGTCGAATCGTCCTGGCCGCCGAGCAGGTGTGCCCTAATACAGGGGGCGACCCGCACGGCTGGAGCACGGCGGTGCGTGCGTGTCGTGCCGAGTCGATCGCCCGCGCGGTACGGTCGATCGACAATGCGCGGCTCGCGGCGCTTTATCAGGCGAACCAAAAGGGCGGCTGATGCGCTTTGCGATGGGGCGGCAGGGCGGTGCGAGGGCGGTGATCGGTCTGCTCTCGCGCCCGCCCCACCCGGCGCAGCACTTGCTCCGCCGCTAATGCACGTTAATAGATGGCGATCGCATGCGGCGCACTTCCCACCAGGAAGGGCGAGCCCGGCACGGCGCTGAGTGCGCCCGTCGATGCGGCGACCGCAAAGCCGCTCACGGTGTTCGAGCTCTCGTTGGCGACGTACGCAAAGTTGCCCTGGGGGGTGATCTGGATGTCGACCGGAAAGACCGCATTACCGGCCGTGGAGCCCGAGGCGACCGTGCTCGAGAGGGTCAGGGCGCCGGTGCTCGGCGAGATGGAGTAGGTCGAGATGTTGTTGCGTGCGGTCACGTCCGCGACCAGCACGAATCGTCCGCCGGGATCAAAGGCCATGCCCTCGGGCGCGGAAGTCGTTGACAGTGGGAAGCCCGACAGCGGAGCAAGATCTCCGGTCGATGGATTGAGCGAGTAACCGCTGAGCGAGGTCGACAGCTCGTTGGAGACGTAGGCCAGGTTGCCCGTCGGAGCGACCCCGATCCTGACCGGGCCTTTGGCGGTGCCGAAGGGCGCGCCGCCGAGCGGCGAAAGAATGCCCGCGCCGGCTTCGATCGAGAAGGCCGAAACGAGCCCCTCGAGGTAACTGGTGACGTAAAGAAAGTTGCCGCCGGGATCCATCGCGAGCGAGCTCGGCGTGGTTCCCACCGCGTAGGGGGAGCCGCTCACCGCAGTGGCGGTGCCGGCGCCGATCTCGTACACCGACACGGTGTTGTCAGTCTTGTTCGCCACATAGAGGAACTGATCGGCCGGATCGACGAGAACGGCGAAGGGACCGTTGCCCGTCGCGACTGGAAGGCCCGCCGAGCTGAGAGCGCCGGTGCTCTGATTAATCGTGAAGATCGAGACCGTGTTCGAGGCGTTGTTCGCTACGTACAGATAGGTGCCGTTCGGATCCACGACGGCGGCAACGGGCGACTGGCCATTCGTCGAGAAGGGCGAGCCTTGCACCGGCGCGAGGACACCATTGGAAAGGATGAGATAGGCGGAGATGCTGTTCGAGCTCTCATTGACCACGTAGGCGACGGACCCGGGACGATTACAGCTCACGATCACGTTGCTGATGTCGGTGTTGTCGATCGTGCCTGAGCCATTGTGGACCACGCAGGTCTGCGAGGGATTGCCGGGCTGCGTCGACACCGAGACCGAATAGGTGCCGCCTTTGTCGATACCGGAGGAGAACCGAAAGCCGCCGTTGCCGCTGATCCGCAACGAGTCGCCGGAATTGTTCTCGAGCACGAGACCGGACCCGCGCAAGCCGGTGACGGTGCCCCCGATGCGGTAACCCCCCCCGATATGGCAGGCGACCAGCGCCGTCGCCGCGCCGAGGCCCACGAGGCTCAGCACGCCGACGAGACTCATGCCCTGGAGCTTGGCCCTGGCTGTCACGATGTCATCTCTCCTCCGTTGATGGGGCGGCTGCACCCGCTGCACTCACGTCGAAACCGGCGAGCGCTGACCCGCATTTGCGGCTTGCAGCCCCATCTCAGATCCTGGTGCCGATTGTAAGCTCGGGAGCACGGCCCCTGCTAATGCTGGCTCATACTGGGGAAGGAATCGCGGATTGCGAAAATCGTGCGGCGTTTCCCGCTCCGACCTCACGCGTTACGCTAGCGTGGCTCCGTCCGCGGGCGTGCAGTGTCGCCTGCGCGCGACATGGGGACCCTGAACTTTTGAAATGCAACGGAGCTCCAACAGCGTGATGGGAAAGAAGAATCTCGGCGTTCGATCGTTGCTGGCCGCACTCGCGTTGACCCCGCTCTCGTTCGTCTCCTTTATCTCCCCGGCGCATGCCACGCTCGGCGAGCCCGAAAGCTCGCTGCAGGCGGACGGCGCAACGCTCAAGGGGGAGCTGCACACCAGCGATCAGGCCCTATATCGTCTCAGTGAGATTCATGCGGTCACGGGCACCGTGGTCCGGGAGTACTCCACCCCCGGGGGCAATGTGTTCGCCGTCACCTGGCGCGGCCCGACGATGCCGAACCTCAAGCAAGTGCTCGGATCGCACTACGCTGACTATGCGGCCGCCGCCCAGGGAGCGCCGCGGGTCGACCGTCACCACCTCACCGTGCGGGCGAGCGATCTCGTCGTGCACCTGAGCGGCCACATGCGAGCCTTCCAGGGACGTGCCTATCTCGAGAGTCAGGTGCCCTACGGTGTGTCGGTGCGGGAGCTTCCGTGAGCCGCTCGTCCTCGGCTCTTGCACAGGCCGGCGGCGCGCTGCTCTGCTTGCTCGCGATCTCCTGCGGAGGAGGCGGGGGAACCTCGAGTTCCAGCTCGGGCGGCAGCGGCCCGCCGCCCCCGACGGGCGCAAACGTCGCTGCCGTCGCCGTGAGCGCGGGACCCAACGCGCAGGCGGCGCTCAACACCCTCTACACGACGGTGACGGTGTGCGTGCCGGGCACGAGCACCTGTCAGACGATCGACAACATCCAGGTCGATACGGGGTCGTACGGCCTGCGCCTGCTCTCGCAGGTGCTCAAGATCACGCTGCCCGTGGCACAGCTCAACGGCTCCTCGCTCCTCGAGTGCACGACCTTCGTCGATGGCTACAGCTGGGGCCCGATTGCGCTCGTCGACCTCACGGTGGGCGGAGAGAAGGCGGCGTCGCTCCCAGCGCAGCTGATCGGCGATGCGCGCTTTGCGACGGTACCGGCCGATTGCCAGAACGCCGGAAATCCGACTCAGGAGGACACCGTCGCGCAGTTCGGCGCCAATGGGCTGCTCGGTATCGGTCCGTTCGCCCAGGATTGCGGTCAAGCATGCGCGAGCATGCCGCAGACCGCCTCGTACTACACCTGCACCTCGGCGACGAGCTGCATCGCCTCGGCGGTGCCGCTCGCGAGCCAGGTCACCAATCCGATCACCTTGTTCGCGCGGGACAACAACGGCGTGATCGTCGAGTTGCCGAGCGTCTCGAACAGCGGCGCGCCGGGCGTGACGGGCTCGCTGGTCTTCGGCATCGACACCGAATCGAACAATCAGCTCGGCTCGAAGACCGTACTCGCGGTGGGCTCGAGCAGCTCGAGCTCACCCATGCCCGGGAACCTGTTCACGACCTTCATGAGCGCAAGCAATGAGTCCTTCATCGACTCGGGCTCGAACGGCCTGTATTTCACCGACTCCAGCTTGCAGACCTGCCCGAGCCCCAACACGGCCTTCTACTGCCCTGCGAGCGTCGAGTCGTTCACCGCGACGATGCAGGGTGCGACAGGCACTTCCGCGACGGTCTCCTTTTCGATCGGTAACCTCGATGCGGTGCTGATGAGCGATCCCACGTTCATCGCCATTCCGGATCTCGGCGGCACGCTCTCGCTGGCCGGGACGTTCGACTGGGGTCTGCCGTTTTTCTACGGACGCGGTGTCGCCTATGCGATCGAGGGCGCATCGACCAACGCAGGCACCGGTCCGTTCGTTGCATTCTGAGGCGCGCGCGCACACGCTCGTCACGCTAGACTCCAGGGCATGAGCGCCGCAGCTCTCCAACTCGACTACATGCCCACGGCGATGCTGCGCGCGCATCCCGATCGAGGCTGGAACGACGTGCTCGGCCTCGTCGGCTATACGGAGCCACCGCTCGCCGATGGGACGCATGTCCCCGTGCCGGTCACCGCCAGCAGGACCCCGGCCCTGATCTCGCCCGACCTGTGCGAAGTGTGGCGGGTCACTTGCAGCGACGCGCCGGTACACCTCGAGAACGGGTTGAATCCCCGGATGGGCGACTCGGGTGCGACTGTCTCCTATCGTTATTGCGAGGATCTTCTGTTCGGCTCGGTGACGATCGATGAGCATCGCTTCGCCCTCGAGCAGGCGGTGCCCGTGGCCGAGCCGACCCACGCCACGGCGCTCGAGCAGGCGACGCTCGCCGCCTATGGGCAGATCTTCGAGGTCCTGCGCTCGAGCGGTCACGGGCATTTGATCCGGGTGTGGAATTACCTTCCCGACATCAACCGCGAGGCGGGTGGCGAGGAGCGGTATCGACAATTCAACGGCGCGCGGCAGCGCGCATTTCGCGCCTCGGGGCGGCCCATCGCCGGCAATGTCCCGGCTGCGAGCGCGCTCGGATCCCCGGCTGGCAGCCCGCTATCGATTTACTTTCTTGCCTCGCGCGAGGCGCCGGCGCTGATCGAGAATCCACGCCAGACGAGCGCCTACCACTATCCGCGCAGGTACGGCGTCCACAGTCCGAGCTTCTCGCGCGCCTGTATGCTCGCGCGCTCCAGCGGCACGAACCTGTTCGTTTCGGGCACCGCGAGCATCGTGGGACACGAGAGTCTGCATGCCGGTGATGTCGTTGCGCAGACGCAAGAGACGCTCGCAAACATCGCGGCCCTCATCGAGGAGGCGAACCGTATGGCCGGCGCGCCGCGCTATTCGCTCGAGGGCTTGAAATTCAAGGTCTACGTGCGCCGCCCGCAGGACCTCGAGGTCATCGCCCGCACCCTCACCGCCGCCGTGCGCCCTGACGCGCCGATTGTCTACCTGAAAGCCGATGTGTGTCGCACCGATCTGCTGGTCGAGGTGGAGGCCACCGGCGGTATCCCGTCTTAAAGGATCTGGGCCAATCGTCCCGCCCATTCATAGAGGGCAGTATGCGAGCGCTCCAGCGCGCTCGCCGACGGCACGAACCCGAGCACTCCACGCTCATCGTGCGTCCACATTTCCGCCGGCGCCGGCGTCACCTCGAAGCCCACGGCGCTGAATTCCGTCACGGCCCGTTTCAGGTGCGTGCTCGAGGTGACGAGGATGATCTTGTCGATGCCCTCGCGCTTCAAGAGTCGCGCGGTGTAGAGCGCATTCTCGTGCGTGGTCGTGGAGGCGCCCTCCACCCAGCGCACCGGCTGCTGTAAATCCTCCTGCATGAAGCGGCGCATCGCCGCGGCTTCGCGCGGCGCTCCGGAAACGAGCACGGGCAGATGGGTCGCGCGCGCGACCTTGGCGCCCTCGATGAGGCGCAGATCCGCACGAATTCCCGGTGCATCGCCCCCCGCCTCGGGCGCCCCCCGGCGCACGCCGCCGCCCAGCACGACGATGGCCTCGGCGAGCGAGGCGCGTGCATCGAGGTGCGTTGGATCGAATGCGGGGTACGCCTCGGTCGCCCGGGTGAGCGCGTCGGAGACGATCGGCGTCGCGAGCAGCCACAAGCTTGCGATCGACACCGCACACAAAACAAAGGCGGTGCGCGGACGCCGCACCCACATGAGCAGCCCGATGAGGCCGATGAGAATCGGCAACGACGGGGGCAGCAGCAGGACCTTGAAGAAAATGCGATATTCGATCGGCATCGGCAACTCGCAAACCTCTCGCTGGGCGCGGAGCTTATCACCGCGCACCGGATGGGCGCTCCTCGTTCGCCGGTGTACCATCGCTCGGCGAGCGCGGCCGCGGGCGGCGCAGCCACACTCGAGGAGCATCCGTGCCGATCACTCGCCGAAGTTTCGTCAAGACGCTCGCCGTCTTGCCGCTCGCGCGCTTCGAGCGTGCAGAGCCCGACCTCATTCTCCACAACGGGCTGATCACCACCCTGCACGGCGCGCTGCCCGAAGCGAGTGCGGTCGCGATCCGGGAAGGGCGGATCCTCGCCGTCGGCGACGATGCGGATCTCCTGGCGCTGGCGACTGCGCGCACGCGCCGCATCGATCTGGGGCGAAAGCGGGTGCTCCCAGGATTCATCGATGCGCACGCTCATCCGGAATGGGGCGGCCTCTATGCCTTGAAGTATGTCGCCTGCGACAAGGATTCGATCGGGCAGATCCAGGCGGTGCTGCGCGCGCGGGCCGCGGCGACGCCCGGCGGTCAATGGGTGCGCGGCTACCTGTACGATGACGGCAAGACGCCGCGCCCGTTGACGCGAGCCGACCTCGATGCGGCGGTACCGAACCACCCCGTTCTGGTCGAGCATCGCGGCGGGCATACGGGGTTCATGAACTCTCGCGCCTTCGAGCGATCGGGGGTGACCTCGGGCACTGCGGATCCGCCGGGCGGCACCTATGAGCGCGATGCGCGGGGCGAGCTCGACGGTCGTGTCGCCGACAAGGCGCTCGCGGCCGTGCTCGCGAAGATACCCGATGAGCTCACACGCGAGGATCATCGGCGCGGCGTCGCCTTGTCCTCGAAGCTCTACGCTTCACATGGCATCACCTCCGCGTGCGAGGCGGATGCCCAGCCCGCGGGACTTCAGGCCTATCAGGATGCACGCGACAGCGGCGAGCTGCGCTTTCGCGTGTACTGCATGATGGATGTCGGCGCGCTCGATCGCTACATCGCCGCCGGCCTGCACACCGGGTTCGGCGATGTCATGGTGCGAATCGGTGCCATCAAGCAGTTCGCGGACGGCTCGATTTCGGAGCGCACCGCCTGGCTTGCGGCCCCCTATGAGGGCATGGGCGACTATTCCGGACTCGAGGTGGGCACCCGCGAGAGCCTGTACGAGAATTCGCGCAAGGCCTGGCTCGCCGGGTTTCAGCTCGCAACCCATGCCAACGGCGAGCGGGCCATCGAGCGCATGCTCGGTATCTACGAGCAGCTCGAGCGGGAGTTCCCGCGACGCGATCCGCGTTTCCGGCTCGAGCACTGCACGGTGGTCACCCCCGAGCTCATCACGCGCATCAAGGCGCTGGGGGCGATTCCCATCCCGTTCTCCGGTTACGTCAATTTCCACGGTGATGTGCTGCACTTCTACGGCGAGGAGCGCGCTCAGCGCATGTTCGCGTATCGATCCTTTCTCGATGCAGGCTTGCGGCCGCCCTGCGCGTCGGACTACACGGCAAGCCCGCCCGATCCCATGCTCTGGCTCTATTCAATGACCACGCGCAAGGATCCGAGCGGACACGTCTGGGGCGAGAGCCAGCGGATCACGGTCGCCGAGGCGCTGCGCGCCGCCACGCTCGACGGGGCCTATGCCTCGTTCGAGGAACACGAGAAGGGCTCGCTCGAGCCCGGCAAGCTCGCCGATCTGGTCGTGCTCGAGGCCGACCCGCTCACCCTGCCGCCCGAGGCGTGGCTCGCGATCAAGGTGCAGCGGACGATGCTGGCCGGCAACTGGGTGTACGAGGCCTGAATGCGCTCGAGTCAGGGCTTCGCGGCGGGGACCTGCTGCGCGCTCGATGCGGCTTGCGCGGCCGGCTGCTCATCGGTGCCGAGATAACGATCGAACCAGGCGAGCACCCGGGTGACCACGTCCGCCTGATCCGAATGCTTGAAGAAGATGTGACCCTCGTCGGGGTACACCACGAACTCGGTTTTGACCCCGAGCCGGCGCAGCGCATTCCAGTACTCGTAGGATTGCGTGATCGGTACCTCGGCGTCTCGGTCGCCGCCGACGATGAGTGTCGGCGTGTGTACGTTCTTGATGAAGGTGAGCGGTGAGCTGCGCTCATAGACTTTGGGATCGTCGTACACCGAGGCGCCAAAGTAGGGCAGCATCCAGGTGTCGATGTCGTTGGTTCCGTAATAGGAGAGCCAGTCACTCAATCCCGCTCCCGCGGCGGCCGCCTTGAAGCGGTCGGTCTGCGTGAGGGCCCACATGGTCATGTACCCACCGTAGCTCCAGCCCTCGATGCCAACGCGCGCGGGGTCGATCGGCGCCGTGCGCTCGACCTCATCGAGCCCGCGCAATAGGTCGCGCAGGTCCCCGTAGCCGAAATCGCGGACATTGGCTCGCGTGAAGGCCTCGCCCTGGCCGTAGCTGCCGCGCGGATTGGGCTTGAGCACGAAGTAGCCCGCGGCCGCGAGGGCGGCATCGAAGTCGTCCGCCCGCGCGGGATAGATCGGGTAGTGCGCAAAAGCAGGCCCTCCGTGTACTTCCACGATGAGCGGATAGCGTCGGCCTTTGACGATCGTGGGAGGCTCGATCAGCATTCCCTGCACCTTGAGCGAGTCGCTCATCCAGCGGACCTGTAGCGCCTTGCCCGTGACTGGACGTACGTGGGCGTTGAGGTGCGTGACCGCATGCCACCAGCCCGGCGGTCCCGTCTCCACCTCGGGCGGCGAGGTGTAGGACTGGCGGATCACGGCCGACCAGTTCCCGCTGCGCGAGAGCGCGATGCCCGCGGCGCCCGGCGCAAGGCCGTCGACCGTGCTCGCCCAGATCATCTGCGTGCCCCGCCACAGCTCGCGCTGGCGTTTGGCATCGACGTCGATGCTCGCCAGCACCTCTTCGCCCGCGGCGAATTCCGTGGCGAGGAGGCGGCTCTTCGAGCCATTCCAGGTGAGAGTCTGTACCGAGGCGGGCAGCTCGGGCGTCACATCCTCGGCGGTGCCGCCGCCCGCCGGTACGATGTACACATCGCCTCCCGTGATGCCCTCATCGCTCATCAGTCCGCCGATGTAGGCAATGCGGCCGCCATCGCCCGACCATCGCGGCGAGGCGATCTGTACCGCGGGCTTTGCAAGCGGGGTGAGCGTGCCGCTCGCGGAGTCGAGCAGGTCGAGCTCCGCAACCCACCAGTTGTCGTCTCCCGAGCCATGCGCCGCGCTCACGACGAACCGCTGCCCGTCGGGGGACCAGTCGTACTCGTAGACATAGAGGTCGTCGGGGCCGAGGAGCTTCTCCTCCCCACCCTCGGCCCCGATGACCGTGAGGCGCTGCTCATAGACGGCCGATCCCATGACCCCGGCCGCCCGTGCCAGCGGATTGAGCGCCCCGGGCGTACGCGGCGCGCCTTTGGCATAGAGATAGGCGATTCGGGCCCCGTCCGGGGAGAAGCGCGGCGCATCGACCGGTCCTTGCGCGTGGGTGAGAATGCGCACGTCATGGCCCTCTGCGGAGGCGACCGCGATCTGGGTCTGCTCCGAGGCGTCGGTCGTGACGAACACGATCCGCCGCCCGTCGCTCGACCAGGCTGCGCCGCGCTCATCGCAGATCGCCCCCGGGCAGGCACTGAGGCGCGTCGCTCCGGAGCCATCGTGCGCATCGACAACCCAGAGCGCGGACACCTCGACTTCCGCGCCGTCCCGCTGTCCCGTCACCGTGCTGCCATAGACCAGCCGACGGCCATCCGGGCTGAGCGCCACCTCGGAAAGCGGCTGCACCGATCTCGTGGCCGCGAGGAAACGCGCCGCGACCGAATCATCCGCGCGGGCAGGGCAGGCGAGCAGGCTCAGCAGCGCCGCACCCGCGGCGCCCCAGGTGGATCTGATGATGATCAAGGCTTTCACTCCCTCGAGGCGCGCGTTCGCGCTGCGCGATCAATCTAGCGGATCGCGTTCGAACAGGCGAATCGAGGGCGACGCGCGAATCCCGTCAGAGGGACTCCAGATAGGCCGCGACCGCCTGCATCTCCTGCGGGGTTAGATTCTTCACGACCGTTTGCATCACCGGTGCATCGCGAAGGGAGATCTGAATTACCTTCAGCTGCTTCCACAGATAGGGGGAGTGTTGGCCGGCCAACCTGGGGACGGTCGCCATGCCTTCGGCACGGGCCCCATGGCACGAGGCGCAAGCGGGAATCTGCCGCTCAGGCACCCCTTCTTCGAATAGCACCTTGCCACGCTGAATCCGCGCGGGGTCACCGGACTTGCCGGCCGCGGCCGGCTGCTTCGAGAAGTACTCGGCGAGCTCGCGGATCATCGGTTCGCTCAAAGGGGCTGCCATGCCCCACATGTATGCCTTGGCGTCCGGATCGGCGCGCGTTTGATCCTTGAACGCTTTGAGCTGCGCTTCGATGTAGGCGGCGGGTTGTCCCGCCAGATGAGGAAACATCGGCGACACGCTGCGGCCGTTCGTGCCGTGACAGAAGCCGCACGTTGTCACGGTATCCGAGCTGACGGCATCTGCATGCGCGCTCGCAGCATCTGCGAATGCGCAGAGCGAACCGAGCCAGATCGAGCCGCTGATCGACCATACGAGCAAATGACTCAATCTCATGCACTGCCTCCGCGCGCCTGCAGACGCCTCGGCCGGTGAGTATCCGCCGCGCGCAGATCGGTTACGGCTCCATCAAGGGCGCGGTGCACACGCTCGATCGACAAGACCTCGTCCTCAACGCAACCATTCGCGCCTGCGACGGTACCCATTTCCAACGACGCGATCGTTGCGTTACTGAACTCAAGTTCACGGAGCCACCATGCATGAGCACATGCTCTTGGGCGCCATCGGCTATGCGATGATTCTGATCGGCGTCGTCCTGACGGCCCGCGAGTTGAGGCGCTCAGGACGACCGGCCGCCCTGGCCGAGGTCTGCACCGCGAGGCTCGGCGAGCCTGGCCAAGCGGTTGCATCATCGTTGACCTGAGGTCAGAGCGCGCTGCGCGCGCATCCTGGAGACATCCGTGCGATGGTCGGGGGGTCCGATGCCCGACCGAGTCCAAGTGCGGCCGGGGGATTCAATATTTTCCGCTCGGACCGGGGCCCGGCGGTGTGCGATCATATCCGCGGCGAAGCGATTGCAATGCCACGGGAAGTCTCGTTGCGAAGCGTTCTTGCGCTCGGTCTGGTGCGCTGCCTGGCGTGCGTGCTTTGCGCCTGTCTGCTCGCGTTCGGTGGGACATGGTCCGCCGAGGAGGCAACGCCTCTCACCGCGATTTTGCTGAAAGCCCGTGCCGGATTACCCGATCCGGACTTCGACGGCTCAATCGTGCTCACGATGAACAATCTGGGGCCTGGCCCGGTTGGGATCATCGTCAACCGGCCGACGCGCATCGCGGTGTCGGAGCTTTTTCCGGAGCTGAAGCGCCTCGCGCGATTGCGTGACAAGGTGTATTTCGGTGGCCCGGTGGATTTCGGCGCCGTGTGGTATCTGTTTCGGGCAGCCGCGCCGCCCGCGCACGCGATTCAAGCGTTCGAGGGCGTCTGCTTGAGCGCGGATCGGGGCTTATTGATCCAGCTGCTCGGTCGTGACAAACCCATGGAGGGGTTGCGTATCTTCATGGGGCACGCGGGTTGGGCGCCAGGCCAGCTCGAGCTCGAGATCGATCGCGGCGACTGGACTTCGGCGCGCGCAACGGCGGACGCAGTTTTCAGCGGTAAGTCTGAACGCCCGTGGTCGACGCATCGATCTCCTGGGCGCAGCGGCAGCAGCAGCTGACGCTCCGGCGTCGGAGCTGCGCCTGAGTTGGCCCAGTCGAACGAGCCTTCGGGCCAGGCGACTTCAGGATCTTGCTGAACGGCCGGCGCGGGCACCCCACAGGAACAGTGGGACCGAGGCGATCTGGGTCGCCACCGCGAAGGCGATCAGCGCCGGGCGCGAATGCTCGTAGAGCAGGCCCATGATGATGCTTCCAGCCAGCCAGCCGGTGCCGTAGCCCAGGTAGAAGATGCCGAAGGCGCTGTTGCGGCGGCCCTCCGGGAGCACGCCCGCGATCAAGGCCTTGATGAGCGTGTCCTGGGTGGCATAACCGATACCCCACAGAAACATCCCGACCACGACCAGCCACGGACCTCCTAGGAAAAGCAACGGCGAGCAAAGCGACGAGAGCAAGGCCGCAGCGGCGACGACACCGATCCCAAGCCGGTCGTACATCTTGCCGAACACGAGGCTTGCCACGACGCCACCGGCGGTGGCCAGGGCGAGCAGCACCGGAATCAGCGCCGGCGCGACGGATCGGGTTGCGGAAAGGTGAAATGAGACCAGCTCGAAGCTGGTGAGCCCGGCGGCGAACACTGCACCGGCGGCCATGTAGATCCAGTAGGTGGCCACGAAACCCGTCGTGCGAGCGGTCCTCTCACCCACTTCCAACTGAGCGGGCAGCGGGAACTTGAGGCGCGCCGCCGTCAGCGTCGCAAGAGCAGCAATCGAGGAGAACGACAAGAGACCAAACGCAAGCGGGTAGCTCCCCCTGAAGTAGAGGACGAGCGCCATCAGCAGGGGCCCGATGGTCGCTCCGGTCTCATCGAGCGCCGTGTTCACGGCATAGACCCAGCCGCGTCCCACCTTACCGGTGGTGTAGGAGAGCATCGCCTCGACCGTGGGCTTGCGGATACCGCGACCGATGCGCTCGGCGAGGACGAGGGCTGCAGCCGTCTCCCAGTTGGGTGCGAGCGCCATCGCGGGAACGGCCAGCAGGTTGATCGAGTAGCCGATGAAGGTCACCGCCCAGTGCGCACCGGTCCGGTCGGCGATGCTTCCCGAAAGGGTGCGCACCGCGTAGCCGAGACATTCCCCCAGGCCCGCGACGACACTGATGATCGCGGCGGTGGCGCCGAGCGAGCCCAGGAAGGGCCCGTTGAGCGCACCTCCGCCTTCGTATGTGATGTCCGCGAAAAGGTTGACGATCCCCATCGTCAACACGAATCTGAAGGCGGGCGAATGGGAGAGGGCGTGCGTCCCGTGCGTCATCCGTCGCCCTTCGCTCGCGGTGCGGTTATTTCGCCGCGCGGGGCGGCGCAGGCGCCGTCAGTGCGCTCAGGTCGGCGAGCCCGAACGATTGCTCGATGGCGGCGATTCGCTTGAGCGCATCCTCGAAGCCATCCTTGCCGAACATCCGGTGCTCGAGATCCTCGAACTGATCGCTGAGCTCCTCGTACTGGTTGCCCGACAGGGTGCGTTTCCACGCTGGAAAGACGATGGTGTCCTCGATCGCGGCATGATGCTCGTACATGCGAACGAAACTGGTGAGGGTGCCGGAGAAACTCATTCGGTCCGCTGGATCCAATCGCCCCTGCTTGGCCATCCTCGCAATGTAGTCGGTGATCTCCCGACCTCGCTGATGCTGCGCGGTGAGCGTCCTCGCGAGCGCGCCGTTCTCACCGCCGGCGTTGATGAGAGGAACGAACACGTGCCGTTCTTCCAGCGCGCGCTCGTGATAGTCCTCACCAAAGGTTCTGAACAGCGCCGCCGTCCGACCGAGCGCATCCATCGGTAGGTCGTCGCTTCCTTGTGCGGCGCGAGAGGCCGCCTCGGCGTACACCAGCAGCGCTCGACGCAGCACGCCGTGCTCGCGCATCAGATCCTCAACGGCGAGCACTTCCCTGGCATCATGGGCATTCTTCCCCTGGCTCTCTTCCGCCCGCACCCTGGGCGCGCCTGCAACGAGACCGAGGGCCGCCGTTCCGGCGACCACGAGCAGCTGGCGTCGATCGACATTGCAGATCATGAGTTCTCCTGAATTTTCGGTTGGGAGCAGCGGACGCAATCCCCTAAGTGCCGCCCGCGCGGGCGCGCTTGCCAGCAACGTGGATTCTGGGATGCCGGGCCGGCGCCCTGCACAGGTCCGCAAGTATGCAGTCGGCCGCGACGCGAAACCGCCGCACGTCCCCGTAGCAGCGCGCGATCAGCAGGGCGCCTTCGAGTGCTCCCATCAACGAGCGTGCGCGCTCGACCGTGCTTTCAGCAAAGGCAAACTGCCCGATCCGCGATCCGGCCTCCAGGACGGTCGCGAGCCAGCGCTCGTTGGCGTCGAAGAACAGTTGCAGTTGCAGCTGCATCGGCTGGGGCAGCGTCGCGTACTCCGCCGCCAGCATGCCGCACAGGCACATCCGGTCGTTGCGCAGGACGCTTTCATAAAGCGCGATGTACCGCTGGATTTTCCCGCATGGTTCGTGCGCTTCCCGATCGATGGCGCCAAGAGCTTCGATGAAGGAGACGTGGTAACGCTCGATCAGCGCACGCCCGAGTTTCGCCTTCGTGGGGAAGTGGTAGTGAAGACTCGCTTTTGTAACCCCGAGTTGCGCTGCAACGTCCGCATAACTGAAGCCGTTGTAGCCGCGCGTCTGAGCTAGCGCTTCGGCTGCGTCCAGAACCGCCCGCGCCGCCGCCGAGGGTATCCGGGGCGCCTTTACGGCGGACGGTGGAAGCGGATGTTTCGGGATTCTGGGCATCTTCACTTGATTTTAACCTACTAGTAAGTAAACTCTACTGGGGCCACCGGCATATTGTACGGGGCCGCGATGCGTGCCCCGGCGTAGGGAGTCCTCCAATCCACGAAGAGGAACACATGCATAACCACGAGCAGAAAACCGAGCACAAGTCATTCATGAAGCCCGAGGAAGTTCGCTCATTTCCCAACGGCCGCGCAGAAATCCTGACCGTCGGCGGTGCGGAAGTGGGTCGATTGGTATTCCAGCCTGGCTGGCGATGGTCGAATGACGTAAAACCCCTCGCCAAGACCTCGAGCTGCACCGCGCCTCACTTCCAGTACCACGTCGCAGGACGGCTGGCGATTCGAATGGACGACGGTACCGAGTTCATCGCAGGTCCCGGGGACATCACCTCATTGCCCAGCGGGCACGATGCGTGGGTCGTCGGCGATGAGCCGGTGGTGGTCGTCGATTGGTTTGGCGCGAGCCGATACGGCAAGCAGGCATAATCGATTGCTCCAAGGCCGATAGCTGTGGCCGGGATTCCCGGGAGGTAGGCCATGTCGAGACTCTACGGCGAAAGCCATCGGCAGCTGCAGCGTCGATTTGATACCGAGCGGCTCGCCGATCGGATCGAGGAGCGGCTGTTTCGCGAGCACGTGACGGATGACGATCGAGCGTTCATCGAGCGGGTGGACATGCTCTTCCTGGCCACGGCAGACGCTCACGGCAGGCCGAACTGCTCGTATAAGGGGGGCGATCCGGGCTTCGTGCGTGTCATCGATCCGCGGACGCTCGTGTTTCCCAACTATGACGGCAATGGGATGTATCTGTCGATGGGCAACGTCCTCGAGAATCCGTCGATTGGCCTGTTGTTCATCGATTTCGCCAATCAAAAAAGGCTGCGCGTGAATGGTGTCGCACGGATCGTCCCTGCGGACTCGGTCGATCCGCCCTACCCTGAAGCCCAGTTCATCGTGCAGGTGTCCGTCCAGCAGGTGTTTCCGAACTGCCCCCGTTACATCCACAAGCAGCAGCAGATCGAGCCCTCGCAGTTCGTCCCGCGCCCGTCGGTGCGCACCCCGGTACCCGGGTGGAAGCGTATGGAGTGGGCCCGCGATGTGCTGCCGGTTGGCGATCCGGCGTGCTCACCGGAGAGCTCGGAGCCGCGCGATCGGTAGCCGCGCTCGAGCTGGCGCAGCGTCGCGGCATGCCGTTGCGGATGAGTCAAGAGACCCGGCGCATCGCCTCGGAGCAACCTGCCGTCGCAGGCGAGCGTTCCGTTGAGGTCGAGCACGAGATGCTCGATCGTGATCGCAAACTCGCCACTGCGAATATTCACCATCAGGTCATCGCGAGCACTTGGCGCTACTGTCGTGTCTAATTCGGTCTTTCACTCGAGTACCGTGTGGACTGCGGAAAAATGGCGCTCGCGCAGGCCATTGCGGTGAGGGCGATCGGTGAAATAAGATTCAAGAGTAACGCGGGTGTAGTTCAATGGTAGAACTGCAGCTTCCCAAGCTGCTAACGTGGGTTCGATTCCCATCACCCGCTCCAATCATCTTCCGCTACGCCAGCGTTCTGCAGCAGCCGAGGCAGCTCGCCGGGTGATCGCGTCTGGACCCTGCTTCCCGGGAGCGGGTGTACCCATGGCTCACGGACTGTGATGACGGTGCTCGTGCCAGGTGTCACAATTCCCTGATAAGAGGGAGATCTCCATGGAAGCCACTCTGGCGAATTTGACGGTGCCCCGGGCCGACAAGCGCAGGTTCCATCTATGGATGGGCGCCGTGTTTGTCCTGATCGCATTCGGCGGTTTCACGCCCACTTACTGGGCGCCCGTGCTGGGCGGGAGCTTTCATGCCCCGCCGATCGTGCACGTGCACGGCTTCCTGCTTTTCTCCTGGACGGTGTTCTATTTTATGCAGACCGCGTGGATCGCGGCCGGGCGCACGACGACGCATCGCAACTGGGGTCTGTTTGGAATCGCGCTCTTCAGCGTGCTGCTGTGCTCGATCATCGTGACCAAGGTGACGTTGATGCGCCTCGATGATCTGCGCGGTTATGGCGCGGCATCGCGACGCTTCGGCGCCGTCGCGTTCTGCGCCCTGCCGCTCATGATCGGGCTGTTCGCGGCGGCCATCTCCAACGTGCGTCGTCCCGAAGTGCACAAGCGCTGGATGTTCCTGCTGCTCGCCGGGATGATGACGCCGGCCGTTGCGCGCGTGTTCATCACGCTGTTCGCGCCGCCGGGCGCCGCCCAGGGCGCGCCGCCTCCGCCCTTTGTGGCACTACCGCCGGCGATCGTCGGGATCGTGCTGGTCATCATCGCGATGATCTACGACTGGCGCACCCGCGGGCGACCGCACCCGGTGTACGCATGGGGGCTCGCACTGCTCATTGCCGAGCCGCTCTTCGCGACCTGGTTTGCCGATACCCCAACGTGGATGAGGATCGCCCTCAGCCTGGAGCATCTCACCGGGTGAGGAGCCGACTCGGTCAACCCAGCAGGGTGGCCGGCGGGTTGCCGCGCTCGCGCGCGCCGCTTGACCTCGAGCCTTTCGGGTACCATTTTGGGCTGCCGCATCGGCGGCAATCTGAACAGGGAGCTTCCTTACATGATGCAGTCTTTATGGACGCACGCGCACCCGGTCGGTGGGTCGCTGCGCGCGCTCTCGCTTATCCTCGGCTGGGTGCTGTGCGCGGGCAGCGGACAGACCGCTCTCGCGGCCGCGCCGCTGCAGAAGACTCAAGCGCCCGGCTGGTACCGGATGATGCTCGGCGAGTTCGAGGTCACGGCGATCTCCGACGGCGTCGCCCCCTTCAAGGTGCACGATCTGTTGACGCACATCACCCCGGCGCAGATCGATGCGGATCTCGCGCGCTCCTTTCTCAAGGAGCCGGTGGATTTTTCGATAAATGCCTTCTTGATCAACACCGGCTCGAAGCTCGTGCTGATCGATGCGGGCGCAGGCTCCGTCATGGGGCCCGCGGCGGGGAAGCTCATCGCCCACATGCAGTCGGCGGGCTATCAGCCCGAACAGGTGGATGAGATCTACATCACCCACATGCACGGCGATCACATTGGGGGTCTTTCGCACAACGGCAAGGCGCTCTTTCCGAACGCCAACGTACACTGCGCGCAGACCGAGGCCGACTACTGGCTGAGTGAGGAGCAGATGAGAAAAGCGCCGGCGGACAAGCGGGGCGCGTTCAAGGATGCGATGGAGGCGTTCAAGCCGTACATCGATTCGAAACACTACCAACCCTTCCGCGGCAACGTGGACCTGCTCCCGGGCATCAAGGCCGTCGCCGCGCCGGGGCACACACCCGGTCATACTGTTTATCAGGTGACGAGCCGCACCGACACACTGATCCTCTGGGGCGATCTCATGCATGTAGCGGCCGTGCAGTTCCTCGACCCCGGCGTCACCATTGCGTTCGACACGGACTCAGCGGCGGCAGCGACCGAGCGCGAGAAGATCTTCAGAGAGGTGGCAGCGCACCGCGACCTCGTGGCAGGCGCTCATCTCTCGTTCCCGGGCCTCGGTCACTTGCGTGCCGATCCTCCGCCGAAGCCCGGTTCCGGGGCGGTGCAGAGCTACAGCTATGTGCCGGTCGCGTACGCGGTGCCGCACTAAGAGAGCACCGCGCGACGCGGACCGGCAGCGGGTCTGCCTCCTGAAAACCTATTTTTTCTTGGTAGGATCGTCCGCAGGATTTACATAGGTGATGGCGAACGGCCCAATCATATCGACCTGCACGACGGCGCCGGTCTTGGTCCAAGCGAAGTGGTGCATGTTCGCCGGCGCGACCGCATAACCTCCTGCCTTCAACGTTTTCGACTGCTTCTTGTCGAGCTTGTCGCCCATCCCGATCGCAAAGGTCCCGGAGATCACCGTCACATGCTCATCCGTCGGGTGCGAATGAGCGGGTATGCGATAGCCGGCAGGCATCTTGAGCCGGACGCTCACGAATCCCGTCGTGGCGGGATCACCGGCCATCACGGCCGCCTGGGCACCGGCCGGCAGCACCGGCGGAGCCGGCCCCCATTTGATGTCTGCGGCCTGCATCGGCGCCGGCATGTCGGCGGCGTGGAGCGCCGCTGATCCCGCTGCGGTTATCAACATCATCACGCTGCCGACGAGGCTTGGAATTTTCATTGGAATCCTCCGTGCGCCGGGTCGAACCGGCGAGCTGTTGCTCTTGACCCTGTCGGATCTCAATCCAGATCCACAACGCCCGGCGACTTGCGTGGAGCTCGAACCGGCCCTTCGTTGCAGATCACCCGCCGACCATCATATAACAACCCACGCTCTGGGTCGGCGCCCCACCGAATTTTGGCAATCCGCAACTCGCGATCAGGCAGCGCGACGTCGGGCGGCGGGCCGATCGAGGCGCGTGAAGCGTACGCGCGCGGCGAGGCCGCCGAGCTCATCCGACACCTCGAGGCTGATGGTGGCGCCGTGGTGCTCGGCGATTTCGCGGGCGATGGCGAGCCCGAGGCCATTGCCGGCGGCGAGCTCGCCGGGTCGACGATAGAAGCGATCAAAGACCCGCTCGCGCTCCTCGGGTGGAATGCCGGGCCCGGAGTCCTCGATCTCGAGTGTGGTGGCGCCGGGCGCGTGCTGCCAGCGAATGCGCACACGGCCGCTCGGGCTCGTGTACTTGATCGCATTCTCTATGAGGTTCGATACGAGAGTCTGCAGGGCCTCTTCCTGGCCTCGCAGCGCAACCGTGTCGGCGGGGGCGAGAAGCTCGAGGGCGATGCTCTTGCTCGCGGCGAGCGGCGCATGGATCGCGAGCACGATGCGCAGCAGTCCGGCGAGATCGATGCTCCCTTCGGGTCGAGTCTCGGCCTCGAGACCGTGGCGCGCGAGCGTGAGGAGCTGACGCGCAAGTTGCAGCGTGCGCGACACCCCGCCCTGCAGCTCGGCCGTCGCCTCGCGCTGGCGCTGCGCACTCTCGGCGCGCGCCAGCATCTGGGTCTGCAGCTTGAGTGCGGTGAGCGGCGTCAGCAGCTCGTGCGCCGCATCCGCGATGAAGGTGCGCTGCGCCGCGATGACGCGCCCCAAGCGGCGCATGAGCTCGTTGAGTGCGTGCACCAGCGGCGCCAAATCGGCCGGCAACTGCTCGGAGCTCAACGGCGACAGATCGCGATGCGAGCGCGCGTGCAGATCCTCGGTGATGCGTATGAGGGGCCTCAGGCCGAAGGCGACCGCGAGGAGGATCATGACACTGGCAAGCGGGATCACGGCGAGCGTCGGGGTCAATATCCGCAATGTGATGCGGCGGGCCGCGATGTTGCGCACCTCGGCGAGCTGTGCGGTGACCACCAACCGAGGGCCGAGGCGCACGGCGAACAGGCGCCACTCATGCCCACCCACGAGGAGCTTGGAAAAACCCAGCGGCGCGGTGCGCAAGAGCTCCTGGGAGGGCGCGCCGCTGAACCGGGCCGGCGGCGGCTCGCCGTCCGTGAAATGCGCGACCGTGAGGCCTTCACCCGGGTCGACCGTGTTCGGTGCGGGGTCGATACC
>Ga0070734_10001197_pt1 | contig 40238 bp, 38 predicted proteins | sample Coa_R1_8_FD_66444 | JGI IMG/M metagenome (GOLD analysis project Ga0070734, IMG submission 66444) | Surface soil microbial communities from Centralia Pennsylvania, which are recovering from an underground coalmine fire - Coalmine... | ecosystem: Environmental > Terrestrial > Soil > Unclassified ...
CGAGCACATCCCGGCCGCACAAGAGCTGGGATTGGCGGTCTGCCCCTGGAGCCCGCTCGCCAGCGGCTTCCTCACTGGCAAGTACCGCCGCGAGGGCAGCGGTGGCGCCGGAGACGGCCGCCTGGAAGTAGTAAAGGATTCCGCCAATCCCACCCTGAAGAAATTCACGGACCAGAACTGGAGGATTGTCGATGTGCTCCTCGGAGTGGGGAAGCAAATCGGCCGTCCGCCGGCGCAGGTCGCGCTAAACTGGGTCGCTACGCAGCCGGGAATCACGTCAACCATCCTGGGAGCAAGCAAGTTAAGTCAGCTCGAAGACAATCTGAAAGCAATTGAATTCACCATTCCCGCGGAATTGCGCGCGCGACTGGATGAAATCGGAGCTCCACCATCGATTCATCCGTACGAATTCTTCGAGCCCTTCATCCAAACTATGATTCACGGTTCGTCACCCGTGAGCGCCTGGCGGCCTGCTGGCGTAAAGACCGAACATGCTTCCAGCAAAGAGATTGCCGGAGTCGCACTCGAGGCTTAGAGAAAGAACGAAACAAGAGAGCATGGCAGAAGAACGCATTGTCGGAATTGATCTGGGCACCACGAACTCTCTCGTGGCGTTCATGCAAGGGGAGACGCCCGTCGTGATTCCGGGTGACGACGGCTCCAACCTCGTGCCTTCAGTGGTGGCCCTCGACGAGAACAATCAGCCCATCATTGGCAACTCGGCTCGCAAGTATCTCATCGAGACGCCCGAACGCGCTGTCTACTCCATCAAACGCCTGATGGGACGCGGTGTCGAAGACGTTCAGGACGAATTAAAGCTATTCCCTTTTCGCTTGGCTGAAGATTTGCAGCCTGGCGAGGTACTCCGAATCACACTCGGTGACAAGACATCCACGCCTCCTGAGATTTCGGCGCTCATTCTTAGGCAGCTAAAGCGAAATGCAGAACGCTACTTCGGAGCTGCGGTCACTCAAGCAGTGATTACCGTACCTGCCTACTTCAATGACGCGCAGCGCCAGGCGACCAAAGACGCCGGCCGCATTGCCGGACTTGACGTTCTTCGCCTCGTGAACGAACCCACTGCGGCCTCACTCGCCTACGGTCTCGATAAGAAGCAGAACGGGATCGTCGCCGTCTACGACCTCGGCGGAGGCACATTCGATATTTCGATTCTCAAGCTGCACGATGGCATTTTCGAAGTCATCGCTACCAACGGAGACACGCACCTCGGTGGCGATGATATCGATAACTTGCTAATCACGATTGCTCTCGACGACATGCGCGGAGATCTTGGCCTTGACCTTCGCCGCAATGCCGAAGCCGTCCAAGCAATTCGCAAGGCTGTGATCGAGGCAAAGATCGCGCTGTCTGCACAAACATCAGTGAAGCTCGACATCGAACTGCCGCAAGGCAAGCGCTACCGCCGTGAAATCAATCGCGAGCAATTCGAACAGTTGATCCAACCGATTATCGATCGCACCGTTGGCCCGTGCAGGCAAGCTCTGAAAGATGCGAATCTCAAGCCCGAACAGATCGATGAGGTCGTGTTAGTTGGCGGGTCGACTCGCATCCCGAAGGTCCGGGCACTCGTGAAGGAAATGTTCCGGCGTGAACCTCACGTTGATCTGAATCCCGACGAAGTCGTCGCTCTGGGCGCGGCGGTGCAGGCCAACATTCTCGGTGGAGGTTCGCAAGCGACGGAGAATATGCTCCTGCTTGATGTGACGCCTCTTTCGTTGGGAATCGAAGTCGCGGGCGGAGTCACCGACAAGATCATTCTGCGCAATTCCACGATTCCGGCGTCGGCCACCCAGTTCTACACAACGCAGATCGATGGACAGGCAAATGTCGCGATTCACGTACTCCAGGGCGAGCGTGAGTTAGCCAAGGACTGTCGATCTTTGGCCCGCTTCGATCTCAAAGGCATTCCACCGATGGCTGCGGGGATTCCGCGCGTCGAGGTGAAGTTTCTGATCGACGCTAACGGTATTCTCAATGTCTCTGCCCGTGAACAGCGTAGTGGTAAACAAGCGGAGATTCAGGTTCAGCCCAGTTACGGGCTCACCGACGAGCAAGTCGAGGGAATGATTCTCGATTCCTTCGACAATGCGGAGGAAGATTTTCGCCGACGGCAACTGATCGAAGCACGCAATGAAGTCGCGACGATCGTTGCGGCACTGGACAAAGGCAAGAACAGCCCGGCATGGAACAAGCTGACGTCCGACGAAAAGAAGCAGATTGCGAAGCTGGAAAGGGCACTCACAGCTGTGAACGCGGAAGATGATTACCAGGCCATCCGCAAAGCGATTGACGCGCTAAACCAGGGCACGATGCGACTCGCCGAACTGATGATGGACACTGCGGTGTCATCGGCCCTAAAAGGCAAGAACATGGACGAGACGGATTTAGGCGAAGGCCCGACCGCCCCGCATCCCATGGCGAAGGCTGAATTCAAGTGATTGTTTTTGTGACACGACTATTAGGTTCTGTCATCCTGAGCGGAGTACGGCTGAGCAAAGCGAAGCCGTGCGGAGTCGAAGGATCCCAGCCTTCGCAAGCGCAGCCTGTAGCTATAGGGATCCTTCGACTACGCGGATTTCGCACAACGCGCGAATCCGCTGCGCTCGGGATGACAACGCAAAACTGAGGAGTGAAATGACCGACGAAAAGACACAAGGCTCAGGAACAGCAACAGAAGACGCTCCCGGTGAGAACACGGTGCAGATCACATTTCTTCCTGAAGGGAAGACCGTGACCTTCGAGCACGGCAAATTGCCTTACGAAGATCATGGCAAAGAGGAATCCATTCTCGACGTGGCGCTGAATTTCGGCGTTACGCTCGATCACGCCTGCGGCGGCAACTGCGCCTGCACCACTTGCCACGTATGGGTCAAGGAAGGTGCGGAGAATTTGTCAGAGATGGACGATGACGAAGCCGATCGGTTGGACATGGCTGCCGATCTCCAACTCAATTCTCGTCTCGGTTGTCAGGCACAAATCGTGAAACCGGGCAAGGTCGTGGTAGAAATTCCTGCGTGGAACAGGAATTACGTGTCAGAGGAAAATCACTGAAGCAGGTTTCAAAAGAACAGGTTTCAAAGTTTCAAGGTTTCAGAGTTTCAAGGTAAAGAGCCACGGACTTGGGTTTTACTTTGAAACTCTGAAACTTTGAAACCTGAAGTAAGCACAGGAGCAACTGAGATGGCCAAGAAACTAACCTGGGACGACGCCGAGGACATCGGAATTCTGCTCTCGGAAACTCATCCGGAAGTTGATCCGCTTGCGGTGCGCTTCACAGATCTACACCGTTATGTCACGGAGCTTCCGGATTTTGCCGGTGATCCTAAGGCTTCGAATGAGGGGAAACTCGAGGCCATTCAAATGGCTTGGCACGAAGAATTTCAGGATCGCACACAAGCGTAGAGTGCAGACCTCTTACCAGCTTTTTACATATCCGTGACAACAGCAGAAGCGCGGAATTTTATTCTGCGATCAACAAGGGCTGACAGCAGCCCTTCTCTCTCTCCGGCCAAACTGGAAAAGGGCGCGGCTCCAAGTCGCGCCCTCTTTTTTGTTCAACTAGTCGGAAATCAGCCCACCGAAACCGGTGTCGCCTCTTCCACATTCGCCTCGCGAAGAAACTTCGCTGCTTCTTCCGGCGGCGTGGGATTGATATAGAATCCCGTTCCCCATTCGAATCCTGCCGTCTTTGTAAGCTTTGGCATGAACTCGATGTGCCAGTGGTAATGGTCGTTCGTCGGGTCCTGTGCCGGCGAAGTGTGAATTACGAGATTATACGGAGGATTGTCGAGGACGCGGTCTGCCCGTCCCAGCAAGTTCTTCAGAGCCCGAGCCAGGTTCTCGAACATATGGGACGAGGAATTCTCGAATGCCGACTCATGCTGTTTGGGAAGAATCCAGGTCTCAAACGGGAAGCGTGGAGCGTAGGGAGCAAGCGTCACGAAATTCTCGTTCTCGCCAACCACTCGGATTCCGCTGTCCATTTCCTGCCGAATGATATCGCAGAACACGCACCGTTCTTTGTAGAGGAAGTACTGCTTTGCGCCTTCGAGTTCCTGCGTCACGTTGATCGGCAGAATGGGTAGCGCGATCAACTGAGAATGCGAGTGTTCAAGAGATGCTCCAGCAGCCTCGCCGTGATTCTTGAAGATCAAAATGTATTTGAAGCGCCGGTCTTTCTTAAGATCGAGAATGCGGTCGCGGAAGGTCCACAAAACATCTTCAATTCGTTTCGGCGGCAGCGATGCCAAACTCGCATTGTGATCCGGCGTTTCGATGATTACTTCGTGGGCGCCGATGCCGTTCATACGATCGAACATGCCCTCGGCCTGCCGATTCAGGGTACCCTCAATTCCAAGTGCAGGAAACTTGTTGGGAACTACTCGCACCGTCCATCCTGGCGTGTCTCGCTGTGGCCCAGGTCCACCATTCGGGTTGGGCCGATAAGCTTGAATCTCCGGAGGCGTCTTGCCTTCATTCCCGTAACAAAAGGGGCAGAAGCCTCCCTTGATCTTCATGTTTTCCCGCACGAAATCCGTTGGGCGCTTCGCCCGATCGGTCGAGATAATTACCCAACGTCCAACAATAGGATCTTTTCTGAGCTCCGGCACTTCATTAAATCCTTTCAGTAGGAATGCGCAAACTTTGTATTTTACGCCGCGAGGGAGGCGTTTCGAAACACTTCAATCTGTGGGCGGGAAGTACTACCACCATAGTATACGCTGACCACGTCGAACCTCCATTGAGACGATGGCACACGCCGCAAGTAATCGCGTGCGACTTGCGCGATTTCCCGCCGTTTGTGCCGATCGACCGCAGCTTCTGCCGTTTTCACATCGCGCGATGTTCTGGTCTTAACTTCGATAAAGCAAAGCACATCTTGGTCCCACCCCGATCAAATCGATCTCTCCACGATATTTCGGCGATCGATAATTCCGGGCTACAATCGTGTAGCCGAGTTTCCGCAAATAGAAGAACGCCTCCCCTTCTCCACGCACTCCTACGCGAAGATGGGTTGGCAACTGCGCTGGAAGTGCCTGCAATGTGCACCAATCCAGCACCCGGATACTGCCGAGGGTAAACATCCGAAAGAGATCTGGGAGCACCCGCGATCCTAAATTCCTCAGCCCCCAGACGCTGTGACTGCCCACACGACTGCCCACAAAATTCCTGAGTGAGTTCTGATTTGGGAACAACCCTTCCGGTGCGTGTACAAGACGAAATCGTCCACTGTCGATGTCGGGACGATGTACTCACGCGTCTGTTGGTGCAGGGAAAACCTGATTGTGACCCTCTATTAGTGCTCGTAGTCTGAGATGTACGATTTTTTGGAGGCCCACTCTGACAAGGTGAACAGGTTCCAAACTGACAACACGAGGCAAATATGTGAAGGGAAGAGACTTTGTTGCATTTTTAAGAAAATCCTATTCCAGAGGCCTTAATGAGAATTGCACAAGTAGCGCCACTGTACGAGAGTGTTCCACCCAGACTCTATGGAGGTACAGAACGAGTTGTTTCGTGGCTGACAGAAGAATTAGTCCGGCAAGGTCACGATGTAACTCTATTTGCAAGCGGAGACTCGTTGACAAACGCCAGCCTAATCCCGATCTGTACTCGCGCTCTGCGCCTTGATAGCGAGTGCGTAGATTCTCTGGCCCATCACATTCAACTGGTGGAGCGCGTTTTGCAGGTAAAGGAAGAATTCGACATCATTCACTTTCATATTGACTACCTGCACTTCCCTTTAAGCCGCCGCGAAAACTTACAGCAAGTTACGACCCTGCACGGGAGGCTCGACATCCCCGACTTGGTTTCTCTCTATCGAGAGTTCTCAGAAATGCCGGTCGTCTCGATTTCGAATGCTCAGCGGAAGCCGCTATCCTGGATCAATTGGCATGGCACCGTCCACCACGGCATGCCTGAAGATACCTTTACACCGCATCTGGAAGACGGAAAGTACCTGGCGTTCCTTGGTCGAGTTTCGCCTGAAAAAGGCGTCGACCGTGCGATCGAGATTGCTTTGCGGGCGGAAATGCCGCTCAAGATTGCCGCCAAGGTCGACCGTGCCGATAAGGAGTATTTTGAGCACTACATCAAACCGCTGCTCGAAAGCGAGCTTGTCGAGTTCATCGGAGAAATCAGCGACCTGGAAAAAAACGAATTTCTGGGGCAGGCGGCGGCTTTTCTGTTTCCGATCAATTGGTCGGAACCGTTCGGCATCGTATTAATCGAATCTCTTGCATGCGGACTTCCCATAGTCGCCTATCCGCTCGGGTCCGTTCCCGAAATCATCGAAGACAACGTCTCAGGCTTTCTGGTGAATAGTGTCGAAGAGGCTGTAAAGGCCGTCGCCAATATCTCCAAAATTAGCCGGAAGGATTGCCGCCGCGCCTTCGAACGTCGATTTACCTCGCAACGCATGGCCAATGACTACTTGTCGATTTACCAACGAATCGCGAAACCGGAAACCGAGGCAATCGCACTTACTGACGGAGATTTGCAGTGGATGAAATTGGGACCACCCAGCAGTACTACATAGCAGCGGGGTCTTCCCCCTCCGACGACCGAGCACGCGTACTCAAATATGGCAGAGCCTTCGCCGTATTTAACCGGTACGGTGATATCGAGCCGCTTGGCATGGGCGAGCACGGAATATTTTTCCTCGGATCCCGGCATCTCTCCGAGTTGGTCCTCGCGGTGTGGGATGCTCGTCCGCTGCTCTTGAGTTCTACGGTAAAGTCGGACAACTTCGTCTTCACGGCAGACCTCGCCAATGTAGACGTTTCTGATGGCGACCAGATTGTTGTGCCTCGCGGTACGGTACACATTGTGCGTTCTCGTTTTCTCTGGCAAGACGTGGCTCACGAGGAGATCCGCATCTTCAACTACGGTCTCTCTCGTCTGAAAGTCCCGTTGAAGATCTCGTTTGCCGCAGATTTTGTCGACATTTTCGAAGTGCGTGGGATGCGACGCGAGCGACGTGGCCGCCGCCTCGAAGATAAGATTTCCGAAGACTCGATCCTGATTCGCTACGAAGGGCTCGATGGAGAACTTCGCCAGACTCGCATCGAATGCGATTCGCAGCCTGCGCAGATCACTTCTTCAGGACTTTGCCTCGAGGCCGACCTCCGCGCGGGCAAATCCACTGAATTCCATCTGTCGATCGACTGCAACCCTGCTGCCCGCCGGCGTTCCGTGGGCTATGCTCGCGCCATGGCCGGCGCCGAGACCGAACTCAAAGCCGCCTCATCCCTCTTTTGCCGAATCACCAGTTCCAATGACCGTTTAAGCCGCTGGATTCGCCGCTCGCTGGCCGACGTCGAAATGATGACCCTTGGCAATCCAGAAACAAATTATCCCTATGCAGGAGTGCCTTGGTTCAGCACAGTGTTCGGCCGCGACGGAATCATTACCGCGATGCAGATGCTCTGGATCGCTCCGCACATCGCCAAAGGAGTTCTACTATTCCTGGCTTCAACACAGGCAACCGAGATCGACGAAAACAAAGAAGCTCAGCCCGGCAAGATCCTGCACGAAACCCGCGGCGGAGAAATGGCAAATCTGGGCGAAGTTCCATTCGGCCGTTACTACGGCAGCATCGACAGCACGCCGCTTTTTCTTATGCTCGCCGGTGCCTACCTCGACTTTAGCGGCGATCTCGCTCTGATCGATCATCTTAGGCCACACATTGACCTGGCACTCGAATGGATCGACCGCTACGGTGATGTGGATGGCGACGGCTTCATCGAGTACGCCCCTCACGGCGACAAAGGCCTGATCCAACAGGGCTGGAAGGATTCAAGCGACTCCGTCTTTCATTCCGATGGCACAATTGCCAGGGCGCCGATCGCCCTCTGCGAGGTCCAAGGCTACGTCTATGCGGCAAAACTTGCGGCAGCACGAATTTACGGGACGTGGAATGATCCGCAGCGAAAGGCGCAACTGGAAAACGAAGCCGCGGAATTGAGGGAACGGTTCGACGAAGCCTTCTGGTGCGACGAAATCTCAAGCTATGCCCTCGCGCTCGACGGCGAGAAGAAGCCATGCCGCGTCCGCACATCAAATCCTGGGCATTGTCTCTACGCCGGGATAGCCTCTCCAGAGAGAGCCAATCTGGTCGCACACACTCTCGTAAGTCAGGATTTCTTCAATGGATGGGGCATTCGAACCGTGGCGTGTCATGAAAGCCGTTACAACCCGCTTTCATATCACAACGGATCGATCTGGCCTCATGACAACGCGATCATTGCTGCCGGGATGGCGCGTTACGACCATCGTGAATTTGCGGGCCGAGTTCTTATGAGCCTGCTCGACCTCAGCAGTGCCGTAGAACTCCATCGCTTGCCCGAACTTATTTGCGGCGTCGATCGGCGTCCGGGACAAGGCCCCACGCTCTACCCGGTGGCCTGCTCACCACAAGCCTGGGCCGCGGGGTCGGTGTTTATGCTTTTGCAGGCCTGTCTTGGTATCGCAGTGGACGCGAAGAACAAGCGCATTACCTTCGACCGCCCGTTCCTTCCGCAAGGAATCCCACAACTCTCGATTCAGGACCTCCGCATCGGGGATAGCAGGCTTAGCATATTCCTGGAGCGCGACACGGGTCCTGTCCGGATTCAGGTCATCGACAAGCACGGCGAAGTGGACGCGGTGGTGAAATAAAGACAGAAACCACCAAGGACACGAAGGTTCACAAAGGAAAGCCAACTACTCGATTCCTTCGTGCGACTTCGTGTCCTTTGTGGTGAATGACTTTGACGCTTACGCGCCCTTAGCTACCGCAACGATGCACTCCTCGAGCACATCAACGGCAACATCCGCCTCTTCCTTGCTGACGACCAATGGCGGGCACAACCGGATCGTGCTCGGCCCGCAACCCAGGAACAGGATGCCTTTTTCGAACGCCATTTCCACGATACGGTCGCGCTCGACATTCCCGTATTCCTTCGTTACTTTGTCGCGCACAATCTCGACGCCAATCATCAAACCGCGTCCGCGCACGTCGCCCACAAGTTTCAGCTTCGTGGGCCAATCCGCCATCCGCTTCATGATGTGATTACCGACGCTCGCCGAGTTCTCGATCAGGTGCTCCTTCTCGATCACATCGAGTGTCGCGAGCGCGGCAGCCACAGCCACCGGATTTCCCCCAAAGGTCGAAGCATGTGATCCTGGGACCCAATCCATCACTTCAGCCTTGGTCATCGTGACGCCGAGCGGCATGCCCGAAGCGATTCCTTTCGCCATACACACCATGTCAGGCTCGACACCAGTGTGCTCAACGGCCCACCATTTGCCGGTGCGCCCGATCCCGCTCTGCACCTCATCCACCACGAGCATGATGCCGTGTTGATCGCAGATCCGGCGCAGCTCCTGCATGAATACCGTGGGTGCAACGACGTATCCACCTTCACCCTGCACGGGCTCCACGAAAATCGCCGCGACCTCCTCAGGAGCAAGCGTGGTCTTGAAAAGCTTCTCTTCAATGAAACGCGCGCAGCCCAGAGCGAAGTTCTCGGCTTCCTGTTTCCCGCCTACGCATCCGCGATACACATCCGGATATCGAACATGCGTCACCCCCGGCACAAGCGGAGAAAACCTCCGCCGCTGCTGGGGCTTCGACGCCGTCAGAGAAAGCGCTCCCATCGTTCGGCCGTGAAACGCACCGAAGAACGCAATGATGTTCTGCCGTTTTGTGTGATACCGCGCCAGCTTCAGCGCGCACTCGATCGCTTCTGCACCCGAGTTTCCGTAGTAAATCTTGTGCGGCCCCTTCATCGGCGCAATCTTCGATAGCCGCGCCGCCAGATCCACCATGTTTTCGTAATAAAAATCCGTTCCCGACATGTGGATCAGTTCGCCAGCCTGCTTCTGAATCGCGGCGACCACATTCGGGTGGCAATGGCCGGTCGAGGTCACAGCGATCCCGGCCGAAAAGTCGAAAAACTCGTTGCCGTCAACATCGGTTACAACAATGCCTCGTCCGCTCTTGGCAACCAGCGGATACGAGCGGGTATAGGAAGGCGAAATATACTTCTCATCGCCCTCGAGCACGCGCTTCGCGTTCGGCCCGGGCAGGGCGGTCTTGATCTTGGGACCGATCGTAGCGGTCATAGTTTTGGTCGTCATGGGAATTTCCTCCGTAAGGCAGCAGCCAGTGGTTACTGGCCAGTTGTCATTGAATCGGACCTCGGGTGCCGCTCTGGTTCAAGCGTGCGTGCTCCTGGATAGAACGCCGAGGAGAAATCAGGCGGAGGAAAGAACTAATCGCTACCGAAGAGAGAAGGGCGCAACCGCGAAGGCAAATTCGCCCGATACCGCCGTGGACACACCAGGCAGTGCAACCAGCACTCGGCCTGAGTTGACGGAATAAGACGAGAATTGGAATTCTTCTGCAGCATCGCAATCGATCGACATCTATTCGATTATAGCCGGGATTCCGATGCCGACGGAATCCTTTTCTGGTGACGGAAGTCTATACTCAAGCTCTTCAAGTCGCTGGATTTGGGCGCATGCCCTACGGCCGCCGCCACTTCCGCAGCTGCTTCCACGCCTGGACTAACTCCTGAATCGCCCGCGCGGGAGGAAACGTGCTCGAATTGATGATGGCGCACTCGCGAAACGCCCGTTGATAAAACTCTCTCACTCCCTGTTCGCTCAGCAGCGATAGATTGTGCTGCATCTCGTCCAAGTCTTTGCGGCTCCAAATCTCCTCGTGTTTCCCGAGATCCGGACGCCGAGCCATAGCGGCAAACAGTCTATCATTTTCGCTTTTTGTTCGCCATTACAACTCGGCGGTCTCGGCGGCCTTTCTCGGCGGACTCTGCGGTAAAACGCGAATCTCATTTTCAGGAAAATCTTGGCCACGGTCACCCTAACTTTTAGAATCGCTCACCGCCATTGCGTACTCTGATATGTTGTATTTTCCCCAGTAACTCCGAAAATTGCATGCAATCCGCTCAACGCCCAACCCGGTGGATGGTAGTCCTTGCCTTCGGACTTGTGTATCTGTTTTGGGGCTCGACTTATCTCGCGATCGACATCGCCGTACAAACCATCCCTCCTGCGTTAATGTGCGGATTGCGCTTCTCCGTCGCAGGCGTGGTCATGCTCGCAGTATGCGCCGCCACGGGACACAGAATTCTCTACTCGCCGAAGCAAATCGCGTTGTCGTCGATAGTCGGCCTCCTTCTGCTCATGGGAGGCAATCTCACGCTCTCCTATGCCGAGCTGACTGTTTCATCCGGCTTGTCTGCGTTGATTATTGCCATCACACCGTTGTGGTTCCTGGTTCTCGATTCACTTCTTCTCGGCGATCACCATATCTCGAGCCGCGGCAAGGCCGGACTAGCATTGGGGATCGTCGGCCTGTTTGTGCTGGTGTGGCCAGAGTTGCAGGCAGGCAGCCTCGGCCACCGCGAACTCATAGCCTCAATCAGCCTGATCGGCGGATCCTTCAGCTGGGCACTCGGCTCGGTGCTTTCAAAACGCTGGCAATCGGGCATGGACGTCTTCGGCGCAACCGGATGGCAGATCCTCGCTGCCGGGGTTGGGAATTTTGCCTTTGCACTGTTGAACGGAGATTTGGCCCACGTTGTATGGGCGCCACGCAGCCTGGCCGCTACCGGCTACCTCGTCGTCTGTGGCTCCTGGATCGGCTATACCGCATACATCTGGCTGCTCGATCACGTGCCCACATCGAAAGTGTCAACTTACGCGTACGTCAATCCAGTGGTCGCCGTTTTTCTGGGCTGGCTGATCCTTCACGAGAAGGTAGACCGCTTCATCCTGGCGGGAAGCGCGATTGTAGTGCTCTCGGTCATCCTGGTCACGAGCGCGAAGGTAAAGGAAAAAGTGGTGGCTGAAGAAATGCCAGCAGTAGAAGCTGCCGGGGACTGACGCGGAATTAGCGAGTTTTTGTCATGTTGAGCGAAGTACAGAGAATCGCGAAGCAATTCTCTGTACGCAGTCGAAACATCCCTACCCTCTCACAGCCTTCAGCCGGAACGATTCACCGCCGCCAAGAGCCTCGGGCACCGGGGCCGTTGCCACGCTGTGGCGCTGACTGAGGTAATCCGCCACAATCCATGCCGCGCCTGCAATCGCCAGATTCTCCGCATTGCCTGCCCAATTGGTCTGCTTGTGTGGATCGACGAAAGGCGCGGGCAACCAGATCAGCAATCCGAAGCCGATGATCATGCCGGTGAGTAATCGCGACGCCAGAATATCCCAAAATCCCGTGAACAGCGCCAAAGCAGCGAGCGCAAATGCGATGGTAGTCGCGATCGCCCAGAACATTTGTCCCGGAGGAATCCACTTCGGCACGAACGACGCGGTCCCGGAAAGATAAAAGAGCTGTTCGAGAGTGAACGAAATGACGCAGACTCCGAAACAGAAGTAGCCAATCCGAGCGAGTATTGCTGATCGTTTCGTATCGCTCTCATCCACCGTCGCGTAGACGATCAGCGCCCCAGAAACGAGAGAAAACTGCTCAAAGAAATTGCCCCAAAAATCGTAGACCTGGGGTTTGCCGGCAATGAGAGGCACCCACAGCAACGCGAAGACGAGAGAAGTCGCTCCCAAGATGACCGCCCCAGCTCGCGCAGTTTTGCGCCACTGAATCGCTATGCCGCCCACCAGTTCCACCGTGGCGTAGATGTAAACGAGAACGCCACGGTGGGCTATATCCCCGAGCACGCGAATCTGTTGCCAGATATTAAAGTCGTGCCACGCGAGTGCAACAAGACCGAAAAGCACAGCGGCGAATCCGTAGATATGACGCCCCAGATAGGGTTTTACCATCTGAACCAACGCAGAGCTCTTAGAATTGAGAAATGCGGTCGCAAGCGGGTAACACTAAAGCGATGCGGGGCTGCCCACAATATCCACTTTGGCGGGAATTGGTATAACCACTTCGACAGTTTTGAGGCTTCAGCGGATATATCGTTTAGCAATCGCTGCGGTGCGGTTTTAAACACCATTATTCGTCGTCTTCCTCCGCATCATTCACCACATCCACGATGTGCCCGCGGATCGCAAAGGTTTCCTTCGCCCCACTAGCTTGAAAACTTACACGGACTGGCCCTCTCTGCCATACTGGCGCGGGACAAGCTGAATCCGGCGCAGCGTCCTCCGCCACACCTTCCGCCAGAGCCTTCTTGAGCACCGGCTTCCGACGGCTTAGCTGCGCCACCACCGCATAAGTCTTCTTTCCGTCGTCTGCCACACCGCAGTACGCGACATAATCCCGATACCAACTGGCAACCGAATAGAGCGCGTCAAACTCAGGCAGATTAATTGCCGAAATACGCCCCGTGACTCGATCGACCAGCAACCATCCGCCGCGCTGCCACTCCCAGCGCGGAGCCGAATCTTCGGGTAGGCCGTCGTTCACCCGAAACACACGCCGCACTACAAATAATCGTTCCGTCACTTCATGTGACGTACCCAGCACATACTCTTTCACCCGGCCGTCGATGATGAGCGCCCGAATCTTGATGGTGGACACTTGGCCGTCTGTCCCAGTCCCTCCCGTCCACTGCACAGTCATCCACCTTCCAAAACTGACGACGTGGACCTTTGCGGTCGATTGAGCAATGCCCGTGAATATCCCAAGCAACAACACGAACACCAATTGGAATCTCAAACTTGGCTTCATAACACGAGGCTAGAATTCGGAAGAACCTTAAGCAAGACAACCGCTCACATTTAGGCAACGAGAGTACCGAAGTGGGAAATCGGAAAAACTTCCATCTGGTGATAGGGTTAAAAAATCTTGGGGAACGCCGCAAATCCGCAATTGGCAGTAGAATCTAGGGCAGTAGGCGTTTTTGAGCTCAGTAAGTGAAATGGTTTTTCTATGAGTATTTCTCCTCCGCCTCGCGCCCCGAGCCTGAAGGCCCGGACAACTGAGGAGGATGGAGTGACTTCTTATCAGGGTATGGGGGACTTGTTACCAAGGCGGCGCGCTCCGCGCATCCTCGTCGTTGATGACCAGCCCAGCATCGCCGGGCTGATGAGCCAACTGCTCACTATCCGCGGCTACACTGTGATTACCGCCTCTAACGCGGAACAGGCCGAAGCGGAAGTCCGCCGCCAGGCTCCCGACCTGATCCTTTCCGACGTGATGATGCCGGGCAAGTCCGGCTATGATCTCTGCCGCATCCTCAAAGAGAATCCGGCCACCCGTCTCATTCCGTTTGTCCTGATTACTGGGCTCAGCGACAGCAGTGACAAAGTGCGTGGCATCGAAGCCGGGGCTGACGACTTTCTAAACAAGCCCGTCCTGGCGGAAGAGCTCATCGCCCGCGTGAAATCGCTTCTCCGGTTAAAGGAATTTACCGACGAACTCGAGACCGCGGACTCCGTGCTCTGCACATTAGGCCTCATCGTCGAAGGCCGTGATCCCTATACTGAGGGCCACTGCGAGCGCCTCGCTTTGCACGCTGCTGACCTCGGACGTCATCTCGGTATGGACGAAGATTCCCTCCTCGCCCTAAAGCGCGGAGGCTACCTTCACGACCTGGGAAAGATCGCTGTGCCCGACGAGATCCTCAAAAAGGGCAGCGACCTGACTCCTGCCGAGTGGGAGATCATGAGGCTCCATCCCATCACTGGTGAAAACATCTGCAAGCCTCTCCATTCGCTCAGCCTCGTGCTTCCCATTATCCGTCACCACCATGAGCATACGGATGGGTCGGGCTACCCTGACGGCCTGACGGGTTCTGAGATTCCTGTACTCCCTCGAGTCCTGCAGGTTGTGGACGTATATGACGCCCTGCGGACCGCGCGTTCCTACAAACCGGCTCTTACGCACGAAATGGCTGCCCAGACAATGCGTGAAGAAGCCGAACGCGGCCTGTGGGATAAAGAACTAGTCCACGAGTACTTCGAAATGCTCGGACGCAAACAACAGGTGGCATAAGGCAATCGCGGCGTTACAGTGGGGGCACTTGACCTGCCGCTACCGCAGCTTTCCCGTTTCTTTTCAGTGGTTAAACGTTCTACCTGCGAAACCGTCTATCCAACGAGTAGAATAGCGACGGGGCGAATCTTAGCAGCCAAACTTAAGACGTTGGCATCGAAAGCATTTCTGAGAGCTGCAAGCTGAAATAACGAGAATCTTTGGACCCGACCTATAGCATCGTCATCCCGGCCTACAACGAGCGTGCTCGCATCGGCGCCACGCTCGAGAAGGTCCTCTCTTTCGTTCATGCGCAAGGGTGGGACGCTGAGGTTATCGTCGTCAATGACGGCTCCCGCGACAACATCGCAGAAATCGTCCAATCCTTCGCCGCCAAAGATCCGACGTTGCGTCTCATCGAGAACCCCGGCAACCACGGCAAGGGATACAGCGTCCGCAACGGGATGCTTCATGCGCGTGGCCGCATTGTCCTGTTTAGCGACGCGGATCTGTCATCTCCGATCGAAGAGTCCGTCAAGCTCTTCGCTGCTTTGGACGCCGGCGCCGATATCGCCATCGGATCTCGCTGGCTGCGGGCTGAGCTCCAGACACAGCGCCAGCCGCTCCATCGCCAGCTCTTTGGACGCATTTTTAACCTGCTTCTGCGGATCACGCTGGGCCTTCAATTCGCCGACACCCAGTGCGGATTCAAAGCGTTCAAACGCGCCGCCTCGCAAGCGATTTTTCCTTGGCAGAAAATCGAGCGCTGGGGATTCGATCCCGAGATTCTTTTCCTCGCCCGTAAGTTCGGCTTCAAAGTTGCGGAAGTCCCGGTCGCATGGGGACACAGCGGCGGCGCTCGCATCAATCCCTTCATCGATGGCGCCCGTATGTTTCAGGAAATGTTGCGCATCCGTTGGTACGACCTGACTGGAAAATACGATGGCGGAGGAACTTCGGCCGCCCAGCACGCGAAGACGTAGCGGCAAGAACTTATCTAACGTCAACATCGTCTCGCCGCTACTCTCCCCGAAGAACCCGCATTGGATCGATCGACATGGCGCCTCTTGCCGGTAGAAGCGAAGCGAGCAATGCGGCTGCGCTCAAAACCCCGACGCTCAGGCCGATCGTCCACGGATCGACTGGATTTGTTTCATACAGCAGGCTCCCCACCCAGCGCGTGGCGACCGCGACCCCTAGTAACCCAAGAATGAGTCCGACTGCCATCGGCCAGAACGCGTCCAGCAGAACAAGACGCGTAAGCGCCTGCTTGCTGGAGCCAAGCGCCATCCGGATGCCGAACTCTTGCGTGCGCAGCGATACGGAATAGGCAAGCACGCCGTAGATACCGAGCACCGCAAGCAGCAACGCAGCCCCTCCAAAGCTTGCCAGAATGACCGTTTGAAACCGCTCGCTGGCGACGGACTCGTCCACCATCTCGCTTAACGAGGTCACAGCTGGAATGGATAGGTCCGGGTCGACACTCCAGATGGCTTGGCGCATTTCCCGACCGAGGCTGTCTGCAGAGCGGGAACTCCTCGCTAGGAAAACGGGAACGAACGGAGGAAAGTCCCAAATCGGCAGATAGAAAACAGCAACGTTGCGTTTGAGGTCGTTGATGCGGGCGTCGGCAGCGACCCCAATGACGGCGTAGATCTGTCCCCAGTGCCGGATCGTATGTCCGACGGGATTCTCATCTGGCCACACCGCCTTGGCGGCCTTTTCCGACAGAATCACGACTCGTGTATTCTCGCGATCCCGCTCGCTGAAATCGCGCCCGGAAAGCAACGGAATACGCATCACATCGAAATAGCCGGGGCTGATAAATCGCCGATTGGCCATGGGGACTTCCCCATCCGGGACTGGGTGGTCTGTTCTATGTAGGCCTTCGACATTATTGTCTCCGGTCAGGGGCATGACGCTCGTTACCGCCGCAGACTCCACTCCGGGCAGAGATCGGATCTTCTCAAGAGTGTGAGTAACCATCGCGCCCCGTGCAAGGCTGCCAGAATCAGCACCGAAATTCTCCGGTAGGCCCGCTCCGCTTGAATATTCGCGGTTGTTCAATTCCGTTTCTGCCATGACGACTTGTTGTGAATTGAAGTTGCGGTTTTGCGTAAGCACACGGGAGAAACTTCGTGTGATTAGCCCAGTCACGACCAGCAGAGTAATGCTGCACGCCACTTCGACGGCGACCAGGAGCCTGCGAGTGCGCACGGCCTGCCGGGTGACCGAAAGCCGCGTGGAATTCGATTGCAACGCAGTCTGAGGCGTCACTCGTAGAGACCGGAGAGCAGGAAGAACACCAAAGCTCAGCGAAGTAAGAATCGACAACACCAAAGCGAAAGCAAGGATCGGAAGGCTCAGGTGGACTTCGTTCAGGCGAGGCAAAACCGAAGCAATTCGGACAAACAACTTCTCGCCGAGATCTGCGAGAAAGATTCCTCCGAGCCCGCCACCCAATCCAAGAATCAGGTTTTCGGCGAGCACGCCCTGGAATAGCCGACCTCGCCCCGCGCCCAGAGCAGACCTCAGGGCCGTCTCATGATCGCGAGCCATCCCTCGCGCGAGCTGTAGATTCGCAAGATTCACACAGGCCATCAGCAGGACGCTGGCGACCGCAGCCAGCAGCAGCCAGAGAGGCTTGCTCACGCCGCCCACGATTTCTTCCGAAAATGTCTCGACGATGACGCTGAGATGAACTTCCACGTGATCGGCAGCCGCGGTGGCTTTCTCGATTCCGTTCAATTCGCTTTGCGCCTGTTGAATCGTAATGCCGGGTTTAAGGCGCCCGATCACGAGAAAGTTGAACTCGCCTTCGTTCGCTACCAGTTCATTCGGTGCCGGCACGAGCGGTTTGAAGACCTCGTAGCGATCCGTCGATCCTTGGGTTGCTTGACCCGGCATGATCGACAAGACAGGAAAGCGAAACGACTGTGGCATTACGCCCACGATGACGTTCTGGTCAGATCCGATCCGGAGTGTGCTGCCGATGACGGACGCGCTCCCGTGAAAAAGTCGTTGCCACGCATTCCACGTGAGAACGACGACATTGTTCTTCCCGTTCTGCGCTTCATCTTCGGTAAACCCTCGTCCTATGAGAGGTGAAACTCCGAGCACCGAAAAGAAATTCGAAGAGACCTCCAAGCCTTCGGTCATCTCCGGGTGATCGGCTCCGGTCGAGACGCTGAAGCCTGAGGTTTGCACGATCGCGGCGTCTTGAATGGAATTCGCGTGGGTTCGCAGATTCTGGTAGTGCCGGTAGTTGTCGGGCAGGAGGGGCGAGACATTCTCAATTTCGCGAATGCTCTCTCGCCAGACGACCACTTGGCCCGGATCGCGAAATGGGTACGGCTTCAGGAGGACCGTGTCGACAACACTGAAGATTGCGGTGACCGCGCCAACGCCCAGAGCAATGGTGAAAAACGCGGTTAGGGCGAAGCCTTTGGACTTGCCTAGCTGGCGAAGGGCGTAGCGAAGATCCTGAAGCAAAGATTGCATGGGATGTCCCCGAACTATCGGGTTGATGAGGCACTTGATCCGCCAACCGAGGCCAACGTCAAACCTAACGATTTCAGAGGGATAGAGCGGAAGTCCCCAATGATTTCTAGCGAAAGTGTCCGTCAGCGAACCTGCGATGTTCGGAATCGAACAGCATTCGGAAATCGGAAGGATGAGCTCTCTTACGAGGCCGCTGCTTCCACTGCCTCAACGACCCGCTGACCCATCTCCGCCGTAGAAATCGCCGTGTGCATCTTCCCCGCCAGATCCGCGGTTCGCGCCCCATCTGACAGGACCGCCGACACCGCCTGCTCGATCGCCGCCGCCTCGCTCTCCAATTGAAACGAATGCCGCAGCATCATCGCCGCGGACAAGATCGCTCCCAACGGATTCGCGACGCCCTTGCCCGCGATGTCGGGAGCCGATCCATGCACCGGCTCATACAATCCCACCGGGCCGCCAATACTGGCAGAGGCCAACAGACCGAGCGATCCCACCACGCCACCGGCCTGGTCCGACAAAATATCGCCAAACATGTTCTCAGTCAGAACAACATCAAAGTCCGTTGGCCGCTGCACCAGCAGCATCGCCGCCGAATCGACATACTGATGACCGACCCTCACCTCCGGATAATCCTTGCCAATTCGAGCCACCACATCGCGCCATAGCCGCGAGCACTCGAGCACATTCGCCTTATCAACGGAGAGAACTTTCTTCTTCCGTTTCATCGCCAGATCAAATGCCACACGCGCAATCCGCTCCACCTCGTGCTCTGCGTAGCGCATCGTGTTAATCGCGACTCGCGAGCCGACTTCTCCCTCAATCGACCGCGGCTGCCCGAAGTAGGCCCCTCCCAGCAACTCGCGCACAATCATGATGTCGGTCCCGCGCACGATCTCAGCGCGCAGCGGAGAGCAGTCCACTAACGCCGGAAAGAACACTGCCGGACGCAGATTCGCATACGCTCCCAACTCCCGCCGAATCCGCAACAACCCTGCCTCCGGCCGCAAATGCCCCGGATTCTTGTCGAACGCCGGGCTCCCCACCGCGCCAAGCAGCACTGCCGACGAAGAGAGGCAGGCTTGAATCGTATCTGCCGGCAGAGGGTCATTCGCCGCCGTCAAAGCCGCCCCACCAATATGCTTGCTCTGCAGTTGAACTTGATGACCGAACGCCTGTGCCACCGTCTGCAGTACGCGCACAGCCTGATCCGTAACCTCGGGACCAATCCCGTCCCCCGGAAGAACCGTAATCTTCAATTGCATCGATGATTTCGCTCGCTGATGGAAGTAATCGCTAATTCTATGCGGGAAAAAACAAAGCCGCCAGCAAGGCGGCCCAGTTTTTCAATGAATAAATGACTAAATGATTCAATGTCTAAATGTCTACACTCCCCACAGATAATCTTCCTGCTGTGTCTGCTCGTGCTGCGTCTCCGCGTTCGCCGGAATTGGAACCCCAAACGGATTCGTCTCTGCCGCGGCCGCGAACGCACTCTCCGACTCCGCGGAAGGAGCACTCACCACCGCAGCATTCGTCGCATCAATAACCGGCTCGATCAGAGGTGTCGCCGACATCGTGGGCTTATGCGTGTCGCGAATCAGTTCCAGCAGGTGATGATCCTCGACATGCTTGATCTTGTCCGCCAGCCGTACAAACCGCCGGTAGATATCATCCAGTGCCCGCCGGTCGAACGTATATCCCAGTTGCTCGCAGCGCATACTCAGGGCGTGACGTCCCGAGTGCTTGCCCAGCACCAGCTTTGAATCCGGTACACCCACCGACTTCGGCGTCATAATTTCGTAAGTCAACGGATTTTTCAGCACACCATCCTGATGGATGCCCGCTTCGTGCGCAAACGCATTACGCCCGGTAATTGCTTTGTTGGGTTGCACCGGCACGCCAGTGATCTCGCTCAGCATCTGGCTGGACGCGAAAAGCTGTTCGCTTTCGATCCCAGTCTCATATGGGTACCGGTCGGGTCGCACCCGCATCGCCATCACGATCTCTTCCAGCGATGCGTTCCCGGCCCGCTCGCCGATTCCGTTGATGGTGCACTCGACCTGCCGAGCGCCCGCACTCACTGCGGCCAGAGCATTCGCGACCGCCATGCCAAGGTCGTTGTGGCAATGTGCGGAAATCGTAACTTTCTCGATTCCCTTCACACAGCGGCGGATCATCGCTATCAGTTCCCCGAATTCCGACGGGACCGTATAGCCCACCGTATCGGGAATATTCAGCGTCGTTGCGCCGGCCTCAACCACGGCGTCCAGCACCCGGCACAGAAAGTCGGGATCGGTTCGGGTCGCATCCTCCGGCGAAAACTCCACATCGTCGCACAACGACTTCGCCAGCAGAATCGCTTCGCGCGCCTGCGCCACGCATTGATCCCGCGTAATCCGCAGCTTGTATTGCAGGTGAATATCGGAAGTAGCCAGAAAGACATGAATCCGCGGACGCGCAGCGTGCTTCAACGCCTCCCACGCGCGTTCGATATCCGGACGGCAGGCTCGCGCCAATCCAGCAATAATGGGACGTCGCACCGTCGCCGCAATGGTCTTCACTGACTCGAAATCGCCGTCCGAGGCAATCGGGAATCCCGCTTCGATCACGTCCACTCCCAGGCGGTCCAACTGCTGCGCCAGCCGCAGTTTTTCCTGCTGGTTCATGCTGCAACCCGGCGACTGCTCGCCGTCGCGAAGAGTGGTGTCGAAAATCGTAACTCGTGCTCGATCTGTGCCCATAAATGCCTTCCTGAGAAAACGCCCTCACCGATTCGCTCAAGCGCGCTAGGCCACTTGAGACACCAACACCTGCTTGGGTGATTTCTCTATGGTACGAAGTCTCTGGGCAGAAGCAAAACTTATATTTCTTCACATATCATTAGTATTGATTGTATTATAAGAATCTCTAATACTAATATGATTTTCGATTAAGGGGCTCGATGGAGCTGTCTCAACTGGAAGTTTTCCTTGCGGTCGCTCGCGAGCGGCGCTTTTCCCGAGCCGCGGATAAGCTTTTCCGCACGCAATCCGCGGTTAGTCAGACGATCCGCAAGCTTGAGGACGAGCTCGGAGAGGCCCTCTTCGACCGCTCCTCCCGGGAAGGCGTTCTCACCGACGCCGGAAAAGTCCTCTACGAATACGCGGAAAAGCTGATCAACCTGCGCGGAGAAGCGGCCGGATCCCTTTCCGAACTCCGCGAACTACAAAAAGGAAAGCTCATCATTGCGGCGAACGAGTTCACTGTTCTTTACCTTTTGCCCGTCCTGGCCGAGTTTCGCCGCGTGCATCCCATGATCAAGATCACCGTCAAGCGTGCGCTGGGCAGCCACATTCCCGACGATGTCCTCAGCTATGCGGCCGAATTCGGCGTTCTCTCTTACGAGCCACAGGAGACCAATCTGCATTCCGTTGTCGTATTCCTCGATGAACTGGTCTTTGTCGTCCCCCCAAAACATCCTCTTGCCTCGGCCCGCCACGTCAGTATTCGCCAACTCGGCGCTGAATCGTTCGTCGCCCACATCGTGAACTCGCCCTATCGCGAAAAGGTGATTCAGCTCTTTAAGAGCCAGAAGACGCCGCTCCATATGGACCTCGAGCTCCCTACCCTACAGGCCATCAAACAATTTGTCGCGATGGGAAACGGAGTTGCCCTGATTCCCGAGATCAGCGTGGAAACAGAGCTTGCCCGCGGAGAGCTAGTGCGCATTCCTGTCCGCGAGCTTCAACTCAAGCGCAAGCTGCGCCTGATCTACCGCAAAGGCGCAAACCTTTCGCACGCCGCCCGCGCATTTCTGAAAGTTGCCGAAGCAGTCGCGGTGGAGCGGAAAGGCCGCTACCGCTTCCAACGAGAGAATTAGGTGTAGCTCCGGAGGAATTCGTCCAAGGCTGCCGGTAGAGATCAAAGATTCCTGCCAGTGCCGCAGTCAATTTCAAAATAAAAATAGGAGCAAAGACCGTCTTTGCTCCCTCGGTGTTCTCGGACCGAAAAGAGGAACTCAACAATCCGCGCAGATATGCTCTTGACGGAACGACTCTAGCGCTCCGTCCAGCGTCGCGTGGACCTCCATCACCGAATCCAGATTCGTCAGATCGAGCAGCGTCCGGACAAGCTCGTTCGCGCCCGCGCACTTCAGATCTGCGTTCCGTTCCTGTGCCCACGTCTGCAACAGCGCCAGTTCGCCAATTCCAGCGCTATCCATCGAAGTCACCCCCGTGAGATCCAAAACCAGCTTGCTCCCTCGGTGCAAGACTTCCCCAACCACTCGTGACAGTGTGGCGGCTTCATCGCGGTACACGATGCGCCCCTGGCAGTGCACGATGATCACATCGCCCTGATTCTGTGCTTCTACGCTGAGCTTCAACTTCGACTCCTTCTCTACTCTGAACGCCGTCAGGATTGACGGCGGCTGCCACATTTCGCAGTTCGTATCCATGGTTTGCATGTATAGATAGACGTGGGTAGATCGCTTTTGGCACCATGAAAATCCGGTGAATTTTTGCCAGCCTGGACCCCAAAACTAACACCTACAATCGGTATAACGTCTAACCAACAAATTTTGTCACGCGATACATCTTGGCCATCCGGTACACTGCATCTAACACAATTCATTGATTACAATGGTAGTTTGCCGGCCCGACGGCCGGGGAGGGATATTTCGTGTCGAAAACCGCTGCCGCCGCGCTGGCCTTCCTGGGCCTGCTGCTTTTCTCCATTCCGATGTCGGCACAATTCGGTGGCCTTCTTCCCAGTGGAAACGTCTATGCCGGAGTTGCTTACGGCCAGCTTACGAATGTCGTCAACAAGCAGAGCTATAAAGGATGGAACGGTTCGATTGAAGACTTCCCGTTCGCTCGCTTCCCGCGCGTTGGCCTCGTCATCGACGGCAGTGGCTTTTATCGAAGAGGTGTCACCCAATACAACGCGCTCGGAGGCATTCGCCTCTCGACCAACCTCGGCCGCTGGCGCCCTTTCATCCACGGTATGGCCGGAATCCGCCACCTGAACTCCAGTGGCTTCATCTACAATCCTCTGACCATCGATGTCGGCGGGGGCACCGACTACAAACTTGGATTTAAGAATTTCTCCTGGCGCATTCAGGGCGACTACATGCACAGTCACTACGCGAGCGCGAATCAGAATGACTATCGCGCCTCGACCGGGATCGTTTGGCGCTTCTGAGTTGTCCAACCGGACCTGTACAACTGGTTTGCTACCGTTTTTGCCGCACCAGCATCCAACAACTTTCTGCGCCGTCCTGTGTTTACCGACGCAGAGGGAGGATGTTCATGCGCAAGATCGCGGCAACTGCTTTTCTTTTTCTTATTTGCAGTGCCTTCGCAGCTGCCCAGGTTCCTACTTCGGGCAATGTCTTCTTCGGATATTCCTACTACAACGCCAATGTCAGTGGGCAACGCACCAGCCTCAATGGATGGAATGGCTCCGTCGAAGGCAAGTTCCTGCCGTTCATCGGCGTCGTCGCAGATTTCAGCGGCTACTATGGCTCGCAGAACGTCGCGCCTTGTGTCGTTCCCGTTGGCAGTGCGCCCGGTGCGTGTATCATCAACGCCAATTTCACCGAACACAATTACTTATTCGGACCTAGGGCTTCTTTCTCAATTGGCAAGATCCGCCCCTTTGCCGAAGTCATGATTGGCGCCGGCCATATCCACGTAAACGACGGCGGATCGGACACCGCGTTAGCAACAGCGGTCGGTGGCGGGCTAGATTACAAATTCTTCCATCTGCTCGGACTGCGCGTGGAGGGCGACTACATCCACACCGACCTGTTCAGCATCCCGCAGAACAACGTCCGAATCTCGACCGGACTCGCGTTTCACTTTTAAGCAAAAAACGGGGTTCAGCTGGTTGGCTGAACCCTGTCTTTCCGTGGCCACAACAAAACTCTGGTTTCAGAATTAACAGCTACGGCAACCGTGGAAGAGCGGCGCTTTAAGCGCCGCGTCGAGCATCTCCCGGAAGGGTTTAGCCCCCCGTGCTCTACGCCCGTGGCATCCCATCCGCCTCGTTCGCCCAATACTTGTGGTCCCGCAAAAAATACTTCTCGTTCCAATAATTCATCGCCGTCTTCAGAAAGAGCCATCCCACCTTCAGGTGCCCCATCCGCTTGAACCGGCGATTCGTCGTATACACGCCGCCGCGCACAATCGCGAACCGCTTTCGTTCCACCTTCTGGCTCAGCCGATAATCTTCGGCAAACAGAATCTGCTCGTGAAACCCGCCGAGCTGCCAGAATTTCTTCCGGTCAAACAGCATGAACATTCCGGTTGCAAACGGAAGATGCAGGTACGACAGATACTGAAAGACATCAATCACGGCATAAAACACTTGGTCGACCCAGCTTCCCCCTTTACACAAGATGTTGGTCGTCACGCAGTGCAGTTGCTTCGCCTGCGCCTTCTCCATGCAATGCCGGATCAGCGACTGATCGGCCAACGCAATATCGGCATCGAGAAACAGCACGTACTGCGAGTCCGCCTGCGCCGCACCTTGGTTCCGTCCAAACGATGGCATCCCTCCGCGAATCACCCCCACGTTCAGGCGATCGCGAAAGCTCATGACGATCTCGGGGGTGCCGTCGGTCGAATTCGCGTCAGCGACCAACACTCTCGTACTCGACATCTTCGAGTAGTCCTGCATCGTCAGCGAAGTCAGCAACTGGGGAATCAACCTCGCTTCGTTCTTCGCCGGAATCACGATTGTCAATTCGCTGTTTCTCGAACTCAAGTTTGTCGAATTCATGGATTTGTACTCCCGTTTCGTCCACCGTCAGGTAAGTAAGGCGTGAATCCACCCACCCGCCGGAGTTGTAGTAACTGATGCCGTCTTTTTCTACCTGCAGTGCCTGGTGCGTGTGCCCGCAGAAAATCCGCTGCGCCTCGTGATGCTTCGCGTATGCAATCGCTCCTGCCGACACCTTCGGCGACATCCGCAGCCACCGGGTATTCAGCCGGTCGATCATCCGCACGATCGGCTTGCTCTTGAAATCCAGCTTCTGTAGCTGTAAGTACAGCGACGTTCCCAGCCGGCTAAGGCGCAGACTGTTGACCTGAAAACCATCGAACTGATGGCCGTGAATCGCGATGTGTTGCAGGCCGCGATACTGCCAGCGATAGTCCTGGTACACTCGCACGCCGACCAGGTGCGACATGATGTTCGCTAAGCCATGGTCGTGATTCCCTTCCACCCACACCACTTCAATGCCGCGCTTTGGATTCGACAGCTTCCGGATACATCCCAGAAACTTCCAATGATCTTTGGTCAGGCGGGCAAAATTCAGGTCCGCGAAGATATCACCCAGCAGGATCAGCCGCTCAAAGCGCTTCTCCTTCAGCAGACTGGTCGCCTCGCGCGCGTGGCTAGTCTCGGCTCCCAGATGGAGGTCCGAAAGGATCAGCGTGTTGTAGACATGCAGACCCATGCTTCTCTTCTAACAAGCGATTGTTACTGCTTGATTAACATTGCATCAATATTGGTGCATGGGGTAACCGGCAGGTAATGAAGCTTCGGCGGGCGGGAACGGGGATTCAAATTGGATTCGCACTGACGGTGGCTTACCGATCAGTAATATCTTTCACTTTTCTATCATGTCTGTATATACTGAACATATAGAAACGACTGTCAGACCGTAAATAGGGAGACAAAATGATCGCCGCAAAGCTCAGTTCAAAAACCTTGGCTCAGCCAGCGATCCGTCCTCAGCGTGCGCCACAGATCAGTCTGGAGCAGTACTACAGCGAGGCTGGCCCGGATTACGCCGCATGGAGCCCCAAATTCAATATGCACTTTGGCTATTACCGCGCTGGTGCGAATCCATTCGATCGTGAGGCCATGCTGGAGCAGATGAATGCGGAGGTGCTCACCCGCTTATGCCTCGATGGTATCGCTGAGCCGCGATTGCTCGATTTAGGCTGCGGCCTCGGCGCCACCTTGCGCAGTTTCGCGCATCGTCTGCCGGCCGCGAAGTTGTTGGGAGTGACGCGAGTTCCGTGGCAGGTGGAACAGGCCCGGGCCCAAAACGAGACAGCCGGTTGCAGCGGGCGCGTCGGTGTCATCGAGGGCGACTACGAAGACACCAGCCTCCTCTCACCCTCTAGTTTCGATGGCGTCTACGCTCTAGAAAGCAGTTGCCACGCACACGGCGCGGACAAGCGCACGCTTCTGGAGCAAGCGCACCGCTTGCTGAGGACTGGCGGGCGCCTCGTCGTCGCTGACGGATTTCTTGCAAACGGGAGCTTCGTTAGCGCCTTACAGCGGCGGATCTACCGCAAGCTGTGCGAGTGCTGGGTCATCGAAGAGTTGGCACAGCTTCACCTCTTTACAGCGCGGTTGGAGCAACTCGGCTTCGCGAACATCTCCGTTGAGCATCTGCAATTTCGTGTGGCCCCCTCAGTTTTGCACATTCCTTGGGTGACCCTGAACTTCCTGCTTTCCGATGTTGTGTTCGGTGAACGAGCGATGACACGCGCGCGCTGGAACAACGTATTGGCTCCAGTGTTGCTGCCAATGGTAAGCGCGCCACTTGGCCCAATGATCTACTGCATGGTGACTGCAACGAAAATCTAGACTCAACAGACGCAGCTCCGCCTCGAATATTCAGCCTCGCATTCGTCTGAGATAATCTTTGTTTGACCCCTAACATCCTGGAGGATGCTTGAAGGTACTGTTGCTGGAGAATATCAGCGCGGTCGCGGCACAAGTGTTTCGCGACGCGGGATACGAAGTCGAGTCATCGAAGGCCGCGCTGGAGGAGCGTGAGCTGATCGAGAAAATTCGTGGCGTCTCCATTCTCGGAGTACGTTCGAAGACACGCGTATCGAAAGCCGTGTTGGAAGCAGCATCAGAGGTCGCCGCGGTGGGCGCGTTCTGTATCGGCGTCGACAAGATCGATCAGAAAACGGCGAGCGAGCACGGGATTGCGGTGTTCAACGATCCGCACTCGAATTCGCGATCGGTGGCAGAGTTGGCGATAGGGGAGATCATCCTTCTGCTCCGGCGCACATTTCAGGCGTCGACGGAAATGCACAAAGGGGTGTGGAACAAATCGGCAGCGGGCGCGCATGAGGTCCGAGGGCTCACGCTAGGTATTGTGGGATACGGCAAGATCGGTTCGCAGCTTTCCGACCTGGCCGAGGCCATGGGTATGCGCGTAATTTTCTACGACAGCGCGCACGTGTTAGCGCGCGGCAATGCGCGCTCGGTGAGTTTCCGCGAGCTGCTCGAGACAGCGGACGTGGTCACGTTGCACGTTGATGGCAAGCCGCAGAACAAGAATCTCTTTGGTGCGGACGAGCTCACGGCGATGAAAGAGGGCGCGTGCTTTCTGAATCTAAGCCGCGGATTTGTGGTCGATCATGAGGCGCTGGCCGTATGTTTGAAATCGGGCAAGGTTTCGGGTGCGGCGATCGATGTCTTTCCGTCAGAGCCGGAGTCGGGCGCGGGATTCAGGAGCGCGCTGCAGGGATTGCCGAATGTGATTCTGACTCCGCACGTGGGGGGCTCAACTGAAGAAGCGCAGCAGAACATTGGATCGTTTGTCTCCGCAAAGCTGCTCGACTATGTGAAGACAGGCGACTCGACGTTGAGCGTTAATTTGCCATCATGTCACCTGGAATATGAAGAGGGATCGTACCGGTTGATGCATATTCATAACAACGTTCCGGGCATTCTGCGCGCGATCAACGACATTCTGGGCGACCGCGGTATTAACGTTGAACGCCAGTCGCTGAACACGAGGGGAACGATGGGATATGCGATCTATGACATCAACCGTCCGTGTGACGCGGAGTTGATGGCGTTGCTGCGGGCGGTGCCACATACGATTGCGGTGCGGGCTGCGGGATGCTAACGAACCGTGAGCGGTGAGCCTTGAGCGATGGGCTTGGAGCGAGCCGATCATGCAGAACGCACTGCTCACCGCTCATTGTTCATGACTCATGGCTGATTGAGGGAGAACTCATGCGTGGATTGAAAGATAAACGAGTGTTGATCACCGGCGGTGCATCGGGGATTGGAGCGGCTACTGCGGCGCGGTTTCTCGAGGAGGGATCGCGCGTGTGCGTGCTTGATCGCGATGATGCGGCGGGCAAGCGGATCAAGCACGAACTCCCTGCGCTGGGAGAAGCAATTATTGCCGACGTGACTGATCTCATGCAGGTAGAGGCGGCCTTCGCCGAGGCGATCCGGCTGATGGATGGCGTGGATGTGGTCGTGAACAATGCAGGCATCAGCGTGCGCCACAAGTTTCTGGAGATCACGCCGGAGGAATGGGACCGCGTGATTGCCGTGAATTTGACTGGCGTATTTTATGTTGCGCAGACTGCGGCGCGGCACATGTGGGAGAACGGTAAGGGAGTGATCCTGCAGACGGCGTCGACAAATGGAGTGATGGGGTATCCGTATTATGCGGATTACAACGCAACCAAGGCTGGCGTGATTGAACTTACCAAGTCGATGGCGCTGGAACTAGCGCCGAAAGTGCGAGTGTGTGCGGTGGCTCCAGGATATGTGCTGACGCCGATGCAGCGTGCGGAATATTCCGAGGCGATGCTGGCCGAGGTCAATGGGAAGATCCCGCTGGGACGGCATGCTACGCCGGAAGAAGTGGCGGCGATGTTCGCGTATCTGGCGTCGGATGATGCAGCGTTCCTGACGGGGCATGTGTACACGATCGATGGCGGGGAGACGGCGGGGGGATTGGCGAGCCGATGAGGGACTTGGACTAGAACACGACACTGCGTGGAACACACTGCGAGTTGGAGAAAACTGCTGGAATGAATTGTGGAAGAGCGGCCCTTTCAGGGCCGCGTTAAGCACCGCGAATTCGCAGGGCTTTTTCAGCCCCTGTGAGGCGATCAATTATGAGAGCGACGGTGTTTCTTGGCGGCGGGCGGATTACTGGAGCACTGTGTGCCGGACTGCGGCTGGCGGGGGATCGGCGGAGGCTCGTTGTCTACGATCGGCATCCGGAAAAGTTGCGAGCGATGCGCCGCGAGTCCCGGGTTGAGATTGCCCGCGACCTAAAGTCGGCGATCGAGTCGGCGGAGATGGTAATCGTGGCCGTACGTCCGGGGTCGGTGAAAGAGATGCTCAGCGAAGTCGACGGCTGTGGCGCGAAACTCCCAAGGCCCTGGATCAGTTTGGCGGCGGGGATTCCTCTTCAGAACTTGCGGAGTTGGCTTCCCACTGTGCGGTGGGTGCGTGTGATGCCGAGTCCTGTATGCCGGATTGGAAAAGGATTGAATCCAGTAAGTTGTGATCTGGAAGTGTCGACGCGTGAGGAGCGGCTGGTACGGACGTTGTTTCGTAAAGTGGGACCCACGTTCGAGATTCCTGAGAGCCAGATGGATGCAATCACCGCGACACACTCAGCGACGCATGGATATCACGCGCTGGCAGCGCTGGCGAAAGCAGCGCGGGATGCAGGGTTGGATGACAAGATTGCATTGATCGCGGCGGCACACGCGTTGGCTGACGGAATTTTATATTGGCGCGAAAGTGGACTAAGTCTCGACGAGTTGTTGGAAGAGGCCGCGACGCCTGGCGGAATTGCGGCGGCGACCATGGCCGCAATGGACAAGGCTGGATATGGCCGCGCTGTTGTGAAGGGCTTAGCGGCGGGGATTGGACAGGCCCGGAGGAATGCAAGGCAGTAAGTGAGGCCCGCCGCCGGACTCCTTCTCCTTTTTTAGCGTTTGCGGGGCTCCGACCCCGGCGTCGAGGAACTCGCGTTCTTTCTAGTTGGTTACCTTGGTCACCATTTCGCGAAGGCATCCATCTGCCACAATACTTAAGGTCCCCCTGTTAGGCAGCCGAAGGATAGAGGGGCTGCGACTCATGATGGAAGTACACACTCCGAAGGCGATGCGACGCAGTACGCGTCTGCGCGTGGAAATTCCGGTTAGCGTAACGAGTCTCGACCGGATGCGTCCGTTTGCAGAGCAGTGTATGGTGCTCGTGGTCAGCGCGCAGGGGTGCGGATTTCGCAGTTCCAGAGCGCTTCAGCTCGAGACACCGGTCATGATCAACGATTTACCCGGTGGAGGCAGCGTCACGGGACGCGTTGCGAATTGTTTACCGCTGGGAAGTGATGGAAAAGAATTTCTGATTGGCGTGTCGCTCTATACGCACGGGAATGTGTGGGGCATCGCCAATGCGCCAGAGGATTGGAATGTGGCGGCCAAGAACGATCCGGCGGCGCCGCCAACTAAGCCCGCATCTCCGGCGAGTGCACCGACGGTGACCGTTCAGAAGAAAGCCTGGCCGTATAACGTGTTCGCGCAGGGCGCTGAAGCGCCTTTGGGGCGAAAGTAAATCCCGAGTTAGTTTCCTTACCCTACAGAAATCCCTAACCCGCCAAACTGCGGCAACTTACGGATTGGCCAGCTGCGATCCGCTCTTCAGAGTGGGGAGACTGGGAGCGATCCTTCAACTGCGCTCTGGATGACACGTCGACGGAACTCAGAATCTGCCGACTTGGTTCTTCGTTCGTTATTCGGTCCTGTTCTTCCGTAACTTCGCCTGAGCTTTGCCTGCTGCCATACTCTACGCACAGCCTATGGAAGACGAGTACGGATCATCGGCACGACTCCTGCCACCGGCGCCACCGGCGGAAGTGAAGTCCGTGGAAGAGAAACCGGCAGAAGAGAAGCGTGCGGAAAGCAAGTCTGTTGCAGTGAGTAAGCAGGCTGACCGTCCGTTTCGCGTGAAGCTTCGTGGATCGGTGCTGGTGCTGGTGCGTCTGCCGAACAAACGTTCTCTGCGGGCTGCCATCCATCAGCTCTCGACTTCGGGCGGCGTGATTCATTTCGAGAAGCCGCTCGATGAAAAACTGGAAGTGGAGTTGATCTTCCATCTGCAGAAGGCGACGATTCGCGGCAAGGCACAGATGTTGTTTCCGATGTGGGCGACGCAGGGATGGATGCAGCCGTTCCGCTTTGTGGATATGGCAGATGCGAGTCGCGTGACTCTGGATGAGAAGTTGAAAGAATTCATCGGAGGAGCGAACGTGGCCGCGGCGGGCGCGTAGAGTTTTTATTCATCAGAAAGTGCCCGGCGTCCCAGTTGGGGCGCCTTTTGTGTTTGGTAATCCCACCCGTAGCAATGGCCGCGGGAGTAGGGTTACTGATTTTCTTTCGCTCCCTCAGAACTAGCCGGAAGCCTTGCATGCTTGCGCCGCTTCCCGGCTCCATCCGTTCTTGTAAACCACCTAAGCGTGATGGTTACCCCGGTTACATTGGTTATTTCTTGGATCGGCCTATCATGCAGGCTGAGGAACTCTATTTTTTATGAAGCGGCTTAATTTTCTTGTCTCTCTTACGAACAACGACAACGATTATCAGCAGGAGCAGGCAGCCGCAGCGGAGAAGACGGCGCGGCGGCTGGGCGTAGATGTACAGATCCTTCACGCGAACAACGATGCTCTGGCGCAAAGCCAGCAGTTGCTGCACTACGTGCAGGATTCAACCGTCACGAAACCGGATGCCATCATGTTCGAACCGGCGGGAGGCACTGCGTTTCCGCAAGTGGCGCGGGCGGCAGCGGCGGCTGGTATTGGCTGGGTCGTGCTCAACCATGAAGCCGACTACATCCTGGAATTGCGGCGCATGTACAAGGTGCCCGTATTTGCGGTGAGTGCCGATCACGTGGAAATTGGAATGATTCAGGGGAAACAGTTTGCAGCGTTGCTTCCGAACGGCGGATCTATGCTCTACATCGAAGGCCCCGCCAACAGTTCGGCGGCGAAGGAGCGCACCGCGGGGATGCAGCGCACGAAGCCGGCGAATATCCAGGTCAAGTCGATGCGGGCGAACTGGACGGAAGAAAGTGCGCACAAAGCAGTCAGTTCATGGCTGCGCTTGCAGACTTCACTGCAAAGCAAGATTGATCTGGTAGGAGCGCAGGACGACAGCATGGCGATGGGAGCGCGGAAGGCATTCAGCGAAATCGCCGAAGGGGACCGCGCGCGATGGATGAAGATTCCGGTAACGGGCTGCGACGGGATGCCGAAGACGGGTCAGGCCTGGGTGAAGAATGGGTCGTTGGCGGCGACGATCTTCATTCGTCCGAATACGGATCTGGTGATCGAGATGCTCGTGGAGACGTTTCGGACAGGAGCGCAGTTGCCGGAACGCAAGAAGACCGATCCGGAGTCGGTGCCATCGTTAGCGGAGTTGGCGGCGATGGGAAAGAATGCGAAGGGCGCTAAGGCGTAGGGGTTTGGTTTCACGGCTGGAAGGCGTCCCACGAGGGACGCCTTCTTTGTGTTCGCAGGTTTACAAATTCCGTTAAGTCGGCGATGTCATTCTGAACGTAGGAACTGGTACGGGCAGGCGGACCAGTCCCGGAGTCGAAGAATCCCTATTCTCTCTACGAAAAACGGGCGGACCTTTACCCTTCCATGGTGCTGACATCGCCAGCGTCGATGCCTTGCTCTTTTGCCTTGAGGAAACGGCGGAGGATCTTGCCGGAGCGAGTCTTTGGCAACGATGTGACGAATTCCAGGCTCGAGGGAGTGGCGATTGGGCCTAGTTCGCGGCGCACGTGTTCGATCAACGCTGCGGACAACGACTCGGATGGGACGTGATCGAATCTTACCTGTACAAAGGCTTTGATCGTTTCGCCTTTCAACGAATCGGGAACACCAATCGCTGCGGCTTCTGCTACTGCCGGGTGACTTACTAATGCGCTTTCGACCTCGGCAGTGCCAATGCGATGCCCGGCGACGTTGAGGACATCGTCAGAGCGGCCAAGGACTGCGATGTATCCGTCCTTGTCTTTCATGGCAACGTCGCCGGTGACGTAGCATCCAGGGAAGAATTGCCAATCGCGCTCGTAGCGGGCGGGATCGCCCCACACGGTGCGAAGCATGCACGGGAATGGACGCTTCAGCACGAGGCGTCCGCCGACGTTCGGTGGAACGGAATTACCATCTTGGTCAATGACGTCGGCCTCCGCCCCAGTGAGAGCGACACCAACCTTGCCGGGGCGCATCGCCATGCTCGGTGGAGTGCCGAGTGCCGGACCGCCCAGTTCGGTTTGCCACCAGTTATCGATAACGTATCCCCACTTGCCGTCGCCCGCGAGATGCGTCTGCGCCCACCGCCAGGCTTCGGGATTGAGCGGCTCTCCGGCGCAGGCGATCACCCGCAAGGTCGTGAGATCGTGCGCGGCCGGGTAGCCTTCGCCATAACGCATAAACATGCGGAGCGCGGTGGGTGCAGTAAACATTTTCGTGACGCCGTAGCGTTCGACAATTTCCCACGCGACGCCAGGATCGGGATAGTCGATGGCACCCTCGCGAAAGAGTGTAGTAACGCCCGCGCATAGTGGCGCGTACACGATGTAGGAATGCCCGACGATCCATCCGATATCGGAGGTGCACCAAAAGATATCGCGCTCCCCGACGTCGAAGAAAGTTTCGAGATGGTAGGTCGTGCCGACCATGTATCCGCCGTGAACGTGTACGACGCCTTTGGGCTTGCCGGTGGAACCAGAGGTGTAGAGAAGGAAGAGCGGGTCTTCGGAGTCCATGGGCTCGGCGGGGCAGTCTGGGGGAAACTTCAGCAGATCGTCGAAGTCAATCTCCCGTGGCGCATGAATTTCAGTCTTCGCTCGCGAGAAGACAACAACCTTCTCGACACAGTCGAGTTGGTCGAGGGCTTCATCGACGATGACCTTGAGATTGATGGTCTTGCCGCGGCGGAAGCCGACGTCTCCGGCGATCACGATTTTGGCTTGCGCGTCGGTGATGCGATCGCGAAGGGCGGCGTGGCCAAGTCCGGCGTAGACGACGGAGTGAATCGCGCCAATGCGGGCGCAGGCGAGCATGGCGATCGCACCTTCGATAGTCAGAGGCATATAGATGATGACGCGGTCGCCTTTCACAACGCCGAGAGATTTGAGTCCGTTGGCAAAGCGGCATACCTGGCGGTGAAGCTGTCGATAGGTAACGATGCGTTCGCTGCCGTCCTCGCCAAGCCAAATGAAGGCAGCGCGATTCGCGTTATACGAGTTGGCATGGCGATCGAGCGCATTGATCGTGATGTTGGTCTTCGCACCAAGGAACCACTTGTGATGAACGCCATCCCAGTCGAGAACTTTCGTCCACGGCTGCGACCATACAAATTCTTCCGCGTACTGTCCCCAGAATTCTTCCGGACTCTTCAAGGCCCACTCACAGGCTGCGCGCCAGTTTTTTTGCAGGACGTTCTGCGCGACGATCGAAGGAGCCGCATACTCCTGACCCATGTTGAGAAGATTGGAAATGTTTTCGGGTTTGGTGAGGGGGAGCGCGCTCATTGAGGACCTCCAGAGAGCATTAAATGCCCAATGATAAGCGGATTGTGGTGCGGACCGAATGCTGGATCAGTGATTCGGATCACACAACGAGGTGCTCGTACAGGGAGCGCCGAGAAAGGCATCCACCGGAAACGATTTTTGATGCGGGAATTCCCGAAATGGAAAAGCACGGTGAATACGGGGACGAAATGCCGCATTCACAATTGTGTTCCATACAGATAAAGTGCGATCGAACGATCGTTCGAATTCCTTGCGGGTGATGAAAATCACAGCCAGCCGTGCGCCTCGGCACATCCTTCGAGAGTATTCCAGCCTAGTGTGACATCCCATCGCGTCCGGTTCTCGGACGAGTTTCAGGGACTCAAAGTTGCGAAGAGAGAGTTTCGAAAGGGCGTCGCGGTCCACAACGTCGAGTCGGGCCGCTTCCCGGTCTGGAGGGAACATCAATCATGAAAATCAACAGGTGGATCTGCAGCGCATTGCTGGCGATGGTATCGGTCGTTCCGACTCTCGCAGCGACCAACGACGGAAAGTCTTCTGATTCGAGTACTAATACAACCACGACCAACCCAAATACTGCGGTGGCGGTCAACACCAGTGCGAAGGTCACGGCACTACTGGGCGTCCTGGTGATGAAGGGGGTGCTTGCACCTACGGAAGCGAACGCAATCCGGGATGCTGCGCCGGAAGCGCAGTTCAAGGCACTGGTGGATGCGCTCGCCAGAAAGGGAGTCGTCAGTGCAGCGGACTTACCTTCGACGGCTCCTGCAGGAGCAAAAGAAGGAGCGGCAGCACCGGCTCCCGTTGGCCAGGGTACACCTCTTCCTATTAAACCGCTTGTAGAGACCAAAGGTGGAGGCACCGTGATAGCAGCGGTGGCTCCGCTGCGCGTGCTGCCCATCGATCCCCCGGTCAGAGACGGTCTGGTGCCCGGAATCCGGTTGGGCGGCGTAAAGATCACTCCGTACGGGTTCATCAAGGCAACGGCGGTGCACGACTCGAGTCAACCGAACGGAGACGATTTCCCGTTTCCGGGAATTTTCCTGAACTCCAGCGATGTGTTCAGCACCGGGCCGACCAGCGATCCATCATTTCACTTGAAAGCGCGTTCAAGCAGGTTTGGCGCCAACTTCGAATGGATGGACATTGCGCCAAGGCTGACGCTGACCGGCCGAGTGGAAGGAGACCTGGAGGGGAACTTCAGCGAGGTCGATAACGCGGACGTATCCTCGATCCGCAATCCCGGGCCCAGACTGAGAGTGGCGTATGTGCGCGCCGACTTTGCTGCCAGCGAACGCACGGACGTGTTTTTCGAAGGCGGACAGAACTGGTCGCTGTTTGGGTCGACTGCCCTGCCGAACATCCTGGAGACGACGTTCCTAGGCGCCTACTCCGGCGATGTTTGGGAAAGAAGTCCGCAGATGCGTTTTGGCGTAGTGCAGAAGCTGGGAAGCAGCGATCGCAATTTCAAATTCTCTCCGGAGTTCGCGATCATGATGCCGAGTACGGGCCAGATCTACAAATTGAATGGAACGCTCGGCGGATTCCAGGCGCAGATCGGAGAAGGCGAACGACAGGGTGCGGATTCGGGGCGTCCAGAACTTGAAGCCAGAGCTGTGCTGCAGTTCCAACTCGACCGTGCTCCAGGAGTAGCGCCGGCGCAGGTCATCTGGTCGGGTTACGATGCCCGGAGAACCGCGATTACGACACACGCCAATCTGGGAAGCACGGCGCCCACAGATCTGCTGGCTCAGTATCCAGGCGGATTCACAAACACCAGCAATCTGTACGGGAACCAGATCGCCGTGCAACTGCCGACGCGATGGGCCACCTTTGTTGCGAGCGCCTACCGCGGAGCAGATATGCGGTTCATGCTTGCAGGGCAACTCAACACGTTCTACACGGATACGACCGGTTTGTACAACGTGCAAACCGTTCAGACCGTGGACAACGTGGGAGTGGCTGGAGCCCAGCAGGTCGGCTGCACTGTGGCGATCACGGCGGGAAGCTGCACGGCATCCGGCGGCACATGGCGGGTTGCTCGCGAAAACCCGGTGGGCGCTTTCGGAGGCTTCGTAAATCTTGGGCTCCCGTTGTCACGCTGGTTCAAGGCTGATCCGAAGGGGCATAACGCGGGATGGCAACTCTACCTGCATGCCGGAAAGGATCAGGTTGTACATCAGGACATCAAGCGGGCGCTCGGAGTCGGCTGCACGAGCGCAGATGGCCTGACCGCATGTAACGGAGGGATTCCGCTCTCGCAATCTCGACTGCTGGCGGCGACTCTCTACTACAGGATCAATCAGTGGGCAACGTTCGTTTTCGAGCAGTCGCAGTATCAGACCACCTTGACTCCTGAAGCTGGACCGCTCTACACGATCGCCGGAACGCCGGCAACCAAGTGGAAAGATCAGCGGAGCGAGTTCGGACCGGTATTTATTTTCTAGTACATGCCAAGAGGATGTGGCGCGCGTAGGCGCGCGCCAATCCCTGCGTTCTCCAACTTGACACGCCGGGGTAAGATACCGCAACCACTTCGAACCTGTTTGAGGGCCCGGGAATGCAGATGGTTTCAGTCTGAGATTAAGCGGAAGAAGGGAGCGTTATGGCGAGTGCTCTGAGGAATGTAGAGGTTGCAACAGTGGAGTCAGCCTCCGAGGCGACAGACTCTCAGTCCATCTGGGATCGAATCGCGAGTAGCAAGGAATTTCAGGACTTGATGGCGACCAAGAAAATGTTCATCGTGCCGGCTTTCATCTTTTTTGTCGTCTATTACTTTGCCTTGCCGGTGCTGGTCGGATACGCGCCCCAGTTCATGGCGACGAAGGTGTTCGGAAAGGTGAATCTCGCGTACTTGTTCGCGTTGTCACAATTCTTCGTGGCGTGGCTCATCGCCGCACTGTATGTAAAGGCCGCGAACGATTTTGATCGATTGGCGAAGGACATCCTCGAGAAGAACGGCAAGGGAGGCAAGTAGCCATGAATATCTCACTCGTCATGTTTCTGGTGTTTATCGCGATCACCCTGGGGATCACTTATTGGGCGTCGCGGCGGTCGGCGGGAGCCGCGGCTTACTTTGCAGCTAGCCGGCAGATTAAAGGATGGCAGAACGGGATCGCGGTGGCCGGCGACTACATGAGCGCAGCATCGTTCCTCGGGATTGCAGGGATTATTGCATTCCAAGGTTATGACGGCTTCTTGTTTTCCGTGGGATGGCTGGTGGCATATCTGACGGTGCTGCTGGTAATCGCCGAGCCTCTACGGAATGCTGGGAAGTACACGATGGCCGATGTGCTGGCATACCGGCTAAAGCCGCGTCCAGTACGGGCGATGGCGTCGTTGAGCACGTTGACCGTGAGCACGTTTTATATGATCGCGCAAATGGTTGGTGCCGGGGCGCTGGTGAAACTTCTGCTCGGCAGCATGATCACTTATAACCAGTCAGTGATTGCAGTCGGAATATTGATGATTGTCTATGTTGTTTTTGGGGGAATGCTGGCCACGACCTGGGTGCAGATTGTGAAGGCGATCCTGCTGATGGCCGGGACGATCCTATTGAGCTTCTTGGTCATGGCGCATTTTCATTTCAGCTTTGGCGAGTTCTTCACCGCGATCTCGCAGGTGACGTATCACGACGCCAAGGGACAGCAGGTTGTGAAAGATTTTCTGCAGCCGGGATTGCGATACAAGCCTCCGTATGGGCCTCTGGATCTGATCTCGCTCGGCATGGCCTTGATCTTCGGGACAGCGGGACTACCGCACATTCTCGTGCGGTTCTACACGGTGCCGGATGCGAAGACAGCTCGTCACAGCGTAGTGTGGGCGATGGTCCTGATTGGCAGCTTCTACATCATGACGACGTTCCTGGGATTCGGCGCAGCGACGATCGTTGGTCCGGATTTCATCAAGGGACACGGCGGAACGAACATGAGCGCTCCCCTGCTGGCGCAAGCACTGGCCGGGAACATTTTCTTCGCCTTCATCTCGGCGATTGCGTTTGCGACAATTCTGGCAGTCGTTGCAGGACTAACGATCAGCGCGACGACTTCGTTCTCGCATGATTTCTGGACGAACGTAATTCACAACGGAGAGGAGCGGAAGCCGGGAGAGGAAGTCCTGGTGGCGCGGATCTCCGCGTTCGTGGTGGGAGCGGTCGCGATTTCGATTGCGATCGTGCTCGGTCCGACGGCAAACGTGGCATTCCTGGTGGCATTGGCATTTGCCGTGGCAGCATCGGCAAACTTGCCGGTGATCGTGCTCTCGATCTTCTGGCGACGGTTCAACACGGCGGGAGCCGTCGCGGGGCTCGGGATTGGGCTACTGGCCTCGATCGGACTGATACTCGTCAGCCCGAGCTTGATGGCCATCGATCCACCGACGGTCGTGGGAACAGCGCGGCACCTGATTCAGGCAAAGGCCTGGTTCCCGCTGGAGAATCCGGGGATTCTAAGCATCCCGCTAGGATTCATCGGAGCATTCATCGGAACACTGATCAGCCACGAGCCGACGTCGCAGCATAAGTTCAACGAACTGCTGGTACGGTCGAATACAGGGCTGGGAGCGGAGAAGGCGACGGCACATTAGAAACAGGCTTCGGGCTTCAGACTTCAGCCCTCGGACCTCACGCTTCGGCTTCGGCTCACGGTTCAGCAGGAGTGTCGAGGTCTGCGGTCCGAGGGCTGAGGCCGTCTTTTGGCGCCTCGGAGCTACGGGCTTCGACTATGCTAGATTGAGGTCGCGGGCCCATAGCTCAACGGTTAGAGCAGCAGACTCATAAGCTCCTGCTGAAATCGCGCAGGGTTTGAAGAGAAGACGAACGGCGGGCGCGAAGGATGCGCCCCGATGGTCACAGCCCCGTGTCCCATCGAGTCCCAGGACGATTCGAACTACGTCCACCAGGCACTCGATACTCACCTGAAACAAACCGGTCTTCCTGCCGGCATCCCCTTTTACGAACTCACGACCGCTGATCAGAGCTCGGTTCTGCGCCTGGCGCAAGCGCTGAAGACTGCGAGCCGTTCATGACGGCGATCGCGGCCGGCAGATCAGCTCGCATGCGCGCTTGGGAGCGCAATCGAAAGACGATGCGAGGCCTCGGCATCGAGAAGATCGACTGGATCGAGAACAAGGGTGCAGCTGCGGTCCATCGACTCACGATGATCGACGGAGAAGAAGTGCGCGTCGAAGTTCCAGTGTTCGGGAGCACAGAGGCGACGGTGCTCGCGAAGGCAGCGCAGATGCTCAAGGATCGCCCCGTGAGGTACGCATGAATTCGTTCGATGCCCCCGTCGAACAACTCGGCACGCAGACTGCACGTTTGGTCTGCGTGCCGATTGCGATCTCGTGCACGAGTAAGTGCGATCGCTGCTGCTTTCACATGCCGGCTTTCTATCGCGTGGCAGTCGAGGCGAGATCTGCATCGCCCGATGACTGTAATGCAGCGCGCCGACTCGCGAGGACCAGCTTCATATTCGGGAAGGTGCTGTGCGCGAACTGA
>Ga0070734_10001199_pt1 | contig 40221 bp, 30 predicted proteins | sample Coa_R1_8_FD_66444 | JGI IMG/M metagenome (GOLD analysis project Ga0070734, IMG submission 66444) | Surface soil microbial communities from Centralia Pennsylvania, which are recovering from an underground coalmine fire - Coalmine... | ecosystem: Environmental > Terrestrial > Soil > Unclassified ...
GGGAGAGCGACGGCAGCGTTAAAGCGTCAGACACCAACGTTGATGCTTTGCTGTCGTCAAGGAAGTACTCCAACTCGGGCAGTGGAGAACTGAGCGGTAATGGGACTGCTACGCCGCGCGCCCGCCATATGCCCCACAGAGTTGCAACCCATGCAAATCCTGGAGTAACCGCAAATGTGATGCGCTCTTCCTGAAGGTCTTCGCGGCCAGCAAGCAGTGCTGCGGCTACGCTCGATGATGTCTGGAGCAGTTGCCGGTAGGAGAAACTCCCCTTCTCATCAACGATAGCCGTTCGGTCGGCATACCGGTCGCATTGAGCAAGTAAGGAAAGACTCGTGGTCCGGGTCATCATGGGCAGACTTTAATGGCATCTCGGCTGCATGTCCATTGCAAGGTCCGTCAATAATGTCATTTCAGCGCGAGCACGCCAGTGACTGTTCGATCTTTTTTGTTGATGCTCCATCAGAGTCGCTTTGATCAGAAACACAGGATCGCATGGACAAGTGGAGGTCGAACCAAAGAATTAACATGACTTTCACTAACGCTGCTGGTCCTTGATGTGGCATACTTCGGGGAACTGGTTGCACCTCGAATTGTGCATTTTCAGTTGGACCTTTTCCTGGGACGGTACGCTGGGGTTTCTCGAAACTCTCCTGATTGGTGCCAGCTATGATCTGTAAGCGATGTTCTTCGAAAGACCTGAATACGTTCAACACAGAAATAAACATGCATTTTCCTGGGTGGGAAGGTTTGGATATGGCTTCGGTATGGGCCTTCCCCAAGGTGCACGTCTGCTTGAATTGCGGGTTTGCGGAATTTGAGGTTCCGGATCGTGAGTTGCGTGTGCTGGCCGAGGGTATTGGCTGGGTACGCTCGTCTAAGAGCGCCTAGAGCTGGATGCCTCAGCCCTTTGAGCGTTCAGAGTCTATATCCGGGATGTCAAGCGCAGATGCCTCCAGACTCTTGCTCAGAAAATGCGATCCTGTTGAACCGCCTCGATGGCCGCGAGTAAGTCAGCGGCATCCGATTTTGCGACGTAGGCATTCGCACCGACGCGAAAAGCTTCCTGAATAATTTCCACCGACCTTCGTTCCGTGAGGAAAAGTAACTTCCCCTTTGGACAGTTGTTGCGAATGCGACGGGCAGCTTCGATTCTGTGCAGCTTTGGAAGGCCGATGTCGAGGATGACCAAGTCTGGCTGAAGCTCATGAGCCTTGCGGAGGGCTTCCACCCCGTCACAGGCTTCGGACACGGCCCAATCACAATGACTCGGAAAGGCGATGATGTCACCATTAACCCCACAGGCCAGCCCGGCCGACCATAGGGAGTTACCATTCTTGATTTTCCATCAGATAGCGAAGCTGCGGTGGGGTAAAGAAGATATCTTCAAGGGTCAGGCGTGAGAACTCGTCCAGAGGAAGCTCACGACCATGCAGGGTAATGAAGGCGTGGTCACAATCTGCTTCAATTTGAAATTCTCGCAGTCGTCGATGGGCTGCTGTCACCGTAATGCCAGGTATCTCGGCCTCGAATTCAACAGTGACAAGTTCCGTCCCAGGGATGTCAGAGGCGTGAATGATTGGTGAGGGGACCCTTGTGACAGTCAGAAGGACGAGATTGTTGTCCTGCTTGATTCGGCGCAAGGTAGCGACATCCGCATAATGATGATTAAGGCTCTGGCATGCTTCGGCGATCGCTTCCTGCGCCTTTTTCCATAGGTCGATTGCGTTCCTGAGGTTGCGCTCTTTCGCTGCGCGACGTTCGACCCAGTTACTCAGAAGCAAACTCATCGATGTGTGCAGAATATGCGACCGTAATTTGACACTTAGCCGACCTCGGAGGAACTGGCAAGAGTTGCAGATATACCAGACCCGACTCCTGTGGAGTCGATGTTATGGGCGTGGTCAGAATCTCGGACTGGCGGAGGAATCGAGTGCGTCAATTATGAGGATCATCGCGGAAGTCAGAGTATGCACCTTCTTTGGGAGAAGTCGGTAGTTATCAGACACATGAAAATGGGCCGTCCTCGGAGGGGAATTCAACCAAGGACGGCTAGGAGACGAATATCCGTGAAAGTAGAGCCATTGTCTCCAACTTCTATGGATGGCGGAACTGTTAAAACTACCAGAGCCAAATCCGGAAATAGCGTTGTTTATCGAGTCAAATCTCAGCTGCAATCCACAGTGAATGTGACTCCTACTTCTAATAGTTCCGTTTGATTCGTTGCGTGGACTACCTTGGTCGTGGCCGCAACCCGGAATATGGGTTGCTGGCCGGCGACGGACTCAGGGAGCGGCCGGGTCCTGCGAGGAGAGAAGCCTATGCACGCGTCGTTTCGGTCATGTGCGAGCTCTTCTTCGATAGCAATATTCGGCTTGTTGTTGATGTGTGTACCGTTATTAACGGCGCAGGATACGACCGTACCAGCAGGGTCAAACAAGGACCTGCCTGACGCCCCCATGCCTGTCACACCGGCGTCGCCATCGCAAAACAATCTGAACGTTGGGCGTGAGGCACCGCCAAGCTTCGATATGAACCGTGCGCAGGGTCCGTCGTGGAGGACGTCGAATACGGTGGGGCGTCCGGCGTTCAACACAAAAGTGCCACCTCCCAGGCAGAGCAGATTCGATGGGAAAGACATTCGGGTGGCGGGGAGGCCTAAGGCAAACTTGTTCTCGTTCGAATCTGTTGACGGACACGCGAACCGCATGGGAACGCATGGTGGCACGCCATGGTATACGAGTCACCTCCCCTGGGCGGGTTCGATCATGCGGCGAGGCATTAAAATCTCCAAGGCCCATCCCCACCTAACTACAGTAATTAAGACACTGAAGCCGCAACTCTGATCGCCGGGCTTCCGAGGACGGTAGATAGTGGCTGCATTTGAGCACGCGTAGTACTCCTCAGCCCGCGCTCCGGCAAAATAGAGCGATATCCGGTCGATTCTCAGCCAGCCTTTTCCAATCCTGCAACCTGGTCATGAGTCATCTTGGCCGAGAGTTGCTCCTTCGGAACATGCAGCCAATCAGCGGCAGTTGTGCGTGCGAACAGGTCGAGACTGCGAGCAATGAGACCTGTCCATCCGGTCTGGTGGCTGGCTCCGAGGCCGGCGCCGTTGTCGGCGTGGAAGTACTCGTAAAACAGGATGTAGTCCTTCCAATGAGGATCGTCCTGGAACTTGCTGGTTCCGCCATAGATCGGGCGCTTGCCGTTCGCATCGCGCAGGAAAATACTGGCAAGTCTTCGAGCAATTTCTTTGGCTACCTCGAAGAGTGTCATTTGCCGGCCGGAGCCGGTGGGGCATTCGACTTTGAAATCATCACCGTAGAACTGATACAGGTTCAGCAGGCCGCGTATGAGCAGGCCGTTCACGGGCATCCATACCGGTCCGCGCCAGTTGGAATTGCCTCCGAACATACCGGTATTTGATTCGGCTGGCAGGTATTGCACTTTGTATTCGTTCCCCTTCAGATTGAATACGAACGGATGCTCAAGGTGATAACGGGACAACGAGCGGATTCCATAAGGGCCGAAAAACTCGTTCTCGTCGAGCATGTATTTCAAAATTCGTTCTAACTTCTCTTTCTTGCAGACAGCCATCAGGCGCCGGTTGGCGTAACCGATGAAAGTCTCATCTGCAGGCGCGATGTGTTTGAGCAACTCGGGATGCCGCTTCTTGAAGGTCTCCATTAATTCTCCGAGACGGGGATGCCGGGTAAGGACGCCCGTTGCCTCCAACACTGTGGAAGCACATAAGGGGAGCAATCCCACCATCGACCGTACCTTCAATCGCATGGCATCTCCGTTAGGGAAATGCAGGAGGTCATAAAAGAAACCGTCTTCTGAGTCCCACATCTCGTTATGGTTCTCTCCAATGCGATCCATCGCGTAAGTGATCCAGACAAAGTGTTCCATGAAGCGGAAGGCGATTTCGTCGTAGACCGAGTCATACTCGGTCAAAATGAGAGCGATTTCGAGCATGCACTGGCAGTAGAAGGCCATCCACGCTGTGCCATCGGCTTGATCCAAGTGGCCGCCGGTGGGAAGTTCAGCGCTGCGATCGAAGACTCCAATGTTGTCGAGACCGAGGAAGCCGCCCGCAAACACATTTCTGCCTTCCGGATCTTTGCGATTGATCCACCAGTTGAAGTTCTGCATGAGTCCCTGAAAGGAGCGCTCAAGAAAGCGCAGATCGGCACGGCCTAGTTCTTTTTCGATGTTGTAAAGGAACAGTGTGGCCCATGCATGAACCGGAGGGTTGACATCACTAAAGTTCCACTCGTAAGCAGGAATCTGACCGTTGGGATGCGAATAGAGATTGCGGAGCATCAGGAGAAGCTGGTCTTTGGCAAAATCAAAATCCACCAACGCCAGGGCCAATGTATGAAAAGCGAGGTCCCATGCTGCATACCAGGGATACTCCCATTTATCGGGCATCGAGATAACATCGCTGTTCAGCATGTGGAACCATTCGGAATTGCGCGAATGGCGGTGCTCCTTGCCCAGAAGAGGATGGGCCTCATGCTCGGCTAGCCAACGATCAAGGTCGAAATGGTAGTACTGCTTGCTCCACAACATTCCGGCGAGAGCTTGACGGTGGACGCGGCGTTCATCTTCGCTTAACGAAGACGGAGCGATGCGGTTGTAAAATTCGTCGGCATCGGCAAGGCGAGCGGCGAAGGTGACATCGAACTTGCCAAATGGATCTGTGGCAGTCTTTGCGCTCAATCTAAGGCGCACGACCTTGCTTCCGCCCGCAGGCACGTTAAGACGATAGTAAGCAGCGGCCTTTGTTCCAGTCTTTACCGGATTGACCGCATCGTGTTTGCCGGCGATGACACACTCGTGGAACGCGTCTTTTACGTATGGTGATGCGTTGGGTGTTCCCCACAAGCGGCTCATGTTGGAGTCATTGTCGGTAAAGAGGAGTTCAGGTTTGCCTTCGCAGTCGAGAGTGCGGTCTCCAAGTTCATGATGAAAGGCGTGGATTTTGTTCGCGTCTAGTTGGCGAACATAAGGTTTGGACTGGTCTAAGTCCCACGACCAAGTATTGCGAAACCAGAGAGTCGGGAGCAGATGAAGGTCGGCTGCTTCACGTCCGCGATTGTGGACTGAAATACGGATGAGAATGTCTTCTGGATCTGCCTTGGCGTACTCGACGAATACGTCGAAATAGCGGTCGTTATCGAAGATTCCGGTGTCGAGCAACTCGTATTCGAAGTCGTCTCGCGAGCGCTTCCGATTGGTCTCAATCAGGTCGTTGTACGGGAACTCCTGCTGCGGGTACTTATACAGATACTTCATGTACGAGTGCGTGGGGGTGCTGTCGATGTAGAAGTAGTATTCCTTGACGTCTTCCCCGTGGTTGCCTTCACTATTGGTCAGGCCGAAGAGGCGCTCTTTAAGGATAGGATCACGGCCGTTCCACAATGCAATCGCGAAGCAGAGGTGTTGCTTGTCATCGGAGAAGCCGGCCATGCCATCTTCGCCCCAGCGATAGGCGCGAGAGCGGGATTGGTCATGTGTGAAGTAGTTCCAGGCATCGCCGTCACGGCTGTAATCTTCGCGCACTGTGCCCCACTGTCTTTCGCTGAGGTAGGGGCCCCATTTTTTCCATGGGACTCCTTTCTCGCGTGTTTCATTGAGACGGCGCTGCTCGGCGGTTTCCATGTATGCAACTGAAGAGTTCTGAGTCGGATTCATGAGATTGTCCTTGCATATCTGTTGGGACGTCACAGTCCGCTTACCGCGTCGATGCGCAGGATGAGTGACGGCAAACGCCACAGGCGTTTTGTGTCTAGAGCTCGGATAGTGTCGGAGTAATGGCGCGCTTCGTGCTCGGCGTTACCGAACACGAACCGATGGTAGAAGGGCTTGGTGAATCATCGTACTGCTAGAAATACCAGACCACTGGAGTTGCGGAATTATGTCGGTTTATAAATTGGTATGGTACCAGGCCCATTGCTCACCACCATCATTTTGGCGGAGCGAGGAATTCCTCTCCGCAGCATGTTTCTTAGAGTAGGGATGCTTCGACTACGCCGGAGTTCCGCTTCGCTGCACTCCGGCTCCGCTCAGCATGACATTATTCCGATTCTAGGTGGCGCAGAAGATGCACACTATCTCCTAACGCCACTCCAGCTGCGAGGATCGAGGGAATAGTGCGCGGTCCGTGCTACTGTTGCCATCCGCCGCCAAGTGATCGGTACAACTGTACGAGCGCGAGCCTTTCGTTGAGTAGTGCCTGGGCAAGGCTGATCTGTGCCTCGTAGTAGCGAGTATCGGCGTCGAGCACCTCGAGGTAACTGGTTACACCACCGGCGTAGCGCACATTCGAGAGCTGACTTGCATTTTGCGCAGAGTTGGTCAGGAGCTCTTGCTGTTGTCGAAACTCCTGGTTCTTCTGGTAGGCGACAAGTGAGTCGGACACATCACGGAACGCTTGCTGGATCGTCTGCTGATAGACGAGAACGGCTTCCTGTTTTTGTGCTTCGGTCAATCGGACATTGGAGCGAATTTTTCCGGCGGTGAAGACGGGCTGAAATAACTGGCCGCCGAAACTCCACATGCCAGCTGGCCCAGTAAAGAGTTCGCTCAGAGCCGGACTTTGGAACCCTCCAGAGGCCGTCAGGGTGATTTGTGGGAAATAGTCGGCCCTGGCCACAGCGATTTGTGCGTTCGCGGCGATCAGGCTAGCCTCAGTTGATTGAATGTCCGGACGCCTAATGAGAAGTGACGATGTTAGGCCGGCCGGAACGGTGGGTGCGATCGTGAAAGCTGCGAGAGGAGCGCCTCGCGGAATCGGGCCCGGATTCTTGCCAAGCAGGATGCTGATGAAGTTTTCCTGTTGTTGGATGCGTCGCTCGAGATCAGGGAGAGCCGCGGCGGCGCCATAGACCAGTTGCTGAGATTGATAAACATCCATCATTGATGTAGTGCCGCCGCGTTCCCGGATATTGACAAGGCGTAAAGAATCTTTGCGAGCGGCCAGGGTGGTCGTCGAAATCTCGAGTTCCGCATCCAGTTCCAACAGCTCGAAATATGCCTGCGCAACATCGCTGACGATGGTGGATAGGACCGTCTTTTGCCCCCACTCGGTGGCTAACAGAGTTGCCCGCGCGGCTTTGGTCGCATTGCGGAATTTACCCCAGAAGTCGAGCTCCCAGGCGAAGGAAAGAGCAAGCTGCGTGGGACTGGTTTCGAACTCAGGAGAAATTGCTGTTTGGGCAACTCGCTCTGATGTGGCAGAAACTCCGGCCGCGACGGTAGGGAACTGATCGGCGCGAGTGATGCCGAGAGAGGCTTCGGCTTCGAGCACTCGAGTTGCTGCGATGCGAACGTCATAGTTCTGCGAGAGTGAAGTGCGAATCAGGTCTTGCAGTTGAGGGTCGTGGAATACGGTCCACCATTTCTCGTCGCCAAGTGAATTCGCGGTCTGCGGTCCTGCGGCCGGGTCAAGACCGCGATAGACGTTGGGAACCGTGACATCGGGTCTTCGATACTTCGGGCCGACGCTACAGCTGGAGAGGGCCAGCATTGCGAGGCCTAGTAACGAATGACCTACCGCGATTCCCGAATTTTTTCTCGCACCTGAAGGCCTGCTAGTCATCGGCGGCTCCCGAGAGAGCTGGCCCTGGCTCTTCCAGATGGGGGCGTTTCTTGCGGGACATCCAGACGCCAAAGCGCTCAACGACATCAAAACTGACCGGTATAAAGAAGATGGCGAGCAGCGAGGCGGCGGTCATTCCACCAATGACTGCGGTTCCCAAAACGCGGCGGGAGATGGCGCCGGCGCCAGCCGCTGTCCATAGGGGCACGCAGCCAAGGATGAATGCGAAGGCGGTCATCAAGATGGGGCGCAATCGCAGCTTGGCTCCGGTGAGGGCGGCATCCGTTAGGGTTGCACCTTTGTCGTATTCGGCCTTGGCGAATTCGACGATCAAAATGGCGTTCTTAGCGGAGAGCCCGATCAGCATGACCAGGCCGATCTGGGCATAGACGTCGTTGTCGAGGCGACGAATGTAGAGGGTGGCGAACGCTCCGAAGACGGCGATCGGAACTCCGAGGAGCACACTGAATGGGAGTGTCCAACTTTCATATTGCGCCGCCATGATGAGGAACACGACAAAGAAAGCCAGCCCGAAAATCGTGGCGGGCGAGATGCCTTGTGCAGCTTTCTGCTCCTGGAACGACATGCCCATGTAGTCGAAACCCATCTGGTTAGGCATGGATTTGTGGAAGACATCTTCCAGAGCTGCCATGGCTTGTGCGGAACTATAGCCCGATGCTGCCGAAGCATTGATTTGTACGCAGTTGAATAAGTTGTAGCGCATCATGAACTCGGCGCCACTGCGGGGATAGGTAGAAGTCAGCGTGCTGAGCGGGACCATGTTGCCCGCGGCGTTGCGGACGTAGAACCTTCCGACATTCTCCGCTTGCGTACGAAAATCGCCATCGGCCTGGACATAAACCTGCCATTGCAGGCCGAAACGGTTGAAGTAGTTGATCAGCGCGCCGCCCATGAATGTTTGAACCGTTTCGTATAGGCTGCTCAACTCGATCTGCAGCGTCATCGCTTTGGCGTTATCTACTTTGACTCCAACCTGTGGCACACCGAAGAGGGCCGTCGTCATGACACCCGATAGTTCTGGGCGTTTGCGGGCCTCGGCTACGAAGAGTTGAGCGTTCTTGGCGAGGAAGTCGATGCCACTGCCAGCTCTATCTTCAAGAATGAAGGTGGCGCCGCCCGAGGTTCCTACGCCGGGAATCGCCGGGGGTGGGAACGAGAATGCGACGCCGTTGGGAAGTCTCGAGAGTGTTTGCTGCAAGTGGGCTTTGATCCCTGCATAACTGGTCTCTGGTGTTTTTCTTTCTTCCCACGGCTTCAGTGAGACAAAGAAGAAGGAGCTATACGTCGTGTTGACTCCACTCAGCATGCTGTATCCCATGACTGAGCTCACGTACTCGACTCCGGGTGTATCCAGAAGAGTCTGCTCGACGGCGCGGGCAGCTTCGGCGGAGCGCTGCAAGGAAGCTGCGTCTGGTAGCTGTAAGCCCGCGTAGATGTATCCCTGATCTTCGTCGGGCAAGAAACTTTTGGGAATGCGTTTGCCGAAGAAGCCAGCAGCTATGGTGACCAATGCGAGAAGAAGGAAGGCGAAGCCTGCTTTGCGGATCAGGTGCCCACACCAATTCACATAGCCATCAGTGGCGCGTCCGAATACACGATTGAACCAGCGGAAGAAGATTCCGAGCGGGCCCCGTGCCGGTTTTCGCGGACGAAGCAGCATGGCGGAAAGCGCTGGGCTGAGCGTGAGAGCATTGAAAGCCGAGAATAGGACCGAGACAGCGATCGTAACTGCGAACTGTTTGTAGAGCTGGCCGGTGATCCCGGGAACGAAGGCTGTCGGAACGAAAACGGCTGCAAGAATCAGTGCGATGGCGATGACTGGTCCGGAGACTTCTTCCATCGCTTTGATCGTCGCGTCGTGAGGTGTGAGACCGTGCTCGATGTGATGTTCGACTGCTTCGACGACAACGATGGCGTCGTCGACCACGAGCCCAATCGCTAGTACCAATCCAAAGAGCGATAGAGTGTTGATCGAGAACCCCAGCATCGGGAATACAGCGAAGGTCCCAATGAGTGAGACTGGCACCGCGAGGAGTGGAATTAGAGTGGCCCTGATGCCCTGGAGGAATATATAGACAACAAGGATGACGAGGATGAGAGCTTCAAACAGAGTCTTGTAGATTTCGTGAATGCCTTCACTGACGGCTAGCGTGGTGTCCAAGGAGATGATGTACTCGAGACCCTGAGGGAATCGCCGTTTCGCCTGATCCATCATCTTGAGAACAGCGTCCCTGGTTGCCAGCGCATTGCTACCTGGGGTGAGATACAACGCGATGAGGGCTGCGGGCTGGGAGGGTTTGTCCTGACCTGCAACTCCTAACCGTGCAAGATAGGAATAGTATTGCGAACCGAGTTCAACGCGCGCGACGTCTTTCAGGCGAAGCACTGAGCCATCGGGCAGGGCGCGGACAACAATCTGATTAAACTCGTCGACGGTGGGCAGACGTCCGGGAGCCCTTACGTTGTAAGTGAAGTCTTGACCCTGAGGAACTGGCTCGCCGCCGATCTGTCCGGCCGGATTGACCTTGTTTTGAGCTTTTACAGCGCTGGTGATGTCTGAGACAGTGACACCGAGTCTCGCGAGGCGATCGGGGTTTACCCAGATGCGCATGGCGTATGGGCCCGCGCCGAAGATCTGTACTTGCGAGACACCGGGGACGCGCGTGAGTGCGTATTGAAGATTAATGGTCGCGTAGTTGGCAAGGAAGATGTTGTCGTAGGTGCCGCTTGGAGAGTAGAGATCAAGCAGCATGAAGGGCGCGGTTGTCCCCGGCTGTACGATGACGCCTTGTTGAACGACTTCGCTGGGCAATTGCGAATTGGCTTGCCCGGTGCGCATCTGGGCCAGAATCTGGTCGGTATTAACGTCGGTGCCGAGCGTGAAGTCGACATAGAGCGACATTCCGCCGCCTGAACTGGCGCTCAACGAGTACATGTAGCTCATACCGCTGACGCCGGACATCTGCTGCTCGATTGGCGTCGCAACGGATTCGGCAATCGTTTGGGAGTCGGCGCCGGGGTAGGTGGCTTTCACCTGGATCATCGGGTCGGCGATGTTGGGAAACTGGGCAGTGGGCAAGCTGGCCATGGAGACCAGACCCACGACCACCATCAGAATGGCAATGACAATGGCAACGATAGGGCGATTAATAAAGAATTTCGCCATAGTTAGCTGGTCCCAGCAGTAGCAACCAACAACTTGGGAACTACGGGAACGCCCTCCGCTGGCTTGGAGGACTGCGCGGCCAAGGTCTGAATTTTCTGAATGCCTTCAACGACGACCCTCTCACCCTGCTTCAACCCATCGGTGATGATCCAGTTCGAACCAAAGCGGTCTCCGACTTTAATGGGGCGCACCTTTGCTTTGTTATCGGCGTCGACGACAATGACCTGGTACTGTGACTGCACCTCAATGACGGCCGACTGCGGAACCAGCAAGGCATTCCGGGCGGTGTCGGTTTGTACACGCACTCGGCCGAATCCGCCGGGGCGGAGGATCGCTTGTTCATTTGGGAAAGCGGCCGCGATCTGAATCGTTCCCGTGCCGGCAGTGATCTCGCGGTTGACGAAAACGACCCTGCCGCCGAGTGGATAGGGAGTGTCGTTCGCCTGGATGAATTGGACTGGAACCCTGTCTTTGGCCTCGATGCCTCGCAGAATTCTGGAAATTTGCGGAGCAAATGCAAGATAGAGGCGCTCACTGATGTTGAAATAAGCCCAGATGGGGTTGACTTGTGAAACGGTGGTCATCTTCGAAGTCGGACCGACGAGGTCGCCAACTTGAGAATTGGCAGTTCCGGCAATGCCATTCACCGGCGAAAAGACTTTGGTCCATCCCAGATTCAGGTCGGCTTGTTGTTGTGATGCTTTCTGCGCGGCCAATTGCGCTTTTGCTGAGGCCTGATTCGCGAGGTCATCGTCAAGTTGCTTCTGCGGAATCGCTCTCTGAGCTGCTAGCGGTGTGTCGCGCTGTACGTCGTTGTTAGCTTTGAGGAGTGACGCCTCTGCCCTCTCCACATCTGCCTTTGCCTGATCGAGTGCAGCCTGAAACGGACGCGGATCAATCTGAAACAATAGTTGTCCTTTGGTGACGATTGATCCATTCGAGTAATTTTGCGTGAGCAAGTAGCCTTGGACCTTGGGCGTGATGACGGCATTGATTGGGCCGTTGAGTTGCGCAACCCACTCGCCGAAGATCGGAACATCCTGTTGCTGGACGGCCGCGACCACAACCTCCGGAGGACCGGGTGGCTTTGCAGTTTTCTTCGCGCAACCGGTTACATGTACCAGGAGGATCGCCAGAGTGAGCAGGCAAGCGTGCCGCTGCCGAGACAACAGAACAGGGACATCCCTGCGAGTCTTGCGTTCGAACTGGGGTCCGGAGTCGCGCATCTCAGGTGCGGTTCGTCGGGGAGCCTAGTAAATCGAATAGCGTAGAGGCCTGTGAGTAGTGCCAGAAGCGCAAGCCTGATGCAAGTCGATGACTGCGAAATCCTGTAGCTCCTTACAGAATCCGCGACGCCGACCGTGACTGTAACCGACGAAAGCAAGCGTAGAAGCAGCAGCGCTAGTTGGAAAACTGGCAGAAGTATCAGTGGAATTCGCGCGGAGCGTCCGATATCAGCATCAGCATGGCGATCCACGGGCAAGCGGGTAAAGGGAAACTCCTGCCAATTGAAGTACTCACGAGTCCATTTGTTCGTTTCGCAAAAATGGAGGCGGCGGGTGGAGTTTTGCTACTGGTCACTACGCTGGCTGCACTGGCATGGGCGAACTCACCTTGGGATCAAAGATATTTCGGATTGTGGAGCGGAAATTTTAGTGTCGGATTTGGACGATTCGTGCTGACGGAAACACGGTTGCAATGGATCGACGATGGTCTGATGGCGATTTTCTTTTTCCTCGTAGGACTGGAAATCAAGCGGGAAGTGCTGATCGGAGAGTTGTCGTCCTTAAAACTTGCTGCATTTCCTCTGATCTCGGCAATCGGAGGAACGATTGTACCTGCGCTGTTTTATGTTGCGCTGAATCATGGCGGGCCGGCTCAAAAAGGATGGGGCATCCCGATGGCGACGGATATTGCGTTTGCATTGGGAGTCCTGGTTGTGCTGGGCAAGAGAGTTCCGATTTCGCTGAAGGTGTTTGTGACCGCTCTGGCGATCGTCGATGACATTTTGTCGATTGTGGTTATCGCCGTTTTCTACACTCACGAAATACATTGGTTGAGTCTGGCTATCGGTTTCGGCGGAATTCTGGTTTCCGCCGTGGCAAATCGCATGGGAATCCGTCAACCCGTGATCTACGGTCTCATTGGGCTGTGCGTCTGGTTTGCGGTGCTCGAGTCGGGAGTGCATGCGACGCTCGCAGGAGTTCTACTGGGTTTCACGATTCCGGCCCAGACCTACATCGACCGGGATCAATTCCTGAAGCGGAGTCGTTGGCTGATCGACCGATTTGAACGAGCAGAGCCGGGGTCGCTTGAGGAGCATTCTGCGCTCCACAGTTTGGAAACGCAGTGCGAACTGATCGAGCCGCCCCTGCATCGCATCGAGCACCGTCTGCAGCCGTGGGTGGGTTTTATTGTGATGCCTCTTTTCGCATTTGCTAATGCCGGGGTGCGCATTGTAGGACACGTTGCAGAGGCAGCGAAGCACCCGGTCACGTGGGGCATATTGCTCGGGCTCTTATTGGGAAAACCGATCGGCATTTCATTATTCGCATGGTTATCTACGAAAGTCCGGCTCGCTGCTTGCCCCGCTGATACGACGTGGTGGCAGATCGTCAGCGCAAGCTCCCTTTGTGGCATCGGATTTACGATGTCGCTGTTTATTGCGACCTTGGCATTCGGAGAGGGATACCTTCTGGATATGGCGAAGATCGGTACGCTTGCGGCCTCGGCGTTAGCATCCGTCTGCGGAGTGCTGCTCCTGACCGGTAGAAGGGATCGGGCTCACCTTGAGGTTACGGGAAGTCGCGAGAGTAGTTCAGAGGCTGCTTAGCTCTGTCGGGGGCATTCTGAATCTTATGCCGTGCGCTGTAGTCTTTCTTTGCTCTCGTCGAGATAGGAATTGTATGCGGCATCCAGTGTTGGAAAACAGCGAACAGCGGAAGACTGCAACTGTCGGCTGCTTTTTTTGATCCAGGTTTGCCACTCGGTTTGGCGGCCCGCCGTTATGAACAACACTCCTTGGGACGCTAAGGTGCTCACAACTTCCTCAACCGCGTAGAGTCCAGTCACGTCGATCATGGTGATCGGAATCATATCCAGCACAAACCATTTCGGTCTTGGCCTCGCTGACTCCGCTGCCGCCATGACCTCTCGCTTGAAATAGGGTGCGTTGAAAAACACGATGGGGGCATTGAAACGAAACAGCAGCAAGCCGGGGGCGGTGGTGGCGTTTTCATGCCGCTCAATAGAATGGAAGCCAGTTCCATTGTCCATTGCACCGAGAATCTCTACCTTCGGGCGGGACTCAAGCCGCACAAACCGTATGATTGCCAAAATCACCACCAACAGGATCGCTTGAACAGCGCCGACTGCCACGACCCCCAGGGTTGCGATAATCGATAAAGCAAATTCGCGACGGTCCACACGATAGAGTTCTTTGAGCGTACTCACGTCCACCAGAGAAAACGCCGCCTTTACAAGTACAGCGCCCAGAGCAGCAACGGGGACATATCGCAGTGGCCCGGTGAAGAACATGAGGACGGCGGCGACGACAGATGCTGCGACCAATCCCGACACTTGGGTCCGCCCTCCGGTAGCGTCATTCATCGCTGTGCGCGAATCGGCGCCGCTCACTGCGAAGCCTTGTGAAATCGCCGCGGCGATATTCACCATTCCCAAGGCGGTAAACTCACGATCCGGATCGATGTCGTAACGATTCTTCGAGGCGAAGCTTCGAGCCGTCAGCATCATGCTGGAGAAACTAATCAGAGCCAGACCGACAGCCTCCGCTAGCAGACTAGGCAAGAGCGTTGTTGGGAAAGTTGGAATGCTGATCTTAGGAAGACCCGGACGCACCCAGCCAATTGTCTGAATGCCCACCAACTCCAGATTGAATCGCCAGACAATGACTCCAGTGATGGCCATTGTCACGAGAGCCGCGGGCAATCTCTTGAAGACTCGTGGTGAAACAGCGAGGACTACAAAGCTGCCTAGGCCGACTGCCAGAGTGGGCCAGTGAGTCAGTCCAAGCTTGGACAGAAACTCCACGAGTCGCGGCACGATTCCGCGTGCGGAGATGGAAAACCCGAAGATTTTTCCGATTTGACCCAGGAAGATACTCAGCGCCACACCATTGAGAAATCCGACCAGGATTGGCTTCGATAAGAAATCAGCGACCGCTCCCAGCTTGAGAAAGCTGGCTCCGATGCATACAACGCCCGCGAAGAAGGTCATTGCTACCGCGAGGGAGGTATAAAGATGAGAATCTCCAGCAGACAAGGGAGCTACGGCTGCGGCTAACAGCGCACAGACCGCCGCGTCTGGCCCAACCATGAGTTGTCGTGAGGTACCGAAGATGGCATACGCAAACATGGGCAGGATCGTGGCGTACAACCCGACCTCCGGGCTGAAGCCGGCGAGTTGGGCGTACGCTACACCGACAGGGAGTGCGACGGCAGCGACCGAAAGTCCGGCTATGAGATCTGCAGGGAGGTCGGCCCGCTTGTACGAAAGAAGCTTGGGGAGTCCCGGGGCCAGGTTCGCGAGACGTTGTTCCCAAAGGCGGAGCCTATCAGGATCGGATCCTCCGTGCTCGGCCATGACTAGTACTTCTCAGGAATCCAGCGAAAATTCCATTCCATCGGCTTGTAGCCTTTTTGTTTTTGGCGCTTCGGCAGTCTAACTTTTTCCTTTGGCACCTCTTTCCACGGAACGGTGTCGAGAAGGTGGGCAATGCAGTTCAGCCGGGCGCGTTTCTTGTCGTCAGTCTGGACTACGTACCATGGGGATTGCGGAGTATCGGTCGCAGCAAACATTGCGTCGCGGGCACGAGAGTAGTCATACCAGCGTCGATGAGATTCCAGATCCATGGGGCTAAGCTTCCATTGGCGCATCGGATCCTTGATGCGCTTTAGAAACCGGCGATGCTGTTCCTTCTCGCTGACCTCGAACCAGTATTTGACCAGGATAATGCCGTTGTTTTTTAGTAGCGCTTCGAAAGCTGGGCACATCCGCAAGAAGTCTACATATTGTTTTTCAGTGCAGAATTCCATTACGTGTTCGACGAGAGCGCGGTTGTACCAACTTCGGTCGAAGATAATGACCTCACCAGCCGCGGGCATATCTTTGAAGTAGCGCTGCGCATACAATTGAGACCTTTCACGCTCCGTCGGAGCAGGAAGGGCGACGTGACGGAAGACGCGAGGACTCACGCGTTCCAGAATTCTGTGGATCACGCCGCCTTTCCCGGCGGCATCTCTTCCTTCGAAGACGACCACGAGTTTGGCACCGCTCGCTTTGACCCACTCCTGCATCTCCACCAGTTTGGTCTGAAGCTTACGGAGCTCTCGTTCATAGTTCTTTTTCGTAAGCTTCGGTGTTTTATCCTGGAGAGATGTTTTCTTTGAGATCGGTGACATGGTTTCTCGCGTCCATTTAGAACCGAATACCGACGCTAACTGGTAAGAGCTGCGTACTCACTGATCTGTTGGATGAGTAATAGTAGCGAGCCTCAATATAAAACTTGTATTTGGAATCGGGCAGCCTTACCGTGAAACCCGCCCCCGCGTCGACTCCCGGTGCGGTCGAACTCGATCTGGCAACGGTCTGATTACTTGTTACAAATCCTGATGAACAGCTGAATCCCCACCACAGCCATTCAGGGCTGCATGACACTGAGTTTCCGACAGTGACGACCTTTGAAAGGCTGACATTGCGATAGAAACCGCCGCCACCAGCGATCAAGTAGGCTCCGAAGGTCTTCCCCTCGAACCTGAAACGATAGTTGGCCATCAGGCCAACGAGATTACCGCTGCCATTGAGGGCGGGATTGTTGGTTGCGGCGCGGATCTGGTTCAGAGCGCCACCGGTTGGCTGAAGGTCATTCCACATGAACTCACCAATCAAGGAACTATACCGGTCGAAGTTATATCCGACGCCGTAGTCGACACCGACGCCAACCGTTGCATACCTTGCCGTGAGACTAAGTGGGGTGCCCGCGCCGATGGCGATGTTGCTGGTTAGTCGTCCTTCGTCGTACTCAACATTCTGCTGCGGCTCAACGTGCTGATCCTGGGCATGGATGGGGAGGCTGAACGATAAAGCCCCGATGAGAATTCCCAACCGGCAACGTGAGAGCGGTGCGCCGTTCATATGTATGCTTGGCCTCATCTTCTTCACTGGTCCGGCCAAACAGTAACTGGCAAAACTGCTAGTCTGTTCGTCTTTTGCCCGGATCGCTAGCGCGACTTAGGCGGCGTGGAATCGATCTGAGTAGGTGACGAGTTTTCCCGCGAGATCGCGCGAGAGATGGCGTTGCATGATGATACGAGTGTCAGGATTAGCACAGAGATAACGTTCAAGCGTGTCGATTTGCCAATAAATCGTGCGAACAGGTCCTGCGGCGAAGGCATCGAGGTCCGCGGGTGCACCGCTCAACAGCAAGGCCGAACCTACCAAGTTCCCCGCGACCAGGTCCATGACCTCTTTTCCATTTTTCTTCAAATGTACCGTTCCATGCACAACGAAGGAAAGGATGTCGGGACGCTTTCCGGACTCCAGCAACCGCTCGCCAGGATTGACCGTGCCCCACGAGCCGAGGCTAAGGACTTGCAAGACTTTCTTGGGTGGCAAATCTTCAAATGCGAGCCGACGAACCTCTTCCTCCTCGGGCGTAAGTTTGACAGGGCGACGCTCGGTGTAGACACACCACGCCTGGAAGAGATTCACGACGGCGAAAACAGCACTCCAGAGGAGGGGCGCCCACAGGGCCGCCGGGTGAAGGATGAAGTAGGGAATCGCACAAAGCGACGAACCTAGCGCAAGGAGTCGAAGCCACAACATGTCTCGCACTAAATAGGCACATAGGAGGAGTAGATTGGCGGCGTGAATGAAGTAATCTGGGTTGATCAAATCCATGAGATGGTCTCCCGATCGATCTCACATGCGATGCGGGTAGTTGGCGAGTGTCCACGAAGATCCGAACTGATCGGCTTTGTCAGTGGCCAACCACGGAATGGAAGTGTTCCCTCGCCTCGGATGAGTGGCGTACCCGCAGTCTCACGTATTTTGCCTTCAGCGACCTCTGGCACTTCTCACAGAGAATGTCCAAAGATTCTTGCCAGGGCACGGTGAGGCAACCGTCCCGCCGCAAGCGTTTGCAAGGCCCAAACCTGCACCTTCTCACAGTTCTAATTGAGCTCAACCGCTTCTATGGTGGGTGATGGTGTGTTGTCATCACTAGCGAAGTGTGATTTATGACAAAACCGCGAATATCTGAATTTGTTCGGATAGTTGTGGTGGCGCTGTGTATTGTGCCTCTGACGTTTGGCGACAACTTTGTGTGGGCACAGGATGCGTCGTCACCGGGGAATCAGAGTGCCACAATCCCTCCAGACCAACTTGATTCGTTGGTCGCACCGATCGCTCTCTATCCTGATCCGCTGTTAGCGCAGGTTCTGGCTGCCTCCACCTATCCTCTAGAAATTGTTCAGCTTCAGCAGTGGCTCGGGAGAAATGGCAACCTAAAAGGTCAAGCACTCGCCGATGCAGTAGCGAAGGAGCCGTGGGATCCAAGCGTTCAATCACTGGCGCCTATCCCGGATGTAGTCAAAGGACTCGCCAACGACATTCAGTGGACCACTGATTTGGGGAATGCTTTTTTGGCGCAAGAGAGCGATGTGATGGCGGCGATTCAACGCATGCGGAAAAAGGCCGAGCAAAATGGCCATTTGAAATCGACCGAGCAGCAAAAGGTGGAGACCCAAACGGTCGATAACAAGACCGTGATTGTAATCCAACCACCGAGTCAGGAAGTTGTTTACGTACCTTCTTACGATCCCATGGTGGTGTGGGGTGCCCCTGTGTATCCGTATCCGACGGGCTACTACGCAGCCGGGATGGCACTTTCCTTCGGCGCCGGTGTGGCGATGGGAGCGTTCTGGGGCGGAGGCTGGGGCTGGAACACCGGATGGGGTGGCAACAATATCTACGTCAACAACAACAACAACTTTATTCGCAACACAAACGTCCGCAATGGGAACCGCGTCTCTAATGGCAGGTGGCAGCACAATCCAGGACATCGCGGTGGCGCTCCTTACCCCGATCGAGGGACAGCGAACAGATTTGGCGGCACTACTCGTGGAGATTCACTTGCTAACCGTCAGTCAAACGCGAGGCAACAGCTTCGACAGCAAGGCGGCAACGTTGGGAACAATCGACCGGGTGGCGGCCTCAACAACCGTCCCGGCGGCGGCAACCTGGGTGATCGTGGAGGTGTCGGCAACGCCGGCAATCGTCCCGGCGGCGGAAATGTAGGCAACCGCCCAGGTGGCGGAAATGCTGCCAATCGCCCGGGCGGTGGCAACCTTGGCAACCGTCCAGGCGGAGGAAATGCCGCTAATCGCCCGAGCGGAGGGAACGTTGGCAACCGTCCCGGCGGGGGTGGGGGCGATCGTATTGGATCCAGAGATCTTTCCGGCGGGGGCAATCGAGGGCGCGATGCCTTCGGCGGTGGAAGTGGGTTCAACGGAGCCAGGACTCGAACGGATGCCAGCCGCGGTGCATCGAGCATGGGCTCCCGCGGAGGTTTTGGAGGCGGAGGTAGCAGAGGAGGCGGCGGAGGAGGCGGAGGACGTCGCGGCGGAGGAGGCGGTGGCCGGCGCAGGTAAGCAGTCATAGGCAGACTCGAGGATGCAGGAGGCCACGATGAGATCGATCGCTGCGAAGGGAAAGCTTTCCAGATTATTTCAGCACGCTCGGGGAGCGGCATACCTGTGCTGCGCACTCTGCATTATTGCAGCGGCACAGCAGTCGGCTACAAAGACCGCGGCTTCAATTCCTCCCGGCGCCGAAGGATTTGATACGACGAAGCAGGCGGCTGATGCGCTCATTACCGCCGCCGAGAAGTTTGACGACGCTTCGTTCGTACAAATTTTTGGTCCTGAAGGGAAAGAGATTGTGGTGAGCGGCGAGTCCGCACAAGACCACGAAAGAGCTACACAGTTCGCGGCCAAGGCACGGGAGAAAGAAACCATCTCCGTCGATCCGAAGAACGGGGCGCGTGCATTCCTTCTCGTGGGCAATGAAAGCTGGCCGTTTCCTGTTCCGCTGGTGAAAAGAGGCGGTAAATGGTACTTCGACGCGAAAGCGGGGAAGCAAGAAATACGTAACCGCCGGATCGGAGCAAATGAGCTAGACGCGATCGCGATATCCCGCGGTTATGTCGAAGCACAGTACGAGTATGCGATGAAGCAGCGCGAGGGTTATGACGTCAATCAGTTTGCCCAGAAGATCATCAGCACCAAGGGCAAACAAGACGGTTTGGCCTGGCAAAATGCTGATGGCAGCTGGGAAGGTCCTGTCGGAGAGAAAGTTGCCGAGGCAATCGAGCAAGGCTACGACAAACGCACGGAGCCCTATCACGGATATTTTTTCAAAGTGCTTAAGGGGCAAGGACCCGCCGCGCCTCTCGGAAAAATGGACTACGTGGTCAATGGCGCCATGATCGGTGGTTTTGCTTTGATGGCCGTGCCTGCGGAGTATCGCGTTACTGGTGTGAAGAGCTTCATCGTGAGCAACGACGGGGTGGTCTATCAGAAAGATCTGGGGGCGAACACTCTGGAAGAGTTCCAGAAGACCGAGTTATTCAATCCGGACCGGACATGGACTCCTGTACCGGAAGATGTTGAGTAGCTGTTTGCTATTCGTTTTCTGGCATCCCTCCAACTTTTCTACTGCATTCGTCAAAGTGCGGTGATGCGGACCGTGTAATTCCGCAGACGACGGTGGAGTTTGACTCGCGCTGTCACGATTGACAGCTGACCTTCTGTTTCGAGCATGTTTTATTCCTAGCATGCGGGAACCCATCAACAAGAGTTTTATGACGCCCCCAAAACCGCCAAATTGAGATTTGCGGCGAGGCAATCCGCGCGCAAGACGCCACGTGCCAAACGATTCATCGCGCGCGAGGTAGTCCCCTGCGTTCCGAGTGAGCTTCACAACTCTAACGGATGATAGGTCGGTCCGGATGAGCAACTTCAGACAGGAGATGGGATGAGCGTCAGATCCATTCTGAAAATGCCCGAAGAGCGGCCGGTAAATGCGGCGCGACGTCTCAAACAGTATGGATGCGGGCCGATTCAGTTCATGGGCGCCGACGGCCTGTATGAGCGGCATCTCCTGTTCGACAACGTAAAAGATCCAGCGGCGGTTACGGCGAGGGAACGGTTTGAAGCCGTCGCGCACTCCGTGCGTGACGTGCTCTCACAAAGATGGGTGCGAACGGAACAAACTTATGAGAGCAAGAATCCAAAGCGAATCTACTACCTCTCGATGGAATATCTGCTGGGCCGCTCACTTGCTAACAACGTTATCAATCTTCTAATGGACCCATTGATAGAGGAGTCCGCTAAGCAAAGGGATGTGGATTGGATCTCGGTGCTTGAGCAGGAGCCGGATGCGGGTCTGGGAAACGGCGGCCTTGGGCGCCTAGCCGCTTGTTTCCTCGATTCGATGGCCACGATGCAGCTTCCGGCGATGGGCTACGGTCTGCGCTATGAGTACGGCATCTTCCGGCAGTCAATCGTTGACGGCTGGCAACACGAACTCGGTGACAACTGGCTGCGCCGTCCCGATCCCTGGGAAGTCGCTCGTCCCAACGAAGCCGTCGAAATTCATTTGAACTGTTCGTTCGAGTTGCACGGCGGATCGTTTCAGGCGGTGCTGGGAAAACCTTCGACCGTTCTCGCCATCCCGTATGACCGTCCGGTGGTGGGCTTCGGCGGAAAAACAGTCAATACACTTCGGCTCTGGGGCGCGACTCCGGCGAACTACTTTGATTTTCAGGAATTCAGTGCAGGGGACTTTGCTTCGGCTTTGGCAGACACGCTTGCAGCAGAGTCTCTCACCCGCGTTTTGTATCCGGACGACTCAACCAGCAAGGGACAAGCGCTGCGTTTTCTTCAGGAGTATTTCTTAGTTGCCTGTTCGCTCGCGGATCTCGTTCGTCGCTTCCGGCGCTCGAATCAAGACTGGAGTTCGCTGTCAGATAAAACCGCGGTCCAGCTGAATGACACGCATCCTGCAATGGCTGTGCCGGAACTCATGCGCATTTTGCTGGATGAAGCTCACCTTCGCTGGGAAGACGCGTGGTATCTGACTCAGAAAATCCTGGCGTATACAAACCACACACTGTTGCCCGAAGCCCTGGAGAAATGGCCGGTCGCCTGGTTCGAAAGCATTCTGCCGCGCCAGTTCGAGATCATTCTCGAGATCAACCGGCGGTTTCTGAACGACGTTGAGAGCCGCTTTCCTGGTGACGAGGCGCGTATTCAACGCGTGAGCCTGGTGGAAGAAGGGGAACAGCATAAGATTCGCATGGCGAATCTTGCGATTGTGGGATCGCATAGCACGAATGGCGTGGCTGCGATCCATTCGGAGCTGTTAAGAAAGAATACCGTTAAAGATCTGGCCGAGTTGTTTCCGGCCCGCTTTAACAATAAGACGAATGGCGTTACTCAGCGCCGATGGTTGCTGGTTGCGAATCCGGCGCTGGCTCAGCTGATCACTGCTGCTATTGGCGACCCATGGATCACAGACCTCGAACAACTCAACCATCTCAGGCCGCTGGCCGCGGACAAGACTTTCCGCAGCGACTTCCGGCGGGCCAAGCGTGAGGCAAAGTTACGATTTGTCGAATGGCTGAAGAGTAGTTCCACCCAGGCGGTCAATCCCGACAGCATTTTCGATTCGCAAATCAAACGCATTCACGAATACAAGCGGCAGCTCCTTAATGTCCTGCGCATTGTGGTTTTGTACAACCGGTTACGCGAGAATCCGGATCTCGAGATGACGCCTCGAACGTTCTTCTTCGCGGGAAAATCCGCGCCAGCGTATCAATTGGCGAAGTTGATCATCAAGCTCATCAACAATGTTGCCGGCACGATCGATGGAGACCCAGTAGTGCGGGGGCGCATCAAGGTATTGTTTCTGCCCGAGTATTCCGTTTCGCTTGCGGAGCGGCTCATTCCGGCGAGCGATGTCTCAACGCAAATCTCAACCGCAGGCTACGAGGCCAGCGGAACCAGCAATATGAAATTCATGATGAATGGTGCGCTGACAATGGGTACACGTGATGGCGCGACCATCGAAATGACGCAGGCAGCCGGAGAAGAAAACTTGTTCATGTTCGGCTTGACAGCAGAGCAGGTCGCCAGCAGCCGCGCCTGGTACAGCCCGCGCTGGCACTACGAGAAGGAGCCTGAGACGCGCGCGGCGTTGGATTTGATCTTTTCGGACTACTTCAGCAAGTACGAGGCAGGGATTTTTGCGCCGCTTCAGGAGACACTTCTGACGCGCGGCGACTATTACATGCACCTTGCCGATCTGGGATCTTACCTCGATGCGGACAAGCGTCTCGTTGAGTTGTACTCCCATCCCGACGAATGGGCTAACAAAGCAATTCTCAATGTTGCCAGTTCGGGCCGATTTTCGAGCGACCGCACGATTCGGGAGTACGCGACCGAAGTGTGGGAGGCGAAGCCATGCCCAGTGCAGTAGGTAAATTCTATGACCGACAGAGCTCACGTTCTTGCGCCGAAACGGGGTGAATGATGAAGGCCACGGAGTTGATTCATAACTTGGGACAGAGTATCTGGCTCGATAACATCACTCGGGAGTTACTTGACCGCGGCACACTCAAACAGTACATCGAGGAATATTCGCTAACTGGACTTACTTCCAATCCGACGATTTTTAACCATGCGATCAAGGGTAGCAAGGCATACGACGTAGCGATACGGAAGCGGTCAGCAGAAGGGCATTCCGGAGAGGCGCTCTTCTTCGAACTGGCGCTTGAAGACCTGACGCGGGCTGCGGACCTGCTCCGCCCTGTCTATGACCGAACCAATGGGGTGGACGGATGGGTGTCGGTAGAAGTCTCTCCTCTTCTAGCGTATGACACGGCGAGAACTCTGGCGGCCGCCAGGGATCTGCACTTTCAAGCCGGCCGTCCAAATGTTCTTGTCAAGATTCCCGGTACGAAAGAAGGGCTGCCTGCTATTGAGGAAGCCATCTTCTCCGGCATTCCCATCAACGTCACACTTCTGTTTTCGAGGGGACACTATCTGGCGGCCGCTGAGGCCTTCCTCCGAGGCATTGAACGCCGAATGGAGGCTGGGCTCAAGCCTGCGGTTGGGTCGGTCGCGTCGGTGTTTGTCAGCCGCTGGGACGCAGCGGTGAAAGGCAAGGTTCCACACAAACTCGAACATGAATTGGGAATCGCCATGGCAATGCGCACTTACAAAGCCGCAAGGGATCTACTCAGTTCGCCACGCTGGCAGCGTATCTACAATGCAGGCGCATTTCCACAACGGCTGCTGTGGGCAAGCACAGGGACGAAAGATCCAACGCTCTCGGATGTTCTGTATGTAAAGTCGCTGGTCGCTCCGTTCACGGTGAATACGATGCCAGAAACAACACTGAAGGCACTCGCCGTTCAGACGGAGGTCGAGTCAATCCTTCCGGCCGATGGTGGCGATTGCGAAGAGATTCTCTCTCAGATTTCGGCTGCCGGTGTCGACCTCGACGTACTGGCGGCTCAACTTCAGGATGACGGCGCTCGAATGTTCGTTCACTCGTGGAGAGAATTGATGTTGGTGATCGATTCGAAAACCGACAAGCTTCAGAAGCTTGCGAGTTGACCGCTGGAGGTAGTGAATGCCTGGAGCGCGCGTGTTGCATATGCCTGGGGATGAGAATGCCCGGGTGCATCGTGCAGACAACGCTTACGGCGGCGTTGGACAGGCTGCGCCGCTCGGTGCAACGGTTGTAGCTAATGGGGTTAACTTCAGCCTCTATTCGCGGGACGCTTCTAAGATTGAGCTATTACTCTTTGACCACCAAGAAGACCGGCAGCCGGCGCGCGTCATCACACTCGATGCCGGCACTAACCGCACCTACCACTACTGGCACGTGTTTATTCCGCAACTACGCGCTGGGCAAATCTACGGATATCGCGTACACGGACCGTTCGATCCGAACCAGGGGATGAGATTTGATCCCGCGAAGGTGCTGCTTGACCCTTATGGCCGGGCTGTCGTTGTGCCGAAGAACTATTCTCGCGAGGCAGGGCAACAATCTGGCGATACCGCTGCCAATGCTATGAAGAGCGTGGTAGTCGATCCTACGACTTATGACTGGGAAGGCGACGCGCCTCTCCGGCGCCCGTCATCGCGGACTATTGTTTACGAGATGCACGTCGAAGGCTTCACCAAGAATCCAAACTCGAGCGTCGCCGAAAAAGCACGAGGCACGTTCCGTGGGTTGGTCGAGAAGATCCCGTATCTGCTTGATCTGGGCATCTCAGCGGTCGAGCTCCTTCCAATTTTCCAATTTGACGCGCAAGACTGTCCGCAAGGGCTGGTCAACTATTGGGGATATGCTCCCGCGTCGTTCTTGGCACCACACCATGCTTATAGCTCACGCCAAGATCCGTTAGGTCCAGTTGATGAGTTCCGTGACATGGTAAAGGCCCTGCATCGGGCAGGCCTCGAAGTGATTCTGGACGTCGTTTTTAATCACACGTGCGAAGGAGCAGAGGGCGGACCTACGATCTGTTTCAAAGGAATCGACAACAAGGCCTATTACATCCTGGAGAAGGACCTGTCACGCTACGCCAACTTCAGCGGCACCGGGAACACTCTCAACGCAAATCATCCGATCGTCCGCCGCATGATTCTCGATAGCCTTCGGTATTGGGTGCGGGAGATGCATGTAGATGGCTTCCGTTTCGATCTTGCGTCGATTTTGTCGCGCGATTCCGGGGGGAACGTTTTGGCGACGCCGCCAGTGCTATGGGATATCGAGTCAGATCCAGATCTTGCCGGAACGAAATTGATAGCGGAAGCGTGGGATGCCGCGGGCTTATACCAGGTGGGAAGCTTCATTGGGGATAGCTGGAAGGAATGGAATGGACGTTTTCGTGATGACGTGCGGAGCTTCTTCCGCGGAGATCACGGCTACGTGGGCCGCTTCGCAGACCGCTTACTGGGCAGCAATCAAATTTATTGTCACAAGCAGCGCGAGGCCGAACAGAGTGTCAACTTTGTGACCTGTCATGACGGGTTTACCTTGAACGATTTGGTCTCATACAACCAAAAACATAACGAAGACAATCTTGAGCAGAACCGGGACGGCGCGAATGACAATCGGAGCTGGAACTGTGGCGTCGAGGGGCCGACAAACGATTCTGCGGTCGAGAAACTCCGGAATCGACAGGTGAAGAATTTTCTCACGGTCACATTACTGTCGCTCGGGATGCCGATGATTTTGATGGGCGACGAAGTGCGGCGTACACAGCACGGCAACAACAACAACTATTGCCACGACGACGAAGGTAATTGGTTTGATTGGTCGCTGGTCTCCAAGCACTCGGATATCCATCGGTTTACAAAATTGCTGTTGGCGAGGCGCCTGCACCGAGACTTGAGCGCCGAGCGGGAGCGAATGACGTTAACTCAGCTTATCAATCTGGGAACCACCATGTGGCATGGAATCAAGCTTAACCAGCCAGATTGGAGTGACCATTCTCATAGCGTGGCACTAAGTTGTGATTTACCCATGGATCGCATGTATGTCTATCTGGCCTTTAATGGATATTGGGAATCGCTCAACTTCGAACTCCCGCATCTCGGAGCGTCCGATGGCAATCCGTGGAGACGATGGATTGACACTTCCCTGGAATCGCCTACGGACATCGTGCCGTGGACTGAAGCGCCGTCTGTTGCAGGATTCTCGTACCCTGTTGGGTCCCGCTCGGTGGTTGTGCTTTGGGCTCCTACCGTCCAGAGGGTAATCGACCACTCTTCGCGTCCGATCGGCAGAAAGCCTCCTTTCGATGTCAATACAGCTCCGGACCCACTAACCCCACTGCGTTAGTTGAGATTTCGGGCCCGTCAGGCACAAAACCTTTTGGGCCACAGTGCAACTATTTCTGCTAGTCCCTAGGAATCGCGCCTTGGTGCTCTGATAACAGAGGGCGTCGAGGAGGACAGCATGAAACGTCTGTTATTTGTCCCTTTGATTGTTTGGCTCGTTGGTTCCATTGGTTGCGCCACCAAGAACTATGTGAAGGATCAGACGACTCCCCTCGTGAATAAAGTCAACGAGTTGGATGATGTGACGGCGCAGAATACAAAAGCGATAAAAGACACAGATACCCGGGCGCAGGCTGGTATCCAGAAGGCGCAGTCCACGGCTGACTCAGCTGATCAGCAGGCTCTGGCCGCCGGCCAGCAGGCGACGCAAGCTCAGACTCAGGCTGACACTGCTGCTCGCAAGGTCGACACGCTGCAGACTACAGTCGCGAACCTGGACAACTACCACGTGGTGAATGAAGCCGCGGTGCAGTTTGGCGTGAACAGATCCAATCTCAGCAAGAATGCAAAGCAAACGTTAGACCAACTCGCCGGTAATGCGCCGAATGTAAAGGGCTACATTTTCGTGATTGAGGGTCATACGGATTCGACCGGCAGTGCGACTCACAATAACTCGTTGAGTGACCGCCGGGCCGATGCAGTGGTTCGGCATCTGGTCGCGAACAATAACATTCCGGCGTTCAGAGTCTACGTAGTCGGACTTGGTGAGAAAGCTCCAGTGAGCTCGAACAAGACGAGTGCTGGGCGCTCTAAGAACCGCCGTGCAGAAGTCAAACTGATGAGTAACTCGGTGGAAAATCCAACGACCGCATCAGCCAATCCGGAGCAATAGCGAAGGTTAGCGTGCGGCTCGAACCGCGCGAGCGAGGGAAGTCCTCAGATCGAGCTTCGGGAGAACTCCTGGAAGCTGGTGAATTTCCTCGAATGGAAGTGAGGTGGAATTATGCTCATAAAGTCTTTTCCTCCACGTCCTTTCCCAATTGCTTCATTTTTATTGTTCTGCATGGTTTTGAGCTCCGCCGCAGCCAACGCGCAAAAGAAGAGCAAGTACGCCTGTGATGAGCCGCAACCGGACAGCATGTGTAGCGCGGCAAACACGTGCGGCTCGGCGTCTTCACCCTGTACTGTAGACATCACTCGGTCCGTCAGTTCCTCCAACGTGAGACCGAGCATCCCGAATGCACGGAACAATCAGCCGTTTTGTGTAAAGGCTGGGACCAAAGTGGTTTGGACGAGCTCGAAAAAGAATGCTGGCTTCATGGTCGCGTTCGGCACCGACTCGCCGTTTGAGCCGGACACACCCATCATGGGAGGTAGTGACAAGAAAGTAGTGACGCGAGCTACCACGCCCGGTTGTTACAAGTACGACGCCGGCTCGTTTACGTCGGGAACGATCTATGGGATGAGCAGCGGAAGCAAGCCAGAGCTGATTATTCTGCCCTGACTGAACTTATTCATTTCCCCCGATTGGGCAAGAAAAAATGGCAGCGCTTTCGCGCTGCCATTTTGTCAACACGAGGGTTAGGCTCCGGCCCCAGCCGCTTTTGCGAAAACCTCGGTTTGCATGCTCTCCGCCATCCCGATGAAGTACAGCTTGTAGGAGCGGTGGACTACATACATGACAGGGAATACGGCAAGCGCCAATTCCCATCCGAGGTGCGAGCTGACTGCCTGAACCATTGAAGTGATTCCGGCGCTGACCACGTAGTACGGGAACGAGAGCAGTGCCACGTTACGCCAAATCTGCGTCGCGGACTTACCCTCGCTCGCCGCCACGATTCCAGCGACGGGAGCGGTTTGTCCCAAGAACAGCGCGAGCGTCGCCAATACCAAGGCTAGCGGGGCCGAGTTCCAGCTGGTTCGGCTCAGCCAGCCAGCATGGAATACCAGACTCGCCGACGCGCTGGCAAAGGACATCATGCTGAGGTTGAACGTCATTTGCTGCGGGTTGAATTTTGCGCCTTTCCGGGGCCAGCATTGCACAGCCGTGGAAACGCAGGTAATGAGAACAGCTTCGGTCGCGCTGAGATTAACGGCTGCCGTCAGCAAGAAGGGCAGATTCACTGACATGTTGCCGTTAACGCCGGGTAACTTCACTTTCATGCGCGACGTCGCAACGGCCAGTCCGAGAACCGCCAGAGCGAAGAGCGAATGCAGCGCGTGGCTTGCCATTGCTGTATATCCTGCTGTGCTGATTGCGGCCAGCATCATAGCGCCGATGAATGTCTTTGTTCGCCGTGTGTTGTTCATAGCCTCCTCCTTTCCTTAGGACTCACACGGTGTTATTGTTCATCGTCGCCAGCGTCAGAGAACGCGGCATCGGCATTGCCGACGGACGATCCCCAGACCACGCTGGTCGCCGAAGCGGTACCGGTGCTCGATCCCCAAACGACGCTGAATGCACTCAGAGTGTTGTCCATCCAGGGCAACGAACTGCCCCAGACGACAGACGTTCCACTCACGAGAGAACTGCCCCACACCACGGAGCTTCCCCAGACCACCGAGCTTCCCCAAACCACTGAGGTGGTGGCGACGGTCGAGTTTCCGTACACAACCGAGACCGTATTGTTTTGAGGATTGAAGACGACACTAGGAGACAGAGCTGCGCCCACATTCGACGGGGCCAGATCCGTGTTGGCGACCGCGGCTTGCAGGTTAACCAATCCCGATCCTACGGAGAACAGATCGTAGAAGTCGGTGAAGTTCTGCGACAGGTGAGGAACATAAGCGTTTGTGGAGATCAGGCCCAATTTGTAGGCTGTCTTCATCAACCGCGCTTTCACCTGGTCAGGAGTGAGAGTGTTCTGTTCCTGCAGCATCACGGCCGCGGCGCCGACTACCACCGGGGTCGCCATGCTGGTGCCGCTCAACGTGAAGTAATCGGCATTTCCATCCGACCCATTCACGAGATCGTGCGGATAGGTGGCTTCGAGGGTCGCACCGGGTGCTGCGAGCGAGACGATGTCGTGTCCCGGAGCCATGAGGTCGGGTTTCACGACGTGATCATAGGTCGTGGGGCCTTTGGAACTGTAGCTGGCCTTGGTTTCCGCAGACTTCAGCGTCGATCCGTTGCTCTTGGTGGCGCCGACCGTGATTACCAAGGGATCGTTGCCGGGAGCCGTTATCGTTCCAAAGCCGTTGCTGCCGTTCACGCTCAAACGACCGTAGTTTCCGGCAGCGACGACTACAACAATCCCGCTGTTCCAGGCGGCTTCTACTGCCTGGCAGAGAGGATCCTGCGCGTAACTGACGGGAATGCCGCGGCCCAAAGAGAGGTTGATGACTCGAATGTTGTAAGTGCTCTGCAGAGCGATGGCTTGCTGAATGGCCGCGATGACGGTGCTATCGCTGCCAGCGCCGTTGGCATCAAGGGCGCGGAGGTCAATCAGGTTGACGCCGGGGGCTACGCCCTCATACTGTCCGCCCGACAGAGATCCGTTGCCACCGATGATTCCAGCGACGTGCGTTCCGTGACCATACAGGTCATAGTTCGCGCCATTGGAATTGGTTGTCGGTGTGCCAGTAAAGTCCTGGTGATAAACGACGCGGGAGTGGGTGTGGGCCGCGTCCCAAAGATCCGGATGACTATCGTTGATGCCGCTGTCGATGATGGCAACGCCGATCCCCGCACCGGTGAAACCGGAGTTCCAGGCAGAGCTCGCACCGATTACGGTGTCGGTGGTGTCATCCATCAGGTTCATCGGATGATCGATCGTGACCGACGCGATTTCCGGATCGGCCTCAAGAGCCGGCAGGGCGCTCACAGGGATCGTGAACGATGCACCCTTGATCATGTGCAGCTTCGAATGCAGGCGCCCGCCTCGGCCATTCATCGTGGCGTAATGCGCGGCAGTAGGAACCTGCTTGTACTGCACGATAACTTTGACGGTCTTTCCGTGGGCTTCACCGCGCTTTGCCTGGGCCAGCATGCCCGAAAGTTCGGGCGACATGCGCAAGAACCGGCCAGTCTCGGACTGATTGCGCCAAACCTGTCCGAAGGCCATGCTCGAGGCCAGGACGAGCACCAGACCTAAGCGTTTGCCCCAAGCCGCACTATGTCGCTCATTGCGTTGTAGCGGCTTGCGTAATTTTTGTGTCCGCACCATAAAGTCTCACCCTTTCGTTACTCATGGGGGGAACGGTCGCGTTTCGTACACCCCAATAGTTGCAAGGTGAGCACCAATCCCGATTTTGCAAACTATTGAGAAATAGGGAGATGTGAGGCGCTGAGAAGGTTTCAGTGGGTCACTCTGTCCCACCGAAGGGGGCGTGGGACAATTTGTCTCACGTTTTCAGTGACAAGTGGACATAGCCGATGGTTACAAGTGTGATTTTGGGAAAGAGAAACGGAGTCAGGCGAACTGGCGGGAGTCAGAACTCAATGGAATTGTCCGAAGGAGTTGCGCCGAAGTTATACGCCGGCGGCTCTAGTGGCTTCGGAAAGCTGAGGCATTTTGGGCATGGCCGCCATTAGCCGGCGGGTGTACTCATTCTGAGGCCTGGTGAGTACTTGAATGGTGTCTCCACTCTCAACGATTCGGCCTTCGTGAAGAATGGATACGCGATCACAGATGCCTGCCACTGACGCGAGATCGTGAGAGATGTAAAGGATGGCCATCCCGGAATTGCGATTCAACTGGCGAAAAAGAGACAGGATTTCGGATTGCGTGATCACATCGAGCGCACTGGTCGCTTCATCAGCGATAAGAAGCGCTGGGCGGTGCATGACGGCCATAGCAATCAGCACGCGCTGAGCTTGGCCTATGCTCATTTGTGATGGATATTTCCGCAGAAACTCGTTGGTGGAGGGCAGGCTTACGCTCTCGAGGGCTTCGCGGATCGTCTGGTCGCAGTCGGACTTGGATCCTGACGCGTGAGCGCGCCATGCCTCGTTTAATTGCGTGCGGATCTTGAGTGCAGGATTCAGCGAGGAGAGCGGACTTTGCAGGACAAGGGCGATCTTACGTCCGCGAAGACTTCGCAGGTCGCTTTCGGGCAAGTGCAGCAATTCGCAATCTTCAAATTGAATGGTTCCTTCGGAGTGCACTCTCTTTCGGTCGAGTAAACCAAGGATGGCCAGCGCCAGCGTGCTTTTGCCCGATCCGCTTTGGCCGATGAGCCCTAATACTTCTCCACGGCGTATGTGTAATTCGACATCTTCCAATACCGCGGGTTTCTCGCCATAGGCGATGGATACGCGTGCCGAGAGAAGAACGTTTTGTAATTGCTCACTCACTATTTCACCGACAACCGTTCCGCGTTCCAATACGTTTGCGGGGCGAGGACGACAGGGTTTGCTCCCTGCACGTTGGGCGAAATTGCGGAAAGGGCATTACGATTCATCAGGTAAATAAATGGTTCCTGTTCCGCCACGATCTCCTGCACGCGGTCGAAGCTTTCTTTGCGCTTTTTCAAGTCCGCCGACGAAGCTTGGACTCTCATCAGCTTGTCAATTTCGGCTTCCCACGCAGTCTCTGGAGTCTTCTCTGAAGGGTTCCATTGATGATTTTCCGACGAGCTCAGCCAGACGTTCATCTGGTCGCTCGGATCGAGACCCGCGTTGGTGAAACCCAACAGGATCGCCTCGTAGTCGAAGGTCTGGTTCATGCGCTCGATCAGGGAAGGGAAGTCGAGCGTCACGACATTGACGTGAATTCCGATCTTCTGCAGGTCTTCCTGGATCATCGCGGCCATGCGCTCACGATATTTGTTGCCGGAATTGGTGATGATCGAGAAGACGACTTCATTGCCATCCTTATCTTTCAAAACTCCGTTCTCGAAGCGGAAGCCATCCGCCTGAAGCGACTTCAAGGCGGCATCGGCGGAATAGGGCATGGGTTTCAGCTTGTCATCAAACCAGAACTTGTTGGCCGGAGAGATAGGGCCGAGTGCAGGCTTGGCATGGCCGCGAAACACGATTTTCGCCATGTCGTCGCGATTGATAGCTTCGGAAATGGCTCGACGAAAGTTCGCCGAGCGGAACCAATTCTTCTTGAAGGGGGGAAGCGGCGATTTCGCGACCTGGTTAAACCAAATGAACTCGCTGTCGAGCGAGGGCCCGGAGTCATGGGCGACCTGCGGAGATGTGCTCTCGAGTTTGTCGTAATAATCGCTATCGAGCGTGTTGATGAGGTCAATCTCGTTGCGCTTGAAGCGAAGCATTTCTACGTCTCGATTCGGCTGGATGTCGAGCTCGATGCCATCGAGATAAGGCAGTTTCCGCCCCTGCTCGTCGGACTTCCAGTAATTGGGATTCTTCCTGAGAATCACCATGGAGCCGGGTTTGTAGTCGGTAACCATGAACGGTCCGAGGACCGCCATCTCCTTCTTGGGAGAATGCATGGACATCATCGCGACTTGGTCGAATTGGCGATCCAGGGCGGCGACGGGCGCCGGAAATGTAATGGAGATCTCCGTCGGGGATATGATTTTCATCTCTACATTCCCTGGGCCCGAACGGAAAGAATCTCCTGTCGGCGAATGCAGCGCTGGATCCATCAGTTGCTGCACAGTGTAGGCGACGTCTTCGGCGGAGAAAGGCGTGCCATCAGAGAACGAAATGCCGCTGCGCAGCTTAAAGGTAATTTGCTTTGTGTCTTTGGAGACTGTCCAAGACTCTGCAAGCCCGGGCTCGAGAACCTGGGTCTGGCGGTTCAGGCGTACCAGAACACCGCCGGTCAGATAGCGGATCGCCATCGACGCGTCTTCCTCCACCTTCAACGGATTGAAGGTCTTGGGCTCCCAACGCAGGCAAAACCGCAGTGTCCCCTGTGCAAGAGCACTGCCGGCCAGAGCCATCAGGCACAGCATCGAGATCGCAATCTTTCTTTTCCACTTCGTCTGCATGGACGGAAACCTCTTCGGGTGGCTACGCAGCCACCTCATCCGGATTCGAAAGCGCAAGTTGGAACGATGTCACTACGATGATCAGCAATATCAGCGGTACGAATTTCCACGGCTCTTCGCCGAACGAGACCATTCCCTCTAATTCCTTCAACAGGCTTCCCCATGAGGGCAAGGGTTCCGCGACGCCCAGACCCAGAATTCCAAGGTTCGCCTCACTCAGAATGAACACAGGGATCGAAATCCAGAATTGGGCGTAGAGGACCGGCTTGAGATTGGGTAGTACGTGAATCCAAAACAAACGAGAACCTTGGATGCCCGAAGCTTTGGCTTGCCGCACGAAATCGGAGTTTCGCAACGTGGCAGTTGCTGAGCACAGTACCCGCGCGGCGCTGCTCCAACCGAGCAGGCCCAGCAATAAGAAAGTCACAAGCACTGAAACCAGGGGAGCCACATTCAGCGGCATGAGAGCGCGGATGGTGATGAGCAGGAAGAGCCACGGTAAAGACAAAAACAGATCCGTGACGGCCATGGCGGCGCGCGACCAGATTCCGCCGAGGTAGCCGGCGAGACCACCGATCAGCGCCGCCATCAAAGTCGAGAGCAGAGCTGCGGCAGGTGCGAGTAAAAGCGAAATTCGAGTTCCGTAGAGAAGCCGGGCGAAGCGATCCCGGCCGATTTCGTCCGTGCCGAGCCAATGTTGGTGGGAGGGTGATGCGGCAACCGCCTCGCGGTACTGCTTTGCATATCCGCCTGGAGCGAGCCGGTTTGCGGCCAGAGATACCCCGACCACGAGCAGCAATACGACGCACGCCACTGCACGCCACGCCCTCATAACTGGCCTCGCCACATGGACCCGACCAGATCGGCTCCTGAGTTGGCCAGCAAGGTCACGAGTGTCACCAAAATCGTGATGTTCACCAGCAAGGGAAGATCGCGGGACAGAGCAGCCTGCCACGCTAACTGGCCGACTCCGGCCAGTCCGCAAAGGGCTTCCACCGGGATCGCCGCACCGAGAGCAAGGCTCACCGAAACACCGGCAACCGCCAGAATTTGCGGAGCTGCCAAAGGAATGACGTGCCAAAAGAGAATTCGTGCTTCGCCAAGGCCCTTTGCGCGTGCCGCGAGCACATGCGGTAAGGTATAAGCCTTTGCCAGCAGGTTTCGCGTGTAGCGGTAGTCGCGCGGAAAGATAATCAGCGCGATCGCCAGCGCGCCGGGAACATTCCACAGCACAGACAATAGAGCCAACACGGCGGCTGGGATGCATAGCAAAGTTCCGCTTAGCACTGTAGCTAAGCCGTCGTAGGCAGATATCTTGAGACGGGCGGCGCTCAATGCAAGCGCGATCACGGCTGCCCAACTTAGCAGCAATCCCATTCCGACAAGTCGCAGCGTTAGGGGAATGCGCTCGCGCAGCAACTCACTTACTGGCTGGCCAAGGGAAAGTGAAACTCCCAAGTCTCCTCGGAGAGCACGACTCAGCGAGTGCGCATAAAAACGAAAAATGTTGTTCTGATCAGCACGGACTTGCTTCAACGCTTGAACGCTGGCCGAACTCAGCCGGGGATCCAATTGTTCTTCATCCGTATTGAAGCCAGGAGCCAGGCGCACTAGTGTGGCGGCCAGGAATCCACCGAGCAGAGCTGTGGCGATGACTGCGAGTCCATGCCGCGCAAGTTTTCGCCCCAGCATGGTTTGCCATTCTCCTTAGTGAGCTGTTGCCGAACGTTGTTTGGCGTACTCTTCGCGCGCCTCAGACTCGGCGTGATGGACTTGCTTCATGGAATACATTCTGCGGTCGGCCTCGGCCAGCAATCGTTCTACGTCGTACCCATCCTCTGGGCAGAAGGCCATGCCAACGCTGAGGGTGATGAGGCCGCGTCCGCAAATGTACCGGCTGGATTCGATCGCTGCCTGATTGAGGCGATCTGCCTTCTCTTTCGCAGCTTCGGTGGTCAATCCGGGGGCAGTGATCACAAACTCGTCGCCACCCATGCGCGCGACGTAGTCGTATCCACGGCAGACATCTTTTAGGCGGGTGGTGAATTCACGCAACAGTTTGTCGCCCTCGAGGTGCCCGTAGGAGTCATTGATCTGCTTGAATCCGTCGATGTCGCACACCAGCACAGCTAGCGACGACTTCATGCGGCGGCAACGAGCCACCTCCTGCGCCAAATGTACGAATAGCGACCGTGCATTGGGCAGTCCCGTCAGATAGTCGGTTGTGGCCGAACTCTCGGCTTGCTGATATTTCAATGCGTTCTCGACCGAAAGCGCTACTTTGGACGCGACCGCGAGCAGAATTCGAAGATGGTCCGGGGTAAAAGCGTCGCGCGTCGCCTGATACATCGCGAGGACCCCAACGACGCCGTTCAAGCCCTCCAATGGCACCACCAGAGCAGATTTCAAAGGCGTTTGCTTTGATGGATCGGCCATGAATCCGACCTCCACTTCCGGATTGCCGTTAATGATGGGTTTTGAATTCTGTGCGACCCAGCCACAGAGCCCTTCACCGACGCGGATCTTCAATGAGGAAAGCGCGCGGAAATTGTCGCCACTCACCAGTTCGGGCAAGAGCCATCCATTACGATTCACAAAGACCGCGATGGAATCGTAGGGAATCATCTTGCGCAACCGCATCGAGAGGACCGACAGCGTCTCGCTCAAGCTCAGAGAGACGCCCAGGTCCTGACTGAGTTCGAACATGGTCTGCGCTTCCTGCCGCGCAGAGGCGATCGAAGTGAGGAAGTCGGCGTTCTCGACTGCACCGTGGGTAGGTTCGCTTCGCTCGAACCCGGCGGCGGGTGCAATGCCGCGCTCGACACGCACACTTCTAGACAGGCCGATCGTTGCCGCAGTGTCTTCCGACATTTGAGCCATGCGCTCAAGTTCGATGAACCGGTTTTGCAGGATCGAGACGATCTGGGGATCAAACCAACTGCCGGACTTCTCTTTGACCTTCTCCATGGCTTCGGCAAGTGGCAGCGCTGGCCGGTATTGTCGGTGTGAAGCGAGCGCATCGAGGCAATCGACGGCGGCAAGAATTCGGGCACCAATCGGAATTTGTTCACCAGCCAATCCTTCGGGATATCCGGAGCCATCCCAGCGCTCGTGGTGCGAGCGGACGATCGGCGCCACGGGATAAGGGAAAGCTACGCGCTCGAGAATCTCAGCTCCCACGATGGGGTGAACCTTCATCTTCTCGAATTCTTCAGGCGTCAGTTTCCCCGGCTTGCTGATGATCTGTTCGGGAACCGCGAGTTTTCCGATGTCGTGCAGCAGTGCGGCGGCGCGCAGTGCTTCGATCTGGTCCTCGCCTAGATTCAACTCCTTCGCCATTTCGACTGCGTAGGTGCGCACTCTCTGTAAGTGGGTGTGCGTTGTGTGATCTTTGGCTTCAATGGCGAGTGCCAGCGCCTCAATGGTGCGCATGTTGAGCGAAGCGATCTGTTCAACGTGGCGTTTTTCGACTTCGACGCGCTCTTTCTCGGCTTCGAGACGTCCGAGGTAGAGGCGATAAGAGCGATACACCCAGTAGATCAGGGGCAGTACGAGCAGAGAGGTCTGCCATCCAGCGCTCTTATTTACGATTCCAACCAACCCGACGGCGGCCGCGCCAACCAGGTAGTAGGGGAACGACCAGAAATAACATTCCGACCAAACTTTCCGGCTCGATTTCCCTTCCGTCAGGGCAATCACGAGCGAGATGGGCAGCGTATTTGCGAAGAAGAAAACCAGCGCTGCCATCATCAGCAGGATCGGTTTGTTGGATCCGAAGCGCCCCAACAGGGAGTGGTACGTCATGTAGGTGAGGGAACTGGCATTGGCCATCATTCCCGCCACATTGAAGAGCACCTTGACTGGATCCAGGCGTTTGCGAGCCTGCCAGATGCTTTGCACCAGGGTTGCGGTGCATCCGATGACGAGCGTTTCGGGAAGGCTGAGTTCCAGAACACCGAGAAGGATGAAGAGGAAATTGACGGACATGGTGCCGTCAATCCCGGGCAGTTGCACCTTCAATCCCGATGCCAGGAGCGCGACAATCAGGTAACAGGCAAAGCGCGTTAGATCCTGCGATTGCCAATGCAATAGGGAAAAGCCCAGCACAACCATGCCGACAGACACGGTGATGCCGACGAATGTCTTCGTCTGAATCGATAGTCGGTCCGATTCTGGCTTCATCCAAAAACCTAAAGACTACGGTTCTTGCTCACAGATGAACAACAACACCCGTGCCCGCACCAGTACTGGGAGAGAAACCTTGGCGCGAGGCGGTTCGGGCCTTCATTGGGTGCAGGGGAATGATCTGGCACCACACCAAGGACCGCTGGAATCGTATTGCAAAGACTAGGGTTTCAGAAGCTTACTTAAGTAACCAGCACCGGTAACATTCTTCTTTACTGCGGTTTTAAAAAGAGGAAAAGTGTCGGGTTCTCATTCCATGGGTCTTTAAGTTTAACGAAGTAAGGTTACTTTTGTGATCTCTACCGAAGTAAGGCTTCTGTGAGAACGTTCCGTGCTGTGTCAACATCGTCCCAAACGCCTTGATCATGCCAACTTCGCGTCAAAGTGCGGATCAGTATGGACCAACGGTGAGTAACATTCACTCCGAGACAGGTGCTTCCTCGGGCGGTTCGACCAAGGCGGTCTTCTCGTGCGATCTTGACGGGAAAATCGGCGGCTGCAGCCCAGCGTTCGCAAAGTTGTTGGAATACTCTCCGTCCGAGATAGCAAGCCGGAATCTTTTCAGTCTGTTCCTTCCTCAGGCCGCCAACGCTAAAGATAAAGATCAACTGCGAAGTGGGATCATGGCGAGCGCCTCGGCGCAGCAGGACTATTACTCGAAGCTATTTGCTACCTCCAAGAGCGGGACCAGCGTTCCGGTGGAGTTTACGGCGACGGTGCTTCGGGACGGCAAGTCCAGCCCGGTCCTGATCGTTGGAACGGTAACGGCCGTGAATGACGGGACAAATGGCCGTGTGGTTCCTCGGGGCGTTGTCTCGCGCCGAATTGACGATACGGAATTCATTCTTGCCAGCCCCGTCATGCACAAGTTTATGACGTTTGTAGATCGGGTCGCCGGCCACACAGAGACGGTGCTGGTCACTGGCGAGACGGGCACGGGCAAGGAGTTGATTGCCCGCACGATTCACGAGTCGTCGAACCGCCGGAACCGGCCCTGGGTCGACATCAACTGTGCCGCGCTTCCTGAGAATCTGGTCGAAAGTGAACTCTTTGGCTACGAAAAAGGTGCCTTCAGTGGAGCGGATTCCTCGAAGCCGGGGCTCTTCGAACTCGCCGACCGCGGCACGTTGTTCCTCGACGAGATTGGCGAACTGCAAATGCAGACGCAAGTCAAACTGCTGCGTGTGCTCGATGGCCAGCCGTTCTATCGGCTGGGCGGGAACCGCAAGATTAAGGTCGAGGTTCGAATCGTTGCCGCGACGAACCAGGATTTGGAAGCTGCTGTGAAGGCCGGACGCTTTCGTCAGGACCTCTTCCACCGTTTGGGGCAGTTCCAGTTGCGCGTGCCTCCGCTACGCGAGCGCCCCGAGGATATCGTTGCTCTGGCCGAGCATTTCCTGCGGCTCAAGGCTCCCAACAAGAGCTTCTCCGAGCAAGCTATTTCAGCTCTGCTTTCGCATTCGTGGCCTGGGAATATCCGAGAGCTAAGGAATCTTGTGGCGAGAATGGCGATGGAATCCACGGGATCGGAGATCGACTTCACGAAGCTCACAGTTGCCCTTACGGGCGAACCGTCTTCGATGCGTCAGACCGCGTCGATGCCTGTCAGCAATCTCGACAGCATGGAAGAGCAGATGATCATCAAAGCTTTGGAACGTACTGGTGGACAGAGAACGCTGGCGGCGGAGCAACTCGGTATCTCGCGCCGAACGCTCAGCCGAAAGTTGAAGGAATACAACATCAACTTTGCTCCGGGAGAAACTACCGCGTCCCTGGGTTTCATCAGCAACGAGCAACAGAAATTCTTCCGCGCCCGTGTCGACATCCCGGCAACGATTCGCAATGCACAGGGTGAAGTGGTTCAGGTTAGAGCCATGAATCTCAGTACGGGCGGGATGGGTCTCGACGGTATAAAGGATCCCCTCCGCTTCGCCGGGTTGCTGGATGTTACTTTCCAATTGCCGGAAAGCGACATTCAGTTTGAGGCAAAGGCGCGCCTCATGTGGATCGGCGATGAAGGACGCGTCGGTATTCGTTTTGCCGTCATCGAACCCGCCCTATTTGAACAACTGCAACACTGGACCAACCGTAAGATGAAAGAAGAAGGTTGGGAATTTCCTGCCTGAGTAGTCCCTCAGAGAAACCACAAGCGAAGTGAGATTCTTACCGTTCTCTGCAGACGTTCTCAGCGCGGTCAGCGGTCAAAAGCTCTTACCGCCGAGACCGCCGAGAAAGGCCGCAGAGGTCGCAGAGAAAACCAAAGCGGGACGTGAGCCTTCTTTGCGTTCTCTGCGGATGTTCTCCGCGCACTCAGCGGTTAAAAGCTGTTGCCGCCGCCGACTCCCTACTTCTGGTTTGCCAGTTGCTTCAGGCGTTCCGCAGCGATTTCGGCCGTGATGTCGCGCTGGGGCGTGCCCAGCATTTCGAATCCAACCATGAATTTGCGAATGGTCGCAGAC
>Ga0070734_10001201_pt1 | contig 40211 bp, 31 predicted proteins | sample Coa_R1_8_FD_66444 | JGI IMG/M metagenome (GOLD analysis project Ga0070734, IMG submission 66444) | Surface soil microbial communities from Centralia Pennsylvania, which are recovering from an underground coalmine fire - Coalmine... | ecosystem: Environmental > Terrestrial > Soil > Unclassified ...
ACCGCCTACTGCGATCCGATCTGTCAACCAGGTAATGTCCATTCCGCCTTTGCGTGATCTTCTTCCGATGCCTTGAACTCGCTGCGCTGGATCCCTGCGTACCGTTGCTCTATCCGCGGAAAAGGTCAGTGCCTTGGTCCTCGCCCCAACCCAAATCGCAACTCGTTCTCGATTCACTCCTCAGCCCCCATTCTACGGTATCGCCTCTCGCGCAAGAGCATTCCAAAGCGGGTGCCCCACTTCTCGCTGATGTTGCGAGAAGTGGGAATTTCAGGGTCTCGCCATGCGGCATAAAGACCGGTGCCCGCTTTTCACTATCAGTCCACCCCAGCCGGTACGCTCTCCGCCACTTTCTCTTCTTCACTCTCCTGCGGTTGACGTTTTTCCACCTCTTTCGCTCTCGGCGGAATCACCACAACTTCCTCGCCGCTTTCGTAGAGATCGTGTACCACCGGATGATCCGGAACGTTCAACCGATCCAACAGCGTCTTCGCCAGGCTCTCCTCATCCGTGGTTGACATCGTTCCCTCAGGTGGCTGCGGATAAATGTGCGCCACCTCGAAGAGAAACTTCGTAGGCGCCAACTCTCCGAGACCGGCCTTGCCCGCTACCGCTATCGCGATCTTCCGGGCACGAGACTTAATGATTCCGGCGATATCCTCCCGCACCTTCACCGGATCCAATTGCTTGCCTGATTTGCTGCTCGTTCTCCTCTTAGCTGCCTTCTTTGCTGTTTTCTTACTCGTGGTCGTCTTCTTGTCTTTCCCCTTTTTCTTCATCATCTCCGCCACACCCGACTTCCTAAATTTGTGTTACTTTCCTCCAAAAAACGGAAGGGCACGCCGCGTGGCGCGCCCTCAACAGGAGGTTCTATGATTTCCTACTCTATAAATCTAGAATAAACAAATTGAGCAGGGTACTTGTATCATGACTTACAACTTTTTATTCGCCGTCCTCACAATCACTTAGCGAGAAACACCCATTTTTACCCCCTTGACAAGAAATTTCCGAATTTACTGGGACCACATCCAATAACCCGACTCCGACCAGGATTGCACTCAATTTGTCCAGTGCCTCCATCAGGACTCGATGAACGGTTATTCTCGCGCAACCCAAGAGTCGGGCTGCGTCCTCGTGCCCGTACTCCTGCAGAACAACTCGCGCCAACACCCTCTGTGAAAACTCGTCCAGTCGATGTAGGCACGTTTCCATGTCATGTACGAAAATTACCCGGTCCTCGAATGTAGTCACTTGATATTTCGTAACATTGCTGCGGAAGAATTCTCTCCCCACCAACGACGGTAGTCGTCCCGTTTCGATGGAATAGCGCATGTAACGGCGGAGCATAGCCACAGTTCGATTTCGGTAAATTCGCTGCCGGCGATCTTCTTCGGCAAGATAGTCATCACTGGGTTGCGACGAAATCGTACTTTCCAACTCTGCCGGTGGACTCTGCCCATCCCTCGAAGTCTCGCCCCGCTCATATCGAGTAGGGAATTGATGCGCAGGAAAGCTCTCGGCCAGCTGTCGCTCGTCACTACGCTGCCCGCTTCCTGCAACCTCCCTTCTTTCCGGGCGTCGTGCGATGTCGGCTTCAGCGGCAATCGACAGGATCATTTCTCTCATGCCACACCTCCCACCGCTTCCAGATCCTCCGTTTCTTCGACCGCCGCCACTCCGTATCTCTGAGAGACAGAGCACTTCTGCTCAGGCAGCATGATCCGGCCAGGCTTCTTCTTTGGAACCGGCAGCTCCGCTACCTTGGGTTGACACTTCTCGCAGTAGACCTCTCCCGCCCCTCGCTCTCTTACCCATATCCCTCCGCAATGCTCGCAATACTTTAACTCCACCCCAACACCGCATTTGTTTCCTTGATGAGTCCGACTCATTACTCCTCCTAATTCAATAAACAATCCGCGCTACTCGCCGATTGCGATTCAAAGACAAAAGCCCCGCGTTGATCCGCAAGCGATGCCTCGGACCGAACGCAGAGCTCGTTTCTCTTACGATGACCTGCTTGGGCTATTTAATTATTTGGGATCCTTTGCCGCTCCCCCGCTCCTCATTTACTCATATCCGCCCTGCCCCCTCCTTGCTTTCGCCGTATTTGGGCGACGTCGCACTAGTCTCGCTGACGAAAGTATCCTTCCTCGTAGCCCGACTTAAGTACGCGCCCGTTTTGCATTACCACCATGACTCGACCTGTGAATCGCAGTGATAACAGCAAGCGCTCCATGGATGCCGATAACACTTCGGCTGCCTTGACTTTCCGCCTGAATTCTCCGAAATCCCTTTCTTCGTGGAAGTTATCTGGTTGACTCAGGCCAACACATCAAGCCTGTTGTTTTGATTATTTCCTATTCATGATGTGAGCTAATTCATCTGGAACTGGGGTTTGCCTGAATATTTACCAAGTTCAAAATTCTTTCCAATCGCTTGGCAGCTAAGTGGTTAGAGTGGCAATGAATTAGGACGATATGTAGACGCTACATATTATTTAAGCATGACAGCGGACATAGTCTGCTAGCCGAGGAGAACAATAACATGTCGAACAGTTCCAGAATTGAGCGTGCTACTCGTCAGTACATTGGTGCTACTCTCACGACGGATCACATTCAGCAGCTCATCAAGCTAGCCGATCCTAATGACCACAAACCCGTTTACCCGAGCGACTGTGCCGGGAAGCGGATGGAGGATGGGACTCTCACACATAGAGGAAAGCAGGCGTACGGAGACATCATCCTTGAGTTTCTTGGCCCGAATAGCTACAAAGTGCTTGCTGCTGACGAAATCGTACGGCGGAAGCACTCGAAAGCAGCTAAGACTCCCTTGCCGCCACCGACGGTTCCTTCGATTCCCCCCGGATTCGTCGAAGAGAAGGCCCCCAGTACCGGTACCAGTACGGCCCACGAGGGCACCAAGAAGCTAAAGAAGACTGCTTAGGTCTCAAATAGATAGAGGCTCCTTCCGGGGAGCCTTTTTCTATGTATCAAAGTTTGAAGTAGAAGGGGAGTGCTTGGCCTCATCATGGCCTTTTACCATAGAGCATTGTGGTCCCTCAGATGCCGCGATCCTATAGCTGTGAATTTTCTCAGTCAAGGTTGGATGGACATAACTCGCCTGTGGAAAACTTCCAGCCGCCTAACTAACTGTCATATCAGCTTCTTTCTGCCTTTCGACCCCGGCTTTACGCCAAGGGGTTGGGTCTTTTCACCCCAGCGACTACTCCGACCCAACCCTCTTTCAAGCCAACCTATAGCCGTATCCCTCTCGAATTGCAGTCACTTCCGGTCTTTTGACTAAATCCACCGCCATAACCCGGTGCTATACTCCGCCCATGAAGTTCAAAGTCCTGCAAGAAAACCTCCGTAAAATTCTTTGGGACCGAATTGAAGCAGGAGAACTAACTGGCCTCCGTCTTGCTCAGCAAACCGGATTCAAGCAAGCCCATATCTCAAACTTCCTCAACCGGAAACGCGGCCTTAGCCTTGAAGGCATGGACAAAGTCCTCCAGGTTCAGCACCTTTCTGTCCTCGATCTCCTCGATCCTGCGGAAGTCAACAAACGTGCCTCGATCCTTCCCCCCAGCTCCGACGAGTTCGAAAATGTTGTCCTCGCCGACGCCCTCGTGGCCGCCACCCAGCCTTTTATTGTCAGCATGCACGTGAAGGATATTCTTAAGTTCAGGAAGTCGTTTCTCCACCGCATCAAGCCGGAAAGTCATGCAGACCGCTCCGATTGGCAACGCTTCGTGCTGATCAAGCTCGATGCCCGCGAAGCCCTTGCAATGCACCCTCGCCTGGCTCCCGGCGCCCTTCTCCTGATCGACCGCCATTACACCTCACTCAAGCCTTATCGCAAGGGCGAATTAAATATGTACGCTGTTCTGAAAAACGATACTTGCGCCATCCGTTATGTCGAACTCGCCGGAGATCACATCGTCCTCCGCCCCCACAACCATGACTGCCCCATCGAAATCGCTGCGATACAGGAAGGAAAATTCGCGGAAGACTACTTAATCGGCAGGGTGTGCCACATAGGGCTGGAAGCCTGACCAGGCCTTAGCTGCTGTGTAGGAGTTAAAACGGACGGAAGGAAAAGGATGACCCACGTCTCGCCACTCTTGCGAGACGTGGGTGTTTCTTATGCAGTCTTCCTGCGATAAATAACTTTCTAGAAATTAAACTTCACCGCCAGTTGTACCTGTCTTGGTCCCACCGACGTGTAGCTGATCTGTCCGAAGCTCGGATCGTCCACTGATGTATTCGGCGTGCCGAATACCGGATGGTTGAATGCGTTTTGCGCTTCGAGACGAAGCTCAAAATTCATCTCCTCCCGCACCACGAACTGCTTCGCGATCGATAGATCGGTCGTAAACGACCACGGCGTCCGCAGCCCTCCGTATGCTCGTGGAGCGTTACCCAGCGTGTAGTCCGGAGTGCGCTGGAACACGCTCGTGTCCGCGAAGTACTGGTCGACGATGTCGTGCGCCGCCCGTTTCGGCGTTCCGACAAGATCCGGTCGCTGTCCGCCATAGGTTGGCAACGCGATACCATCCGCAAGGAAGAAAGTCAGCGGCCGGCCATCGGCGATGCGCCAGATTCCGTTTGTCTTCCATCCTCCGACGATGGCATCGGCCCAGCGCGGCATATTCCGCAGGAAAGCCCGGTTTCTCCCAATCGGCAGATCGTAGGTGTAGCTGAACTGCCATACAAAAGGAATGTCGAACGTCGATAAGCTGCGCTCCAGCCACGGCTTGTTCGGATCCTGCAGGCTTGAGAAACTGCCCAGCCACGTCACGTTGTCATCGGCTTGCGAGGAGTTGTCGATCGACTTCGACCACGTGAACGTTGCCAGGAACTGCAGGCCGTTCGAGTAACGCTTCTCCGCCAGCAGTTGCAGGCCGTGATAAATCGAACTCCCGATCATCTGGGCGTCCGTCGACACTCCCGTGAACTGCGGATACGGCAGCAGCAACTGAGAGTACTGAACCTGTGGGCTCGACAGCGTGCTGTTCGGGTCGGTGATCACCGCCGCAAAAGGATTGTTTACGTAGTTGTTGACACAGGCGATGGTCAATGTGGTGCAAGTGGGGTTATTGGAATTGGACTCCTGCTGGGGCAGGCCCTCGATCCATGGCCCCAGGTGGTCGATATAGTTAGCGCCGCTGAACGGAAGATGGGTTCCTTTCTTTCCGATGTACTCGGCATTGATCAGCACATTCCCCCGCAGTTCGCGCTCGAAGCCCAAACTCCAGCTTTGTTCGTAAGGCGTCTGGTTCGCACCAGCCGTACGCAGTGGGCCATTCGCTCCAAATCCAACATCGTTCATTAGTCCCAGCGAATTTCCCGGCGGCTGAATCAATCCATTCGGGAACGGATTGTCCAGGTGCAGCCAGGGGGTCGCATTGTTGTTTTGATACGACGTGATCACATTGGTGTACTGACTGAAGCCCTGATTGCCGTAGGGCATGACACCCGTGACGCCCGACCGCGACTGTGCGTAATAGATTCCGTAGCCTCCACGCACCACCCATTTCGGCATGAACTGGTAGGCAAAGCCGAAGCGCGGCTGGATGTTGTTCCAGTTGGTCACGTAGTTGGTACGCGTGCCCGGGGTAACGAAACGCTCGCCGCCATCCAATTTCATAGTTACCGCCTGGCCCGTAACCGGATTCGGATAGGTGAGGCTGCCATTGGCTAGCGGACTGACCGCGGTCGGATCAAACCAGTTCATCCGGTTGTATCGGTCCGTGCGCGGCAGAGTGACGTCATAGCGCAGGCCCAGGTTCAACGTCAGCTTAGTGGTCACCTTCCAGTTGTCCTGGCCAAAGAATGCGTACTGGTAATTTGTTGTGGCTGGACGGTCCTGAATTTCATAGTAAGAGCCGCAGCCGTTGCCTCCGCAGTTTTGCGTCAACCCGCCCATCATGAAACTGGCCATCGCATCGCCTCCGCAAAAGCTAAGGCCGGTTTGCCCGTAATTCTTGTCGCTTGCACCCGGGCAGGCAGAAGAGCCGCTCTCGTCAAAACTGAAGAAACCGACGGGAGCGTTCGTCTGGATGTAGTTCATCTGATGGATGCGCCCATCAAAGCCGAACTTGATTTCGTGCACACCGTGCACCTTATCCACGATCACTGCCAGTTGCCCAGTGTCTTGCCCGAGGCGGTAATTGCCATAGGGATCCGTGCCCATATTGGGATAACCAGCTGAGAAATAGTGGTTGATGAACGTGGCCGGCACTCCCTTGAACCCATTGGTATACAGGTACGACGGAAACCCGAGCGTGCCCAGCGGATCATTCACCCCCTGCGGGTTGTAGGCGTCAATATGCCATGCCCCACGCGTAAAGCCCAACGTCGTTGTCAACAACAGGCTCGGCGAGATGGTGTGCGTGTCATTGATCGCGAACAGGTGAGCGGTGGTCCGGTTCGGGCCACCCTCGCAAGGATCGGTGAAGTTCTTGAAGCAATTGAAAGAACTCCCGTGACTCCACTGTTGTGAGTACTTCCCGCTCACCATGTTCTTCTCATTGAACCGGTGATCGATCTTGATGTCGAACTGGTCGTTGAAGCTCTGGTTCGAGCCCGAACCGATCCAATTGTCATAAATGCCGTTTCCCGTAATGTTCGGCTCAGGGAAGTACGACATCATTTTCTTGGCCACGGGATCGATCAGGTTGCCAGGTCCGGCAGGTAATGCGTTCGGAGGGCAGGCCGCAACAAAGGCGGGATTGCAGCCGGGGCTGCTGTACTTGGCGAGATTGTTGAAAGGAATAAAGGTATTGCTGCTGTTCCAGACCGCAGCTCCTACGTTCGAATCATAGTTGCGCTGATATGGATCCCAGATTTGCCCGATATAGAGAGGAGTGCCGCCCATCATACACATTCCCGCCGCGTTAAATGCGCCGCCTTGCGAAGTGCAAACTTCGCCAAAGTCCCCGGCGCGCATCGCGTTGCTGGGAACGCCAGCCTGGGCGGTTCCCAGGCCTTTTTGGCGCAGGCCGTCGTAGTCGAAGAAGAAAAATGTCTTGTTCTTGATGATCGGGCCGCCGATCGTGCCACCGTAGTTGTTGCGGCTTATTTCCGGAATCGGAATTCCGTAGTGATTGTTAAACCAGTTGTTGGAGTCCGTGGCCTGGTTGCGAATAAAGTCGTACCCGCTGCCGTGGAAGCTATTCGAGCCCGAGCGCGTGACCATGTTGACCACAGACCCGCCAGAAAAGCCGTACTCCGCGCTGAAATTCGTCTGCTCAACCTTGAACTCTTCGACGGCCTCAGGAGAGGGAAGGTAAGTCGCCGACGTAATGCCGCCGTTTGGTTCTGAATTCGTGACTGATGCGCCGTCAGTCAATATGTCAGCGGTAGACCCACGGCCGCCATTGGAAACGAAGTTCGTGCCTGTGCAACTGGCGCTGCACTGGTCGTCCATTTCGGTCACGCCAGGAGCCAATGAGGTGAGATCGATGATGTTACGGTCGATCAGGGGCAGGTCATTAATGAACTTGCGATTCACCACCTGTCCGGTCTCGGCATCCTCGGTTTGAATTGCCTGCGCCTGGGCCTCCACCAGAACCATTTGGAGCGCGCCCGCCACCTTCACCTTCAAATTTGTCGTGGCGTTCTCGTTGATGTCGACCTTGAATCTCGCGCTGGCAACTTTTTCGAAGCCCTTCACGTCCGCAGACACCACATACGTACCCGGCGCCACCGAGCGGAACAGATAGCGTCCGCTACTGTCCGAGGTCGTTGTGAACGAAAATCCTTTCTGCTGATCGGTGAGTACGATCGTGGCTCCTTGCACAACGGCTCCGGTCGCGTCGGTCAGGTCTCCACTGACGGTTCCGAAGTACGCCTGTGCACAGAGTATCGACGGCAGCAGAAGTCCGGCCACGACTAATAAAACTTGAAGCAACGATTTTGGGAAATGGGGAAGAACCACGGTGGACCGCATCTGACCCTCCTTGGATTTACTCGGACGGGAATCGACGGATTGGCTTGCGAAATTCTCGCCCGCCATCCTACACAAAGAAGTCAAACTGCGCTAGTGGGGAAGTACGCGTAAAAATCGATTTAATAGCAGTCCGTTTTTTCTTGAAAGACAGCGGTAAGGAGTGCTACGTAGGAGGTTTCAGATCCAGAAGTCGTGTTCGTTCGCGCCGGAATTGCTTTGGCCTGCCCCTGCGGCTTGCCCGAGGGTAGGTTCCACGCGATTACGCCCGGCGCGCTTCGCGGCATATAACGCGCTGTCGGAGGCGTGTAGTGCCGCCTCCATATCGGCCGCAGCCTCACCTGTTGCCACGCCCAGGCTCAGGCTGACTTTCACTGGCGATCCTCCCGCCATGATGCTGCAGGAAGCAATGTGCGCGCGCACGCGCTCCGCCAGTTCCCAGGTCTCCCCAAGGCCGCAACTGGGAGCCACGATCAGAAATTCTTCGCCGCCGTATCGTCCGACCGAATCATAGGGACGCACCATCGCGGCAACTCCGCTGGCGATAATGCGCAGCACCACGTCACCGGCAGCGTGTCCGCGGCTGTCGTTGATCGCCTTGAAATGGTCCGCGTCGATCATGATGACGCCAACCGGCTGACGATCACGCTCCGCGCGCAACAACTCGCGCTCCAGGATTTCAAGAATCGCCTTGTGGTTCCACAAGCCGGTCAGACTGTCGTGCGAGGCCTCGCGGCGCAGAGCGTCTTGCGTCCGGATCAATCGGTTTTGTGTGATTAGCAGGCGCGCGCTCGAACAGAGGAACGACGGACCCACCACCAAAGCTGCCAGCCCCATGTGGTCGCGTGCGATGCGCAGCGACATCAAGAGCACGGCCGTCGGGTACACCATATAGAACAGGTCGGTGTAGATCCGCTTTTCACGGATCGGCTGCTCGAGCGAGAGTTCCGGCGGCTCTGCCTGCTTCCACGCGGTCGCGATCAGAATAGGAACCACCAGGAGCGCGCTCCACAGCAAATCGAACCACTGACCGGTCGGCAGACCACGGCCCGGGCCGTAGTAATACAACGCGTCCACACAGCCGGACACCGCAAGAAACGTTCCCATCGAACCAAACAGCCAGCGCACATCGCGCGACCGCGCGATGATTCCGCGTAAGACGAATGCTCCCGAGACCAACCCGTAACCCGCGAAGTACGGAGCCCAAACCCCGTGCGCCAGTTCGTCGGGCGACTCCGATTTTGGCAAATAGAAGAAGTACACATACGCCGCGACGCAGACCAGAACGCCTTGCACGAAGTCGAGAGCGATGAGCGAGTCGACGCGCCCGGTTTCGTGCTCCGGATCGAGAAGCAGCGCCATGCCCAACGGCACGAACCAGAAGCAGAACAGGAGGTTCGTGATCCACGGAATGGCCGTCGTGCGGTGCAGATCATTGACGACGCTGAGGCTCTGCGAGATCATCCACAACGCATAAGCGACGATAGCCAGATGCCAGAAAGCGCGCGCCATCCCTTCGGAGCGACGCGCCGCGTGCACCAGGGCAGCGATCAGCAATCCGCCGAGCGTGAGCTGAATTATGTCGGAGACGAGTGGTCCGGGCGGAAGTTTCCCCAAGCCGAGCAACACTACGACATGCGTCAGCCACAACCCACCAGCCGCAGTCACAATGACGCGCGAACGAGACACTATGCTCCTTTTAACCGCAAACCTTGTACCGATGTACGGAAAGGGAAAGAACTACCCGCACCTGCTTGCGCTCCGGCAACTTCGGAAACGCCGCCCCTTATAGCCCTGAGATGCTACACCGAACCTTTCAGTATCGGCGACTGAGGCTGTGAATTGCATGTGCCAATAGTAATCGACACGGCATTACGACTCGCAGAAAAATCTAATCCCATTCGCGCAGAATCCTGTTGAGAATCTCTACAGCATCGCCAAGGTCTTTTAGTTCCTGCTCGGTTAAGCGGTTCAGCTGTGACGCAAGGTAGGCGATGCGGCGTTCGCGCCCTTTCTGCAGGATCGATTTGCCTTTCGCTGTCGCGCTGATCTGCATGCGGCGCGCATCCGCGGCATCGACCACAACATCGATTAGGCCGTCCTTAGCAAGTCCGGCCACGATGCGGCTCATCGTAGGAGGCTTGACTTGCTCCGCAGCAGCCAATTCTCCGAGCGTCTTCGGGCCACCGAAGACCAACACCGACAAAGCTGAAAGGCGAGCCGGACCTTCTCCGGAGGCAACGTCTTGCTTGCGTACCCGACGAAGCAGATGGATCGCCGCAGAGTGTAGCTTGTCGGCGACCGTCAGGGCTTCCGGCTTCGGCCTTTGGACTTCCGGCTCTCGGTCTTCGGCTTTCGGTTTTGGGCTTCGCCCTTCCGCCGAAATAGAGCTGATCTCATCACCAGGCGTGGGAAGGCTGCGAATAGGTTTAGGAAGGTCACGAACAGAATTGGGAAGGGCACGGCTTCCAGCCGTGCCGACAGCACTCAACAAAGATGCGGGCTTTAGCCCCTGAGGTTCGCCGGTCTTCTCGAGCAAACCATTTCCGAGACTTGTCGAATTCCGTTTTTTGCGTCCACTACTTTTTTTCGTTGACATCGAATTCAAATTATAGTTAGCTATGCTAACTAATTTAGAGATCGAGGTCAAGACCATGACGACAAGCGGACCAGGAATCACAAAAGTAGGGCAAATTCAAATTCGCACGCACGACGTGGAGCGCGCCGCCGACTTCTACGAGAAGGTGCTTGGACTCAAACTGCTGTTCAAGGCGCCTCCTGGGCTGGCGTTTTTCGACTGCAATGGAGTTCGCCTGATGCTCGATCGGCCGGAAAAACCGGAGTTCGATCATGCGGCGTCGATCCTCTATTTCGCGGTGCCGGACATCAAAGCAGCTCATGCAGGATTGAAAGAGAAAGGCGTGCGCTTCGAAGACGAGCCGCACATGATCGCTCGCATGCCTGACCACGAGCTGTGGATGACCTTCTTCCGCGACACCGAACAGAACCTGCTCGCGCTAATGAGCGAGGTAAAGCAGTAGCCCGCGGGCGGACCAGAGGCTGCAACTCTTACGGGACAACCAAGACCGGCGGGACACCATAGGTCCGTCAACCAGGACGAGTGGTGAGAATCGCTCTCACACTCAAGATGCCAAACTTGGCAGCCTTAGATAAGCACCCGCTTTCGCCGACGGTCCAGCATTTCGGTAATCTTTGTTGCCCCAGAAACGCCGATTACACTGGGACCCGAGTGGCCGACGAACCGCTAATCACGTTATTTTCTCGCCCGGGAACACCGAACCGCGCGAACGCTGAGCATGCTTCGTCCGCAACTCAATTAAGAAGCTTCTCGCGATTTCTGGGTCGCGTACTCGTTTGTCTCTCGATCCTCTGTTTCACCTCGAGCGGGTACCTGGGGTTTGTGCACTACTGGCTTCTCACGCACTGGACGAAAGCGGAAGCGATTGTCCTCAGCGGCGAAATCCGGCAGCATTCATTCGCGTCAAGCGGCACCGGGAGTGGGCTGGGGCGCAGTTCCACGTCTTTTTTCTTCCACTGCACGGTCTCCTACGCGGTGGGAGGGAAGGCTCTGCAGTCACAGCTTGATTCACCCACGTCTCCCTACAGGATCGACGCGCAGGCATCGTTATCGCCTGGTCAGAGTGTCGACATTCTGTATGAATCTGACAATCCGAGTCACATTCGGCTGGCCAACAATCCTGCCGAGATCACAGTGACAGGGTCGGTGAAGGCAGCCTTGCTATTTCTTGTTCCGGGCTTGCTGCTCGCTTTCGCATCGCGGCCAAGGAACAGCCAATGACTCTCCCGAGTTAGGGCCCTGTTCCGGCAACGCATGGCTTTCCCAGTTTGTTTTTCCGAATTGGCACGTTGATTGAGCGCGCCTTCTCTGCCGAAGATGCGCTTCGCTCTGTCTGTTGTGACAGTTACCGCCTCTTCATGCTGAGCATATCCTCTGCCGTAAAAGGGGAGAGGACTGCGTACGTGAAGCTGCGTCTGAATCATGTCAATGTCGTTTCGTGCCTGTTCGTCATTGCGATCGCGCTGTTGTCGGGAAACGTTCACGCACAGAAGGCATCAAGTCCTTCGTCGTTTTCGTTTGTCGTATACGGCGACTCACGCTCGATGATGTACCTTCCGTACAAGCAAGACCAGGAGGCCCAAGCCCGCAAGCTCATGGTTGACATGTTTGAACTGGTGCTGCCGGCGAAAGTGGCGCCAGAGGTGGTCCAGAAAGACGTCAAGCTGATCTATGACCCGTCTACCAGGGAATTGGTGGAGATGGTCATGCCGTTTGATACCGCCAGCGAGGTAACCACCCTGAAATTCGACAAGGGATGGGTCACCGAGGCTTCGGTCGAGGACACAAAACTACTTCCCGGGGTGAGCCGCACCATGTTCCGGCTGGAAGGCGGCGATTGGGTGGCCAAAGAGGCAGTGGAGAACATAAAGAGCGGGCGCGCCCAGTTCATTGTCAACACCGGAGACCTGGTCTGGTGGGGCAAGCAAGGCGAGAAGCCCTCCGACAATCCCTACTGGAAGCTGGTGAATGAAGACGTTCTGAAGCAACTGCCCAAGCCGGACCGTGAGATGGAGCGAGCCGGGCTGCCGGGTCGCGTTTTCCCCGCGGTTGGAAATCACGAAGTGTGGGAAGACTCTGACGTCGAAGGGCTGCTCGCCGCCTTTCCTTATTTGAAGAAGTTTGGCGTCTCCGACAAACAACTCATCTACAAATTCGATTACGAGGGTGTTCGCTTCATCTTTCTGTGGACCGGCAAGTATGACTACCGCGATCCGTCGGGATGGGGCGCGACCCGGCCCGCCTACGAAGAGCAGATGAAGCAGCTGCAGGCGTGGCTGGATGAGGCCAAGGCCAACGGCACCAAGAAGGTCTTCATCTCCTTCCATGCTCCAGCCTTCTGCACTGCCGGCATGGGCCCCATTCCTGAAGCGCAAAATCCCCACAAGACGATTGCGGCGTACGCCAAGGACCTCGACATCGTGGTCTTTAACGGGCACGTGCACACTACACAACTCTTCCAAGTAGATGGAGTGAAGTACCTGGTGGTGGGCGGCGGTGGCGCGGAACAGGACCCGATTCTTCCCGGCAGAACCCACCTCAAGATGCCCGCCGGCTACCCGACGGATCAGTACTGGAAAGGCGCAAGTCCGATCGAGGAATACAACTACGTCCTCGTGAACGTAAAGCCCGGACAGCCGACGAAGTTCACGCTCAATCGCTTCCGGCCCGGTTCGGCTCAGCCTTTCGAGACAGTGGAATTGTTCCGATGAAGGTCCATCGCAGGATGTCTCTTGGTGCCCTTCCTCTGCCCGCTTTCGTCCTGCACCCGCTCACGGCGCTGGGTATCGCTGCCCTGCATGTTTATCTGGCGTTTGGGCATCTCTCTAAGCTATTGAGCGGTTCTTTCTTGTGGACAGACATCTGGAAAGGCTTCGGTGCCCTAGCCGGTGCGTACGTATTCGCGGCACTCGCGTCACGCGGCCTGGCCAAGCGCGAAGGTCAGAGCCTTAGCCGTGCCGATGAAAAAACCGAGGGCTCACAGGAGCCACGCCAAATACAGGCTTAGACTCATCCGTCAGCTAATCGCAGAAGATCGCTCTTGTCATATCCCCCAACGCACCCATCATCGCGTCAATGAGCAGCCGGTTACGACAGTCATGCAGTCGCCCATCAAGTCATCCGTACAATCAAGAGGATGATGCGTTCGCTTGTTATTGTTGCGCTTTCGGCGCTTGGATTCGCTCAGAAGCCAGCGGCAAAACAAACTGACGCTTATGACGTTCTGCTTCATTCCAAGTCCCTTGCAGATCAGCGCACAGCACTAGAAGTAGTACTACGCCAGCCAGAGATATACACGCCACGCATTCAGCAGACCTTGCGCGAATATCCCCAATTGCTGCGGAGAGACCGCATAGCCGCGAACCGCGCTGTTTATCTTTCGGCTCTGCTGCGTGATCCTTCATTCCCGCCTCTTCTGGTCAAGACCCTCGCGAGCCCAAATGTTCTCGATGAGTGCGCGTACGCGTGCCCAGTTGTTTTTGCCCTAACAGTTCACGCTTCCTTTGCGGGATGGAAATTACCGTCGAACTTGGATTCGCAGTTGACAACTGTAAACGACCTGCAAAGCAGTATTCGCAACGTCTCTCGTCTGAGCCTCAAAGTCGAACCCCTTGACGCGGTTGTCCAGGGGCCTGCACTTGAAAAACACAGAAAAGAAGTCGAAGGGAGGACTGAGGAGGAACTTATACAACTGGCAGGGCCAACAAGCGCTTCGATTGACATTCGACTGTTCGCCGCCTATCGCCTTGAAACAATGATTACGAATAGCAAGAACCGGGTCGACCTCTATTTGCTGGCTCTGAACGAAGTTCTCGACGGCTCTGGAGAGTATCGCGACGCCGTGTATCAAGCCATTTATCGCGCCGAACTGGCGAAGATGAGGTCAAAGTCAGATACACTCGCAAATTAACCTTCTCCTCTGTTGTTCGAACGTCCCTGTTTGCTCCAGCCGAGTGTCCGGTTCTCGATTTCCTTTCAGATTTTTAAACGAGGGACCTACCAGCGGTCCCTCATTTTGTGCCCTGCGCCGTTTCCTGAATCACGAACCGGGCGTTCTTCGTGTCAAACTCCTTTACGTAGGTAACGCCATTTGCGACAGACGTCTGCACCGCTACGTCAGCTTGCTTTCCTTCAACCAGCTGCGCCGGGACGGTAATCGTCTTCTGGTGGTCCATGGTGATCGTGAGCTGCACCTGGGACCCGGTTGGTTGGGACCAGGTCACCTTGCAATGACCTTGCGGGAGCTGAACATCACCGATCCGAACGTTGGAAGGCAGCAAAAACTGCTGCGAGTTCGTTCCCGCGAACAGCGGAAGAGAGAACAAGGACAATAAGAGCGCAATTCCTAATGTGCGTTTCATGAAATCTCCTTCTTGAGTATTTTGCGAGGCTTGCCGATCTGCGGAAGCACTCGCGAGAGTACAGATGAGAGACAAATCCGACCTTTGTCGGCCCTCTCGCCCACGTTGGAATGGATTTGTCTCTCCGTCCGAATGCAGATTAGGCGAAGGCTGGCGGTCGAAAAAAGTTTTATCGGGTATGACCAGCTATAAGTGCATGATCTGCGGAGAGATAAGGCTTCTTCAGAGACGCGTCGCGGGGGACGTATGATACATACTTTTCCCGACTAGGAGGGGCTTTACCAGGTCTCTACGGCAACGACCGTCGGAGGGCCGGGGTGGCCTCCAATGACATGCGTTTCGATCACCGCTTCCAGATTCTTCTTGTCCCAATCCTTCGGGGCTTTTTGGAGCATTGCGTTGAAGTACTCAGGGTTGGAAACTACCTCGCTTGCCGCCTCGGTTCCCTCCGCCAGGATTCCCGCCAAAACAATCACAGGCTGTCCTGTTACATTGTCGTGAAACCTGGCCACGATCGCGTAATCCTGGGCGAGCGCCGTGTTAGGAACCTGCCACTGATAAGTCCACGATCTCTTCTCCGGATCCTTGCGGTCGACGATCTTACTGCTCGGGTGGTCGATTTCGAATCCGAGCGGCAAATCCTGTGTAATGCGCAAGGTCCAGGGATTGTTGAATGCTCCAATGAGGACGATCGGGCCCTCGCGTAGTTGCGTGAACTCGGTATCGAGTGCCGAAACAACACGAAAATTCCCCTTGCCGAGAACCAGTGGACCGATGGACCGTGCCAGTGTGATGACGTCGGACAGATTCAGCTGGCCGCCCGGATTCTCTTCGCTCCCGGCGCGCTGACGATCGAGAGCGTTCCTCCTCTCGCCAACGCAGTAGGTGATCCTGCTGGAGGTTGCGGTGACCGGTTCCCAAAATCGCTCTAGGTTGGATGGCTGCCTGGGGAGATGAACGCGGCCAATGCTGAACCCGATAAATGTGGCGATAAGTAAAGCGATGCCGATCAAGGTCCATTGGCGAGGACCAAGTCTGGAGGGCGCTTTGTCGGCTTCGCTCCAGGTGACGAGCTCGCGGGAGGATGGCTCAGCTTCCCGGACCGAAACTGATTCTGAAGCTGAGGTAGTCGGCGGCGTCACAGGTTCACGAAAGGATGGGACGTAGGAACCAACCGGCAGCTCGATGACGAGCTCCCCTGCATGATCAGGGTTGTAGTAGTACTGGCTGAGTCTTTTCCGAACTTCGGCCGCAGTCATACGGACGACCGGATCAATGTTCACGTCATAATCCGGTTCCCGCCCAAAGGCCTCAACCCCAATGGTCCTCTCTTTTAACTCCCCGGCATTGCCGGCCAGAGTTTGCTCAACCGTATAGGCGAGAAGCACCGGATAGCGCTTGCTGTTCGAGAATAGCGGGTGCGCGAGCATGCGCTTCAGCTGCTCACGAATCAATGCCGTATCCGGCGCGGATTCCCCGCCGTTCACTGCTTTCTCGTATTGTGACGGCGATGACATCCTCAACCGGCAGGATAGGTGGACTCCCTCTGAGGATTATACGTTCGACGGCGGTCTATCGTTCTCTGATCCATCTGATTTCGACCGTTGAGACGCCGCATCGCCAGAGCGCAAAATCCTGCATCTTGACTCGCGTCATGGGCCTACATACATTTGTTCGGCTGCAACGGAGTGCCTCGGTACCGCGAAGCACCCGACATCCCTTTCGATGGCTTCGTGACCCCGGTTGCTTTGCCAGCAGCGTAATGAGATCTCAGGAGAATAGTGAAAATGAAACTAAGTGCGAACCGCCTCCTCGCCACGATCGCGATCTTCTGGATTGTGCTGGTCGGCGCGACTGTCATGCCTGCGATTGCCCAGAACTACAACACAGTCCCGGTGCCCACGACTTTTGTGCCTGGGATTCCAGGCTCGCCGGCCACAATCGGGCCGAACGTCAACATCACCAATGAGCCCGGCCCGCAAAGTGAAACCAGCGTTGCCGTCGATCCCACCAATTCGAACCACCTGCTTTATAGCGTGAACGACCTCAACGCACCCACCGGAGCGGGCGCCGTGGTTTGGGAATCCACAGACGGAGGCAAGACCTTCACCAGTTTCAATCAGAATTCGAACAATTTCTGCTATGACACGTGGCTGGGCTTCAACACCAATGGGGACGCGTTTATGTCCTATCAGTGTTTTAACCAGAACATTGCGTACAAGAAGAAGGGGCAAACCACCTGGACCTCCACTACACTCAGCATCGCAGGCGTTGCGCCCGATCGCGACATGGTGACCGTCGATAACGGGCCGAGCAGCCCTTTTAAGGGCAGCGTATACATCGGCTACGATGACAACGGCACCGGCAACACGCCCTACGTCTTGTACTCGCGGAACGGATTTAGCGGTTGGGCGCGCAGCAGCGCCATTCCGACCAGCGCTCCAACCATCGGGGTCAACGTTGCTACGGGACCGGACGGGACTGTTTACGCTGCCTGGGAAGACTACACGAATCAGAAGCTCTGGCTCTCGAAATCTACGAATGGTGGCGTGAGCTTTGGAACTCCGGTCTTGGTGACGACCTATCGCCTCAACACGACCGGTTTCTTCGTTTTCATCCCGCCTCAGGATTCCCGCGGCATCGTTCCGTTTCCGTTCATCACGGTGGCGCAGGGCGGCGCTCACGCGGGCCGCTTGTTTGTGAGCTACACCGATCAAGATACTTCCGGCGCCAATACCAATATTTACATCCGCCATTCCGATGACCACGGCACGACCTGGTCAGCGGAAACCAAGGTGAACGACGATACCAACCATGCTTATCACTTCCACAATGCAATCGCAGCGTTGTACACAGGATTGACCGGAGCGGTTGGCATTTCCTTCTACGATACGCGCCGCGACCCGAACAACGTTAAGACCGACCGATACCTTACGTATTCAACGGATGGTGGCGTCACGTGGGCGAAGAATATTCGCATCACTACCGCGCAGTCGGATGAAACCAAGTCCGGTTCCGACTTTGGCAACCAATACGGCGACTATCAGGGAATGTATCCGGATCCTAGCGCCGGCGTGCATCTGTCATGGACAGACTCGCGTTCGACTGTAACGTTCGAAGACATGTTCGCAGGCAGCGCTCACCAGTAAGCTCGGCGCTTCGACCACAGCAAATTGCGGCGGAATCTGGAGTAGTTGGGTTCCGCCGCATCTTCAAATTGAGAGACCTGCCTAGAAATAGGCCATCCGCTGAAATCAGCCCAGGCAATCGCTCTGTAAGAACACGGGAGACCTAGGCGCAAGAATCACTGTTGAGAAACCCCGTACACTCAAATACATAGCATCTGGGCGAGCAAACAGAGCAGGCCTGTCCTGCCGCTTGTCCTCGTTGGTTGATGCCGATCCCGACTACGATTTTGGCAGAGTTGGTGAATGAAAAATGTAACTCCATATCCTGCGATCAACACTGTGCTGTGCGAGTGGGTGGAGGGAATCAAGCGCTTGCTCGGCAAAAAGATTGTCGGGCTGTACCTATCAGGCTCGCTGGCTTATGGAGATTTCGTGCCCGAACGAAGCGACATCGATTTGCAGGCAGTTGTCCAGAATCCGCTGACGAAAGAGGAACTCCGATCGGTTGAACAGTTGCATAGGCAAATCGAGGCACGCTCTCCTCAGTGGGCGGACCGGGTGGAGTGCTCCTACGTTCCTCTGGAGCTCATGGGCGAATTGATGCCTCCTCGAACGCCGCGGCCATGGTGGGGATTCGGCACGTTCTATGCCGAGGCGCCAGCCGGGAATGAGTGGATCATCAACCATTACCTCCTCTCGAAGTATGGCATCGCGCTTGCGGGGCCTGATTTCAAGGAGTTGGTGCCGCCGATCGACATCGACTGCGTCCGGCGAGCCAGCGCGAAGGATTTGTTCCAGGAATGGGTGCCGAAAATCGACGACGCCGAGTGGCTTTCGAATAGCCATTATCAGTCGTATCTCGTTTTGAATGTATGCAGGATTCTGCACACCGTGATTCAAGGTGAGCCCAGTTCCAAGAAGGTGGCTGGTGAATGGGCCCAGGCAAGTTATCCACAATGGAAAAGCCTGATCGAAGAAGCCGGGAGATGGGCGTATGGCACCAAGATGAGCCGCCAGGCCGATGCTGTGGGTTTCTTGCGATTTGCGGTCGAACGGGTAAATGAAACGGGGATGCTGTCAACCGAATCGTAGTGAGTGAAAAAAATCCTGATTGCACCAGTTACGCTGAAGGCTAAACAGGGGTACAAAGTCGGCCCGGATTGAATCGGCGAATGAGTCGAGGGCAGGGCGCGAATTCTGCCCAAAATGATGTGTGGTTCGGGTTGACAATACTTGGGCCTTGCCATAAACTCTGCGCCTAGTGTATGCGGGCATATCATGTGGATGGCCCGTCTACAGCCTGTTCTGCCACAGCGTCAGTTCTAAGCCTCCCCTTTTTGCTTTTAATTCACGTGCACTCGTGCGCCAGCGCGAGTTTGTCGATTCGATGGGAGAAAGATTGAAGACCAGACACTTCACCACAAGCAAATGTATCTGGAGGAACGCTTGCGTCCTCTTGTCGCTTTTTATTGCAACGACGATCACTTTGCCGGCGCAAACCTTTACCAATCTGGCTACATTTGATCTTACGAATGGCGCCAACCCTGACGGTTCGCTCGTCCAAGGCGTCGACGGCAATCTCTACGGCACGACCGTAGCGGGAGGCAGGCCGTTCCTCGATCCGGCAGGCACGGCCTTCCAAGTGACCGCCACAGGCAACCTGACCACGCTCTATGAGTTCTGCTCGTCCAACGTCGGAGGCCCTTGCTCGGACGGTTCTGATCCGGTTGCCGGCCTAAGGTTGGGCGTGGACGGCAATTTTTACGGAGCAGCGTCAACCGGCGGAGGGGGCAGCTACTGTAACGAGTCCAGCCGATGTGGCACGATTTTCCAACTTACCGCCAACGGCGCGTTAACTACACTCCACGATTTTTGCAACCAATTCCACTGCTCCGATGGCGAAAATCCTCTAGGAACTTTGGTGCAGGGAGTGAACGGGGCTTTCTACGGGACAACCTCCTTCGGCACCGACAATGCCAACGCAGGTTCAATCTATGCTATTACCGCGGCCGGTAAGTTCACTTCTCTTTACGACTTCTGTTCCCAGACAAACTGCGCTGACGGCTGGGACCCACAATCCGGCTTGGTGCAGGGTAGAGACGGGAACTTTTACGGCACAGCAGAATTGGGCGGCGCTCAGAATTGCAGTACCCCTGGATGCGGCACGATCTACAAAATCAGCGCCGCAGGGAAGTTTGCGGTCCTTTATACCTTCTGCGCACAGGGGGGAAATCCCTGCCCGGACGGGGAAGGTCCGGTCGGCGCGCTGGTACAAGGCTCGGATGGGAACTTCTACGGAACAACCAGCTATGGCGGAGCCTACACAAGCGGCGGCACGGTCTTCAAAATTACTCCGAAAGGGAGTCTTACCACCCTCTACAGTTTCTGCTCGCAAACCAACTGTGCGGATGGGGCGATTCCTACGGGTCAGCTGGTGCAAGGCACAGACGGCAATTTTTACGGAACAACCAAGACCGGCGGACACCATGGGTGCGTCAATTACGACCTGGGGCAGAGGGGTTGCGGCACGATTTTCAGAATTACCCCTTCGGGCAAACTGACCACGCTCTACAAGTTTTGTCACGTAAACGGCTGCCCGGACGGAGCACTCCCCGTAGCGGGATTGCTGCAAGCCACCGACGGAAATTTCTACGGGACGGCTAACAGCGGCGGCGCCGCCGACTGCTTCGGTCTGACCTGTGGAACCATCTACAAGCTGTCGGTCGGCCTCGGCCCTTTCGTGAGCTTGCCTCAACCCTATGGCAAGGTGGGACAGTCCGTGCAGATTCTGGGGCAAGGACTGACCGGAACCACCGGGGTCTCGTTCAACAGCAGTCCAGCCAGCTTCACAGTCGTTTCCGATACATATATTCAGGCTCAGGTTCCAACCGGCGCAACGTCGGGGATGATCACAGTCACAACGCCCAACGAGACGCTCAACAGCAACACTGCATTTCAAGTCTTGCCTTAAATCTTCGGCTACTTATGACAAGGAGAGTGTTATGCATTCAGTAAAGACGAACCGTGGAGTGAAAATCCGATCAAGAATTTTTGGGGTTGAGCCGAGGAGAACAACAGCTTCAACACTCCGCGCTGGTCTGACTATGGTAGTGCTTTCGGTGGCACTGTTGATGGCGGCTCGGCCTGTGCAAGCTCAAACCGAGCATGTGCTTTACAGTTTCACCGGCACATCCGACGGATCCCTCCCCACGTCGAGCCTCACGCTGAACAACGGCAACTTCTATGGCACAACCTCCAGCGGAGGCTTGGGCTTCGGAACCGTCTTTGAACTTTCGCCGAACGGCACTGGTGGATGGACCGAGACCACGCTCTACAGCTTCTGTCCGGTCTCAGGCTGCGCAGATGGGCAAAATCCGACCTACTCAAACGTGATTTTTGACAGCCAGGGCAACCTGTACGGGACTGCGTTTGGCGGCGGCGCGACTGGATTCGGCGTTGTCTTCGAACTCGTCAACTCCGGCGGCACCTGGACGGAAACCGTCCTCCACAGCTTTGCCAACTCCCCCGACGGCGCTAATCCGGAAAATGGTCTGATTATGGATGCGGCGGGCAATCTGTATGGCATCGCAACTATCGGCGGCACTGGAAGTGGAAAGGGATGCGTCTACGAGTTGAGTCCTTTCGGTGGCGGCTGGACCGAGAAGGTACTTTACGACATCAGCAGCACGCACTCTGCCCTGACCCTGGGACCTACCGGAAAAGTTATTTACGGCACAAGTTTCGGGACGATTTTCGAACTGACGCAAAACAGCTCAGGCGTCTGGGTTCCGACCGTACTCTTCACTTTCAATTCTGCTGATTCTGCAACGGAAGGCTCCAATCCAGTGGGCACTCTGGTGCTCGACAAAGCCGGTAACCTCTACGGTACGACGTTGACCGGTGGAGCGAATAATGTAGGCGTGGTCTTCAAACTGACTCCTGCACTGACCCCGCCATGGACAGAGACGCTTCTATTCTCTTTCGGCGGCAATGCCAATTTCGGCCCCAACGCCACTAGTCCTATCGCCGGGGTGGTCATGGATGCCAGCGGCAATCTTTACGGCACCACCAAAGCTGGAGGCGTGAAGAATGCGGGGACAGTTTACGAACTCGCGATCGGCGCCAAAGGTACCTACAAAGAGCACATCGTCTTCAGCTTCACCGGCGAAAACGGAGCTCAGCCGAAGTCCAGCTTGATCACGGATAGCTCAGGCTATCTCTATGGCACCACTTATGCAGGTGGCGCAAACGCAGATGGCACTGTGTTCGAAGCGAATGCGCACGCCGCCATCACCAAGACGACGCTAACGTCTTCGCCGAATCCTTCTGTCGAAGGGCAGGCAGTGACGTTTACCGCGACGGTTACTGCTAGTAATGGCACGCCGGTGCCGGATGGAGAGAACGTACTGTTCGACAAGATCGGGAATGCTCCGACCATCAACGGCGTGGCGACGTTTACGACGAAGAAACTGCCGGTGGGCAGCATTCAGACGTCAGCGACATACTCCGGTGACATTAATAACACTCCGAGTTCGTCGCCGAAGATACTTCAGATCGTGAATCAGTAGCCGCCTCGGCTTCTTCGCAAGAACGGGCTGCGGTTAGTGTTTCGTGCAGGATCGGATCGGGGAGCGGGAATGGCATCGGAATTCCTGCTCCCCGATGAAATGTTTTCCGTTGTAACATCCCGGCAGTGCTCATCCACCGCGAGTCAAAACCTATCTTGCTTTGGTCAGTTCAGTAAGTGATCAGTTCAATCAGCGACCGACCACAGCAGTCATGACGGTGAACCCTATGCCTGAAATCGATGGAAAGATCTCACACGTCAGCGACACCGCGCTGATGGTTGCGGCCTGCCGCGCGCATGAGAATGAACTTGAGGACGCTTTTGTGCGTGATCCGTTTGCGGCGCGGCTCGCGGGAGAGCGCGGAGTTGCGATCCTTCGCGAGATGCCGCACGCGAACGTGCTGCGCCTTGGAATGGCCATTCGCACCCGCTTCGTCGATGAGCTACTGCTTGAGGCACTCGCAAAGTACCCAATTGCGACGGTGCTCAGCGTCGGCTGCGGCCTCGATACTCGTCCCTGGCGTCTGGAGCTTTCGCCAGACCTGCGCTGGATCGAAATCGATTTTGCCGACATGCTCGATTACAAGGATCAGCTTATGTCGGGCGAGAAGTCACACTGCCACCGCGAGCGCCTCACGGTCGATCTGAACGATGCGGCACAGCGACGCGTCATGTATGACGCCGCAGGTTCGTCCCCCGCGCTCATGATCACCGAAGGATTGCTGCTTTATTTACCGGCTGCGACCGTGGATGCGTTGGCCTCCGAAGCTTCAGCTCACAGCGGCGTCGCTCATTGGATCAGCGATATTACGACGTCGGAGTTCAGCAGGGTGCTTGGAGGTGGCACTGATACCATGCGGCCGATCCGTCATGTGCAGGCGTCGGATGCGCTGAAAGGCGAACAAATTCTCGAAGTCCTGATGCGCCATGGCTGGACGACCTCGGCGATGCGAAGCTATATCAACGATGTGGGTTTTGTGTACGAACGCTTCCGGCGTTCGATGGGAGGAGCCACGCCACCTCGGCCGGAGTTTCCGCCCAACGATCCGACCGGAGTGCACCGCTTTGCACGGGGTTACTGAGCGTTCCAGAGATCGTTGGCAGCATGTCCGCTGCAAGCGGGCAGATTCCTCACCGCTTCGCGTTTCGGAATGACAAAGTAATGAAAGCGCTCTTGCCAGCGCCTCCAGAAAGCGGCAAAATCCCAACACCATGAGCCGCAGCCATCACCGCCTGCCACACCACGAGGGTCAGAACTCCGTCGCAGTGTCTTCTTCTGCGACTTACGAATCAGCACAGCCCGAGATGGCATCGGAGCATCGCCCCGGCTTGCTCCCCGAGAAGTACTTCCGCTGGCGCAGCGGCGAGATCACGCGTCTGGAAGCGTTCTGCGATGTGGTCTTTGGTTTTGCGCTGACCCTTCTGGTCGTTTCTCTTGAAGTGCCGCGCAATTACGCCGAACTGATGACGGCCATGCGCGGATTCGTTCCGTTCGCTATCTGCTTCGCTCAACTGGTAATGATCTGGCGCGCACACTACATTTTTTCGCGGCGCTATGGATTGGAAGATGGCTACACGGTTTTCCTGAATGTTGTGCTCCTCTTTGTGGTTCTCTTTTATGTCTATCCGCTGAAATTTGTGTTCACCGTACTATTTCTGCAAATCATCGGAGCGCTTCCGGCCAGCGCGCTCACCGTGGCACAAGCATCCGTCGTGATGCGCATCTATGCCGTAGGCTTTGCGGCTGTGTTCGTCCTGTTTCTTTTGATGTATACCCACGCCTATAAACTGCGACGTGAGCTGAATCTGAGCGCGGCGGAAGTGCGCGAGACGCGCAATGCCGCGCAAGAGAATCTGATCATGGCGGTCATCGCCGCCATTTCCTTCTCCCTCGCGTTCTATCGTCCGGATTGGGCGGGTTGGACGTATGCTCTAATCAGCCCCGTAATGTGGGCGCACGGAGCAGTCTTTGGCAAGAAGGTGCGTCTTCTGGCGGAGCAAGCGTAGGACCGTTGTCGTCTGCTTCGCCAAGTTTGTCATTCCCACCCTGAGCGAAGTCGAAGGGGACGGAGTCTTCTGTGTGCCGCCAATTTATCCGCCGCGCACGACAACGTAATCCTCGATGGTTTCGGAATTGGGTTTCTTGGCGATCTCAGCGGCATTTCTTTGCGAACTCAGCGGTATAAGCTTGTGATCGCAGACGACGCCGAGGTTGCCGCCAAGTTCGCAGAGAACGGCATACCAAGGAAAATCACATCGGACGAATGCCGGACAGCATCTTGCTTCTGATCAAGGCAATGGACAAGCAGAATGACGGCCCAGCAGCGAAACCGGTCCCTGCCCGCTCTGCTATCATCGCTACGAGCGGTTCTTAACAGTCGTCATGAGCCTCGCCATCATTCACCGCATGCAGGATTTTGAGGAAGACGACGAAATCCCCGTTATTTCTGGTAGAGGAGAAGGAATCATGGAAGAAGCAGCTGCCACCGGCTCGGGCGCCGCGCGCCGGAATGAAGATATCGCACTCGATCTCATGAAATTTGTCGCCATGACCACCGGCTACGGACGCGTCACTTCCAGCGGCGTGGGTTTCCAGGGTTCAGGAGCGGCCGCCAAGCCCGAAGACTACGCCGAAAAGCTGCTTGAGTTGTACTCGAAATGTTTAGGCACGGTCGGCGGGAAGAAGTGAGTGTGCAGTGACTAGTGATCAGTGGCCAGAGGTCTCGCAACTGCGAGACCTGATCGCCGCTAGATTGCTTGCGAAGTTCGCGATGTCTTTCGCTTTCTGAAATAAACACCCTCACAACTTCGCAGAACTACTGGGCACGCTGACATCAGGTTCTGCTCGTTTTGTTTCCCCACGGGCCCGCGCACTCTCCGCGATTTTTCCTTCTCCTCCATTTTTTCGTACATCAATCTCCATCGCCTCTACCGCATTCCATAGCAACAAAACATTTCCTCGCTGACTTCTCGAAACCCAAGTTGCTGTCATCGCAGCGAGTATGCGCTCGCGATGTTATGGCCTCATCGTTGCACTTCTGATATGTGGCGTTGACGTGGACTTGCTCGTGTGGGACATCCCTGCACTGTGATGTCTGTGTGCGCGAAACAGATTGTTGAGAGGCTAAGAAAACATGTTGAGACGCATTGTTCCAACACTGTTGTTGTTGTGTTTGGCGATCTCCGCTTCGCTGCTGCAAGCGCAGACGACAACCACGGGGGAGTTGGCCGGGACGGTATCGGATCCCACCGGCGCAGTAGTGACGAACTCAACCGTGACGATAGTCAACGTGGCCACTGGAGGGAAGGTGACCGCGCAATCGAATTCCACCGGCGCTTACCGCTTTCCGCTATTGCCGCCGGGAACGTACCGGGTGTCCGCATCTGCGAGTGGGTTTCGCATGGTCGATAAGACCATCGATGTTGGGCTGGGAGCGAATGTCACCGTGAACCTTCAGCTCGGGCTCGGAAGCAGCACCGAGACTGTCGAAGTTACAGGCGCGGTCCCGACTGTCGAGACCGAAGACGCGAACCTGAATACGAACTTCACTGCGAAACAGATTGAAATGCTGCCGAACTCCGGCAACGACCTGTCGGCAGTTGCATTCACAACGCCCGGAGCCGTTGTGAACACGGCTGGAGGCTCCACGTTTGGCGGCGGCAACTTCGAAATGTACGGTTTGCCGGCGACGTCGAATCTCTTCACCGTTGACGGTGCGAATTACAACGACCCGTACTTCAACGTAAACAACAGCGGCGCCACCAACCTCACGATTGGTCTGAACGATGTGCAGGAAAGCGCCGTCGTGGCCAACGGCTATAGCGGATCATACGGTGGACTAGCAGGAGCGAACATCAACTACGCGACCAAGAGCGGAAGCAACAGGCTTCACGGCAACGCGGTCTATTGGTGGAACGGCGACTCGCTCAACGCGAACAACTACTTCTTAAATCAGAGTGGCTCGGCACGGCCGTTCGTGAATGCGAATCAGTTTGCGGGGTCCGTTGGTGGACCGATCAAGAAAGACAAAGCGTTTTTCTTCTTCGACTACGAAGGGATCTATCTGGCGATTCCGGTAATCAATCCGGCGAACGTACCGACGCCGGCGTTTGAGAACGCCGTGATCGGAAATCTCAATGCAACTGGCCTCAGCGCGTCTGTGCCTTACTACAACAAGATGTTCGGCCTTTACAACGGGCTGTCGCAGGCGAATGCGGTCCAACTGGGGAGCGGTGGCTGCAGCGATGTCACTACCGTGAACGGAATTGCTTTTGGAACCGCAAATCCGTGTGCCGTGCAGGTGCAAGCGAGCCCCGTAGTGAAGACCCACGACGTGTACTATGCGGGACGCTACGATGAGAATATCGGCCTGCGCGACAAGCTCTTTCTCCGGGTGGAGCATGAGCACGGCTTGCAATCCAGCTATACCGATCCGATCAACAGCGCGTTCAACGCGATTAGCGACCAGCCGCAGTGGACGAGCAATTTCCAGGAGACGCACACCTTTGGCACAGACAAGGTGAACAGCTTCAACGCGTCACTCCTTTGGTACAGTGCGCTGTTTACGATGCAGAATCAGGCAGCCGCGGCCTCCGCTCTGCCGACTTTACCTGGGCAGACCATGACGCTGGCGTTCAATGACAGCTCATTGTCCGCACTAAACGGACTGAATGTCCTCTTTCCGCAGGGGCGCCGCATCACCCAATATCAGTTTGTCGACGACTTCAGTTGGGTGCGCGGAAGGCACACCTTCAAAGTGGGGGTCAACTACCGCCGCGACGATGTCAGCGATCACACGTTCGAATTCATTACTCCAGAAGTTGTTGAGTTCACGCTTGGCGACTTTGTTACCGGCGGAGGAGGGACTTCCGGAAACGTGATTGTGCAGAACTTCCCGCAGAAGACAGAACAACCCATCGCAATGTACCAGGTTGGGTTCTATGGCGCGGACGACGTGCGGGTTACCAACAATCTGAAACTGACGCTCAGTTTGCGGTTGGATCATCTCTCCAATCCGGTGTGTCAGGACAATTGCTTCCAGCGATTCACTGGCACGTTGGGGCAGATGAACCAGAATCTACCCGTGAACCAGGCAATCCAAACCGGACTGCACACGGCGTTTCCATCGGTGACCGGAATCGTGGCCCAGCCGAAGATCGGCTTCGCCTGGTCGCCGCGTGGCGGGAATCACGCGACGGTAATTCGCGGCGGCGCCGGCATCTTTGCCGACTCACTGCCGACTGGAACGATCTCCACGATCATGGCGCAAGCACCCAACGACCCTCAGTTCAATACGTTCATTGGGGCGCTTTCGCCAGCTGAGCCCAACAATATCTACGCTGCGTCGCAGGCGTCGAACGCAACTTTCTTGTCGAACTTCGCAAATGGCGGAACGGTGGCGCCATTCTCGTTCTTCAACACGACGAAGGTTAAAGTTCCTCGCTACTACGAGTGGAGCCTGGAAGTACAACAAAGCCTGGGCTGGGCAACTACTCTAGATGCGATGTACGTAGGCAATCACGGGTCGAACGAGGAAATCACGAACGAAGCGCTCAACGCTTTCTCTCCGACTGCCTTTGCCGGCCTACCCACAGCGGCACCGGACAAGAGGTTCGGCGTGGTTCAGGAAGAGCAGAACATTGCTAACTCGAACTACACAGGCCTGGTCCTGGGCCTGAAGCACGATTTCAAGGGCGGCCTGGCATTTCAGGCGAGCTACACTTACAGCCACGCGTTGGATGAAATCTCCAACAATTCTGTCTCGCCGTTCGGCTTGAACACCACTGGGAAGTACGACGACATCATCAACTCACAGGACACGTCGAACCTTCGAGCCTATAACTACGGGAACGCGGACTACGACATCCGGCATAACTTCACGATGAATTATGTGTGGAGTGACGGAATTCGCCACTTGACGGCCAGAGGACCGAATGCACTGGTCAAGGGCTGGACCTTCTCCGGAACGATTTTCCGTCATAGCGGATTGCCTTTCACTGTGATTGATGCGAACTTGACCAGCCAATTGGAGGCGACGAACTATGGCCCGGGCGGTGGTACGCAGTCGGTGTTTGCCGATGTGCTCGGATCAACCACTAACAGCTGCGGAGCGTCGGCGGCTACTCTGACCGGAGCACCGTGCCTGCAACTGGGCAACTTCGCCGATCCCACTAATAACTGGGGGCAGCAGCGCCGTAATCAATTCCGCGGGCCCGGCTACTTCAACACCGACTTTGCCGTGGAGAAGGGCTTTGGCATACCGAAGTGGGAGACCGCGCAGTTCTCGATTGGAGCCAGATTTTTCAACGTCTTCAATCATCCGAACTTCGCTTTCCCAGTCATGGTCTACAGCCCCAACTCGCCGAATTTCGGACGCATCATTCAAACCGTCAGCTCTCCGACCAGCATCTACGGATCAGGGTTGGGAGCCGACGCTTCGCCGCGGTTGATTCAGTTGCAGGCGAAGTTCACGTTCTAAGCTGTACGTTGAGCGATGTATAGCGGCCTCGCAAGAGGCCGCTTTTTTCTTGACCTGTACCGCTGCGGTCGGAGGTGGAATTGCGAGATCTGTGGTGTCCGGCGATGAGGTCAAAAGCTTTAACCACAGAGGGTCACAGGGAACCCGCGAATTATGAATGCCGAGAATGACGCACTACTTTAGTTCGCCATCTTTTTCTGGCGCACGTAGAAACGTTTCACTTTCGCGCGGTTGCCGCACTTGGTCATGTCGCACCAGCGGCGGCGATGGTTCTTGCTCTCATCCAGGAAAAGCCACTCGCACGTCCTCGACGCACACGCGCGCACGAATTCCAGATGATCGGAAGCAAGCAATTCCGCGGCATCGCGTGCGATCGGCCACAAGGGCGCGAACAGTTCGTGCTCCGTTGCGTCGAATTTCCAATCGAAGCGACCTTTGCCCGGAACCAGCTTCAGATACTGCACCGCCGCTCGCAGATGCTGGTTGAAGACAATCAACGCAGCCGGAGGCACCGGTTTCCTTCTCGCCACCGCATAAAAGATGTCGCTCAGCGCCTCGCGCAATTGAATCGCAGACGCCAGCGCCCGCTGCGCCTCGTCCGAATGTTGCATGCTCCAGGCAAGCAGACGATCCGCCTGCAGGTCGTTGATGATGCCTGTGTCCTCGGCAAACCGCGCGAGATCGATGTAGCTCTTCAGAAGTTCTTGCGGTTCGTTGCTGAAGCGGTCATCGAGCGTGTTCACAAAATCCAGGCACACCGGTCCTGCGATGAGTTCAAACCGCGGCGGCCTTCTCTTTTTTTGCTGTTCTGTGTGAATCATTGGCCTCGTTAGTATTGTCTAACCATTAAAGCCATCTTGACAAGTTAGGGCCTTGATCATATTATTGATATAACTTGTAAACGACGTTTTGGAGGTTAGGGAATGCTTTCCTATGAACCCTCCCGGATGCTGGCGTTAGTCCGAAACCGCAAACTCGACGAAGTGAGGATGGTAAATATAGGAGGCAGGCCCGTGATCGTTCCCAAAGCAAATCCCGCGGTGGACAAGGGTAACGATTCGATCAAGGTGGCGCTTGCCTTTTTGGCGATTTACATCGTCTGGGGGTCAACGTACCTGGCGATCCGCTATGCGGTGGAGACGATTCCACCGCTGGTCACGGCAGGTATCCGGCATACGATTGCCGGTTCGATTCTGTTGGCGTGGGCCTGCGCCCGCGGATACCGTCCGCGGCGTGAGCATTGGGTTGCCGGAATTGTTCTCGGTGCTCTTTTCTTTCTGGTTGGTCACGGCACACTGCACTGGGCCGAGCAGCATGTGGCATCAGGGCTGGCGGCGCTGCTGATCGCGACCGAGCCCATGTTCATTCTTGTGCTTGCATGGCTCAGCGGACAGCAGAAGATCAGCCGCATGAGCGCGTTGGGCTTGGCGCTTGGCGTGGCCGGGGTCGGGATTCTGACTGGTGTCGAAATCTCTTCGAAGGCTGCGAGCCTGGTCGGTATGCTCGCTGTCTTGCTGGGTTCGCTGTCGTGGGCCGCGGGCGTTGTGATCTCACCCAAATTGAAGCTGCCAACGGATGCGCTCGCACGTACCGCCGTGCCTCTGGTGTGCGGTGCCGTCATGCTGCTCGCCGCGGCAGGAATCACGGGCGAGTTTCACGCACTGCATTGGTCCGCTATTTCTCTGAAGTCAATTCTCGGTCTGGCATTCCTGATCGTTTTCGGATCGATCGTCGCATTCACGGCGTATACATGGCTGCTGCAGCGCTGCCCGCCGACATTGGTGGCGACACACACTTACGCGAATCCTGTTGTGGCCGTGCTTCTGGGATGGCTGCTTGCATCGGAACCGCTCACGGGACGCGTGGCACTCGCGTCGGTAGCAATTCTCGGCGCGATCGTTCTGATCCGTCGCGGTGAACGCGCGACTGAACGAAGAGACGTCGTGCCGGTTTCCGGCGAAGTGAAGTCGTCCGCACAGTGCGCTTAGGACGGACCGGTAATTACCTACGTCATCTTTCGATGGAACCGACCCCGAGCCTAGCATTTTGATAGAACTGCTGGGCTGTTAGGGATACCGCCGAATAGGAGCAAAATCAGGCGGGGAGAAACTCTGCGAAATCAGAGTGGCCTGCGAGGATCCTTCGCTCGACCGGAAACAGCCCATTCTTACTCTCACCGTCGCGCAGCCGCCGCGTCAGTCTCGACCAATATCCACAGGAGATTCCAATGGCTTGTGACATCCGTCACCATCTCCGCGGACCGCGAGCTGGGAAGATGTAGGAGCTCTCCTTAGATAATAGGCTGTGTGTAACTACATTTGGAGTTACAATGAGATTTGAATGGGACGAGGAGAAGGACCGAACAAATGTCCGCAAACATGGCTTTCAGCTTGCTGAGGCTGCGGAGATGTTTCGTGGAATTTTCCTGGTGCGCCCTGACACCCGCGAGGAATATGGCGAGGAGCGATGGCTTGGAATCGGCATGACAAAGGGACGGGTCGCATTTGTAGCATTTGCGCAAGATTCTCAGCACACGATCCGAATCATTTCCTTAAGGAAGGCGAGTCATGAAGAACGGAAAGAGTACGAAAGGGCGATCCAGAACGGACTGGCAGCGAATTGATGCGATGCGTGATGAAGATATCGACTTCTCGGATATTCCCGAGCAAGGCCCTGAGTTTTTTGCCAATGCCATCATCTGGCCGGGACCAAAGAAGCAGATCACTCTGCGCCTCGACCCGGACGTTCTGAAGTTCTTTCGTAAGCACGGCAGGGGATATCAAACGACGATCAACGCGGTCTTGCGCAAATACATGGAAGCGCAGCAGCGTCGAGCTTAAGCACTAGCTCACGTACCTGCGCGGCACACGTTTCGAGATATTGCAGAGAACTTCGTAGGGAGTGCTGTTGGCGAGGCCCGCGTGCTCGAGAGCGTCGACACTGAGTCCGTCGGCGGCGCCCAACAGGATCACCTCATCGCCCACTGCGACGCCAGGAATTCCAGTGACATCGACGAGCGTAAGGTCCATTGAGATCTGGCCAACGATCGGAGCGTAGTGATCCCGTACAATCACGCGGCCGCGATTCGACAGTTGACGATTGAAGCCATCCGCATAGCCAACGGGTAGTACTGCGACATTCGCCGGAGCTTTCGTCATGTACGTGCCGTTATAGCCGAGCGCGTGATTTGCTCCGAAGTCGCGGAGCGAGAGGATTCTCGTCTTCCACGTCAGAATCGGCTTAACTGGCAGGCGCAGGGTTCCTCCGCTGACGGTGCGGCCAGCGCGCTGGAAGGGAAGATAGTAGCCATAGAGCGCCACGCCGGGACGCGCCATGGTATTCCAAGTATCGCGTCGCGAGATCACAGCCCCGCTGTTGGCCATGTGCACGAACGTAGGATTGAGCCCAGCCTGACGCACCATTCCTTGCGCGGTCTCGAAGTTCTGCTGCTGTTCAGCCACAGAAGGCGCGTCCATGATTTCAGATGAAGCTAGATGAGTCGATAGTCCCTCGAGCGCGAGATGCCTGGCATCGGCCAATGCTTTGAGCACGGTTGGAAGTTGCTCGACAGTGACGCCGAGGCGTCCCATTCCCGTGTCGATCTTCAGGTGCACGGGATGCTGTGCTACTCCAAGTGCTGCAGCAGCCTTGTCGAGCGATTCGATTTGCCATCGCTCCCACACTGTTGGAGTGAGTTTGAGGCGGACGATCTCGTTTTCCTCGCCGCGCCAGAACCCGGTCATGAGCAGGATGTTGGATTGAATTCCCGCCTCGTGCAGCGGGATCGCCTCATCGAGCGACGTGACGCCAAGCCACTTTGCGCCCTCAGACTCGAGCGCACGCGAGCACTCGACGGCGCCGTGTCCGTAAGCGTCGGCTTTCACGACGGCACAAACCGTCACGCCCTTTCCGACATGCTTCTGCACTGTGCGGAAGTTTTGCCGAAGAGTGGTGAGCGAGACATCCGCCCACGTCGGGCGCGTTGCCGCGCGGCTTACGATTTCTGCAGTTGTGGCCACTCTCGCGATTATAGCGGGAGCAGCCGAGGTGCTGAGGTTACGCCGGGACTACTCCTGTCAACACAAACAGTGGCTCGCTGGGTTTATTGGTTCGCATCTACGCAACTTCTTGCCATGCTCTGCGGTAGCGACCGGTACGCGACGGCGCTGGCACGGTTCTAGAAATCGGGTATGGGTTCAGGTGTCGCTCTGCGACACGGCTCGATGGCGAAGCTTACCCGGCGCTGGAAAGCGCCGGGCTATTGTCAGCGGTCCCTACCGGGACCGTCGATGGCGGGCCCGGTCAACCTCGACTTACGCCTCCTCCGCGGTGGCTTTCATGTATCTGTCAATTCTGGCCGAGTACGAAGTTCACCGTAATCTGGGTATCTACCTCGATTGCTTCGCCGTTCAGAATGTACGGGCGGTAACGCCATTGGCTGACGGCCTGAAGCGCCGCTGGGACCAGCATAGGGTGGCCTGAAATCAGTGTCAGGTTCTCGATTGTTCCCGCCTTGCTGATCACCGCAGCCAAGACGACTGAGCCTTGAACCCGTGCGCTTCTCGCCAAAGGTGGGTACATGGGCTGAACGCGCCGAATCAAACTTCCTTCCAGCAGGCTCGATGGACGAAAAGCATGTTTGATAGAGACTGGAGGAGGTGGCGGCGTTGGCGCGACGCTTCTCATCGATTCGAGCGACTTCAATACTCCATCGGGTGCGCCCACTGCGCCAGTACTTCCGATTACTCCGGGGCCGGTGTTATAGCTGACTTGTGGCGGCGCCTCGGTCTCGTTGAGGATCTGGACGGTCGGTGGAATGGACGGAGGTTGAACCAAGATATTATTTTGGAGATTGCTCTGAAGGGGGTGTGCAGGACTCTGTGGCGGTCGCGGTGCCGCGGGCGGTGGGGGTGCGCCCCAGGACACGGGCGTCGTTACTACCGGATTAATTGGTATCCCCACGGTGGTCAACAGCGGAATCAGCAGCAACAGGCCCACAACTACGGCCTGCAATCCAAACGAAGTGAGCGTCGTCCAACTCCGGCGACCGCGATAGGCCCAGGAAGTTTCCAGCAGACTGTCGGCGAACATGGCGTCCTCCCAGCGTGAGATCTGTTTGCTGCTATGGACACCACGGGCGCGCGAATTAGAAGTGCTCTCGAAAGAAAAAAAGGCCGCGTTTTCACGCGGCCGTTTGGAACTTTTCCGACACGCGAGGTGTCGGTACGAAACTATTTCGGTGTGGTCGGAGCCGGCACAACCGGCTTTGCAGCTCCGGTGCCGGTCGAGGGCCTCGGCGCAGCAGGCTTGGCAGCTCCCGGCGCGCTCGGCGCTGGGGCAGCTACGCCCGATTGCACGTTGTAGGCCTCGACAACATTCTTGGTGATGTCGACCGCGTCAGCGTTCCACCAGAGCACGGGGCTTTGCGGCCAGGGCTTGGAGGTGTCGACGATCAGGGTGAATCCGTTCTCCTGCGAATACTTCACCACGAGGGGAGCCATCTTCTGAAGGATCCGGCTGGCAATCTCCTGCTGCTGATTGCCGATCTCTTCCTGTGCATCCTGGACAGAGCGGTCAAACAACTTCTGCTTGCTCTCGATCTGCTTACGGAGATTGGCCGCGGCATCTTCATTCAACTTCGATCCCTGCGTGTCGAGCTGCTTCTTCAGAGATTCCAGTTCGTCGTTCTGTCCCTTCAATTCAGTCTGCTTCGGTTCATATTTCTTCTGCAGAGTCTGCATGTCGCGCTGGCCTTCATTACTGCCGAAGATGGCGTCCTGAATGTTGATGGTGCCCACTTTTGTAACCCCACTGGGAGCGGGTGACGGAGTGGCGGGGGTTGATGACGACGCAGCGGGACTCGACGGTGTGGCGGCGCTGCCGGTTTGGGCGAGTGCGGAGAAGGTAAATGTCGCCGCGACTGCCAGAAGAACACGCAGAAACTTGCTTTTCATTGGGTTGCTTGAACTCCTTGGAACATGGTTCCGGGAATGACTTCGAAATTCGCTCTCAGATCGCTTCGTCTCAGTTAACGCTGGGCCGCACTGAAAGAGGTCTCCGCTGTGCTAGCGGCCGCCATCGGACAAGGCGCACTGGAAATGCCAGCATCGCACGCCGAGCATACAGGCGTGTTGTCCACTCCTTTGAAATCACTTATTGGCGTGGATCGATTCATTATAGTAATGCGGCTATTCCCGCGTCAAACCTGTCTAGAAGGTGGTTGCCACCGTAAACCGGAATGTCTTGCGCGGCTCTCGCAACAGGAAATTGGGTGCATAGACGTTGACGGCCTGCTTGAAGGTGTAATCCCCTGCCGCCCCAGCCGGGAACATGCTCCGGGTAATCGGGATCGGTGGGGTGGTCTGCTCATCCAGCCGCAGCGGATTGTACGCCCAATAGATACGGAACGGGGCGTTTACCACGGGGAGGAACATCTGCAACTCCAAACCGGTGGAAACTCGCGGTTGCCAGTTGGTCGAGTTCAGGATCAGCAATTGATTCGAAGGCGGAGGACTTAACACCTTGCCACCCACGCAATTGAAGCCGGCATCGAGCTGAGGACAGCCAAATGGCGTGCTGATGACCTGGTCATATTGCACCTGGGCAATCTGGAGCTGCGAGCGGCGCAGGATGGGGTCAATGCCGGTGTCGATGAACGGAGCCAGTGCGACCGGGCCGGCGATCGTGATGCGGTACTCCAGGTTGCCCCACGCACTGAAATCGCCTCCGGGGAACACGATCTGGTCTACCGGGATGGGGACAGTCCAGTTCCCCAGCCGCGGGTTCGCGGGATTCTTCGGGACGGGCGTTCCGTCAGGATTCGTCAGCGTGATTACGTTCGAACTTGGCAAGAATGCCACGGGCGAGATTGACCGGATGTCAAACCCGCGAACGTCGTTTTCGCCACCCATGTAGAAGCGCTGGAAGGGCGGAGCCACGAGGCCGCCGAAGCCGGTAATGTACGAAGCGTTTACCGCGAAACCGATCGCATTTCTTCCCTTGGCCTGCATCGGGTGGAACTGCTTGTACTGAAAGATTGGCCGGAACGAGCGGACGGTGCCGCCCAAACCCGCAAACTCCGCGCCCACCGTCATCGAATGGCCGTGGTGGGGAGAGATTCCACTGTCGAGGGTACTGAAAGAGAAGTTCGGGAAGATCTTGCTGGTGATGATCCCGTTCACCGCGTTCGGTCCGGAAATTCCACGGAACGCGATGAAGTCGAACAGAGTTTTCGAAGCGGTACTCAACGGCAGGAGTGTTGAGCGATCGAGCGAATAGGTAATGCCGACGCGTTTCAACGATCTGCGAAGGGGATAGCTGAGTGAGGTCGTAAATCCGACGCTCGATTGAGAATAGTTCTGCAAGTTCTGCAGTACTGCGGAGGAGAGATTCAGGTTTTGTCCGCTGAAGATCGAAAGCTGGCGCGCCTGGTTGAAGCTGATCTTGTTGCCGAAAACTGTGAACCCGAATTGCAGCGGCCGGTCGAACATGTAGGGCTGCGTATAGCCAAACAGGACGCTACGTGCAAGGTTCCCGAGGCTAAGCTGCACCTGTAAGGTCTCGCCGCGGCCAAGGAAGTTATTCGTGGAGTAGTTCAATCCGATGAAGGCGCCCTCAAGTCCGCTGACGCCGCCATTCAATCCGATGCTGTTCTTGCCTTTCTCATGTACATGCAGTGTGAGGTCGACTTGGCCGGTCTTTTCGTCGAGTTTCTTGTCCGTGACGTTGGGATCGTCAGGCTTGAGTTGGTCGAAGTACGACAACTGGTTCAGGCGAAGCAAGCTGAACTCCCACAGACGAGAGTTGTAAATGCCGCCTTCTTCCAGCGCCAGCTCGCGGCGTATCACTTTGTCGCGGGTGGTGGTGTTGCCCTGGAACTCGATGCGCCGGACATAGAACTGCTTGCCCTCATCGACGTCGATTTCGAGAAAAGCCAGCTTCTTGTCGTCATCAAAAGTCGTGTTTGGGACCGCAGTGAAGTTGATGTATCCGTACTCGCCGTACGCTTTGCGCAGGTTCTCGAGGCCTTTGGCGATTTTTTCGCGGCTGAAAATGTCACCGTCCTTCAGGGGGAACATCGATCGCAGCGCCGCATTGTTCGAGATCGCTTTGTTGTTCTTGAAGGTAATCGAGCCTAAGCGGTAGCGGTCACCTTCATCGATGGGCATCGTGATATCCACCGCTTTGCCCGGTCCCGACTGAATGAGAGGAATATGGAAACCCTTGTGGCCGGTATCGTGGATATTGGTCTTCGCGTCGCTGACCGCGGCTTTGAAGTAGCCACGGTTCTGATACTCGGCGCGGACTCGTTCCGTGTCTTCCTCAAGCTTGGTCGCGTCGTAGGTCTTAGAGAACAGATTCTCGAGGAAGATCGAGTGCGGAATGCCGATCGGGCGCAGGTTCTTCATCGCGGCACGCAGGGTGCGCGACTTGATATTCTTGTTTCCTTCAAACTTGATCTTGCCGACTTTTACCTTCGGGCCTTCTTTGATAACAAACGTGATGCCCACCGCGGCGGGCGGGATCTGCCGCACTTCCGTCCGAATGGTCGCGAACTGCCGGCCGTGCTCGGAAAGGAGCTGCTTAATCGAGACTTCCGCTTTCTTGATGCGGGTGGGATCGTACTGGCTCTCAACCACCAGCCCGACTTTATCCTGTTTGAAGCGGTCGAGAACGTCGCTGTTCGAGACCGAACTCAGGCCAACGTAATTGATTTCGCGGATGGTTGGCTTCTCTTTGACTTGTACGATGAGCCGCCAGCCCTTCGGAGTCTGCTCGCGAAGGAACTTGATGTCTTCAAAGTAGCCGGTATTCCAGAGTGAGTTGAAATCGCGCTCCAGGGCGGCTGCATCGAAAATATCGCCTGGCTTGGTAAAGATGCGTGCCCGGATGGTATCTGCAGGGATACGCCGGTTGCCGGTGACATTGATTTCCGAGATAACATCCGTCTGTGCTGCCAGAGGCTTTCCGCTGAACCAGAGAGCTGCCAGAGCGACCCAAATCCAAAGAGTCTTCCGGGCAGTGACCACCGTCCAACACCGCTGGAATGAAGGAGATGCATCCGACACGGTCTGCGGAAAAGCCAGACCTCGGGGCACAAGAAAGTTCTCCGGATGAAAGCGAAACGGAATCGCTAAGACCTCAGCCTCTAGGATGTAAGAAAACTGCAATTATACGGTAGAGCAAGGGATAGCGTCCAAGTTGCAGCCATCAATTCGTGTCCGAAGGCCGCATAAATTGGCTTGGTACGAGGTTGCCCTGCCGGCTGAAAGCACATTTCGGCCACTGACCAACCCGATCACTGGCCACTTATTTTCTCTACCTCAACCAAGACGGAATAAAACGTGGCAGAGTTGCCCATGTCGGTAAGTTTTTCTGAGGTTAAGCTGTTGATACTGTGAAAGTCTGGCCTCATCTTAGCCCAAGTGAGGCTTGCGGAAACGACCCCGGGCTGCACTTTTCCATCCACACGAGCTCTTAGCACAATCTCTCCGCGCTGGTTGAAGACGCGGACACTGTCGCCCTCCATGATTCCACGTTTGCGCGCGTCTGCACCGGAAATTTCCAGCAATCCGGATTCTTCCAGTTCCTGCACCGCAGGCACATTCGAGAACGTCGTATTCAAGAAATTGTCGGCTTTGCGTGCCAGCAGCTCCAGAGAGAAGCCGGACGTCTTGTTTCCATTTCGTGATTCAGTTGGCGGAATGAATTCTGCCACCGGATCAAGGCCCAGAGCTTTCAGGCTCTCGCAGTAGAGTTCCGCTTTGCCGGAGGGAGTTTGGAATCCTCCTTCGGCGAAGGGAAGAAATGGCTCGAAACCTTTTTCGGCAAATGTGGGGAGAGATGCCTTCGGCTGTTCGGCGGGGCGAAGCTTCGCAGCCGAAGCTCCAAAGTTCATGCGTACAGGCCCCGATTCCAGCCGATCACGGCTTATGCCCTGCATCCAGGGGGCGTCCGATTCGAGCGCGGCGTCGATCATCTCGTCGACATTCTCGTGAAAGCATGGCTCGTCAAACCCCATTTGCTGCGCGAGCGCGCGGAACATCTCGACATTCGATTTGCACTCGCCCAGCGGATCGATCGCCTGATTGGAAACCTGCAGGTAGTAGTGGCCGTAGCCCTTCTGTAGATCTTTGTGCTCGAAGAATGTCGTGGCCGGCAGCACGATATCGGCATAGTCGGTGGTATCGGTGAAAAATTGTTCGTGCACCACGGTGAACAAGTCGGGCCGGAGCAGACCGCGCACGACATCGTTGTGGTCAGGACAAACCGCCGCCGGATTCGAGTTGTAGACGAATAAGGCTTTAATCGGCGGATCATTCACCGTATTTAACGCTTTGCCCAGCTCTACCATGTTGATGATTCGTGCTTCGCGGCCCAATGCGGTCTTCATCAGATCCGGACGCTTCAAGTGATCCGCGTTGAAATCGGCCGCGCCGCTGACGGACATCTGAAGCCCGCCGCCGACTTCCTTCCACGATCCGGTGATGCAGGGCAACATGACGACGCATCGTGTCGCCATGCCTCCGCCCTCCGAGCGCTGGACGCCATAGTTCAGGCGAATCACCGACGGCCTTGTGGTTGCGTACTCGCGCGCCAACTTCCGAATGTCATCTGCCGCGATACCAGTCCACTGCGCCACGCGCTCCGGCGGATAATTCTTTACTTTCTCGCGCAGTTGATCGAATCCCAGCGTGTATTTCGACACGTAATCGGCATCGTGCAGCTTCTCGCCAATGATCACGTGCATCATGCCCAATGCCAGGGCCGCATCCGTGCCGGGATTGATCGGCAAATACCAGTCGGCGCATTGAGCCGTGCGCGTGCGGTAAGGGTCGATCACCACGAGCTTCGCGCCGTTCCGCCTCGCCTCGGTGATGAAGGGCCACAGATGTACGTTGTTCCCGTGGATGTTTGAAGCCCACGCGATGATGTACTTAGAGTGGCGGAACTGTTCGGGTTCGGTTCCGAGCTTCACGCCGAGCACGGACTTCAGTCCTGCTTCTCCTGCCGCCGAGCAGATTGTGCGATCGAGCTGCGACGCGCCGAGCCGGTGAAAGAATCGGCGGTCCATCGACCCGCCGTTCAAGGCTCCGAGCGTGCCTCCGTAAGAGTAGGGAAGAATCG
>Ga0070734_10001202_pt1 | contig 40193 bp, 34 predicted proteins | sample Coa_R1_8_FD_66444 | JGI IMG/M metagenome (GOLD analysis project Ga0070734, IMG submission 66444) | Surface soil microbial communities from Centralia Pennsylvania, which are recovering from an underground coalmine fire - Coalmine... | ecosystem: Environmental > Terrestrial > Soil > Unclassified ...
CACGTGGCGCACGCACTCCTGCGTGCCGCGTTCACACTCGTGTGAACGCCATAAACAATGATCCGCATCGCCAACGGCCAGGGATTCTGGGGCGATTCCCTCGAAGCTCCGCTCGAACAGATCCGCCGGGGACCCCTCGACTATTTGACGCTGGACTATCTGGCCGAAGTCACCATGTCGATCCTGCAGAAGCAGCGCTCACGCGATCCGCGAGCCGGATACGCGCGCGATTTTGTGGAGATGATTGGGCGCGGCGCTTTGGATATCGCATCCAGCGGACTCAAGATTGTCGCCAACGCGGGCGGCGTCAATCCGGATACGTGCCGCGAAGCGGTAGCTAAAGCCATCAATCACCGGGGAACCAGAATCGGCGTGGTTTCGGGCGACAACATCCTCGATCGTTTGGATGACTTGATCGGACGCGGCGTCGCGCTCAAAAGCATGGATACCGGAGAGCCGCTCGAATCCATTCGTTCGCGCGTGCAGAGTGCGAATGTCTATTTCGGTGGTGAAGCGATCGCATACGCGCTGGCGCAAGGCGCGCAGATCGTCATTACCGGACGCACCACAGATACGGGGCTGGTGCTGGGTCCAATGATGTACGAGTTCGGATGGAAAGCCGACGAGTGGGACAAGCTGGCGGCCGGCACCATCGCCGGGCACACGGTGGAATGCGGCGCGCAGTGCACGGGCGGAAATTGCCAAGTCGATTGGCAGACGATTCCCGATATGGCAAGCATCGGCTATCCTATCGTCGAAGCCGAGCCGGACGGAACGTTCGTGATCACGAAACATCCGGGAACCGGCGGTCGCATCACGGTCGCGTCCATCAAAGAGCAGCTTCTTTATGAGATGGGCGATCCGCGCGAATACATCACGCCCGATTGCATCGCCGATTTCACCAGCATCCAACTAGAACAGGTTGGCCCCGATCGCGTGAGATTCTCCGGCATTCGCGGCAAGCCATCCACGGATTTTTATAAAGTTTCGATCAGCTATTCCGCTGGTTTCAAAGCGATCGGAGCGTTGATGTACTCGTGGCCCGATGCCTATGCGAAAGCCAAAGCCGCGGATGCGATTCTGCGCCAGCGATTAGACAGGTTGGGCCTTCGTTTCGATGCCGTTCGCACTGAGTTCGGAGGCGTCAACGCCTGCCACGGATCGCTCGCCGGAGAACCAGCGCCGGATATCGCCGAAGTGATGCTGCGCGTGGGGGTCCGATCGAACGATCGGGCGGCGGTGGAACGATTCACCAAGGAAATCGCGCCGCTGGCGCTGAATGGCCCGCCGACCGTCACCGGTCTCGGCAGCGGACGTCCGAAAGTGGAAGAGATTGTGGCCTACTGGCCTGCGCTGATTCCGAAGACGGAGGCCTCGCCTGAAATCTCCGTGGAGGAGACATAAATGGCCCGAGTGAAGTTGGTTGAAATTGCGCACGCGCGCTCCGGAGACAAGGGTGATACCTCAAACGTCGGATTGATCGCGCGGAAGCCCGAATACTATCCGGTGCTTCTGGAAAAAGTGACGCCCGAACGCGTGAAGCGGCACTTCGCCGAAATTTGTCTGGGGGGAGTCCAGCGCTATGAGTTGCCGAATCTGGGCGCGCTGAACTTTCTCCTTCACGAAAGTCTGGATGGTGGCGGCACGCTTTCGCTCAAGGCCGACGCGCAGGGGAAAACCTATAGCGCCGCGCTGCTCAGAATGGAGATCGAAATTCCCGATGAGCTCGTACCAAAAGATTCTATACGCGGTTGAGAATGGCGTCGCCCATCTCACGCTGAATCGTCCGGAGAAACGCAACGCGCTGGATGCGGAGCTGATTTCCGAAGTTCGGCATGCACTGCGGATGGCCGCGCGCGACGAAACAGTACGCGCGATTCTGATCGCCGGCGCCGGCCAGGATTTTTGCTCGGGCGCCGACCTGAGCGGTCTTGAGAAAACGTTGAACGCCGGCGTGTTGGATCACATGTCGGACGCTCGAAACATGGCGGAGCTGTTCCTCGAAATGCGCCACCATCCCCGTCCCATCGTCGCTGCGGTTCGCGGCCGCGCGCTGGCCGGCGGATGCGGATTGGCCACCGCGTGCGATCTCGTGGTTGCCGCGGAATCCGCCAAGTTCGGCTATCCGGAAGTGAATATCGGATTCGTTCCCGCCATGGTAATGGCGATTTTACGGCGGTCGCTGAGCGAGAAACGTGCGTTCGAGATGCTGGCGAGCGGCGACATCATCGCCGCCCAAACAGCGCTCGACTTTGATCTGATCAATGCGGTTTTCGCCGACGAGACGTTCGATATCGATGTCAAGGCTTTCGTGTCGCAAGTCGCGTCCAAATCCACATCCGCGGTCACGTTGATCAAGCGCCTGCTTTATCACATCGATGCGATGCCGTTTGGAGCCGCGATCGAAGCCGGCGTCGAGACCAACGCGATCGCACGCATGACGGATGATATGAAGCACGGCGTGGAAAAGTTCTTGAAGAAGTAGCGCACGCGCTCAGCGTGCCGTGTTCGCACTCCTGCGAACACCAAGAACGATAAGCTAGTGCCGCGACACGCCCCACTCCATGGTGCCTTCCACCGGACGATTGTACGCGGCCGATAGCGAAATCCCGAGTACCGTTCGCGTATCCCGCGGATCGATGATTCCGTCATCCCATAACCGCGCTGTCGCGAAGTAGCAATCCGATTCGCGCTGAATCTGATTTTCCAGAGCCATGCGCGCGGCTGCGAGCTTCTCCTCGTCCACGGGCATTCCTGCCTTAAGCAACGACTCGCGCTTAATAATGTCCATCACGCCCGAAAGCTGCTGCGGACCCATCACCGCGATCCGATGATTGGGCCACGTAAACAGAAAGCGCGGCTCGTATGCGCGCCCGCACATCGCGTAATTCCCTGCCCCGTACGATCCGCCAATCATGATCGTGATCGCCGGAACAGTAGAGTTCGAAACCGCATTAATCAGCTTCGCTCCGTTCCGGATGATGCCCTGCTCTTCGTACGTCTTGCCGACCATGAATCCGGTGATGTTTTGCAGAAACACCAGCGGAATATCCTGCTGGTTGCACAGTTCGATGAACTGCGCGCCCTTCGCGGCCGACTCCGACATCAATACGCCGTTGTTCGCCAGAATGCCAACCGGAAATCCGTGGATGTGCGCGAAGCCGGTAACCAGAGTAGGCCCGTACTCGCTCTTGAACTCCGAAAAGCCCGACCCATCCGTGATGCGCGCGATCACCTCGCGAACCTCAAACGGCACTCGCGCGTCAGCGGAAGCGATCCCAAGAAGTTCTTCCGAATCGTAAAGTGGTTCGTCGTATTTTTCTCGCTGAGGAGTCGGCGGCTTCCTCGGATTGAAATTCGCCACGATCTCGCGTGCAATCCGGATCCCGTCCACTTCGTCTTCGGCCAGATAATCGGAAAGACCCGAGACGCGCGAGTGCATTTCAGCGCCGCCCAGTTCCTCTTCGCTCGAAACCTCTCCCGTCGCCATTTTGACCAACGGCGGACCAGCGAGAAACACCTGCGACTGCTTCTTCACCATCACCACGTAATCCGACATTCCAGGCAGATAAGCCCCGCCCGCGGTGGAACTTCCAAACACAACGGAGATACTCGGAATCCGCATTTTCGATCGGCGGGTAATCTCGCGGAATCCCCGCCCGCCGGGAACGAAAATCTTACTCTGCGCCGGCAGATCCGCGCCGGCCGATTCCACCAGCATGATCGACGTCAGGTGATTCTCGCGCGCGATATCAGCGAGGCGTGCGTTCTTCCACAATCCGGCCTCGCCCGTGGATCCGCCTTTCGCCGTGGCTTCATTCGCGATGATCATGCACTCGCGCCCGGACACCAGGCCGATGCCGCCGATCACACGCGCGCCCGGAATTTCGTCTTCCAATCCGATGCCCGCCAGAGGAGCGATTTCGAGAAAGTACGAGCCTTCATCCAGCAAAAGCTCGACCCGCTCTCGCGGCAGCAACTTGCCGCGTTCCAGGTGCCGTTGGACATACTTCTCACCGCCGCCAACAGTCGACCGCTTCAGCTCCGCGCGCAGACGATCCACTAAAGCGGACATCGCCGCGTGGTTCGCGCGATACGAATCCGAGTCGCGATCAATGCCGCTGCGGAGTTCCATCAGCGCTAATCCACCGGATTCGTCGCGAATACCGAAAGCTCCGGCGTGAATCCGCGGTCGTCCATTTCCAGAACGGCTTTCACCGCGAATGCGATTTCTTCGCCGCGCAGTTTGGAATCGTTGGCCTTGCGCGGCCGCCCGGCAGTGGCGGCAAAATTGGTCAACACTTCGCTCGGATTCACCAGCATCACGCGCACATTGTATTGCCGCAGTTCGGCGCGCCAGCATTCGGTCATCCCACGCAGGGCAAATTTGCTCGCGTAATAGGCCGTGCCGTTGGCCGCTCCGCGCAAGCCCGCCGTCGACGAGATATTGATGATATTTCCGCGCTTGCGCTTCACGAAAATCTTGGCGGCCTCGCGCGCCATCAACATGGCGCCGGTCACGTTCGTGGCAAACACCGCGTCGAAGCTCGCGCGATCGAAATCCACCAGGTTTTTGAAGATTCCGAACCCGGCATTGTTTACCAAAATATCTAGATCGCCGAACTTAGCCTGAAGTTCGCGATAGGTGCGCTCCACATCGGCTTCTTTCGAAACGTCGGCCTGAATTGCGGCAACACCGAGCTGGCGCGCGGCGGTCTCCAGGCGACCCTGGTCGCGACCGGTGATCGCCACACGAGCGCCCGCGGCATTCAAAGATTCAGCGATGGAATATCCGATGCCGGCGCTTCCGCCGGTGATCAGTGCGACTGCGTTTTTGAGATCCACTCGTCGAGTATACCCGACGGGCGGCTTTCACCTGCTGCAGTTCTAGACGAACTGCAAACCAGCCTGGAAGGTCCCGTCCGGTTTTTCCTCGCACCAGTTCACCAGCACGCGGCGTGGAACGTTGGCCCGCTTCGGATCAAGATTCGTGCGAACGGTGATTGAAGAGCCCGCTTCGAGCGGCGTTCTCAGCGAAACGCCCAGCCCCACATCCGAACTGTCGAGCAGATCTGCGGTGATATAGCGAGGATTTCCCAAGTAGTCCTTCGTTTCTACCCGGACCACACGCCGATCGCCAGCCTTGCGATTTACTTTCCGGCGTTGTGGACTTTTCGTGAGTGACACAATCCCTCACTTGGTCCATCGGACGTGTATCCGGAAGACTTTAACGCAGGATTAGTTGCTCGGGCTGTGCGCAATCCGGTTTTCGAGAGCGTACCGGGTGAGCTCGGCCGTGGAGTGCAGGTCAAGTTTCTTCATGATCCAGCCCTTATGAAACTCCACCGTTTTCGGCGAAATTCGCAGAACTTCGGCGATCTCTTTCGCCGAGTGCCCCTCCGCCACCAATTGCAGCACTTCGCGCTGCCGCGTGGACAGCAGCGGGCCCCGCTTTTCGGCGACCTTCAGAATGCCCTCCAGCGCGCTCTTGCCGATCAGCGGCGTGACATACAAGTTCCCGGCTAGAACGTCGCGAATGGCCGCCGACAATTCCGAGGGAGCCGAGCGCTTCAAAACATACCCGGAAGCGCCGGCGCGGAAAGCCTCCACAACGTAGGGAGAATCGGAATGCACGGTAACGAAAATCATTTTGGTGTTGGGAGCCGCTATCTTAAGTTGCCGCGCCGCTTCCACGCCGTTCAACACCGGCATCGAGATGTCAAGAAGAACTACATCCGGTTGCTCGCGCTTTGCAGTAGCGACCAACGCACGCCCATCTTCCACCGACCCCACCATCTCGAACTCGTCTTCCAGTAGTTTGGAAATCCCGGCGGCGACCAGTGCGTGATCGTCAGCCACCAGGACGCGAACACGTTTACTCTGCTCCATATAGCGCCCCCACTCTTTACACTTCGCTAGCAATTCCCCGCCCACTCGTATGGCCTTGAAAATGATATCGCTTTGTCATGAACCTGAAGACCGGAGCGCTCCTGGGACTCGTAGGGATGATCGTCGTAACTGCCCTACTAGTAATGGATTTATTTACAAATATCTCCCACGTCCTGGGAGGCCTTGTTCCCGCAGTCACCGTATTCCGGTCTCTAATTTACACCTTCGCTGCGCTCTGCGTGACACTGTTCTTTGTAACTTTTTACAAAGCGCAGAGCTGAAACCGGCAGATGTTTCCTATGAAAGGTGCGTTACGAATCCGCGCCGGCATGTTTTTGCAGCGTGGGCTTCAGGTTCAGGTTCCGGATCAAGCGATGCAGGTAATTCGGATGCAAGCCTAAGATCCGCGCGGCCTCGGTGTAATTGCCGGACGCTTGCTCCACCGCATTGACGATGAGCTGTTTCTTGGACTCCCGCACGGCGTCGTGAAAAGCCTCGGAGGGCGCGCCTGCGGGCGCCGCTTTGTCGAGCAGCGCTTCCGGTAAATCTTCGGGCAGAATCAAATCGGACGTGCCCAACACTACGGCGCGCTCGATGGCGTTCTCGAGCTCCCGCACGTTGCCCGGCCATTCGTAATTTAACAAACACGCCCGCGCGCGCGGCGAGATCCCAACAACGGTCCGCCCGCTACGCTTGCCGTACTTGGCGGCGAAATAGCTGGCCAGCAGCGATATGTCCTCGCGCCGGTCGCGCAACGCCGGCATCCGAACGGACACGACGTTGAGCCGATAATACAGGTCTTCACGAAAACGGCCCTTTTTGACTTCTTCTTCCAGATCGCGATTCGTGGCCGCGATCAAGCGGACGTCCAGTTTGATAGTTCGCGTTCCACCCACGCGTTCGAACTCGCGCTCCTGTAGGACGCGCAGCAGTTTGGCTTGCAGTGCAGGAGCCAACTCGCCGATTTCGTCAAGGAAAACCGTCCCGCCTTCTGCGACTTCGAGCTTTCCTTTCTTTTGCACGATGGCCCCGGTGAACGCCCCTTTCTCATGGCCAAAAAGCTCGCTCTCAAGCAAGCTTTCGGCTAGCGCAGCGCAGTTAATCGCCACGCAGGGTTTATTGGCGCGGCCGCTATTCTGATGGATCGCGCGCGCCACCAGCTCTTTGCCAGTCCCGCTTTCCCCGAAAATCAGGACCGTGGAATCGCTCGCGGCGACGCGTCCGATAAATTGGTAGACATCGCGCATGCGCGGGCTTTCGCCCACCATGTTATGCTCCACGTTCATCTCGGCCTGCAGCCGCCGGTTTTCTTCCTCCAGCCACTCCATGCGCCGCGCGTTGTCCAGCGCCGCAGCCGCTATGCTTCCTATCGCGGTCAGCAGTTGCAAATGATCTTCGTCGAACCGCACCGCCGGATCGCTCGCATCCAGATAGATAACGCCCAGCACCCGATCGAAAATTTCGAGCGGTACCGCGAGCACGCTTCGAATATGACGATCCACCACACTTGCGGTGTCGGAAAACGCCTCCGCAGCCGGAAGATCGTTGCACAGCAGCGCCACTCCTTCCTGCAGAACTTTCGAAACAATCGTTCGGCTGACCTGCACCGCCGGATTCGCCCCGCTGCGCCGATCCCAGCCATAAACCGAGCTGCATTCTTCCAGGCCCTGATCGCAAAGCAGAATGGCTGCGCGGTCCGCCGGCGCCACTTCGAAGATCGATTCTAGAATCCGGCGCTCCAGCGGCTCCAATCCACGTACCGAATTCACGGCTTTGCTGATCCGCAGCAGCGCATTTAAGTCGCGCACCGTTCGCCCGGTCGGCGTGATCTTATCCAGATCGCGCAAGTAACGCGCATCTTGCGTTCGCAGGATGATCGTGGAACCTCCGCCGGTGTCGTCTTTATCGAACTCCACCGAGGGCGCGGTCTGGCTTTCTTCGTCCGGCTTTACGAAGAGAAAAAGCGAATTTCCGATCTTGATCTCGTCACCGGAAGCCAGCAGTTTTTCGGTTACCGGCACACCGTTGACAAAAGTACAATTGCGGCTGTTCAGGTCCTGAATCTTAAAGCCGTCCGCTTCGCGCCGGATCAGGCAATGGCGCCGCGATACCGACGCATCCAGGATCGGCATCTGATTGGAAGGTTCTCGCCCAATCGAGATTTCCGGATCGGACAAAGGAAATGTATTTCCCTTGAGCGGACCCGCCAGAGCTTCGAGTTCTGGAAAGGTCTGGGACATCGGTTCGTTGGATAAAAGTATATCCGATCGACGACGGCCATTGTTGATCTTGTGTGCTGGCGCTATCTCAGGTGTTAGCCTTACAAGCCGAAACTATCCGAAAAGATAGTGGGGATTTTCGGAGTTCCGCATCGGATTGAGATAATTCGCTGGTTTTTCAGTGCCTTGAGACAACGAATCCAAATGCCGACATGAAGGTTTCGCTGGCCACCCGATTGCAACCTTAGGTGCGGGTTAGGTAATACACCTTAGTCTTCGCGCTGCAGGTGAGAAGGAGAGAAACCATGCGAACCAAAACCACAATCAAGGCTGGCATCGCGGTTTGGGGTACCTAGAGATTCGACGAGCCACACTCCCCCGACATCCCCATCGGATGGGACCGTCTTCCGGCCTGGATTGCGGTCCTTTCCGCTTGATTCTTCCCTCCTTTCAGCGAGGTTTGGCTGCGGCGCGCGCGGACTTCTTCGCTTCGGATCGAGGAGCGGCCGCGCTCCTCGATCCGCTTGCCCACGGTAAGGTAATAGCGGCGCGGCCAAACCGAAGCGTCACAGCACCCATGCCAGTGGCGGGATTTGGCACCCTAAGGCGAATACCCTATCTGGAGAGATAGGGCCTCTATCTGATTGGATAGTAGAAAAGCGACTTAGAGGCCCTAGTTGTGAGTGGCACCGCCCCTCCTAAATCGGAATAATCAGCTTATTTTCATTCACTTAAGCCTACTTAGTACATGACACTGCGGAGTCATGGTACTCTTGGCATCGCAGTTGCACTTAGAGAAAACGTAAGTAAGGCCAATCAAAGCAAGGAGGATCGAAATGAAGACCAAGACCAAGATCAAAGCCGGTATCGCTGTTTGGGGCACCTAGTCATCTAGCCGCGTGGCAACACCCTACCAGTTGCCACGCGGCCCTTTCATACCAGCAGCAGCAATCTAAAAAGGAGAAAAAGGCAAATGAAGACCAAAACCAAGATCAAAGCTGGAATCGCCGTTTGGGGCACCTAGTTTTTAAGCGCAGTCAGCAGGACAACAATAGCGGACCGCAAGAGCGACCAGGGTCAAAGCTTGGTGGCTGATGCGGTCCGCTTTGTTTTTGCACCGAAGCATGCGCCCTGCCCTCGATATACAATGTAGGATTCTTTACAGGCATCCATGGGTGCGCTGACCAACGACGTTCGATATGCGGTGCGGATGTTGCTCCAGAGTCCCGCGTCGACGTTGGTGGCCTTGCTCACACTCGCCGTCGGAATCGGAGCCAACAGCGCTATCTTTAGCGTCGTCGACGGCGTCCTGCTTCGCCCTCTTCCCTATCGCGACCCGGACCGCTTGGTGGTGATTTGGGAAACCAAGCTCAGCCGGGGAACCAAACAGGAATTGGTCTCTCCGGCACAGTTCCGCGCTTGGACTACCGAGAATCGGGTTTTCGATCAAATCGCAGCCCTTCGGGCAGAGCCTCGTGTTCTAACCGGAGGCGAGTTGCCGGAACGGCTCGATACCGTCCTGATTTCTCCCGGCGCCTTCGAGATGTTAGGCGCGAAGCCCGCGCTGGGCCGGACTTTTTCAGCCGAGGAGAACCAGGCCGGCAGGAATCTCGCGGCCATTTTAAGCTACGGACTGTGGCAGCGCCATTTTGCAGGCGATCCGGCGGTCTTGGGCAAAGCCATCCCGCTGGGCGGCATCAGCTACACGGTGGTTGGCGTGATGCCCGCCGATTTTGGACTGCTCGATATGCCTGCGGATGTGTGGATCCCATATACGCTGGATTCGAAGGAACTCAACGCTGGCACGCGCGCCGTCCGGTCGTTACGCGTACTGGCGCACCTCAAACCCGGAACCACGCTCGATCAGGCGCAAGCCGAAATGCAGTCCATGGCGCGCCGTCTGGAACAGCAGGACCCGGATGCCAATGCTGGTTACAGCACTTCCGTCATTGCGCTGCACGATCAACTGCTCGGCAATGTGCGAACCACGCTTTGGGTACTAATCGGAGCAGTGCTGTTCGTATTGCTGATCGCGTGCACCAACGTCGCCAACCTGCTGCTCGCGCGCGCGAGCGGGCGCGCCAAAGAGATTGCTTTGCGCTCCGCTCTCGGAGCTAAGCCTTTCCGCGTAGCGCGCCAGTTGCTCACCGAGAGCTTAGTCTTGGCGCTCACCGGCGGATTGTTGGGACTCGCGCTCGCAGCCGCCTGCATCTCGTTGCTGAAGCGCGTCGGCCCCACAACACTGCCGCGCCTCAGGGAAATCGGACTGGATTGGCGCGTGGCCGGTTTCACTCTACTGATCGCGCTGATTACCGGAATTGTCTTTGGACTAGCGCCCGCACTTGGCGCCATGCGCAGCGATCTGAATACGCTGCTCCGATCGGGCGGCCGCGGCAACACAAGCGGCGCGGGCCGCGTCCTGTTCCGCAATATGCTGGTGGTCGCGGAGATAGCCGCCTGTCTGGTGCTGCTCGCCGGAGCGGGACTGCTGATTCGAAGTTTTTCCAGGCTGCAGAGCGTAGACCCCGGTTTCCGGCCCGATCATGTACTGACCATGCAGATCGAGCTGCCGGAAAGCCGTTATTCCGAATTGAACGTCGCGTTGTTCTACAAACAACTTCTGCAAGCCTTCGAGACCTTGCCGGGCGTCCGCTATGCGGCGGTCTCGCGCAAAGTTCCCTTGAGCGCCGGCGATGATGCCAGCTTGAACTTCACCATTGAAAACCGTCAATTGGAGCGGATCAGCGCCAACCAGCCGCGCGCGCAATTTCGCGCGGTGAGCGCCGATTATTTCGACGCCATGGGCATCCCGCTGATACGCGGCCGGCATTTCGATCGCACCGATGGCCCGAACACGCCCGGCGTCGCGGTCATCAATGAAACTCTGGCGCGAACTTTTTTTCCTTCCGAAGATCCGCTCGGCAAACGCATTCAATCCGGATTGCCGGGCAGCGCCTGGTGCACTATCGTCGGTATCGTGCGCGACGTGAAACATGCGGGGCTGGACGCCAAAGACAAGCCGGAAACTTATTATCACTACTTGCAAGTCCCGGCGGCGTGGCTTAGTTTTGTCGAGGGCACTATGACCGTTGTGCTGCGCACCAACGCCGAGCCATCCTCCCTCGCTGCCGCGGCGCGCGCCGAAGTTCACAAGCTTGACAGCGGTCTTGCCCTGTTCAACGTCTTCACCATGGATTCACTCGTGAATTCCTCCCTCGCCGGGCCCCGCTTCCGCACAACTCTGCTGGGCGCGTTCGCTGGGCTCGCGCTGATTCTCGCGGCCATTGGACTCTATGGCGTCACCTCCTATTCGGTGGAACGCCGGACCAACGAACTGGGTGTCCGGCTCGCGCTCGGAGCGCAACAATCCGATGTGCTCAAACTCGTTCTGGGCCAAGGCGCGCTGCTCGCCGTCATCGGCATTTTGATAGGGCTTGGTCTCGCGTTCGTTGTGAAGCGGCTGATCGCAAACTTGCTCTTCGACGTGAGCGCTACCGATCCCTGGACATTCGCTCTGACCTCGCTCGTGATTCTGTTCGTAGCGCTCGCCGCCAGCTTGATTCCCGCACTCCGCGCGATCAAAGTAGATCCCGTGGTAGCTTTGCGGTATGAGTAATCGTTTCTCGTTCCTATTTTCTCGTTTCTTGTTCCTGGTTACCCGCCGTGCCTCTCAACGAGAAACCAGAAACCAGAAACGAATGCTCCGAACCCTGCTAGCTTGCGTAACGGCGGCAACCGCCCTTACCGCCGCCCCAACCCCGAAAATCGTGGTTGCGATCGTGATCGACCAGTTCCGCTACGATTATTTGCTTCGATTCCGATCCGATTACAATTCCGGCTTCGCACGCCTGCTCGAAAAGGGCGCCGTGTTCACCGATGCGCATTATCTACATGCAGCGACGGTGACGGCAGTTGGACACAGCACGTTCTTAACGGGCGCAACGCCGTCTATCAGCGGCATTGTCGCGAACGAATGGCTCGATCGGGAAAGCGGGCAACAGGTGACCAGCGTCTCCGATCCAACGACCAAGCTGGTCGGCGGAATTCGCAATCGCAACGGATCGTCGCCGCGCCGCTTGCTGGTGAGCACGGTTGGCGATGAGCTGAAAGTCCGCTTTCCGGAATCGAAAGTGGTCAGCGTTTCGATCAAAGACCGCAGCGCGATCCTGCCCGGCGGCCACAGCGCCGACGGCGCGTATTGGTACGACAACGAGTCGGCCGCCTGGGTGACCAGTTCGTATTATCACGACGCGTTGCCGGATTGGGTGAAGAAGCTGAACAAGGAGAATCCGCAGGGGCGTTATCTAGGTTCCAGGTGGCTGCCGTTCGATGCGAAGAACGATGCAGCCAAACCCTTCTGCACTCTCGTAGCGGGCGGCGAAGATCGATTCTGTGGATCGATTGAGGCCACGCCGTGGGGCAACGAGCTGATCGAGGAGTTCGCGGAACGAGCGCTGGAAGGTGAGAATCTAGGCCGTCACGCTTCCACCGATGTCCTGGCCGTGAGCTTTTCTTCGAACGACTACGTCGGCCACGCGCTCGGCCCCGACGATCCAGCCGTCCGCGATATTTCCATCCGCACCGATCGCCTGCTGGGTAAACTTTTTGAAGCCGTCGAAAAACGCGTTGGTGCGGGCAATATGCTGGTGGTGCTGACGGCCGATCACGGCGTGGCGCCGGTTCCGGAAGTGAGCGAGCAGCGCAAAATGCCCGGCGGCCGCCTCAATCCGGCCGACTACACGGCCAAAATCCAAGCTGCGCTCAACGCGCGCTTCGGCGAGGGCAAATGGTTCACCAGCTCGGGCGGAATGCTCTACTTCAATCGCGAACTGATGCGCAACCAAAAAGTGAACCCTGCCGAAGTGGAGCGCGTGGCCGCCGAAGCCGCTATGGAACAGCCGCACATCGCGCGCGTTTACACGCGCAGCCGGCTGGCGAACGGCGAAGTGCAGCAGGATTCCATCGGGCGCGCCTTCTCACTCGGATTTTTCCCCCAGCGATCCGGCGACTTGTTCACCTTGCAGGAACCGTACTATTTGTTCGATGCCACGGGCACCACTCATGGCACGCCTTACAATTACGACAACCACGTCCCGATCCTGTTTCTCGGCGCTGGAATCAAAGCCGGAAGTTTCACCACGCGCGTCGCAGTGAACGATATCGCACCCACGCTGGCTGAAATCCTCAAAGTGGAGCAGCCATCCGGATCTGTCGGCAGGATCTTGAGAGAGATTCTGGAGTAATCGATTCGTCATATCCGGTCCGCCGATCCCATTCATAATCGATGAAGCACGGATGATTCTTCGCTCCCCGATTGTTCTATTTCTGACGGCGTGCTCCGCCTGTCTGGCCCAGGATCAGGATCAAACCGCCGGCCAGCAGGAGAATTGGAACATCTATTTCCAGGCCACCTCCATCGGTCAGTATCACGGCACGTTTTATTCCCCCTACGAAGGTCCACTCAGCTTGAGGGATTACGGCGAGCGCGACGTCTCGCTCACCACGACGCTGTTCTTTGGCTACCGTCCGTGGAGAAACGCGCAGTTCTACTTCGATCCCGAAATCGCCGGCGGCAAGGGGTTCAGCAATGTGGACGGCGTGGCGAACGCAACCAACGGCGAGCTGCCGCGAGTGGCCAGCGCGACGCCGAAGCCGTACATCGCGCGGCTGTACATCACCCAGGATTTCAGCTTCGGATCCGAAACAGAAAAGGTAGAAAGCGACGAAAACCAGCTTGCCGGCGACCGTCCCGTGACGCGCTACAGCATCACCGTCGGGCGCTTCACGCTCACCGATTTTTTCGATAACAATCGCTACTCCCACGACCCGCGCACGCAATTCATCGGCTGGGCGGTCATGTACAACGGCGCGTGGGATTATCCGGCCGACACCCGCGGCTACACCTGGGGCTGGGTGCACGAGCTGCACACCAGGAACTGGTCGCTGCGCTACGCAAGCATGGCCGAGCCAAGAATCGCGAACGGCCTGCGCTTCGATCGCCGGCTTTTTGTAAACCGCGGCGACACGTTCGAAGAAGAACGGCGCTATTCAATCGGCAGTCATCCGGGCGCGGTGCGCGTGCTGGAATACGCAAATCACGCATTCGCCGGAACATACGCCGATTCCATCAAACTAGCTCAACAAACCGGAATGGCCCCGGACATCACGGCTACCCGCCGCAACGGGACCCTCAAATACGGCTTCGGCTTCAACTTCGAGCAGGAACTCACTAAAGACATCGGCATTTTTGGACGCTTGGGCTGGAACGACGGGAAAACCGAAAGCTTCGCCTTCACTGCAATCGACCGTTTAGCCCAAGGCGGCGTTTCCATCAACGGTACAAAATGGAAGCGCAAGAACGATGTGCTGGGCAGCGAGTACACCGTCAGCGGGATCTCGGCGGTGCATCGCGAATATCTCGCGCTCGGCGGCTTGGATTTTCTGATCGGCGACGGGCGGTTGAACTACGGCACCGAAAATATCTGGGAAAGCTACTACAACGCGCGCCTCTTCAAAGATTTTTCTACCACGTTCGATCTGCAGCATATCCAGAATCCGGCGTACAACCGCGACCGCGGCCCAGTGTGGGTTTCCTCGCTCCGCGTGCATCTGGAGTTCGGAAAATAGTTCTCGAACGCCAGGGGCTACCTCGGTTGGTTTTTGTAGCCCCACGGCGTCGAAACAGGCAGTTTCGCTATAACAGGCGCTACTGACCTGGCGCTACCGAAATAACCGCATTGGACTGCGTTTTTGCGCCGTTACCCAAGTCGATTACTACGGGAACATCGGTATTCGCGGCCGCGCCCGCCGTCAAACCCTTCGGGACAACCACGTTGAACTGATACAGACCGGCCTCGGTTACTCCGGCAAACTGCACTTCTGCCGTTTGGCCGCCGATCGTCACCGTCGGCGTGGTCGCCATCTTGGCCGGCGTGGTGATCAGCTTGCCATTGGGAACCGGCGGATTGGTGGGGCCAAATCCGGTGCCATACAGGATGATGATTTCGCCTCCGTTGAATGGTGTGCTATTAACGCCGGTGACGTAGTTCTGCGGACCTCCCGGGGAACCATCCGCATGCGTCGCTGCGATGTACTGGTTTCCCGCCGTATTCACCGGACCGAAACCGAAGAAGGCCGGAGCGGCCGCCGACATCGTGGCCGAAACCGTTGCGCTTTCCAGCACGTTATTCGTCACTTGAATCTGCACGGGACCCGGCGGAATATCGGTCGGAACCAGAATGTCGATCTGCAGCGGACTGATGAAATCGATGAACGCAGGCTCTCCGTTGATGGTGACGCTCACGTTCTGGAGCGAGGTCGGTAGCGAGTTGTTCACGAAATCGCTGCCGCCCCATTTGTGCGTGGTCGCGGCCAGTGCGCCGCCGAAAATCGCGACAAACGAATTCGCACTAATCGTTGTGCCGGCACTCGCGGCGTTCTGAATTCCGGCGGAGGTGAAGGACGGCGCGGGCTGGATGCTTCCCAACAAGCCATGCGCCTCGGCCTGAATGCCTGCGGTGAAATACAGCGATGCCGGATCCGATGCCGCGCCGTTGCCGAAGTTCAACGACCAAAGCCCGTCGATCGCGATCGGCTTGTTCGACTCATCCTCCAGGGTCCCCATGAACGCGCCCGATTTCGGATCGAAGGCGTGAATGGTCCCGTCTCCAAAATTTCCGACGATCAGCATGTTGGCGTATTTCCCGAAATTCGCCGGCGCCATCGCCAGTCCCCACGGATAGTTGAGATTGCCCGTGCCGTTCAAGTTGCCGAGCAGCACGCCGTTCATGTCGTACCAGGAAACGTAACCGCCGCTCGCTGTCGCATAAGGCGATCGCGAACTGCTGGACGACGTGCCCTGCGCGCCGTACGTCACCCACATCGTCCCGCCGAGATTTTGTATATTGAACGGGGCAAAATTGCTCGGGATCGCGGAATTGACGAACCCCGTTACCACCGGCTTCAGCGTCGCGTCCCACACGGCGACTTTGTTGGTCCCAAAATCCGCGGCGTAAAGCAGCGGCGCATCCGCCGTTCCGCCCAGCGCGCAGCCTTTATACGAAGCACCGGTGGTGGAGTTATCGATCAGGATCTTCGCATTGCTCTGATCCACCTTCGGGCTCCATCCTGAAACGGTTCCATCTTCGGTGCAGAAGAGGAACAACGGTGTTTGCCCGCTGATCAAAAACGAATTCGAAGTTCCGTTGAAAATCACTCCCGTGACTTTTCCAGGAGTGGCAGCGCCTCCACCGGATGGTATCTTCACCACCAGCGGGATAATTGCGCCCGCATCGTTATACAGAGTTGAGGTTCCGGTTCCGTTGTTGCCGACCCAAAACGGACTAGTCGCGCTGAACGCGTTCCCCCACGGATTTACCAAATTGGGGTCGACCACATCCGCCATCCCGGCGACGTCAGAAACTAAGTTGTGAACAAAATAATTGTTCTGAGCTGAGAGAGAAGCGACGAATAGGAAGAGGCACAGTTTCCGCATGTCGCATGGACGACCGCGAAGACATCGATGTTTCCGCTTCCATGTAAAAGCACTGTAAACAGATTGTGCGAATTGTAAGAAATTTAAGGGCCTCCTGATGCGCGCAACTTTAGGTCCTTGGCGAGCTCGCAGCCTCCAATCGGAATACGAGTAGAAATGGAAATCGGATTTGAATTAGCCCAAGTTTTTAAAAAATAAACAGCGCGTCCCGAACGTAACATTCAGCAGGAATTGTAATCTAACGGTCGGATCGCGAAACATAATTCACGGTTCCTACGAATCGAATCATAAGAAAGAGGACCTCATGGGAAAACTTCTTGATGCCGCGATAGAGAACGCGCCGGACCGCCGCCGTTTCCTGTCGAAGACGGCTTTGTTTGGCGCCGCCGCCTTCGCGGCAGCCGGCCTGCGCAATGTGGCGGGACAAACCACCTCCGCCCCGAGCGACGCGGACATTCTTAATTTTGCGCTCAACCTCGAATACCTCGAGGCGGAATTTTATACCGTCGCCACCACGGGAATGACGATCGACAAGATGGGCATCGACATCACGGGTTCCGGAACGGCAGGCGCCACCACCGGCGGCGCCAAGGTGAGTTTCAGCTCCAGCGGCTCATCCAGCACACCAGGCACGAGTACTTCCGGGGCGGCTTCCCTGCTCGCACCCATGACCTCGTCAATCGCCAGTGAGATTGCCTACGATGAGCGCGCGCACGTGGCCTACATCCGCGCCGCGCTAACCGCCGCCGGAGCCACGCCGATCGCGAAACCGGCCATCAACCTGGATGCGCTGAAGCTCGGATTCGGCGGACTTACGGACTTCCTGCAACTGGCGCGTGTGTTCGAAGATATCGGTGTTACCGCGTATGCCGGCGCCGCCCCGCTCATCAGTAGCAAGACCATTCTCGGCGCGGCCGCGCGCATCGCGCAAACGGAAGCGGAACACGCGGCGAATATCCGGCTGCAAATCGCGCTGCTCGGAATCGCCACCACGCCCATCGACGGGCTGGATATTTTGCCGCCGCCCAGCGGAGGCAACTATTTTTCGGTAGACAAAAATGCGCTCACCGAAACCCGCACGCCCGGGCAGGTGCTCTATCTCGCTTATGGAAACACGCCCAATGCAACTTCCGGCGGATTCTTCCCGAGCGGCGTGAATGGAACGCTCAACATGTCCAGCACCGCCGCGTCCATGACCGCCGGCAATGGAACCACCGCCGTCGTTACCCCAACCACGCTCACCACTAGTCAGGCTTCGGTTACGCTGGATGCCAGCGGTTCCCAAAGCGGCAGTGGAAAGCTGACCTATTTCTTCATGGTTCTGCCCGGCGGATTGAAGCCGGCGCTTTTGCAGTCGCCCAATAGCCCGCAAGCCACCGTGGATTTCGTCAGCGGACCGGGCACTTACCTGATTCAACTGACGGTCACCGACGCAAAAGGCAATACCTCCAGCACGGCGCCCATCACGCTGATCTATATGCCGTAAAGCCGCGGACCGCGAGCGGCCATCCGGCGGTTGCCGGAGTCTTCCCGCTCGCGGTTCGGACGCAAGCCACGAACAGTCAACGCTAGGTGAGTCTTACGGCATCGTCGTTTACGCCGGGAGACTGGCTCGGCGATCGGTGCACTGCACGCACGAAGGCTTCGTGGCCCAGGGGTATCCCTCCGATCAATTCGACGACCGGGACGTTCTTCGTTTTCTCGAATATTTCGCCTGGGACAACAAGCACGAAGCGTATCGCGAGCTCGGCGACGACGCCGATCTTTCTTCGTTCCGGAAAGCGATGTGGGTCCGCCATCCAGCGTACAGCAGCGCGCTGGAGAAAAAGCCGCACGAATGCCGGTGAATGAACGGGCCCTCCGCCTGGACTCCATTTCCGAGATTGTCGCCCGGTTCTCAACGCCCCAGCGGGATTGGTACAAGCGCTTGTTGGTTGAAGTGGTTCCCTTCTTCGGCTACGAACTCATGCACGAATAATCGCGCTTGCGAAAGAGTGGTGGGCGCGCAGGGACTCGAACCCCGGACCCCCTCGGTGTAAACGAGGTGCTCTAACCAACTGAGCTACGCGCCCGCCGTGGCAACTTCATTCTAGCCGAATGTTGACAGCAGCATACAGTTGGCGCTACGGTCGGTGCATGGCCCTCGAACACTTTGACTGGGAAGTGGGGGACGTCCTGGTCATCAATCTCACCGGTCCCATCACGCTCGGCCCAGGAACCAGGGAGTTCCGTCAACTCATCACCGACACGCTCGAGGCTGGCAAGCAGAATATCCTGCTCAACATGGCGGAAGTCTATTACATCGATTCCAGTGGTTTGGGTGAACTGGTGGCTGCTTACACTGCCGCTACGCGACGCGGCGGCAAGCTGAAACTCATGAAACTCACGCAGCGCGTCCAGGATGTCGTGCAGCTCACCAAAGTCTATCGGATCTTCGAAGTGTTCGACGATGAGTCCACCGCGGTTCGCAGCTTTGAAGTAATTCCGCCGAAAACGGAACCCGGTTCCGGCGCCGGTCCCACAGCTTGACACCTGCTGTAAAATCAAATTCGGCGTTCCCATATTCATGACTCAACCCGCATCGGGCCTCAAGGCCACTCCGCTCAACGCGGCGCATCGCAAGCTGGGCGCCCGGATGGTCGACTTCGGCGGCTGGGACATGCCGGTGCAATATTCCGGGATCCTCGAAGAACACCACGCGGTCCGCAACAACGTCGGCTTATTCGACGTGAGCCACATGGGCGAGATCGAGATTCACGGTCCCGACGCGCTCGCTCTCACGGAATCCGTTACCACCAACGCCGTCTCAAAATTGAAGATCGGACAGGCGCATTACTCCGGGCTTCTCTACGAACATGGCGGATTCGTCGATGACATCCTCGTACACAAAGTGGCCGAGGATCATTACTTCATCTGCGTCAACGCGTCGAATCAGGAAAAAGATTTCGAGCACATCGCGAAAGCGAACAAGTTAAACGCCACGGTGGATTTCGCGAGCGATCGCTACGCGCAGTTGGCCATCCAAGGCCCCAAAGCGCTGCCCACGCTGCAAAAACTCACTGCCACCGATCTCGCGCCGATCCAGTATTATCACTTCACCGACGGCGCGGTCTCCGGAACTCCCGCGCGCATCGCGCGTACCGGATACACGGGCGAAGACGGCTTCGAGATTTACATCGCGCCCCCGGAAGCCGAGCGAATCTGGAATGAAATTTTACACGCCGGCGCGGAGTTCGGCATCAAGCCCTGCGGACTCGGCGCGCGCAACACGCTGCGCCTGGAATCCAAAATGGCGTTGTATGGTCACGAAATCCACTCGACCATCACGCCCTACGAAGCGGATCTGAGCTGGATCGTCAAGCTCGACAAAGGCGGTTTCACGGGCCAAGCCGCGCTGGCGCAGCAAAAACAGAGAGGCATCACGCGCAAGTTAGCCGGCTTCGAGATGACCGGCCGCGGAATCGGCCGCGACGGTTACGAAGTTTACCTGGATGGAATTCCCGCCGGTTGGGTCACCAGCGGCGGCCCCTCGCCAACACTCGGCAAAAACATCGGGCTGTGCTACCTCCCATCAGACAAAGCGAAGGTTGGCCAGCCCATTCAGATCATGATTCGCAACCAGCCGGTGGAAGCCGTCACGGTTCCAACGCCATTCTACAAGCGAGCCAAATAATCCATGTATCCAGCAAATTTTCACTTCACCAAGGAACACGAGTGGGTCAACGTCGAAGGCGGCATCGGAGTGGTCGGCATCAGCGATCACGCGCAAAAAGAGCTCGGCGACATCGTCTATGTGGAGCTCCCCAAGATCGGCGCTCACCTCGAGCAGGGCAAGAATCTCGGATCTGTGGAATCCGTCAAAGCCGTGTCCGATATCTACGCCCCAGTGTCGGGTGAAGTAGTGGAAGTGAATCCGCTGCTTTCCACCGCGCCGGAAAAACTAAACGAGGACCCACACGGCGACGCCTGGCTTGTTAAAATCAAATTGTCTTCCCCCGACGAAATCAAGAGTCTTCTTTCTGCTGAGGACTATCAGAAATATTTGGGAGCCGAGTAAGCCGGGCTTTTTGGGGAGCCATGGCTTCGAGACATAACCACAATTGCGTTATCTACCAAAGTCGGATCTCGAGCGCCGCGAGATGCTGTCCGCTATCGGCGCAACCAAACTCGAGGATCTGTTTTCTCATTTACCCGCGGAAGTCCGGCTGAACCGGCCGCTAGCCATCGCGCCCGGAAAATCCGAGTACGAAATCGTCGATTACTTTCGCGCCCGCGGCGAAGAAAATGCCAACGGATTCGCGTCGTTTTTGGGAGCCGGCGTCTATCATCATTACCGGCCGGTACTCGTTGACACCGTGGTCTCGCGCGGGGAATTTCTGACCTCGTACACGCCCTATCAAGCGGAAATCGCGCAGGGCACGCTCACCACCATCTTCGAATTCCAGACCATGATCTGCCAGTTGACCGGCATGGAGGTGGCGAATGCCTCCATGTACGACGGTTCCACGGCGGTTCCGGAAGCGGCCATGATGGCGATGCGCGTCACCGGCCGCGACCGCATTCTGGTTTCACGAACCGTTCACCCAGAATATCGCGAAGTTCTGCTCACTTACGCCCAGCATCAAGGCATGCCGGTAAGTGAATTCGGATACGTTAGCGATTCCGGAGCCCTCGATCTCGCGGATCTCGAAAGCAAAATTGACAAGGAGACCGCGGCCATCATTATTCAATCGCCTAACTTCTTCGGGATTGTGGAGAACGTGAAGCAGGCAGCGGAAATCGCGCACAAGCACGGCGCCCTACTGATCTTCGTGTTCGCCGAAGCCGTCTCGCTCGGACTGCTGGAACCGCCGCGCGATGCCGACATCGTCGCCGGCGAGCTGCAATCGTTCGCGATCTCGCCCGTGTACGGTGGCCCGTTCGCCGGAATCATTGCGACGAAGGAAAAATACATGCGCCAAATCCCCGGACGGCTGGTGGGCGAAACCAAAGACACGCGCGGCAATCGGGCATTCTGCCTGACCCTGGCCACGCGCGAGCAGCACATCCGCCGCGAAAAGGCGACTTCGAATATCTGCACAAATCAAGCGCTCATTGCTTTAATGGCCACGGTCTTCATGACCGTCTACGGCAAAGAAGGCCTGCGCGAACTTGCGCAACAGAATCTAGCCAAAGCGCACTATCTGTCTGGAAGACTTCCCCTTCGATTCTCTGGACCGTTCTTCAACGAATTCGTCGCCTCCACGGGCAAGCGCACTGCCGATCAGGTAAATCAAGCCCTGCTTGGTAAACAGATCATTGGCGGCCTTGCGCTCGACCGCTTCTATCCGGAACTTAAAAACACCATGCTGCTGTGCGCCACCGAGATGTCCCAGCGCGCGAAGCTCGACGCGGTTGCGGAGGTGTTCGCGCAATGATCAAAAAGGTCCGCCAGCATATTAATCAAAATGAGCCGCTGCTGTTTGAGAACAGCTCGCCCGGCAAGCGCGGCTACCAACTTCCGCCGTTGGATGTGCCAACGGTCGACGCCGCATCCGTTCTAGGCGCCGCCAACACGCGCGCGGAAATCGAAGGATTTCCGGAAGTCAGCGAAGTGGAAGCGATCCGTCATTTCACTCGTCTCTCCACGCAAAACTACGCCATCGATCTCGGCCTCTATCCGCTCGGCTCCTGCACTATGAAGTACAACCCGCGCGTGAATGAGCAAGTGGCGCGCATCGAAGGGCTCGCCTGGGCGCACCCGTATCAGCCGGAATCGCTTTCGCAGGGAATCCTCGAAGTGATGGGGACACTCGAAACAATTCTCGCGGAAATCACCGGCATGGACGCGGTGACCCTGCAGCCTGCCGCCGGCGCGCACGGCGAGTTCACCGGAATCTTGATGATCCGTGCGCTGCTGGAAGCGCAAGGAAATCCGCGCAAGAAACTGCTGATTCCGGATTCCGCGCACGGCACCAATCCTGCCACCGCAACGATGGCCGGATACAAAGTCGAAAACATCAAGTCGAACGATCGCGGCATGGTGGACGTGGAATCGCTCGCACGCGCCGTGGATGAAGATGTCGCGGCGTTGATGATCACCAATCCCAACACGCTAGGCGTGTTCGAAGAAAACATCACGCGCATCGCCGAAATTCTGCACGCCAAGGGCGCGCAGGTTTACATGGACGGCGCGAATATGAACGCGCTGGTAGGCGTCGCTCGGCCGGGCGATTTCGGCATCGACGTGATGCACCTCAACCTGCACAAAACATTTTCCACGCCGCACGGCGGAGGCGGCCCAGGTTCAGGACCCGTAGCTGTAAAGAAGCATCTGATCCCGTTCTTACCTACGCCGCGTCTGGAGCGCACAGCCGATCGCTGGACCTGGAATTATGACCGTCCCCAATCCGTCGGCCGCGTGCGTGCGTTCTACGGAAATATCGGCATGCACATCCGTGCACTCGCCTACATCATGGCCCACGGCGGCGACGGCCTGCGCAACGCCACGCTCGACGCGGTGCTGAATGCGAACTACATCCGCGCGCTGATTCAACCTTATTACGACCTGCCGCACCAGGCACCCACCATGCACGAATGCGTTTTCAGCGATGAGCGCCAAACCAAGCAGGGCGTCCACACCGGCGACATCGCCAAACGCCTGATCGATTACGGATTCCACCCCTACACGGTCAGCTTCCCACTAATCGTTCACGGCGCCATGATGATCGAGCCCACCGAAACGGAAAGCAAGGCCGAACTCGATCTTTTCGTCGACGCGCTAATTTCCATCGCCGCCGAAATCGACCAAAACCCCGAACTTGTCTTGAAAGCCCCCCACCACACCAGAACCACCCGCGTGGACGAAGTGACCGCCGCAAGAAAACCCATCGTCCGCTGGAAGCCGTAGGGTATTTACCGAACCGCGACCGCAAGGGAGCGTAACGCCAGTCCCGAGCCCCCAGCCCCGAGTCCCGCTACCGCCCCCTTGACATTCTACCGGAGTGCCTGTAACATTCCCATAGAATGTCTACCGGGAATCCCAAGATCGACCTGCTGCAAGGCACGCTCGACATGCTCATCCTCCGAACCCTCCTCTTCGGCCCAGCCCACGGCCATGCCATCGCTCACGCCATCGAGCGCGGATCCGAAGATGTCCTGCAAGTCGAGCACGGATCGCTCTACCCCGCCCTGCACCGGCTGGTGAAGCAACGTTACATCGCAGCCAAGGACGGACTTTCAGAAAACAACCGCAAAGCCAAGTACTACAGCCTGACCGCGCTCGGCCGCAAACATCTCACCGCGGAAAATTCCAAATGGGATCGTCTCGCGCAAGCCATCGCCCGGATTATGCGTCCGGCCGGAGAGGAAGGCCGGTCATGAAATTCCGGCGGCGCAAGCAAGAAAGCCTGGACGACGAAATCCGCGACTATCTGGATCGTGAAACGCAGTTCAACATGGAAGCCGGGATGTCGCCCGAAGAAGCCCACTACGCCGCGCAACGCAAACTCGGATCCACTTCGCTGGTAAAAGAGAACACGCGCGCGGCGTGGGGATGGACGTCCATCGAGCGTTTCTGGCAGGACCTCGTATACGGCTTCCGGATGCTCCTCAAGAATCCGGGATTCACGTTGGTCGCCGTCATCTCGCTCGCCATCGGCATCGGCGCGAACTCCGCGATGTTCAGTCTCGCCGACGGATTAGTTCTGCGGCCCCTGCCGGTTCCGCATCCGAATGAAGTAGTAACGGCCGGTTACAACACCTCCGTCGGGGGGTTCGGCGGCATCAACGCATCCTATCGCGACTATCTCGATTTTCGAAACGCCAGCAAAAGCTTCGATGGCTTGTTCGCCTCCAGCACGTATACTTTCGGATTCAGCAAAGGCCCTGATTCGCCCGCTCAATTGAAAATGGGCATGCTCGTTACTGGAAATTTCTTCCGCGTGCTGCATGTCGATCCGGAGCTTGGCCGCGATTTTACCGAAGATGAGGACAAGGTGCCGGGGCGCGATGCAGTGGTCATTCTTGGCCACGATTTGTGGAATAAGGATTTCGCGTCGGATCCGGCCATCCTCGGCAAGAAGATCCGGCTCAGCGGGATTGAGTTCACCATAATTGGCGTTGCGCCCGAGCGCTTCACCGGCTTAGACAACTATGTCCGGCCGTCGCTTTTCATACCGGTCGCGATGTGGCCCCGGTTTATGAGCGATCCAAAAATCAATCCGCTGGAAGCTCGCGATTACCGTCAGCTTAATTTGAAAGGCCGCCTAAAGCCCGGAATCTCCGTCGAACAGGCCCAAGCGGAATTCACCGGAATCGCGAAAGCTCTGGAACGCGCCTATCCGGAAACCAACCGCAATCGCGTCGTCGAAGTGCGCACCGAGTTGCAACGCAGAATCGAGCGCTCGCCGCCCGATGCACAAATCACCGCCATGCTTCTCATTTTGGCGCTCGCCGTTCTTTTGGTTGCGTGCGCCAACGTCGCCGGATTGCTCCTGAGCCGCGCTCCCGTGCGCGCCAGAGAGATGGCACTGCGCCTCGCCATCGGCGCCGGACGTCCGCGCTTGATCCGGCAGTTACTGACCGAAAGCTTGTTGATCGCGCTCACCGGTGGACTCCTCGGTCTTGCGATCGGATATGCTGGCGTCGGATTCCTCAACCACCTCTCGCCGCCCACGGATCTCCCCGTTCAGCTTTCCGTCCAGTTGGACGAGCGAGCGCTGATCTTCAGCCTGACCGTCTCGCTGCTCAGCGCGATCTTCTTCGGGCTCGCGCCCGCGATGCAAACTACACGCACCGACGTCATCAGCGCCCTCCGGACTGCCGGCGCGGAAACTCCGCATCGCCGCCGTCTCTTTGGACGAAATGCACTCGTGGCTGGACAAGTCGCGCTTTCGCTGGTGCTCCTCATGGTTTCGACATTCATTTATCGTGGATTCCAGCAAACGCTCGGCGCCGGACCGGGCTTCCGCACCGATCATCTTCTGATGCTGAGCTTCGACCCCACGCTGCTTCGCTACAACGAGACGCAGACCCAGCAGTTCTATCGCCAAATTGCGGAGCGCGCAAGCACCGTGCCCGGAGTAAAATCGGCCACTCTCGCATCCGGAGTTCCCATGGATGGCAGCAATCTTGGCTCGGTGACTATACTGCCGGAGGGCTTTCAGATTCCAAAGGGTCAACAGAATCCATCCATTTTTAGCAGCACCGTGGATGAGCACTACTTCGACACCATGGATTTGCAAGTGGTGCACGGCCGCGGATTTCGCGCTTCCGATACATCTACCTCGCCGCGCGTGGCCGTCGTGAACGAGCAATTAGCCAAGCATTATTGGCCGGATCGCGATGCCATCGGCAAACGGTTTCGGCTGAATTCGCCCGACGGCCCGTGGGTGGAAATTGTCGGCGTTACGAAAACCACAAAATATCTATGGATCGCCGAATCGCCCATGGATTTCGTCTATCTCCCCTTCGCGCAGCATCCGCAAACGCAGATGACACTCCTCGCGCAATCCTCGGGCGATGCAGCCAACCTGGCGCTGCCGTTGCGTCAAATGATCCGGGAGATCGACGTCAACCAACCGGTTTTCGATGTGCGAACGTTTGACGACTTCTATCAGTTCCGCGCTGTGGGCCAACCAAACGTCGTTATCCGAACCGTCGGCATGATGGGATTGATGGGCTTGGTGCTCGCGCTGGTCGGTTTGTACGGACTCGTTTCGTACGCCGCCACACGCCGCAGCCGAGAAATCGGAATCCGCATGGCCATCGGCGCCGCACGCGGCACAGTGCTGAGAATGGTGCTGCGGCAAGGTGTGGTGCTCACGTTGATTGGCATCGCCATCGGACTAGCTGCAAGCTTCTGCGCGAAACGCTTGTTGAACACGATTTTCGCGAGCGATGACGTGGACTTCGTAACGTATTTGCTGGTTGCTCCAGCGCTGCTAGCCGTCACCGCGCTGGCAGTCTACATCCCAGCCCGTCGCGCATCGCGAATCGATGCAATGCGGGTTTTGAGGTACGAATAATGGGAAAACTGGCCATTTGCACGTTTGCAATTTTCTTCCTAACCCAATTTCTGAACGCGGCGGACATTTCCGGCGTCTGGTCGGGAACGATCGAGGGCGAGAACGAAGGCGCCGCCGTTTCCATTCCCGCGCACGCCGAGTTGAAGCAATCGGGCAACTCGGTTACCGGAAAAATGTGGAAAGAAGATGGCGCGGTATATCCGATCGAAAAAGGTAAAATCGAACGCGACCAGATCGCGTTAGAATTCACCGCTCCCGAAGGTGACCCAAACTCTTCCTACATTCACCACATCAAGTTGACGCGAGTGAGCGAAAACCGGCTGGAGGGCACCCTCGAATTTGAAGTGGAAGGAACCAAGGTAGCCGCGAAGCTTACGTTAGTCCGAAACAAATAGCGGACACGCCCGCAACAGAACCGATGAACTGGACAACGGAAGTAGCGCCGCGGCGCTACTTCCCTTCGAGAATAAACGTCGGCGCGACCCCCGACACCGTCGAAAATCCAGACGGACCCACGGCAGTCAGCCAGCTCGAGCATCCCTGCACCTTCCCCAGATACGAATGCGGATGCACATCCACCCGCATCTTCTGCATCTCCAAATGCCCGTACTGCAGCAGCGGGAACGTATCCACCACCGGCTCCATCGCTTCCTGCACCACGTACGGATTGCGCAGCGCCAGCTTCAACGCTTTCTCCCAACCGGCTTCGTCCGTCTCCGATCCGCGGAACGAATGCTGATCCACGCCGTCGTCGTTCGGACGCAGCACCAGTTTGTTGCGATGTTGCAGGATGAACTCCGGCAGATCCACCGTCTTGTTGCGATACTTCGTCTTGGTCTCGTGCACCACCCGCGTCCACGGCACAAACTCCTTGATGGCGTGCCGTTCCGCGGCGGGAAATCCGGCGGTAATCGATTCGTCGGTGAGTAAATCGAAAATCGCTTTCTTCTGCGCCAGCTCCGACCGGAAATTGTTCACCACGCACACCGCGCGATCGCGATAGGCGCGCAGCAGCGGATGCGTCAAATCGAACCGGATCAAAAACTCCTGCACCTTGATGCGCCGGAAAATCAGGTCGATCGCGAAATCGCCGCGCCGCAGCACATCGTTGCGATATTCAAGCTGATCCGGCGAAACTACTTCCACCTGCAAGCCTTCTTTGCGGAACAGATCGGCGATCAGCGAATTCTCGCCCGACTCCGCCGTTTGAAAGGGCTGCCGGAATTCCAGAATCGCCACGTTCGGCTTCTTACTTTTCCCACCCCACTCTTTGTAGGCTTTCAAAATCGCCTGCAGCAGATACTTCGCGCCCGGCAACTTCTCGATGTGATACTTCTTGCGAAGCTGCTTCACCGGCGGCGCGTCATAGAAGATATCCGACAGCGCTTCCCCGTAAGCCACGCCCGTGGGTGTGTCTGGGATGAAGCGCGCGAACCGCATCGTCCCGTTGTTCAAATGCGTGTCAATTAAAGAAGTCACGGTCAGCGACGCATAGCCCGGATCCACCGCCGCCAGCATTTTTTCCGCCGGCAGCAATTCCATGCGCGCCAGCATCGCCGGACTCCCGATCGCCATGTTCTCGATCCGCTCAATCGCGCTCGAGAACGCTTCCACTGCCTTCACCAATCCGGTGTACTGTCGGCGCGTGATAAAATGCGGACGTAGTACTGGAGAGATGGGTCTCCCGCTGACGGCGAGATTGTGCGCCTTCATGCGTTCCTGGAGTTCGTGTGCCCAGGAAAGATCCTTATATGGATCACCCTCGAGCAACTTGTGGTAGCGGGCAATTGCCTCGCTCAACTGCGTCATTTTTTCGACCGGTTCTTTCTGACTTCAGTATTGCACGCCGACCCGCGAAAAGTGAAGCAGGGTGATCCCTTACTCGGCTATTTAGTACTTTATTTTGTTAAATTTAGGGGGATTTTTTCATGTTCTTTCGCGCCTTGGTTTTTGGGTTCGTTTTGGCGATTTGCGCTTCCGCCGACGAAGGAATGTGGCTTTTTGACCACTTCCCCAAGGACCAAATCGCGAAGACCTACCACTTCTCAGTCACCGAGGATTTTCTGCGCCACCTGGAGCGCGCCTCTGTCCGATTTAACAATGGCGGCTCCGGTTCTTTCGTCTCCCCGCACGGTTTGCTCTTCACCAATCATCACGTCGGACAGGATTGTATTCAGAAACTGAGCAGCGCCGAACACGATTACATGGCCAACGGATTTTCGTCCGCCGACAACGCCGGCGAGAAGGCGTGTCCCGATCTGGAAGTGGACGCGCTGCTCTCCATCACCGACGTCACCGCGAAAGTCAACGATGGAATTTCCGCAGAAGCGACCGGTGCCGATGCCAACCGCATGCGCAAAGCCGCCATCGCGAAAATCGAAAAGGAATGCACCACATCCAGCGGCAATCGCTGCGATGTCGTCACGCTTTATTCTGGCGGCGAGTACAGCCTCTATCAATACAAGAAGTACACCGACGTGCGCCTAGTGTTCGCGCCCGAATTCAGCATCGCGCAGTTTGGCGGCGATCCGGATAACTTCACCTATCCTCGCTTCTGCCTCGATTTTTCTTTATTCCGTGCCTATGAAAACGGCAAACCAGTGGAACCAAGCGATTATTTGCGCTGGAGCCACGAAGGCGTCAAGGATAACGAGCTAACTTTCGTCACCGGTAATCCCGGATCCACCGGCCGTTTGCAAACCGTCGCGCAAATGGAGTTCAGCCGCGACATATCGTATCCACTGGTTTTGCGGATGCTCAAAGACGACATCGACGACCTGCTGGCTTTCGGAGCCCAAAGCGCCGAAAACAAACGCGTCGCCGAAGACGATCTCGATTCCTATCAAAACTCCTACAAAGCCATCCTCGGATTCGAAGAGGGTTTGAAAGATCCGAAGCTGATGTCGCGCAAACAAGACGAAGAGCGCAAACTGCGCGCCGCCATCGACGACGATCCGGCGAAAAAAAAGAAGTACGGCAAGCTATGGGATGATGTCGCCGCCGCTTACAAGGAGTATGCCGCGTTCTACAAACCGAATTTCCTGTTCGACGCGTTGCCGAATCAAGTGGAGCTGCTCGCGCTCGCTCGCAACCTCGTGCGTTTCCCGGAGGAAACGAAAAAGCCCAACGAGCAGCGTCTCCGCGAATATCAGGATGCCGGACTGCCTTCGCTCGAGCAGCAGATGTATTCGGCCGCGCCCATTTCCCTGCCGCTGCAGGAACGAAAGCTCGCCATGTTATTTCGCATGCAGCAGCGCGAACTCGGCTCGGACCCAACTATAAAAGCCATCCTGGCCGGACGAACGCCCGAGGAAGCGGCTCATCACTATATTTCGACCACGAAGATTCAGGATGTCGCCGAGCGCAAGCGCCTGGCGCATGACTTGGACGCCGTTAAGAAATCGAAAGACGGAATGATCCAGCTCGCGTTGCTTCTGGATGGTCCGGCGCGCAAATATCGCAAGGAATACGAAGATAAATTGGAATCGGTCATCACTTCGAGCGCCGCCAAGATCGCGCAAGCCCGCTTTGCGGTGTACGGCGAAAACGAATATCCGGATGCGACGTTCACGCCTCGCGTCAGCTTCGGTCCGGTAAAAGGCTACACCGGCCAGGACGGAAAGCCCGTGCCGTACACCACCACGTTCGCCGGACTTTATAAACACGCTACCGGCGTCGAACCGTTCAAGCTTCCCAAAACCTGGATCGACGCGAAGTCGTCGCTCGACCTTGACACGCCCTTCGATTTCGTCACCACCACCGACACGCACGGCGGAAATTCGGGCAGCCCCACGGTAAATACGAAAGGCGAGCTAATCGGAATCCTGTTCGATGGAAATATCGAAGGCTTGCAAAATCGCTATATCTACACCGAAGAGCAAGCCCGCTCCGTGCATGTGGCGAGCAACGCCATCGTCGAAGCGCTACGCAAGGTCTACCACGCCGACCGCATCGTTACCGAACTCGGCTTCTAGAAATATGGTGACTGTCACCATATTTCCCCTGGCAGAATCAGCTCGAGTCGGAAATGTGGTGACAGGCTCGAATTTCCGCACGAACAATGCCGCAAAAGCAGGTGATCGCCGATTGCGGAATTTCGTGCCTGTCACCATATTTCCAGCGACGGACAGGCCTCTAACGCGCCGGAGCCTGATACCCGTACCCCTGCAAAATAACCTTCCCCGCCCCCGAAATCAAGAACGTCACGAACTTCTTCGCATCACCTTGCCGGCTCGATTTCGCGACGATCCCCAACTCCTGATCGATCGGCTTGTGCAACGCCTCGTTCACCTGAATCACTTTGCCGGATTCGCGCAGCACCAGCGAATACGCCGTGAACACCGCATCGGCGTTCTTCGATTTGCCATACTGCTTCGCCATGCTGATGTTCTCCGCGTACACAACTTTGGATTTCACCTGCTCCCAAATATTCAACTTCTCGAGTGAGTCGACACTTGCCTGCCCGTACGGCGCCAACTCCGGCTTCGCGATCGCAATCACACGCACCGTTGGCAGCGTCAGATCCTCCATCCGCTGCACCGCCGCTTTACTACCATCGGGAATCCACAAAGCCAGCATCCCTCGCGCATAAATGGCGCGGCTTCCCGCCGCAAGCAACCCTTTTTGTTCGAGCGTGGCGATATGCTCCGAATCCGCGGCACAGAATACATCATAAGGAGCATCGTTCTCGATCTGCTGCGTCAATTGCGCCGTGGAGGCGAAGCTGAACACCGGATGAATTCCAGTGTCCGCTTCAAACCGTTTGCCGATTCGCCCAAAGACGTCGGTGAGGTTGGCCGCCGCGGCCACGGTCAGCTCCGGCTTCGCGGGCGTCTGTTCCGAATGGCAACCGCAGAGAAGCGCGAGGCTGAGTACCGCGATCAGTCGTGTCCACATCACGTGTCACTGTCATTCTCGCACGACACTCCCGAGATAGATCGCGGCCAGGCTTTCGCATCCGGCCCGATCCTCTTCCGTGAAACGTCCCTGCAGCGGACTATCCAGATCCAGCACACCCAACACCGCTCCGTCCTGGATCAACGGAACCACCAGTTCCGACCGCGACGCCGTATCGCAAGCAATATGTCCCGGAAACGCGTGGACATCCGGAACCAGCACCGATTCCCGGCGCTCGGCGGCCGTCCCGCAAACGCCTTTCCCCACTGGAATCCGCACGCAAGCCAGCTTTCCCTGAAACGGGCCCAACACCAACTCCCCGCCCTTTAAGAAATAGAATCCGGCCCAATTCACGTCGGGCAGCGAGTGATAAATCAGCGCCGCGGTATTAGCCGCGTTCGCGATCACGTCGGTCTCCCCACTGAGCAGTGCTGCTAATTGCGAACGCAAATCCGCGTAGTCGATCTGGGAATGCATGCTTTATCCACTACATTACCGGGTTTTAAGAGGAGTGGACTGCTATCATTTCCTAGGCGGCGGAGGCTTCAAGAATGGTGGATCGCGCTCTCGAGGCCGGTTCGCCTCTCCGGGGTTACCCCGGGGGAGATTGTCAGCACCCCATTTCGTCGCGTGAGCGTCGCTGCGATTTCGAGCAGTTCAGCTCACGCAAAGTCAGACTGGTTGGAGCTTTCGCCGCCATCGCTCATGAACCCGGCCGTGATCAGCGCTCTCGCACGCAGCCTGCTAGCGGGCGAATTGCGGCTGGATGACGCCTATGCTCGCGCCGCTCGAACGCTCGGAAGAAAATGGCGATGGCTGAAACCTCTGGTGCGCCGCTACCTCCATTGGTTCGCCGGATGCACTCGCCCTCGCCATCGCGACGTTGTTCAATTCCTGCGCGGCGATCCTGATTTCCAACAGGCCATCGCAAAATATCGGGCCGAAATCTCCATCGCTGAATGGATCGCCGAGCCGCAACGCATGCAGCCCGCGGCGGCGGCGCGAGACTGGCAGCTCCCCGCGATCGAATCGGTGAGCGCTCTCGCCGATTGGCTCTGCCTTAGCATCGGCGAGCTGGAATGGTACGCCGATCTCAAAGGCCTCTCGAGCAAAACCTCAAACCCGAAGCTGCAGCATTATCATTACCGGATTTTGGAGAAGCGGTCCGGTGGAATCCGGCTGCTCGAATCCCCTAAGTCGAATTTGAAAGCTCTGCAGCGGCGGATTCTCTCCGGAATTCTGAACCTGATACCCGCACACCACGCCGTTCACGGATTCGTCCAGGGCCGCTCCATCGCCACCTTCGCTGCGCCTCACGTCGCAAAGCACATTCTTTTGCGCCTTGATCTTCAGGATTTTTTCCGTCGTTCCCCGCCGCGCGCGTCTCAGCGCTTTTTCGAACGCTGGGATATCCGGAAAGTGTCGCCGCGTTGCTGACAGGGATCTGCACCAACGCCGCACCCCGCACTCTCTTGCCCGGCCACGAGTGCCGAATGCTCTACGAACGCCCGCACCTGCCCCAAGGGGCGCCCACTTCGCCCTCGCTCGCCAACCTGATGGCCCATCGATTGGATTGCCGGCTGAACGGTCTCGCGAAATCCGCCGGCGCGGCTTACACGCGGTACGCCGATGACTTGGCGTTTTCGGGCGGCGAACCATTCCATCATCGCGTGGAACGATTTGCGCTCCACGCAGCAGCCATCACTCTCGAAGAAGGATTGGCGGTCAATCACCGCAAGACCCGGATGATGCGCCAAGGCGTTCGCCAGCAACTCGCCGGAGTCGTGGTCAACCGCAAACCAAATCTCCGCCGCAAAGATTTGGAGTTACTGGAAGCCGTCTTGTTTAACTGCATTCGATCCGGCCCCATGTCCCAGAATCGCACCGGCGTTGCGAACTTTCGCGCGCATCTGGAGGGACGCGTCGGTTTCGTTCGCATGATCAATCCAATCCGCGGACTACAATTTCAAGCGTTGCTCCAGGACATCGATTGGACGAGGTGACGTTATGATGGTGCTATGTCCACCGCCACAACGACGCCCGATCAAGACAGCGCCCAAACCAGCGCCTTGGACGGGATCCGCGCGCTCGAAAGCCAATATCTGCTGCAAAATTACGCGCGCTATCCGCTGCTGCTGGAGCGCGGAAAAGGCTGCTTTGTTTTTGACGCATCAGGCAAGCGCTACCTGGATCTGCTCGCCGGCATCGGTGTAAGCGCCCTCGGCCACGCGCATCCGCGCCTCACCAAAATCATTCGCGAACAGTCTGCGCTGCTCCTCCACACATCCAATCTTTATTACCACCAGTATCAGGGACCGCTCGCCGAACGTCTCGCCAAAGCCAGTGGATTGCAGCGGACTTTCTTCTGCAACTCCGGCGCCGAGTCCATGGAAGGCGCTCTCAAGATGATCCACTCGCATGGGCGCAAAATCAATCCGGAAAAGTTCGAGATCGTAGCGCTGCAAAACTCCTTCCATGGCCGCACGTTCGGCGCTCTCTCCATCACCGGGCAGGAAAAATATCGCCGCGATTTCGAGCCGCTGGTCCCAGGCGCGCGCTTCGTTCCGCAAAACGATGGCACCGCGCTGGAACAAACGGTATCGGAAAAAACCGCCGGCATCGTCATCGAGTGGATTCAGGGTGAGGGCGGCATCAATCCCATCTCGGATGAATTCGCCCGCAAGGCGCGCGAACTGGCCGATCGCTACGATGCTCTTCTCGTGTTCGACGAAATCCAGTGCGGCGTGGGACGCCCGGGCACGTATTTCGCTTATCAGCTTGCGAATCCGGTGGTGCTTCCCGACATCATGGTGGCGGCGAAACCACTCGCTTGCGGAATTCCGCTCGGCGTTATCGTGGCAAATGAAAAGGCAGCCCAATCGATTGCCCCGGGAATGCATGGATCGACATTCGGCGGTGGACCGCTCGCCTGCCGCGTCGCGCTCGAGTTCATGGATATTCTGGAAGGCCTGCTGCCGCACATCCAGCAGATGGGCGCCTATTTCCAAATGAAGCTCGAAGAACTCGCCAAGCGCTACAAATTCATCAAAGAGGTTCGCGGCCGCGGTCTCATGCTCGGCGTGGAATTGAACATCCCCGGGAAGCAAATTGTCCTGGATGCCATGCAGGAAGGCGTGTTGCTAAACTGCACGCACGACACGGTGCTGCGCATGCTTCCGCCCTACATCATCACCGAAAAAGAAATCGACCGCGGCATCCGAATCCTGAACAAAGTTTTCAAGATGGCCGCGAAACAGAACAAAGCCAGTTGAGTATCGAGACGTGGAACCGCCGGTATCTTGCCGGCGAACATCTCACCGACGCGCCGTCGCCGCTGGTTGTGCGGTACACCGCGGATCTTCCGCCAGGCATCGCGCTCGATCTCGCTTCCGGACCCGGCCGCAATGCCTTGTACCTCGCCGAACGAGGCTGGCAAGTCACAGCAGTGGATGGATCGCCCATCGCGATCGCAAAGCTGCGCGAACGGAACGCAAAGATCGACGCACGCGTCGCGGATCTCGAGCGCGGCGAGTTCCCGGTCGCGCCGGATTCTTACGATTTGATCTGCGATTGCCTCTACTTCCAGCGCGATCTTTTCGCGTCAATCAAAGCAGGAATCCGCCCTGGCGGGATGGTGATCCTAACCGCGCTACCATCGCGCGCGCAGCCGGGCGAATTGCGGATGCACTTCCAGGATTGGAAAATCCTGCATGATGCCGAAGAGGATCGGGTGCTTGAGCTAGTAGCTGTTCGCGCGCCTTAGCGCGCAATTTCACGCCGAACATCAACTCAAAAGCTGTCCGGAGTGGATGTGGAAACTATCTACTAACGCGAATTCAGGTAAGCGATCAGGTTCGCCATGTCGCTTTGCGAAAGTTGCGGCCAGGCGATGTGGCGCTCCTGCATTCTTTCGAGCATTCCCGGCCCGTGCTTCCACAAAATGGAGACCATCGATATCGCCGAATACGGCTCGGCCGGCTTGCCCAAGACCGGTGCGCCCGAAGAGGCGTCGGTATGGCAGGTCACGCACTTTCGGGAATCGAAAACCTTGTGCCCGCGCCCGGCATCGCCGCGCGTGTAGAAGAACTGCTTGGCCCACACGTAACCCAGCAGTTGGCGCATCTCCGGCAGCGTAATTTCCGGATGCGGCTTCTGCATTTGCGGATTGTGATTCCACATGGCTGCCGCCACGCTGGTCAGCGTGCTGTCACCTAACCGGTATTCGAGCGCCAGCGCACCTTTGTGGCAATTGGCGCAACCCTTTTCCTTGAAAATCGCCTCCCCGCCTTCGCCCGAAGGCAGCATGAAGGCAAGCTTGGCGCCACGGGTTTCCGGTAAGTTCTGAAGATAGACCAGCAGGTCATCCAGATCCTGCGCCGTAAGCTCCGGCCATTTGATATTGCGGCTGGCGAGTTCGCCTTTCATCATGTCGGAGTGGTTCCACATCCGTTCTACCAACACGGTCGGATCGGCCAGCGCTTCCCAACGTTCCACGGGCGTTCCCGGACCTTTACCCGCTGCCGCGGTGAGAGAGTGGCAATCGCCGCAATGCTTCGATTGGAAAATGCGTTTGCCGCGCTCCGCCTCGGCCGGTTTTTCGAAATAGCGGACGGAATAAAAGAATGCGAAAAGATCGGCCGCTTGATCTGTCGTAATCCGGGGCAGCGGAATCTTCTGCTGCGTCATGGATTGCCACATCACCGGCGCATGGTCCCACATCCGGCTCGCGATTCCCGCCGGCGTGTAGTTCCGGTCGTAGCGCTGACCCAAGTCTGGCGCGATCTTCCCGCCCTCTCCTCCAACGGAGTGGCAGTTGACGCAAAACTGTGTGCGGAAGAATTCCGACCCGCGCCGCGCGTCCGCCACCGGTCCAGCCGTGAGGCAAAAAGGAACGCCAAAAGTCGCGAGCAGGATGACGCGATTCATAGGCAGAGTTCTCCTATCCTTAGCAGATCAAACGCCTTTGAGTACTTTCTCAGCATTTTCAGATGGTTATCCGCTGTAATCCTGCATTCCAAATAGGGGCAAAGCGATTCACCTGGGTGATATCGCGCAACGGTTGCGCGTACACGCGGTTGGCCTTCGAAGTGCGATACGATGAGACGCTGGGAGGACGGCATGACCCCTGGCGATAGGGCGTCCTGTTTAGGAACATCCTCGCCACATGCGCTCTCCCAGCGTTTGCTAGAATATAGCCGTTCAAGCGATTTTAGGCAAGTACTGGTAGGACTATCCAGTTGGTTTCGGACCTATCCGAAAGTGACCTCCGCCCGATTTGCGTCTGACGACTATTGGTAGTAGAAGACATACGTCTTTGGACTTATTCTCCACAGCTTCTTTCTGATGGCCGCCGCCCGCGATCCATTCCAGGCACGCCAGGTCGCCATCACCTTTGAACCAAGAAATCGTATAATTATTCATAATGGTGAATAAATAACCATGCGCTCCCCCATCGGCATCGTCGGCTTCCGCGGTTACAGTGGCGCTGAACTCGTCCGTCTGCTCCAGCATCATCCGCACGCTGAACCGGTCCTGTTGGATCACCGCCAGGATTCGCCGGCGGATCCCCAGCCTATCTCCGCTCGCCCGGTACATCGTGCTCCCGCCACCGCCGCGGTCGTGAAAGCGGAGAACCTCGCGCTTGTATTTCTCGCCACGCCGCCCGAGGTTTCGATGGAACTCGCGCCTGCTTTCCTCGAAGCCGGAGCGAAGGTCGTCGATCTCAGTGGGGCTTTCCGTCTGCGCGACACCGCAACATACTCGCGCTGGTATAAGGAGCAGCATACTGCTCCGCAGCTTCTCGCCGAAGCCGTTTACGGCCTCCCGGAATTCTGCCGCGATCGCATCCCCGCGGCGCGCCTCATCTCGAATCCCGGGTGCTACCCCACGGCCGCGAACCTCGCCATTCAGCCGTTAGTGGCAGCGGGCGTCATCGATCGCCCGTGCGGCGTGGTATGCGATGCGAAATCCGGCGTGAGCGGCGCAGGACGCAAGCCCAGTCTCAAAACCAGTTTTTGCGAGGTGACGGAAAACTTCTCGGCCTACTCGGTGCTCGATCACCGGCACGTTCCTGAAATCCTGATGGTCTCGGGAATCGAGGAAGCGGAGCTGAGTTTCACCGCGCAGTTGCTGCCGATCCATCGCGGAATTCTCGAGACGATCTATTTCCGCGCGCGCGGCCTCAACAGCGCCGAGGAGCTGCTGAATGTCTATATCCGCAAATACGAAAAGGAGCCGTTCCTGCGGCTCTATCCCGCCGGAACCATGCCGGACATTCGCGGCGTGGAGCGCACCAATTTCTGCGACATAGGCGTCCGCTTCGATGCCGCATCCGGGCGCGCGGTGGTGGTGAGCGCCATCGATAATCTGGTGAAAGGCGCAGCCGGACAGGCCGTCCAGAACATGAATCTCGCGCTCGGGTTTGACGAGACCGAAGGCCTGGTTTGATCACGCTCATTAAGCTCGGCGGCACGCTGCTGGATGCGGCGGAATCGCGGAAACGTCTGGCGCACGAGATCGCGCAAGCCTTCGAAACTGGCTTGCAAGCCATCGTGGTGCACGGCGGCGGTAAGCAGATGACGCGGTTCCTGGCCGAACGAGGCATCCAAAGCCATTTCGTCAATGGACTGCGTGTGACGACACCGGAAGTTCTGGACGCGGTTCTCAAAATTTTGGCTGGATCGGTGAATCAGGAATTGGTGGGCGCATTTCTAGCCGCGGGAGCCCGGCCCGTTGGGCTGAGCGGAATGGACGCGCTCATTACGGAAGCTCGTCAGATGAATCCGGATCTGGGTTCGGTAGGTCAGCCTGTGCAATCGAACACCGCGCTGCCCAAACTGCTAATCGAACACGGATATCTGCCGGTGGTGGCGTGCGTGGCGGGCGATCGCGAAGGACGATTCTACAATGTCAACGCGGATCAAATGGCTGCCTCCATCGCGGGCGCGTTCCCGGCCCAGCGGCTAATCTTCCTAACGGACGTGGAGGGCGTGCGCGGAGCCGAAAACCAGACACTCCCGAGCATCACGACGGCGGAATGCGCGGACCTGATCGCGCGCGGCGTCGCAACCGGCGGCATGCAGGCGAAACTCGATGCCGCCTGCGGCGCTCTTCGCGCCGGCGTCCGGGAAGTGGTGATCGCGCCGGGCGCTCAGCCGGGCATCATCGCGACGCTTCTCTCAGATAAGCGGGTAGGCACCCGTTTGACGTAGCGCACGCACTCGTGCGTGCCGTGTTCGCACTCCTGCGAACACGTTTTCTAAAGCTCGGGCTGATGAATCGGCGATCCTTCCAAAGGGATGAAAACGCTTTGTAGGGCGGACCCCCTGGTCCGCGCGAGTCCCCCAGGACTCGCTCCTCGATTAAGCCGTCGAGGCCGTCGGATGCGGACCCGGGGCTCCGCCCTACCTGTGTTTTCGACGGTGGGAATGCGGCACGGATAAGTCCGCGCGCTACATTATTCGTTGCGCAGCGCCGACATCGGATCGATCCGGGCCGCGCGATACGCGGGAATATAGCCCGCCAGCAACGCGGCCGCGGCCAACAACGAAGTCAAGAGGACGAAGGTCAGCGGTTCCACATTGACAATGTTGAAGAGCGCATGTGACATCACCATCGTCAACGCGATCGCGAGCGTGAGTCCGGCCGCCAGACCGATCGCGGTCATACGCGCCGTCTGGCTAAGCACCATGCGCAGGATGCTCCCGCGCGTCGCGCCCAGCGTCATCCGGATTCCGATCTCTTGCGTCCTGCGCGCGACAGAAAATGCGCCAACCGCATAACAGCCCATCACAGCCAGCGCCAGCGAAATCGCGGCATACATGCTCATGCGCGCCGCCGCCATCCGGATGCCGGATGTTTCGTCCGCCAGCGCCGCCTCTTCGCTGTTGACGCCATAGACAGGTTGGTTGGAATCCACACGCCGCACTTGCATCCGCAGCGCGGAAGCCGAAAGCATGGGATCGTGCGTTGTTCGTGTGACCAGGCGCATGTAAGGCGTCGGCCACTGTTGGTAGGAAACGTACGCAGCCGGTTGCGCTTCGCCACTGAACCAGTCTTTGCGATCGCCGCAAACGCCCGTGATGGTGAGCCATGGACCATTCGGACGCAACTGGATCTTCCGGCCGATTGGGTTTACGTCCGGCCAGTAATGCTTGACCACCGCTTCGCTCACTACGGCGACCCCCGTTGCGTTCGGCCCATCCTGCGTTCCAATGGATCGTCCGGCCAGAATTGGAATCCGCAGCGCGCGAAAATAATCGGCGCTGATCGCGCTCACCCAAGGGCGCGGCTCGCCCGGCCGCAACTCCGGCTGGCCTTCGATGCGGAACGTTGAGGCGCCTCCTACATCGCCCACGGCCGCGGCGCTCTCCACTCCCAGAATCGTTCGGACACCGGCGATTACTTGGTCGAAGAAATGCGCCATCGCTGGATCGTCGCGATAATTCGTCGCCGATAGCCAGACGTCGGCGATCAGGACATTTTTCGGATCGAAGCCCAGATTCAGTGCCAGGATGCGCTGGAATGTTCGCACCAGAAGCCCGGCGCCCACCAGCAGAACGAGGGAGAGCGCCACCTCCACGATCACCAGAGTGCTGCGCGCGCGGCTGCGCGACGATCCCGGCGTCGAGGCGCGCCCGCCTTCTTTCAACACATCGTTCAGTCCAGCCCGGTCATGCCGGCGCAGCA
>Ga0070734_10001203_pt1 | contig 40186 bp, 31 predicted proteins | sample Coa_R1_8_FD_66444 | JGI IMG/M metagenome (GOLD analysis project Ga0070734, IMG submission 66444) | Surface soil microbial communities from Centralia Pennsylvania, which are recovering from an underground coalmine fire - Coalmine... | ecosystem: Environmental > Terrestrial > Soil > Unclassified ...
GGAGGGTTCGAGGAATGAGTGGGGATTCCGGGGATTGGTCTGTACGTGTTCGACGGCGCAGAGATCAAGACTGAAACCTCCACCGATAAGCGGGCGTCCTGTCGTGGGATCCGGGTAAGCAGTTTTCACCCAGCCTTCGTGGCGGCTGTCGCGAAGGATGCTCATCAAGTGCTCGATGCGGAACTTGATGCCAGAATCTTTGAACCTGACTGGCGATGTTGCGGATGAGTCTTCGTTTGTGTGCAGTGAGCTTTCCGGCCGACAGGAGTGCGATGAGGGTTGTAACGACGATTGCGGTTGTGGCGATTGAGGGAACGACCCCGATGTCAGAGCCTCAGTGCTTGAGCAGGGAAGTGATGTCGCGACGAGAAGGGTCGCAAACGAAATCCTGATCGCTGCCAGTCGAAGCAGGGCCACACAGACACAGATACTTGAGGAACGATCTAGTGTGAACTCCCAGATGCACCAGTTTTTTGGTTGAAGATAGTACAACCCGTCTCGTAAATTGTTCGCCTGAAAAATAACGAACCCCAAGGGCTAAAGCCCGCATCTTTGGCGTGCTCTAACGGCACGGCTGAAAGCCGTGCCCTTCCCAAACCTACCTATGAGGTCAGTTCTATTGGTCTTTGCAACAAATAGTGGCAACTCGGATTTTCGCGGCGAACTCTGCGCATTCTTTGCGCACTCTGCGGGCAAAATTTTCACCGCTGAGATCGCAGAGAAAAACCGCAGGGATCGCGGAGAAAAGCAACTCCACCTAGTCCCGGTTATGCTGCCATGAGCGACTCTGGAGCGAGCAGTGTAACGCCGCCACGGTGCTTGGAAAGCATGCCGTCATGTTCCCACTTGGAGAGGATTCGGCTGGTGGTGAAGTAGCCGATGTCAGAGAGGGAGCTTAGCGCCTCGTTGGTGATGTCAATCGTGATTCCCGCGTTTCCGACCTCACCTGCCGTGGTTGCGAGCTGGATCAGCCGGTTGGCGAGCCGCGACTCTGCGCTCTTGGTTACGAGGTTGACGTGGCGCCTCATGTAGGCCGCGATGTGCTGAAGCGCCAGACGAAAACCATTCTCCATAATCTGAGGATGTTCAGCTGCCAGTTTGCGGAGAGTCTCGTGATCCCATACCAGGAAGTCGCACGCGGTAACCGTTGAGGTGGTTGCCATGTAGTTTGGAGGGGTAGGTAATAACGACGCCAATCCAAGGACCTCTCCGGGCACCGACCACAACAGAACGATCTCACCGCCATCTTCGGTCAGTATGTAAGATCGTGCGCGGCCTTTCTTCAACAGAAACAAGTGATCGGAGTGTTCCCCACGAACGATGAGGTCCTTTTTGGGAGCGATATGCCGGAGACGTGCTGCGTCGAGGAGTTGCCGCAGAGCAACATCGCTCAGGCCCGCAAGGAACTTCGACTTTACCCAGGAATGATCGTTGTCGTCACCAGTCCTCACCACCGCACCCCTTTCGAAAGCTGTCACCACGAACCCGTACTGCCTATTTTCGGGTGGCGGCCTTCCTCTTAGGTATTCCTACAACTTGCCATTTCGAACAACTCAAAGGTTGCGAGGCAGTGCTGAACTTCCGGCAGAGCCAAGTAGAGAATGGTTGATTTGAGCGTCGCGGAACACTGTCAGAGATGTCAGGAATACGTGCCAACGATATTGAGCCGAAGGGAGATCGGGCTAGAAACAGGACTGAGGCCTCATGAAACTACCAGAGCCCGTCTGATAAACGGGTTTGCCAGAACAAGCGAGCCGGCCTCAGGGGCTAAAGCCCGCATCTTTAGCTAAGGTTGGCGGCACGGCTGAAGCCGTGCCCTTCCCAAACCTATTTTGTAACGGTGGGCTGAAAAGCCATTGCCCTTCTGATCCTAATTTATGCGAGCGGCTCCAGTGTGCTGATCACAAGTTTCTATCGGTGAATCGAGTTCGTATCTGCAGCGGTCGTTCAGGGTCTTGCCGGCTGGGTCCTTTCCCGTTGATCGAGTTCGGCCAAGACTTCCGCGCTATGGTTGGCGGGGTTCACGCTGGTATAGATCTTCGCGATCTTGCCGTCGGGATCGATGAGAAAAGAGTGGCGGGCGGCGAATTTCACCAATCCAAGATTTGTCAGTGAACCGTAAGCCGCTGCCACTTTGTGATCTGTGTCTGCAAGGAGCTTGAAGTTGAGGCCTTCTTTTGCGCAGAACTTCTTGTGTGAATCCGCGTTGTCGCCACTGACTCCGAGGACGACGGTGTTATGCTCGGCGTACTTGGGCTGGTCCACCTGAAACTGGTGGGCTTCCCGCGTTCAACCAGGGGTCTGATCTTTTGGATAGAAATAGAGGACGACCCATTTGCCACGGTAGTCCCTGAGGTTGACGGAGGTGCCATCCTGCGAGGGAAGAGTGAAGTTGGGAGCTTCGCTGCCGACTGAAGGCGTGGCGGAGCCGGACATCAGGCGCGGGACGATCACGGCCAAGGCTGCCACTATCAAGGCGAGAATCAGGATGCGAAACATTGAGTGCTCCTGCCGGCAGGGTTGATTGTAGTACTGCCGAGCGTCATTTCACGATCAAAAAGCACCTTGGACGGCAGCTTTCAACGGCGATACACCATGCTGATGAAGGTACGGAGGCTAGCAAAAGTTGACCTCAGGCGCTAAAGCGCAATCCCATTCAGCGGTTTATGGCGCGACTTGAAGTCGCGCCCTTCCCGGTTGTGCTCGAGCCCGGCTTCAACTTAGCGTCCGCAACTTAGCCTCCTCTGTGGTACGCCCGGCTTCACTTTGGCGGGGCGGTCCTTCGATTTCGTTCAGGGCAAGCTGCGTCCTTCGCATACAAAACTTCCGATTAACGTGGGCGACGGTCCGCGGAGGCTTCGCACTTGATATGATGGAATATTCAACAATTCTCTGTGGGGAGAGTAGAAGTGGCTCAGACAGAAACTGACGGCCTAGAAGTGTTGGAAACCAGGGAATGGGTGGACTCCCTGGATTATGTGTTGTCGCACGGGGGCCCGAACCGGGCTGGCCGTCTTTTGCAGCAACTGGCACTGCATGCCCGGCGCGAAGCCGGCGTCAACCTGCCCTTCACGGCAACCACGCCCTATCAAAATACGATTCCGGTCCGGCAGCAGGCTCCGTTTCCCGGTAGCCAGGAGATGGAACGGCGCATCAAGAGCCTTGTCCGGTGGAATGCGCTGGCGATGGTGGTGCGCGCGAACAAGATTCAGGAAGGCATTGGCGGGCATATTTCTACGTTCGCGTCTGCGGCAACGCTCTACGAAGTGGGGTTCAATCACTTTTTCCGGGCACAGACCGAGAGTGGCGACCGCGACATTGTGTACTTCCAGGGACACGCTGCCCCGGGGATCTATTCCCGCGCGTATCTCGAGGGGCGACTGTCGAAGGAGAAGCTGCAAAACTTCCGTCGCGAATTGAAGCCGGGCGGTGGGCTCTCGTCTTATCCGCACCCGTGGCTGATGCAGGATTTCTGGGAGTTCCCGACGGTCTCGATGGGCCTCGGACCGATCCAGGCGATCTATCACGCGCGGTTTATCAAGTATCTCGAGAACCGCGGACTTAAGCAGTCGAGTGGCGGCAAAGTATGGGCGTTTCTCGGTGATGGTGAGATGGATGAGCCGGAGTCACTCGGTTCGATCACGCTGGCATCGCGCGAGAAGCTGGACAACCTGATCTTCGTCGTCAATTGCAACCTGCAGCGGCTGGATGGTCCGGTGCGCGGCAACGGCAAGATCATTCAGGAACTGGAAGCAATCTTCCGCGGGGCCGGATGGAATGTGATCAAGTGCATCTGGGGATCCGACTGGGACAGCCTGATCCAGAATGATCGTGATGGATTGCTGGTGAGACGACTCGGCGAGGTCAGCGACGGGCAGTATCAGAAGTATTTCGTCGAGAGCGGAGCATATTTCCGGCAGAACCTGTTTGGCACAGACCCCCGGCTGCTCAAGATGGTGGAACACTACTCCGATGATCAGCTGGCGCGCATGCGGCTGGGCGGGCACGATCCAATCAAGGTGCACGCGGCGTATCGCGCCGCAGTGGATCACACTGGATCGCCGACGATCATTCTGGCCAAGACGATTAAAGGCTATGGGCTCGGTGAAGCTGGCGAAGGCAAGAACATCACGCATCAGCAGAAGAAGCTGAACGACGATGAGCTTGAGATGTTCCGGTCTCGCTTCGGCATTCCGATTCCGGATGACGAACTGCACCAGGCGCCGTTCTATCGTCCTGCGGATGACAGTGCCGAGATCAAATACATGCAGGCGCGGCGTCAGCAGCTTGGCGGATACATGCCCGCACGTAAAGTGCGCTCGGCGCCGATGAATTTGTTCCCCGAGTCGAACTTCGAAGAATTCCACAAGGGCACTGAAGGGCGCGAAGTTTCGACGACCATGGTATTTGTGCGGCTGCTGGCGAAGCTGCTGCGCGATCCGGAGTTGGGCAAGTACATCGTGCCGATCGTTCCCGACGAGGCGCGTACCTTCGGCATGGAAGCGCTGTTCCGGCAGGTGGGAATTTATTCGAGCGTCGGCCAGAATTACGAACCGGTCGACATGGACACGCTGCTCTACTACAAAGAAGCGAAGAACGGGCAGATTCTCGAAGAGGGCATCACCGAGGCGGGATCGATGTGCTCGCTGATTGCGGCGGGCTGCGCCTACGCGAATCATGGGATCAACATGATTCCCTTCTTCATCTATTACTCGATGTTTGGGTTCCAGCGCATAGGAGACCTGATCTGGGCGGCCGCCGATATGCGCTGCCGCGGATTCCTGATCGGTGGGACTGCAGGACGCACTACGTTGGCTGGTGAGGGATTGCAGCACCAGGACGGGCACAGTCATGTGCTGGCGCTGCCGGTGCCGAATCTGCATGCGTACGATCCGGCGTTCGCGTATGAGATCGCGATCATCATTCAGGATGGCATCAAGCGGATGTATGTAGATCAGGAATCGATCTTCTATTACCTGACCGTCACGAATGAGCCGTTGCCGATGCCGGAGATGCCCGGAGATGTGCGTGAAGGCGTTTTGAAAGGCTTGTACCGGTTTAAGGCTTCTTCGAAGGGCGACGGGAAGCTGCGGGCACAATTGCTGGGCAGCGGCACGATCATGTTCGAGGTGCTGAAGGCGCAGCAGATTCTTGAAGAGAAGTACGGCGTTGGAGCGGATGTATGGAGCGTCACAAGTTATAAGGAGCTGTATCGCGACGCGAATGACTGCGAGCGCTGGAACATGTTGCATCCGGGTGACGCAGCGAAGGTTCCGTACGTGACGCAGACGCTGAAGGATGCGCAGGGACCGTTCATTGCGGCGTCCGATTATATGAAGGTTCTGCCGGAGAGCCTGGGCAAGTGGGTGCCGGGACAACTGGTTTCGCTCGGCACCGATGGCTTTGGCCGTAGCGAGAACCGGGCCGCTTTGCGTGACTTCTTCGAGGTTGATGCCAAGCACATCGTGCTTGCCACTCTCGGAGCGCTGGCGCGTGAGAAGAAAGTTGGAACCGATGTGGTGAAGCGCGCGGTTCAGGAGCTGGGGATTAATCCAGAGAAGGCAAACCCGGCGGTCAGTTGATTTGTCACTCTGAGCCGGATGCAGATACACGCGAGATCCCTCCCTCCGCCTGAAAAGCGGCTCCGGTCGGGGTGACGCCATCTAGAGACGATTCGATTCGAAAAGGAATGGACGCGGTGATTGAATTCAAACTTCCTGAGCTGGGAGAGAATATTTCGCAGGGCGATCTCGTACGCCTGATGGTAGAGCCGGGGGCCAAGGTGAACGCGGGCCAGTCGGTCATGGAACTGGAGACCGACAAGGCCGTGGTCGAGGTGCCTTCGTCGGTGAGCGGAACCGTGCAAGAGATCCGGGTGAAAGAGGGCGAGAAGATCAAGGTGGGACAGGTGATCTTCACGGTGGATGGGGCCGAGACGAAAGCCGCAGCCGCCGGACAGGGCCAAACGGCGACTCCTGCCGCGCCAGTGAAAGAAACAGCCGCGGCCGCTACATCCCAGGCCAACCCTAAACCTGCGCCTGCAGTTCCTGCACCCGCGCCGGCTAGCCCTGCGCCGGTGGCCGCTCCGCCTTCGTCGTCTTCGGGAGCGAGTGAGTTCAAGCTGCCTGAACTTGGGGAGAATATTTCCCAAGGCGATCTTGTTCGTCTAATGGTGTCGCCGGGGACGAAGGTTTCCGAGGGCCAGCCGGTCATGGAACTGGAGACTGATAAAGCTGTGGTCGAGGTCCCGTCATCCGTGAGCGGAGTGGTCAAAGAGATCAAGGTCAAGGAAGGCGAGAAGATCAAAGTCGGGCAGGTGATTTTCACGCTGGAGAGCGCAGCCGCTAAGATTGAGCCTGCTCGTGCGCGCACGGCGCCGGTGGAGCACGTGTCGGGTCAGCACGGCGCGCGGCTGGCGTTTCAGGCGGCGATTCGCGCTGAGGGCAAAACCGAAGAACAAGCACTGCCACCCGATCAGCCGCAGCAGCCGATTCCGGCGTTCAGCATGCCCGCGCAATTGGAGAAGGTGGCGGGCACGGAGCACCGCCAGCCAGTTCCCGCGGCACCGCATGTACGAAGACTGGCCCGTGAAATCGGGGTGGATATTTATGAGGTGAAGGGCAGCGGTCCGGGCGGACGTATCAGCGAAGACGATGTTAAGGCATACGCAAAGTCTCTTGTTACCGCTGCCGCGACAACGCAAGCCGTTCCGCAGGCCGGACATTTTCGGCAGCCGCAGCTTCCCGACTTCGCCAAATGGGGCAAGGTCGAGCGCGTCTCGATGCGCGGTGTACGCCGAAAAACCGCGGAGCATCTTGCGGAAGCGTGGAATACGATTCCGCATGTCACACAGCATGATCGCGCGGACATTACCGAGCTTGAGCAACTGCGGGCACGGTTCGCACCGAAGGCTGAAGAAGCCGGCGGAAAGATGACGGTTACCGCGATTGCGCTGAAGGTCTGCGCCGCGGCTTTGAAAGTTTTCCCGCAGTTCAATGCCAGCATCGATATCGAAAAAGAAGAAATCGTCTACAAGCAGTACATCAATATTGGAGTGGCTGCCGATACTGATCGCGGGTTGCTCGTTCCGGTGATTCGTGACGTGGACAAGAAGAACATAGTCGAACTGGCGGTGGAATTGTCGGGACTCTCGAGGAAGGCGCGGGACAAGAAGCTGACGCCATCCGACATGGAAGGCGGAACGTTCACCATCACGAATTTGGGCGGGATTGGCGGGATCGGGTTTACTCCTATCGTGAATTTTCCAGAGGTGGCGATTCTGGGAATTTCGCGTTCGCGGATGGAGCCGGAGTGGATTCAGAGCAAGGATGGAGGCAAGTTTGAGCCGCGGCTGATTCTGCCGTTGTCGCTGTCTTACGATCATCGGCTGATCGACGGGGCGGATGCTGCGCGTTTCCTGCGCTGGATCGCGGAAGCGTTTGAGCAGCCTTTCCTCTTATCCGTACAGGGATAGAAAACATTGAACCACTAAGGGCACGAAGGTTCACTAAGGAAACCTAGTTCAACCACGGTTGGTTCTCCTTTGTGGTCCTTCGTGTCTTTTGTGGTTCTGGAAATGTCATGTCTGAAAATACAAGTTTGAACGTAGCTGTCATTGGTGGCGGTCCCGGTGGATATGCCGCCGCTTTTCTCGCGGCTGATCTGGGCATGACCGTCACATTGATCGATCCTGAGCTGAATCCCGGTGGGGTGTGCCTTTATCGCGGGTGTATTCCGTCGAAAGCTTTGTTGCACGTGGCGAAGCTGATTGAGGAGTCGCACCAAGCGAAAGATTGGGGCATTGAATTCGCTGCGCCGAAGATCGATCTCGGGCGGCTGCGTTCGTTCAAAGAGAATGTCGTCAAGAAACTGACGGGCGGGCTGGGAATTCTGTCGAAGCAGCGGAAAGTGCATTACGTTCAGGGGCACGCGGCATTCGAGAACTCAACTACGCTGCGAGTGAAAAAGACCGATGGGGCAGAAGAATCGTTGACCTTTGACCGCATCATCATTGCGACGGGTTCGCGGCCTGCCGTGGTTCCAACGTTGAAGCTTGATACTTCGCGAATGATGGATTCCACTGGCGGGCTCAACCTCGAGGACATTCCGGGCACGCTTCTGGTGGTGGGTGGCGGATATATTGGATTGGAACTCGGATCTGTTTACGCAGCTCTGGGTACACGCGTGACTGTGGTGGAAATGCTTCCTGGATTGCTTCCCGGCGCGGACCGCGATCTCGTACTTCCTCTTCATAAGCGGCTGGAGAAGATGTTCGAAAACATTCTCCTGAATACGACCGTGGCATCAGTTAAGGATGAAGGCAATAGCATTCGCGCGACGCTCAAGGCGCAGGATGGAAGCCAGCAAGAAAAAGTTTTCGATCGCGTGCTCGTCTCAGTCGGCCGCAAGCCGAATTCTGAAATTCCGGGACTGGAGAAGACGCGCGTGCAGGTTGGCCAGCGCGGATTCATTCAGGTGAACAAGCAGCTGCTGACGGACGACCCAGCGATCTATGCGATTGGAGATGTTGTCGGCGAACCGATGCTTGCGCATAAGGCGTCGCACGAGGGTCGAACGGCTGTCGAGGCTATCGCTGGACACAAGGTTGCATTCGAGCCTCATGCTATCCCGGCTGTAGTGTTCACCGATCCGGAAGTGGCTTGGTGCGGTCTGACGGAAACGCAGGCGCAGAAAGAGAATCGCGACATCAAGGTTGCGAAATTCCCCTGGGCCGCTTCTGGACGCGCCGTCACTCTTGATCGTCCCGAGGGAATGACGAAGCTGATCTTCGATCCCCAGACGGAACGAGTGCTCGGAGTTGGCATTGTCGGCGTGGGAGCAGGAGAAATGATCGCCGAAGGAGTGTTGGCGATCGAGATGGCGGCCGTCGCCACTGATATTGCTCTGAGCATCCATCCGCATCCCACGCTGTCCGAGACCGTGATGGAGTCCGCGGAAGTCTTCCTCGGCACGAGCACGCACATTTACCGGCCAAAGCGGGGATAACCGACAGTTCCGACGCGAGAAGGGTCCGGTACAATGAGGATTCATTTCATCATTGTGCCCGCCCATTGGGCCCAGCCGGCAAGCCCTGGGCCGGAGTTAAACATGGTTCGTCTCTGCAAGGCCATTCTGCTCGCAGTGTTGTTCGCAGTTGTTGCCGCAGCTCCATCACTGGCGCAGGGAGCGATCACACAAGCGATACAGTCGGCGACCACGCCGAGTCCCGCGGCTGCGCCGACCGATCCTCTTGGCCGCGGAACACCTTCGAGTTCAATCTTTGGATTTCTGAAAGCTGCTCAAAACGGGGACTATGCCATTGCGGCGCAGTATCTGCAGTTGAGTCCCGGGCGCCGGCAGTCAGAAGGCGAGCAGGATGCCACGCGGCTGAAGTTCGTTTTGGATCACGCCTTTAATGGAAACCTAAGCAAGTACAACCAACCGGAAGGTATCCCGCAAGAAGGTGTACCGCTTGGGCATCAGCGCCTGGGAACGATGACTGCGGGCGACGTCGAGGTGGATCTCGATCTGGTTCGCGTGTCCGATCCAAATGCGGGCAAGATCTGGCTCATTTCTTCCGACACCCTCACGAAGCTTTCAGAACTATCCGACCAGGTGGAAGCACGGCAGGTCGAACTAAAACTTCCCAGCGTGCTGGTGAAACACCAGCTGGCCGGTGCGCCTTTGTGGCAGTTGGGAGCCTTGTTGTTGGCGATTCCTATCGCCGCAGGTCTGGGTTGGATTGTGCTAGCGCTGCTGGAAGTTCCTGTCCGCTGGTGGGCGAAGAAACGGGGCCAGCTTGAAGTGGCCAGTTGGCGCTCGGTTTCGGGGCCAGCGTGGTTTTTGACGGGAACACTCATCCACCAGATCTTCACCAGGCGGCTGCGCTTGCCGTTGCTTCCGCTCCACTACTACTTCCAGGTTACGTCGGTTGTGCTCATCCTGAGCTTTACCTGGATCGTGTGGCGCTTCGTTCGATGGTCGTTGAACCGGGTTCGCGGGCAGGCACTCGCTCGCGGGCACATCGGCACGGGATCGCTGATATTGCTGGGCGAACGCATTCTGAAGGCTGTCATTTTCGTTCTTGGCATTCTTGCGGTGCTGGGAAATCTCGGCTTCAACATGAGCACCGCGCTGGCCGGCCTGGGCATTGGCGGATTGGCGATCGGCTTCGGCGCACAGAAAACGATTGAAAATCTATTCGGCGGAGTGTCGGTACTCGGGGATGAGATATTTCGCGTGGGCGATGTTTGCCGGTTCGGCGATCGCACCGGAACAGTGGAAGACATTGGATTGCGATCCACTCGCATTCGCACCGAAGATCGAACGCTGGTGGCGATTCCCAACGGTACGGTCGCGACGATCAATCTGGAGAACTTCAGCCGCCGCGACAAGATCCTGTTCAAAACGACCTTGAACCTGCGCTCGGAGACGAAGGCGGACCATCTCCGTTACATTCTGTCGGAGATTCGACAGTTGCTTTATAGCCATCCCAAGATTGAGACCAAGACTGTGCGGGTTCGTCTCATCGATATCGTCAACGGCGCACCTAGCGTGGAAATTCTGTCTTACGTTCTGACACAGGACTTCGGTGAGTTCGCCGCGGTGCGCGAAGACCTGCTGCTGCGAATGCTTGATGTCGTGGACAGCTCCGGTAGCGGGCTGGCGCTTCCGGCCCAGACGCTGTACTTGAGCCACGACGGCGGGCTGGAAAAAGAGAAGACAGAAAATGCGGTGAAGAAGATTGCTGAATTGCGCGACAAGAAACAACTGCCGTTCCCCGACCATCCGCAGGAGGACATTTCTGCACTCAAGGGATCGATTGAATATCCGCCGGCGGAATCGGCGGTTCGTAAGTCGAGTGATGGTTCGGGAAGGCGGTAAGCGGCTCTCGGCTTTCGGCTATCCGCCTCTCGGCGGAGCGTGGCTTACCTCATAGAGGCTTGCTTGGATCCGATCCCATAACGAAAGCATCGCTGCAGCAGTAAGTGCGTCGGCAGATAGATGCAGAGCGGGACTACGATCAGGTAGCCGAGCAGATACATCCAACCGGGCATTACGTGTTGTTCGTGGAAGAACAAGCCTCGCGCCCAGTTCACATCCTGCTGCGGACGCCAGAAATAGTTAGTGGGAATCACAATCCAGGTCATTAGTGTTTGGAGTCTCCATCCAAGCTTGTCGTAGCCGAGACGCCGGATCGCCCATAACAATAGCGGCGGAGTGGCGACGTGGAAGAGGCTCAATAGCCGGATGGCTATCGGTAGATGCGGATCGAACATATATTCGGTGCCGCCAATGACGTGATGGCCGGTTAGCAGCGCGCCAGCGAGATCGATGATGTAGAGCGACTGAAACAATAACAATCCGCAGGCGACCCAGGAGAAGATGAGCGGGCTTTCCAGCCAGAGGCCGATTCCGATGAGAATGTTTCCGATATCGCAGAAGTAGAGGAAGTTCTGCGCTCCGTACTGGCGCCAATAGATGGGGGCCCAGATGATCAGCCAGATGGTCCAGGCGATTTTGAGCCAGAGCGGGATGCGCATGGCTGGATCATTGTAGCTGCGACTTCGGACCTTGGACCTCGGACCTCGGACTTCAGACCTCGGGCCTCGGACCTCAGGCCTCGGACCTTGGCGCATGTTCAATTTCGCGCTCGGGCTTTTTTCTAGTTCGTCTAGAAAACCTTTTTTACCGCTGAGTTCGCGGAGAAATGCCGCAAAGGACGCTGAGAAAAGCATGGGAACGGCAAACTGCGGGCGTGTTTTGATCTTTTACCACTCGGCTTTCACCTTTTTGCCTGAGGTGGTCGAGAAGGAGACGGATCGTTGGTCGCGACGAAGAGTTGCCGGGACCGGTGGATCAGGATTATTTGCCGGATCGGGTGGGACGGAACACGGCGGATTCTCGCCCTTTACTGGAGTTGGCACGAAGTGAATGGGGCTCCAATTTCCACAGTCCAGGATTGCGGCACGATCGGCGACTGGCACGAGGTAGGTCTCGCTTTTTGTTCCATCGGTCCTGGTGATCAGGAGGAGCGTCCTCTCGGTATTCGCGTGCATGTAACCGGAGGTCTGCCGATCATCGACGAGTACCTGGCCGTTCACGCGGAAATACCATCTCATGTGCCCCTGCAGAGTGGAATACAGCAAGGCAGACGCGGCCAACAAGAATCCCGCGAAAAAGACCGAACCTACGATTCGAAGCAGTCGCTTCATAACACTGACCAACAAAGTGTCTATCAGGGCGATCATAGTGGAAGCAGCTACGCCCCCGGCGACACTTCAGATGTTGGCCGGTTGGTTTTCAGTCCTTGGGCAAGCCCAGAAAAATCAACGTAACTCGAATTACCTGCGTAACTTGATGGGGCTTACGGGTGTACCTACGATGACTCCATGGGTTACCAAGCTCTTCTCTTCTGTCCCGATGAAAAAACGGCTCGTACGGTGACGCAGGTTCTGAACGAGTTGGAGTTTAGCGTCGAGGCCTGCATCGAGCCATTCGCGGCGGTCAAGAAGCTGATGGGCGAACACTTCGACGCTGTCGTGGTGGACTGCGATAACGAGCAGAATGCCACCTTGTTATTCAAAAGCGCGCGCAATTCCACGTCCAACCAGACGTCGCTTGCCGTGGCCGTAGTGGAAGGTCAGGCGGGGGTAGCAAAGGCGTTTCGTATCGGCGCTAACCTCGTCCTGACCAAACCCATCAACATTGAGCAGGCCAAAGGAACGCTGCGCGTCGCGCGCGGACTGCTGCGCAAGGGGGACCCTGCAAAGCCGGGGGCTCCGGCTGCTGCTCCTGCGCCACAGGCTGCGCCAGCACCTGCCAAGCCAGCACCAAAGCCAGTAAGCGCTGCGAGACCTGTTGCACCGGCAGCACCACCAACGGCGGCGGCGAAACCGGCGGCGAGCACACCAGCATGGCCGGCTGCCGCTGTAGCGAGTGCGATGCAGGCCCCAAAGTCGGGGAACTTACCGCCGATTCCGAAGGCTGCAACTCCGCCAGCGGCTCCTTCCGTTCCAGAGCCACCAGTTCCGCAGGTGGAAGTACCCAGTTTTGCGAAAGCTCCAGAGGCGCCCGCTGTCGGTCATGTGTCACAAACGAGCGCTTATTCCGGCACTGGCGCGGCGAGTGCAGCCGCTCCTGCGCGCGAACCTCAGGTGCCGAAAGCTCCTGAAGTGCCGGTTGCGAGTGCGGTCGAGATTCCTCAGCCAGCGGCGCCTGCTCCTCAGGCCACTGCTACTGTTGGGGCAGCTCCAACGTTTACGTTTGGTGGTTCCGCAGAGCCTGAATCCAGCGGCGCAAACAAGAAGATTTTTATCGGAGTTGCGGCAGCGGTAGTGATTGTGGCAGCGGCATATTTCGGTTGGGCGTCCAAGGGCCATAACGCAGGACCGGCGGCCACGACGCAAAGCACAGCTGCAACTTCTCAGGCGGTACAGCCTTCGGTGTCCCAGACCAGTGCTCCGTCCGCGGCTCCCGTTGAGACCGCGGCTGTGAGCTCGCCTTCGAACGCAGGGTCCGGCGATTCTGAAGCTGCTCCGAAAGAAACCTCGAAGCCGGCAGCGAGTGTGACCAAGCCTTCAACGAGTTCTGCTCCGGCCAAGACTTCTGCGAAAGCGGCGAAGGAAGAAGCAGCGAAGGAAGACGCGCCGGAGGAAGCCGATGCAACTCCGGAAGCTGCACCTTTGATGGTCAAGGGTGGCAAGGCGCCGGAGAAACCGAAATCCACGAACGCGGACGTTTCCGCTCCGAGCATGATTGGAATGGCTACGCCGGCTTCCGCTCCGCCTCCGGACCTGGTTCCGACCACGAGCGAATTCAAACCGAAATTGCAGATGATGAGCGTATCGCAAGGCGTATCGCAGGGGCTGCTGTTCAAGAAAGTTGCGCCTGTGTATCCGCCGAGCGCTGTGCGCCTTCGGATCGAGGGCACAGTTGAGTTGATGGCGACGATCTCCAAAAATGGCGACATCACGCAGGTCAAAGTGGTGAGTGGAGATTCTCAGCTCAGCAAGGCGGCCGTCGACGCCGTCAAGCAGTGGAAGTACAAGCCATATCTGCTGAACGGGGAACCGGTCGAAATCCAGACGCAGGTCACTATCAAGTTCAAGCTGCCGAGCTAATCTGACAAGAAGGCGGGGAGGTGAGAGTCTCCCCGGTTGCCTTAGGCCGGCGCCAGCGAACCGAAGTTCACCTCAGGCGCTAAAGCGCAAAATCATTTTCGGCAGTTTATGGCGCGAGTGAACTCGCGCCCTTCCCGGTTGTGCTCGATCCCGACATCAAGGCTGTATTCAGTACTGACTGCCGAACGCTTCGCTTCGGCGGGGCGGACTCTTCGGCGCTCAGGGCAAGGTGCATCGGCTCCTAGACAGAGCCTTTTCCAATTATGGTGCGGCCAGAAGCCGCACCCTGTCACGCAATTGGCTTATGTTTCTGCTTAACCAGACTTGCTACTGCTGCTGCAGGGTCTCGTCGATCGAGACTTTTCCGCCCTGGGTCGCCGTGACGATCTTCTTGATGGGTGCGTAGCCTGAGAGTTCGATCTCTACCTCATAGTTGCCGGGATCGAGAATGAGATCCACGGGCGTGTTCTTTTCGACCATGTGGCGATTGATGGAGACTTGCGCGCCTTTCGGCGAAGTATGGATGCTGACCGTAGCCTGGTTCGCCTGGGCCTTTCCACCGAACAGCCTGGACATCTTGCCGCCGGCGACTTTGATGTTGTCGGTGTTGCCGAGAGCGCGGAGCGTGGGAGTAAAGCTGTAGGTTTGTCCCACCGTGTATTGTCCGGACTGGGTCTCGTCGAGATAGCCCGACATGCGGACTAGCACCAGGTGCTGCCCCTTGTCGATGCTGACCTGCGCCGGAGTTTTGGTACCCATATCGCGGCCGTCGACGTAAATGTTGGCGCCGGGCGGGTCACTCTTCACCACCAGGGTCGCCATCAATTGGGCAAGCCGGATGTTTGCGGTTATCCGGTTCCCGGATGTGACGTTCACTGTGCGCGTGTCTGTGGAATAGCCAGCTTTGCTGACCATGATCGAGTGCTGTCCGGGTTGGAGATTCGTCAGTGCGAATGGAGTGACCCAGCTTGGATCACTGGCGCCATCGACTTGCACCTGAGCGCCTTGGGGCGTCGAATCAACCGCTAACTGTCCTGGCAACACAACAGGAGCTGCCTGGGCTTTCTTCTTGCCGGCGTTTCGCGACTTGGCCGTTGTCGCAGGCTGCTCTGCCGTTTCGGGTGTGTCAGGGACTTCAACGGGCTGTGCCGCCACCGGAGCAGGCTCTGGAGCGGGTTGAGCTACAGGTGCTTGCTGGGTGGTATCTGACTGCGATGTCTGCGCAGGTACGCTGGACCGCGGAGCACCAGCATCGTCATCTCCCTGCCCATGGATGTACATCGTTACACCGATCGCGATCGCCAGGATCACTGCGCCGGCGATCCCCAACGCGTACATATACAACTTGGGCGGAACGCCCTTTATTTCTGTGATCGCTTTTTGCGCGACTTCGCGAGCTTCGGCTTTTGGCTTTTCATCTTTCTTTGGACTGACACGATAGGTCTTGGGAATCGTTACGACAGCCGGCACCGGAGCTTCTTCCGGCGGGGTCGGAGGCGGCGGAGCTACATAGACTTCCTTCAAGGGCGGTAATTCGGAGATTTCGGAAAAGCTTGTGCCGGTCGCAGCGGCGGGGCCACCTTCGGCCATCATCGGATCGACGGCAATCTTTGGTGCGTTGTCGCCCTGCGTTTCAAAGGTTTCGACTTGCGGCTCATCGGCCACTGCTGATGACATGTAGGCCGAGGGCTGCTCGGGTTCCTGTTTTGCCGTTCCCACAAACTGATCGGAGAGATCCAGTTCCTCGACCTCGCCTGCAGGAGTGCTGGAATCGGAAACACCGACCCCTGCGGCAGCGGCAGCCGCTTTGGGCGCAGCAAGTTTTGACGCCGGGCGTGCCAGCTTGGAACTTGCATCGGATGCGGCGGCAGCTTCCGTCTTCTTTGGGGCTGATGCAGACGGTACCGCAGTGTGAGCGTTCCCACCCGGCCGCGCTAATCCGGTAGAAGCAGCCGCGGGCTTGGACGCAGCCACAGAAGCAGACTTTGCGGGCGTTGTTCCGACGAACTTGGTTTGGGCTGCAGTCTTGGCTTTCTCCGGAGCCATCGTCCCTTTGGCAGGCTCGGCTTTTTTCGCACCCGCGGGCTTGGATTCTTTGCACTTCTCCAGGTCGTCGAGCAGTTCGCGGCCATTCTGATATCGCTCGGCCGGATCCTTCGCCAGGGCCTTCATGATCAGGTCGCTGAGAAGCGGGTGAATTTTCGGATTTACGTGGTTCGGTGCAACGGGCGTGCTTTCCAGAATGCTCTGCTTGAGAGATTCCACATCCTCGCGGTCGAATGCTTTCCGCTCGGTCACCATCTCGTAGAACATCGCGCCCAAACTATAAAGGTTGGAGCGGCCGTCGGTGGCATCGCCCCGAACCTGCTCGGGCGACATGTAGTGCCACACGGGAGAGATTGCTTCACTGGAATGCTGCAAGAACTTGCCGGCGCTGGACACGCCGAAGCTGAGAATCTTGACCGTGCCGTCCCACCCGCACATGACTTTCGCTGGTTCCAGACTGTAATGCACCAGGTTGTGCGAACTGGCGTGATCGAGGCCGCTGCACAACTGCCGGCCGATATCGAGCAGATCCCAGATCGAAAATCCTTCTTTGCGCGACAACATGGTCGCGATGCTGTTGCCCTGCACATATTCCATGGCAGCGCAGAATTGGCCCTCGATTTCGCCGGCACCATAAATCTTGGTGATATTAGAGCTGCTCAAAACATTGGTGCTCTCTGCTTCGGCCAGTAACGCGTGTTCCAGTTGCTGCGCACCTTCTCCGAAAGCGCTGAGCTGGATTGCCTTCAAAGCAATCGTTTGCCCGCTCTCGGGATCATTCGCTTTGTACACACCGCATGTTGGCGATTTCGCCAACTCGCTGAGGATTTCGAAGTGGCCAATTTTTGTAGGCATTGCTCCCTGGCTCCAATCCATGAAAAGCCGATCACGGCCGGCGCGACACACCTGCATCGGCAGAGAAACGGATTGAGTACGTGTAGGATAGCGCTGCTCGTGCGAGCCTTCGAGTTACCAAGGTAAGCAAAATCCAAAGATGAGATGGGCTGCCGAGGCTGGTTATTGGCGGGTTGCAGCCTGCAGGCGATCAGCGAGATTACGCATGTACGAGATCAGTTCTGGCGGCTCGTGTACCTGAAAGCCAACTCCCAACAGCGATAGGTGAATCGTGATTCCCTCGAGCGAATGAGACCCGGTGTGGAGCAGGCATGAATTCTCGTTGATGGCCTCCAATACTCCAGCGGAAGGAGGAATTCGGGAGGTCAAGGCTTCCACCGGCGCTTGTAGCGTAATTCGGGCTCGAAAAGGATAAGGCACTTGGGAGAGGGACTTTGCAGCAAAGGCCGCGAAGTCACCTTCTGGAGCCTTGCGCGGTTTGAACCGCGTCGATGTTTTGGGTTTGCCTGCGATGCGGTCCACGCGGAATGTCCGCCAGTCTTTGCGGTTCAGGTCCCAAGCGACCAGATACCATCGGTAGCCGGTATGCACCACGCGATGAGGTTCGACGACGCGAACGCTGGGAACATCGGTCCGGTTTTTATAGTTGAACCGAAGGCCTTCATGGTCGCGGCACGCTCCCGCCAGCAGCGATACCAGGTTGGCGTCCACCCTCGCCCTGCGAGACTCCAATGGAACGATGAAACCATGCAGCGCGGCAACACGGTGGCGCAGCCGCGGCGGCAACACCTGCTCCAATTTCAAAAGAGCGCGCACTGAAGCTTCGTCGATGCCGGTGACTCCTCCGCTTGCGGCGGTTCGCAATCCGAGGGCGACAGCAACGGCCTCATCGTCGTCGAACAGCAGCGGGGGGAGGGCCGCGCCAGCTCCGAGCTGATAGCCGCCTGCGATGCCAGAGGTCGAGTGAACCGGGTATCCGAGGCTACGCAAACGGTCAACGTCGCGCCTCAAGGTACGCGCGGTGACATCGAGGCGCTTGGACAGTTCGGACCCGCTCCAGTAACGCTGTGCCTGAAAGAGCGAGAGCAGGCGGAGGAGGCGAGCTGAGGTCTGGACCATGGGCTTGTATTGTGACACAAACTTGAGGACTGAATCTGTCCTCAATCATTGATACCGTGTCGTTCGTCGATTCGCTTGAGTTGAATTGATATGGAGAAGACGATGAAGATGACTGAGTTCTTTCTGTCGGAGTTGGAGCGTCAAGCCAACTCCTCTCGCCTGGCACTGCAGCGCGTGCCCGAAGGACACAATGACTGGAAGCCCCACGAGAGATCAATGCCGCTTGGCTACCTGGCTGCTCTGGTGGCAACCATGCCGTCGTGGATTATTTCGATGGTGAAACAAGACAAATTTGATATGAAGTCGCCGGAGGCGGCGAAGTTCAAGCCGTTGGAGTGGAGCACGCGGGCTGAGTTGCTGGCCGCGCTGGATTCGGCGGTCGCCGGAGCCCGCGAAGCGCTGCAAAGCACGACGGACGAGCACCTTTCGACCAATTGGAAATTCGTGGTTGGAGAACACGTTGTAAGCGACAGCCCGCGTCACGCGATGATCGCCGACTCCGTATTCAGCCACCTAGCCCACCACCGCGGACAGTTGACCGTGTACTTGCGCCTCAATGAGGCGCCAGTACCGGCGCTGTACGGTCCATCCGCCGATGAGGGACGGTTCAACTGATCAGGCTATCCTGGTTCAAGAATTGACCGCCTAACTGCGGCGGCGCTGCGGCCAGAACTAATAAATTCCAAAAATCTCCCGACGGCTTGTCGAATTCCGATCCGGCTGTCCGACGTTGTAGTGAAGGCTGGACAGAGAAGGACTATTGCAGGGCAAGATATGCGGCACTATTCGGCATCGTCGAGGATTCGTTATTGTCATCCTGATGGCGCCTGTTTTGGCGCCGGAGGACCCGTGCAATTCTGGCTGCGGCACTTGTGCAGACCGAGGTTGCATGGGTCCTCCGGCCTGCGAAGAACGCAGGCCATCAGGATGACAAGGATCGGAACAATTCAACGCCCCAAAGAAGGTGTAACTTTCGTCTGCAGATAGCCGTTATGTTTCATAGACAGTCTCTGGATGACATTTGTCATCCGGATGCGGTGACGATCTCCACTGGCGAGGAAAAGAACCGAGTTCGAATATGTTTCTGTCAGCCTAAGTGGGAGATTCGATTGTTGAACTATCGAGAAACCGGATCCTGGGCGGTTGTCGGGCGAGAACCAGTTCGACTATTCTGGTGGCGTCGAGCTGTAACTACCTCCTGGTTCCGGTTCCCCACTTTCCCTGGAGTGCACCGATGACCTTATCCCGGTTTGTCACGAAGAATGCGTTTCGGAACAAGCGCCGAAGCATCCTGACGGTTCTGAGCATTGCGTTTTCACTGCTGCTGCTGACTTTCATGATGACTTTGTGGCACGCGTTCGCGCTGGAAGATGGCAGTGCGGAATCGGCTGAACGGCTGATCGTACGGCATCGGGTTTCGCTGACGTTCACCTTGCCCGGCTATTACCGAGAGAAAATTCGCTCCGTTCCCGGCGTCGTGGCAGTGGTTCCGAGTTCGTGGTTTGGAGGAATCTACAAAGACTCCAAGCCCGAGAATTTCTTTGCGCAGTTCGGAACCGATCCTGACGAACTCTTGAAGGTGTACCGGGATCTCAAGATACCGGACGATCAGGTGAAAGCGTGGCAACGGGATCGGCAGGGCGCGATCGTATCGGATGCGCTCGCACAAAAATATGGCTGGAAGTTGGGAGACCGCATTGTCCTTCTCGGCAACATTTATCCCGTGAACCTCGAACTCAATATACGGGGGATCTATCATGGCGATCCCGACCCAAAGTCGCTGTATTTCAACTCGAAGTATGTCGAGGAGGCGGTACCGTTTTTCAAAGGGCAAGCCGGGACATTCGGGATTCTGGCGGACAATCCTTCGGATGTGAGCAAGGTTGCGGCGGCCGTGGATGACATGTTTCACAATGCGCCGCAGCCCACCAAAACCGAGAGCGAGAAGGCGTTTGGACTGGAATTCGTGGCGATGATGGGCAACGTCAAGGCATTCATTCTGAGCATCTGCGGAGCGGTGCTGTTCGCCACCTTGCTGGTCTCTGCCACTACGATTGCCATGTCGATCCGCGAGCGCACACGCGAAGTCGCCGTACTGAAGACGCTCGGTTTTACCCGGGGCGGAGTGCTTGCGCTCTTTGTAAGTGAGGCTGTGGCGGTTTCTTTGGTAGGCGGACTGATTGGCGCGAGTCTGGCGAAGTTGATGGTCTTCGGCTTTTCCCACGCTCCGCAAATGACGTTCTTTCCCTTGAAAATGACACCGCAGATTTGGATTTCGGCACTGCTGATTTCGGGCGTGGTTGGTTTAGTCAGCGCGGCTGTGCCTTCGTATCACGCGTCGCAGGTAAACATTGTCGATGGGCTTCGCCACATCGGGTAATTGGGGGAGCGCACATTCGGCTCTCGATCGCCGGGGTTCGGAAAGAAGAACGGTTACGACATGACGATGGGAAGTTTCGTGGTGCGCAATGCTTTCCGAAACAAGCGTCGCAGTTTGCTGACGGTGATCAGCATCAGTTTCTCGCTTTTGTTGCTAACTTTGATGATTTGTATCTGGCGATCGTTCTATGTAGATCAGGTTGCACCGGAAGCCGCACGACGCTTGGTTATTCGTGATCGCGTTTCATTGGCCTTCTTCTTGCCCGCTTATTATCGAGAGAAAATTCGCGCGGTTCCGGGAGTCAATGCTGTCGCGCCCATTACCTGGTTTGGTGGACGGTACATCGATGATCGGCCGGAACATTTCTTTGCACAGTTAGCCACCGATCCGGATGAATACTTGAAGGTCGCTTCCGACAAGATCATACCCGACGATCAATTGAAGGCATGGCAGCACGATCGGGCCGGATGCATCGTAGACGTCACCCTGGCGGATAAGTACAAATGGAAACTCGGCGACCGCGTTACGCTGCAGGGGAACATTTTTCCGGCAAACCTGGACCTGACGATTCGGGGAATCTACCATCGCGATCCTCCACAGAACGCGCTCTACTTCAACGCGACGTACCTTGAGGAAGCTGTGCCGTGGTTCAAGGGGCAGGCTGGTTGGTATTCCGCGCAGATCGACTCGGCGGATCACGTGGCGGCTGCATCGCGAATTATCGATGACATGTTCCACAATTCGCCTTTGCAGACCAAGACCGAGAGCGAGAAGGCATTTCAGCTTGGGTTCGTCGCGTCGCTGGGAAACGTGAAGGCCTTCATCCTGAGCATCTGCGGAGCTGTGATGTTCGCCATCATGCTGGTCTCTGCGAATACGATGGCGATGTCGGTGCGTAGCCGGACTCGTGAGGTAGCTGTGCTGAAGACCCTCGGTTTCACGCGTCAGAGAGTGCTGTCGATGTTTATCAGCGAATCAGTCGCCGTGGCATTGAGTGGAGGAGTGCTCGGAGTTTTTGTCGCGAGGTTTGTGATTGCGTGGCTGACGCACCGGTTCATCGGGCTTGGTATCCCGCTGGATATGAAGGTGAACGTAATCACGGCATCGATTGCATTAGCGGTAGCCGGAATTCTGGGAATTGTCAGCGGTTATTTACCAGCGTATCGAGCTTCGCGCATGAACATTGTGGACGCATTGCGTTATATCGGGTAAGTGGAGATTTCAAATTATGGCGATACCCATCAGCTACAACATTCGCAACCTGAAACTCCGCAAGGGTCTTACGGTCATGACGGCGCTCGGTATCGCGCTGACTGTAACCACGGCGATCTTTCTGATGGCGCTGGTGGCGGGACTTAACCGCGCGTTCGTGAGCAGCGGCAGTTCGAAGAACGTTCTCGTACTGCGCAAAGGGTCGGAGGCCGAGTTGTCCGGTGGCTTCGATGCTTCACTGTTTCCAACGTTGAAGACATTGCCTGGGATCGCTACTGATAAAGAAGGCCAGCCGATGGTTTCGGGCGAGTGGGTCGTTGTCATCGTTCTCCCTCGCAAGGACGGTACGGGTGAAGTGAACGTCACCGTACGGGGCATGATGCCCGACGGTCTTGAGATGCGCCAGACTCCGGATGAACCCGGGAAGCCCGCACCGGTGAAGTTGCTCGAAGGCCGCTGGTTTCAGACGGGGCAGCGCGAAGTGGTGGTCAGCAAGTCGATTCGCGAACGGTTCACGCATGCCAATATCGGCGACACGATGGAGTTCGGCAAGGGCGCATGGAAAGTTGTGGGAGTGTTCGATGCTGGCGGGTCTGCATATGAATCAGAGGTCTGGGGCGACGTGAATCAGATGGCATCGGACTTCGATCGGCAGGGTGGATTTGCCTCCGCGTACCTGCGTGCGACTGATCCGATTTCGGCTGAGGCGCTGAAAAATCGCGTCAGTGACGACCAGCGTCTGAAGCTTGAAGGGATGCTCGAGAGCGATTACTACGCAAAGCAGACGAGTTCCGGCACGCCCATCAAAGTGATCGGGTGGGTTGTGGGTGTCATCATGGCGATCGGATCGATTTTCGCTGCGATGAACACGATGTATGCCGCTGTCGCCTACCGCGGCCGCGAGATTGCAACTTTGCGGGTTATTGGGTTCTCCCGGCCCGCGATCTTGACCTCGTTCGTGCTCGAGTCCCTGCTGCTAGCGCTGCTTGGGGCTCTCGTCGGAATCGTGTTGATGTTGCCGTTTAACGGTATGGAGACGGGAACATCGAATGCTGTTACGTTCAGCGAAGTGGTTTTTGCGTTGCAGATCACACCGAGGGTAGCCCTTAACGCGATCATCTTCGCGCTGGTCATGGGATTTATCGGTGGGCTTGCTCCAGCGTGGCATGCGGCCCGGCAGAACATTCTGTCTGCGCTGCGTGGATAGCAGAACTTATTGGAGATGGGAAGCGTAAACAAAGATTATGTCGCTTGATACGAAACATCAGGATTTGCAAAGCCTACGGATCGACCGTTCCCAGCGCGGAGAAACGCCCGGTGAGCCTTCGATTTGGGCGCGTCGGTACATCATCGGCGGCATTGCCGTCGTTGTCCTTCTCGGGTTGATCACGGTCGCGTATCGTGTGGCTTCAGCTGACGTTCCTGAGGTCGAGGTGGTGCGCGCGACGGCGCAGACTACCGGCAACGATGTGGCGGGAACCGTGCTGTCGGCGACCGGGTACATCGTGGCGCATCACACGATCAATGTGAATTCGAAGATTACTGGCCGCGTCGCGTGGATCGGCGTAGAGAAGGGCGACAGGGTAAAAGAAGGTCAGGTGCTGGTTCGCCTGGAGGACCAGGAGTTTCGCGCTGCGTACGATCAAGCGAAGGGAGCGGTCGAAAACGCCCGTGCTTACTTGGAGGAGTTGCAACACGGCTCGCGGCCCGAGGAGATTCAGCAGGCGCAGCACAATCTGGATGAAGCTCGTGCCACTTCGGCCAACGATAAACTGACCCTCGATCGTACGAAAGAACTCGCAGCGAGCGGCGTTCTCTCACGGCAGCAACTCGACGACGCCACCGCGAAGTTCGAAGCGGATCAGCAACGGGCGAATTCATTAGAGAAAGCATTTCAGCTTGCGAAGATCGGACCACGTCCCGAAGAACTTGCGCGCGCTCAAGGCGCGCTGATGCAGGCACAGGGACAACTTGATTATGCGAAATCGCAACTCGATGCGGCGATGATTCGAGCGCCCGTAACGGGAACGATTCTCGATCGCACGGCGGAAAAAGGAGAATTGGTTACGTCGGGATTCGCGAGTACGGCGGCAGGAGGCCCACAGGGATCCGTCGTCTCCCTCGCAGACTTGAACGACCTGCAGGTCGAGCTCGATATCGCGCAGGCGGATTTTGCGAGGCTCGGTCCGGCGCAAAAGGGCATTGTGACTACCGATGCCTATCCCGATAAGCAATACGATGGGCAGATTGCCCAGATCTCTCCTGAGGCCAACCGCCAGAAGGCAACAGTCCAGGTGAAGGTGCAGGTGCTAAACCCGAACAAGTACCCGGACGTGCAGCTGCGCCCGGAAATGAATGCCACGGTGCGCTTCCTGGCCAACGAAAAGCCGAAGGACTCAAAAGGACCGACCGGAGTGTTTGTTCCGTCGACGGCGATGCGCGACCGAGACGGAAAGAAAGTCGTGTACCTCGCCTATAACGGCAAGGTGGCTTCTCGTGAGGTTCACATTGTCAGTGAGCGGGCGGATGGCGTATTAGTCGACGGTCTCGTTGGCGGGGAAAGCGTGATTACCACCGCACCCTCAACCTTGAAAGATGGGGACAAAATCAAAATAAAGGGGCAATCATGAGCACAGTCGCACAACCTAACGTTGCCACGAGCACCACAGTTGTACAGGCTCGTGGCGTCAGCAAAATCTTCAAGCGCGATGCGTTTCAGGTGACGGCTCTGGACGATGTCTCCATTGACATTGGCAAAGGGGAGTTCCTCGCGTTGATGGGCCCGTCCGGCTCCGGCAAAACGACTCTGCTGAACATGATTGCCGCGATTGACCGTCCTACGTCGGGTGAACTGCTGGTTCAGGGGCAGGATATTTTCCGCTTCAATGACCCTCAGATTGCACGCTGGCGCAACGAACACATTGGATACGTGTTTCAGACGTTCAATCTGATTCCGGTGCTAACGGCGTTCGAGAACGTGGAACTGCCGCTTTTGCTGACCAAACTGAACTCACAGCAGCGGCGAGATCACGTGATGACTGCTCTTAAGTTGGTGGGACTGGAAGAACGGGTCCATCACCTGCCGAAGCAGCTCTCGGGTGGACAAGAACAGAGAGTGGCAATCGCGCGCGCCATTGTGAGCGATCCCACACTTCTGCTGGCAGACGAGCCTACTGGAGATTTGGATAGCCATTCAGCGACGGAAGTGTTGGAGATCTTGAAGCGCTTGAATGAGGACTTCCACAAGACGATCGTGATGGTTACCCACGATCCGCATGCGGCTTCTTACGCGCACGTAACGCGACATCTTGAGAAGGGAATGCTGCTGCCGCCGGACGACCCGCAATCGCGTTGAGTTCGTCCAAAGCGGCAGCGATCAGTGCACGGTTGATTTAGGCGACAAGACCTGCGTCACCGGTAAGGGGGCGCGGCTCGGCGACATCAGCCACCCAACGCCACGCGCGTCTGCCGTTCGAAACTACGGCTTCGGCCTCGCCGTACTCAACCAGGCGATTGAGCACAGTTGTTACCGATGCCATAGGATCTTTATGCCGCGCCAGGAGCCCCGGCATCTTCTGCTGGAAGTAATCGCAGATATCGCGGGAGTTCATCGCTCGGCCCGATTCCATCAGGATCATACGACAAGCTTTGGTGAACCCTGGCTGGCGGCCGTTGCTCTTACGGTCGACCAATTCCATGAGTTCCTCGTTCAGTACTCCATCTCCAAACAGGTTGGCCAGCCCAGAAATGGTTTGTTTGACGGTGCCGATTCGTTTCATGATGTCGGCCCGCTGCTGCATTAACTGACGCAATTCGTCATGAGCCTGCCGAACTACTTCCTGCACATGCCCTACATCGTATTTTGCAAGCGGCTTAAGTACGCCATTCGACCTTTCCACATTCTCCATACTTCCCCCAGAAGTGTTGGACGCGGTTAATTCGTACACCTTTCCCACTACTAGCTCCTAGCTCCGTTGCGGTGATGAAGTGACTGTTGCGACGGACAGAACCCCGCAAAGTGCTATACGCACCATCCTGTCCCAATGTTCCAGTTGATCTCACAAAGGGAACTGAAACGTTTCACGGTTAGACGAAGCAAATACGAAATGGTTAACGGGGAGTTAACGATTGTTAATGTAGGAGCCCCAATCTCACCGCACTAAACTCCTCCCCATAGATTCCGATGGTAACCAGTTAGGAGATGGTTGCATGGCCCGTGCAGCAAAGCCTGCGGTCGCGCAGAGTCCGTTGCGAATCCTGCTGGTTGGCGAGCGAGAGGAAGACTTCTTTCTCGTGCGCGAGATTCTGGAGCGCAATCGTTCAACGCTAATAACGGAACTCGAGCAGGCGCGATCGATCGAGGAAGCACGTTTCTTGCTGCAACAAAAACCTTACGGTCTTGTCCTGTTTGAATACGAAACGGGAGATGCCGAGTCGATTCAGCTTGTAGCGGAGTTTCTGCAGGCGGGAGTATCGATTCCATTCATTCTCCTCACTGAAGATGCGGACGAAGAAACAGTGGCAGAGATCATTGAGTCCGGGACGTGGGACTGTGTTGCCAAATCGCAGCTCGATGGAGCCACGCTGGTTCGAACGATACGGAACACTGTCTCGCTCCACTCACTGCAACAGGAGCAGCAAAGCGCGCAGGAACTACTACGAAAGCTATCGCGCGCGGTCGAGCAGTCCGCAGACACCGTATTGATTACCGATCGTGAAGGCAGGATTCAATATGTGAACCCTGCGTTTGAAAGGTTGACTGGCTACGCACGCGAGGAGGCATGCGGCAAGACTCCACGTATTCTGAAATCGGGAGAACAGGGCCCAGAAATCTACCAAGAAATGTGGAAGACGCTTCTGGGAGGAAAGGTTTATCGCGGAATTCTGGTCAATCGCAAAAAGAATGGCGACCTTTACTATGTTGAGGAAAGCATCTCGCCCGTCCGCGACGCCGAGGATGTGATTACGCATTTCATCTCCAACGGGCGCGACCTGACGGAGCGCCTGCGTCTTGAAGCGCAACTGGTGCAGGCGCAGAAGATGGACGCCATTGGACGACTCGCCGGTGGCATCGCGCATGATTTCAACAATCTTTTGACGATTATCACCAGTTATTCCGAGCTGGCTCTGGACGCGGTGCCGCAAGACAGCGATCTTGAGGACAAACTCGACGAAATCCTTCTGGCAGCACGGCGAGCGGCCGAGTTGACTCGCCAACTGTTGGCGTTTAGCCGTAAACAACCGCAGGCACTGCGGGTTGTAGACGTTAATCAGGTAGTAGCCAATATTGCCAAGATGCTTCCCCGGCTGATCGGAGAAGACATCAAATTTGACTTCGTACGCGGAGAGCGCTTAGGCCAAGTCAGAATCGATCCGGTTCAGCTTGAGCAGGTACTGCTGAATCTGGCGGCGAATGCCCGCGATGCCATGCCAGAACGCGGTTATCTGAGTATCGAAACGTCAGATGTCCATCTCACCGGCGACTACATCGACGGAAAGCCAGCGGTGATCCCATTGGGACGCTATACCCTGATTACGGTTACTGATAATGGTCGCGGTATTCCGCGCCAGGACTTGCCGCACATTTTTGAACCGTTCTATAGCACCAAGCCGTCCGGGAAAGGCACAGGGCTCGGACTGGCGACGGTGTACGGCATTGTTAAACAGAACCACGGTTTCGTATGGGTCTACAGTGAACCCGGCTCTGGCACGGTGTTCAAAATCTATTTCCCTTGCGTGACCGGTTACAACGCAGCAATGGAAAGCGAGCCCGCTCGGACTGAACCAACTCCTCGCGGAACCGAAACGATCATGCTCGTGGAAGACGAGGCGGCGGTCCGCGATGCTACTGGGGAATTTTTGCGGCTGCAGGGCTATCAGGTGATTGAAGCAGAAGACGGCCTTGCTGCGCTTGCCGCAGCCAAGAAATATGCGGGCACCATCGATTTGCTTGTTACAGACGTTGTGATGCCCAACATGAGTGGTGGCGAACTGGCGAAGGAATTCGCGCAGCTTCGCCCGGGAACAAAATTCCTGTTTGTTTCCGGGTATCCTGGAAAGACCATACTGGATCACAAGGTCGTCGATCTCGAGACGAACTTTCTGCAGAAGCCCTACACGCTCAAGCAGCTATCGTTGAAGATTCGGGCGGCGATCGGTCGTTCCATGGGCAGCGCGCGTGGTGCGACTTCTGCGAACTAGCGAGTTTGCTCGTTATAATGATTTTCGGTCCAGGTCTCAGTCTCAATGCTCCCAGCCGCAAGTGGCGCGCTGCTGCTGACGATTGTTGTCCTCGCACCAGGAAAAATCCTGGCTGGGGTCGTGCTTCTTACACTCTTAGGCGCGATTGTTTATTCGGGCATGCAGATTCTCGCGGCCCAGAATTATTTGTCAGTGCGGCCCTCAGCGCTCGAGTCTGCCGAGCCGGTCAGTATTTTGAAACCGCTCTCGGGCCTCGATCTGGGACTTGAGTCGAACCTGCGGACATTTTTCGAGCAGGACTATCCGGCGTTCGAGATTCTTTTTGCCGTTCGAAACGAGAACGATCCTGCAATAGAGGTCGTATCGCGCCTACAGAGAGAGTTTCCGCGAGTCCTATCTCGTTTGATCCTCACCGGCGAACCGCCGTACCCGAACGCCAAGGTCTTCAGCCTGGAGCATATGCTCGCGGCGGCCAGCCACGATTTGGTCGTTATGAGCGACAGCGACATCCGAGTTACGCCGGACATGCTGAGAACCGTCGTGGCCGAATTCCAGGACTTGAAGGTTGGAGTCGCGACCTGTCCGTATCGTGCGGTTCCTGGTGAGAGTTTCTGGTCGCGGCTTGAGGCCACCGGGATGAACACCGACTTCTGGGGCGGCGCGCTCGTTGCCCGCATGCTTGAGGGAATGCGCTTCGCCGTCGGCCCTACAATTGCCGCCCGGCGGGTGGTGTTGAATGACATCGGCGGCTTCGAGAGGCTGAAGGATTACCTTGCCGAGGACTTCGTTATGGGAAAGTTCGCCGCAGAGGCGGGCCACGGAGTGATTCTTTCTTCGTACATTATTGAACACCATATCGGCAGTGCGACCTTTGCTGAAAATGCGGCACACCGATTGCGCTGGGCACGCAGCACACGGCGGTCGCGGCCGGCCGGATACATCGGACAACTGTTTACGATGCCTCTGCCTTTGGCGCTTCTCGTATGCGCATTATCGCCGGCATGGTGGCCGGTTTTGCCGCTTGCGTTGATCGTGCGGGGAGCCGCTGCCTATTCGATCTCACAACGAGTTTTGCGAGGCAAACTGAATTGGCTACTGTTGCCGATCGAAGATGTGATGGGATTCTGCTTCTGGTTGGCGGGATTCTTCGGAAATACGATCTCGTGGCGCGGACGTCAATACCGTCTGTACGGAGACGGTCGCTTCGAACTGATTTCTTCCGCCGCGGAGCGCAATTAATCGGATTGCGCCAGCCGGATCAGGCGGCCGTCTTTTAGTTGAAACTTGTCGCCACGCCAGGTCACTGTGTGCCCAGCGAAACTGGCGAGCCAGATTCCGACGGCAATCAGATCGCGAAAGGGAATCAGCCATAGTCTGCTGAGCACCTGACGGTCCTGCAATACGCATGGACCTACGGTCAATGCAACCGCCGAGCGCACGATCAGCATTGCGACTAAGAGGGCCCAAGTCCACGGCGCTGCGCCGAATGAAATCGAATTCAGCAGAGCCCAGAAGATTCCGAATGTTGATGCTAATCCGATGTATCCGCCAAGCCGTGCATCCCGAACACCACGAGCCCATCGCATCTGGTGAGCGATAAAGCCTCGGAGATCGTAGGCGGGGAGATGGGTTTCGACCACTACGTCGGAAAGAATGACTTTCTGGCCGAGTCCCGAAATTCTCTTCCCGAGTTCGTAGTCATCGGCTAGAAAATCGGCGATCGATTTGAAGCCACCAATGCGTTCGAGGTCGGCTCTGCGAAAAGCTAGAGTCGACCCCAAACCGAAGTGGAGTCCGCCTTCCAGTTGGCACGCCACCAGGACACCGGCGCAAAAATCTGTGCTGATGCCCAGTGACTCCAACTGCGAGCCAAGTGTTCGGCCTGCAATACCGCGGTAGAGACAGGTGACCATTCCAACTTTGTTGTCAGTCAGAGGCGCAACAACGCGCTGCAGATAATCTCGCTCCACGCGAATGTCGCTGTCATTCACAACGATGTGGTCGAAGCGAGTGGCCGATAGCATCTGCTCCAAATTGCTGACCTTCACATTCGCGCCCAGGATTTTGGGGCAAACCAGCAACCGGATTGCTTGCCCAGGAAATTCACGCTGTAACTGTTCAACACTTGCCACCGCCGGGTCGGCCGGATCGCTCACCCCGAAGACAATTTCGTACTCGGCGGGGTAGGCCTGAAGGCAATGACTGCGGAAGCTTTCATAGATTTCTGGATCGATGCCCTTGAGCGGTTTGAGGATCGACACGGGAGGGAAGCTTGCTCCCGATTCGCCGTATTCGACAGCGTTGCGCGTTTGAAGAAAGGCACGAGCACTCCATAGACAAAAAAAGTAATAGAAGAAACTCGCGACGCAGCCCAGGATTGAAAGAGTCTGAACAACCCGCACTAAGATGTGAACCATGCGAGAGGGAGATTCGTTATTCGTACCGCAGCGATTCGATTGGGTCGAGAGTCGCTGCCTTCCATGCCGGGTAAATTCCAAACACGAGACCGACCCCAGCTGCCGAAGTAAAACCAAAAGTCACCCAAAACATCGATAAGCGAGCCGGCAGAGACGGCCAAAGCTGTGGAATCACCCAAACGATGATGGCGCCGGTCAGAATGCCGATGATGCCTCCGACTGCCGTAAGCATAATCGCCTCTAGTGTGAACTGAAGAAGAATATCGCGCTTCCGTGCGCCAATCGCCTTTCGAACCCCGATCTCCCGCGTGCGTTCGGTGACCGAGACCAGCATGATGTTCATGACACCCACGCCACCGACGACCAATCCCACGCTTGAGATCGCGAACATACCAATAAAGAGCGCTCCGGTGAGCTGGTTCCATACGTCGGTGATGGAGTCCGAAGTCATGATCGCGAAATTGTCGGGCTTGTCGAACGCAACTCTCCGCCGGCGGCGCAGCAATTCACGAATCTCGTCCATCGCCTTCGGCATGTCGTCGTGCGAAGTAGCTTTGACGCTGATGATGTGCTGCTTCATTTCCGGATGCAGCGTCTTGAACGTGGTCAGCGGCATGATGACGCGATTGTCGTTCGGGTCCTTTCCTCCACCGAACACCGACTTGATCTTCTTGACTGTGCCGACGATTTGGAACAGACGGCCCTCGATGTTGACCTCTTTGCCCAATGGATCCTGGTCACCAAACAATTCGCGCTGGGTTTCGTAGCAGATAACGATCACAGGAGAGTGATGTTCGTCGTCGAATTCGCTGAACCATCGGCCGCTGGCCATGGGCAAGTCGAACACATCCTTAGCCGAGGACATGTCCCCCTCGATGATCGTATTCCGGGCTTTCTTATCCTGATATTTGACCGAATAGCTGCCCACACCCAGTTCAGGGCGAAAGATCCGCAAGCCCGCCGAGACTGCCTTGATGTGGGGCAGGTCGCGCATGGCCAGGGCGTCGTCGTAGGTCAGCTCCTTGCGACTGCGCATTTCGTCGGTCAAGCGGCCAAATGTAAAGAAGTCCAAATGGAACACAAAGACGACATTTGATCCGATGCTGGCCACGAGCTGGCGAACGTTGTCATCCAGGCCGCGGCCGATCGAAGACACGCCGATCACGACAGCAACGCCGATCACGATTCCCAGAACAGTTAAGCCAGACCGCAGCTTATTGCTGTTGATCGTGTCCGTCGCCATGTTCACTATTTCGCCGAATTCGCTTTTTCGGATCATGAGTCTGCCTGTCGCTATAGTTCCCGGCTCTGCAGTTTTTGAAGCCGGAAGCTGCTACATCTCAAACCTTAAAGCTACGATCGGATCGAGTTTTGCCGCCCGGCGCGCCGGGTAAACTCCAAAGAACACGCCCACACTGGCAGCGACTATTAGTCCTGCTAAGACTGCCCAGAGTTTGATAGACGAAGGCATTCCGATCAGAGCGGTAACTCCCTTCGCTATCATGATTCCTCCTAAAACTCCCAGCAAACCACCGACTAGAGCGAGGATTACCGATTCGATCAGGAATTGGAGCAGCACATCATCAGGTTTGGCGCCCAGCGCCTTGCGGATGCCAATTTCGCGTGTGCGCTCGGTGACCGAGACCAGCATGATGTTCATAATGACGATGCCGCCGACGACAAGGGATACGGCGGCGATGCCAATTGTCGCCATGAAGAAGGTATTGCTCAATCCTGACCAGATTCCGAGCAAGCTTTCATTGGTCTCAATTTCGAAGCTGTCGTCGGCGCCGGGGCGGTCATGGCGGCGCGAGCGTAAGGCGACTCTTGCCTCATCGATTGCCTGATTCAGCGGAATTCCCGTCGCTGAAGCCTTCCCCCAAATCTGAATGCTGTTTTTATGCGATCCGTATTTCTTGAGATAGACGCTGATGGGAAGCAGGGCGTAATTATCGGCGCTCTGTCCCAGCGTCTTGCCTTTCTTTTTACCGACTCCGATCACCTGGTAGGTCCAACCGTCGATTCGAATCTCCTGCCCTAGCGGATCGCTGCCGGCGAGCAAATGGTCGACGATGTCTGTTCCCACGACTGCAACCTGAGAGTGATTTTCGAGATCGGTATTGTTGATCATGCGGCCGATCGTGAGGTCGGTGTCCACAATTGTGGCGATGGCGGGCGTTATTCCCTGCACAGTGGTGTTTTCGATCGACTGTTCGTTGCGCTTCACTTTGCCGGTAGTCTGCATCATTGCGCCGACGTACTGACAGTGAGGACATGCATCCGCGACAGCCTGGAAGTCTTCCATTTCCAGGTTTTTACGTTTCTCGGCTTCGAGGAAGTGATCGACGTTGGTTTCGACCGCTGACATTTTGCTGGCGATGAAGACGTCCGCGCCTAAGTTGAAGATCTTCTTGGCGACGTAGTCGTTGATTCCGGAGACGAAGGTCACAACTGCGATGACCGCGCCGACGCCAATCACAACACCGAGCAGGGTGAGCACCGAACGCAACTTGTTCGCCCATAGGGATTGCAAGGCGACTCGGATGGCTTCGGTGTAGTTCATGATGGAAGTCGGGCGTCAGACCTCAGCCCTCGGACTTCAGCCCTCAGACCTGGGACCCTCTAAGTTTATCAGTCTCTCGCGCAGAATGAAGGAAAAGGCGGAGCTATGGACCGGTCGAAGAGGCACCCGTAGGCTCTGCTACAATCTCCGGTCCAGTTTTGAGTGGGTCTCCGGACGGTCACTATGCGATGCCTTCTAACGATAATCGGTTCACTGCTGGTAAGTGTGCCTGTAGTCGCAAAGGAAGTCACAATTCACGGATTCGTCACCGAAATCAAATCGTCTACTTATTTTGCGATTGACGACTACAAGGTAACGCGCGAAGACTCAGTCATCTTTGGTGTTCGCACGCCGGGTCCTCAGCAGTCTGACTTTCGGCCCGAAGACCTACGCCTGGGGACCGAACTAGAAGTCAGTGGGGATTATGACGAACAGTCCGGAGAACTCAAGGCCAAATCAATCACGGTCTTTCTTGAAGACGCAAAAGCGGTGAAACGCACTGCGCTGCTGGAGAAGATACCTAGTCTCACAAAGGATGCTAACGGATGGACCGGTGAAATTCGTGCGGACGGTGAGAGGATACGTGTGCTGTCGACCACTTCCATCACGATCAAGCCTAATAGGTCGGAGCGCGCGAAATTGACTCGTAAAGCCGCGCACGAGTCGTCGCCGCTAACATCGCTCGATGTCCTGAATCTTGACACCTTCGTCCACTATGAAGGAACGCGGCAGCCGGATGGCGGAATCGAGGCCACCAAAGTTGAGTTCGAGCACGCCGAATTGGAGCCCGGTGAGGCGAAACTCTGGAAGAAGAGAGAGCCGGACGTGAAGCCTCCAGACTATTCCGCACTCGTGCCCGGCGAGTTCAAAATGCGTGGGTGCGTTTATGAATTTTGCACAAAGGAAATTGTTCCAAGCGAGGAGGCGCAACAGTACATCACCAAGGTAGGAGAGAGCCTGATTCCGATCCATCAGAAGGACCTTCCCGCGGGTGACCCGCTGAAGGTTTCATTCAGGTTCTATCTCGTGAAGGCAAAGAGCTTCAATGCGGTTGCATATCCGAACGGCGTGGTGCTGGTCCATTCGGGCGTGTTCGAGATCCTGCAGAATGAAGCGCAACTCGCCTTCGTGCTCGCGCACGAGATTTCGCATGTTCTCGAGAAGCATACGTGGCAGGCTCACCAATATCATCGAAAGGAACTGATCGCGCTGAAGGCGGGAGGGGCGTTTGTGCCATTCGGAGGTTTCCTGGTGGCAGATTTGGCCGCGGCGGGCATCCAGAATAATTATGCGAGATCACTGGAAAATCAGGCGGATCGGGTCGGCTTGGAGCGCATGCTAGCGGCTGGATACGACGTCCGCGAGGCACCGGAATCATGGAAAGCAGTCTCAGCCAAGAAGGGAGATGGTCCCATAAATCCGTTCTGGAGCAGTCACGACAACAAGGCAATGAGGCGCTCCTATTTGATGGCGGAACTAAGAAATCGCTACTCCGATGTAGACTTCTCAACCCTGAAAAAGGACAGCGACGAGTTCCACCACGTCGCTGAAATCGTTAAGGGATTAGAAAGCAAGGGGCGAACGAAACACCGATGAAACTCATGCCCCTGTCTTTCAAGCGATTGAGTCAAATATAATCATTTTGTAGGCAGCCGGACCGGACGGCCGCTTCCCGCGTTCCGCGCGAGGAGAGGAAAGTCCGAACTCCGCAGAGCAGTGTGCCGGATAACGTCCGGGAGGGCCCCCAGGCTTGTATAGCTGGGAACGCTCGACGGAAAGTGCCACAGAAAACATACCGCCCCGACGGCAACGCCGGGGTAAGGGTGAAAAGGTGCGGTAAGAGCGCACCGCCGCTCCAGTAATGGGGCGGGCAGGGCAAACCCCACACGGAGCAAGACCAAATAGGGAGGAAGTACCGCCGTTGCTGTGAGCTTCGAGCTTTGAGTTTCGAGCTACGAGTGAACCGGGCTTTCCGGCTCACGACTCAGAGCTCATCGCTCGAAGCTCCCAGTGACGGCGGTACACGTGCCGGCTCGGTGCGTCAAACCTTCGGGTAGGTCGCTAGAGCCAGGCAGCAATGCCCGGCCCAGAGGAATGGTCGTCCCGCGGCAGCAATGCTGCGGACAGAATTCGGCTTACAGGTCCGGCTGCCACAACTGTTTCATCTCCTGAGGTCCTTCGCGTTGCTCAGGATTTCGGCTGTGGGCTCCCGCTTCGCTCACGCCCACAAAAGCGCCTCAACTTACAGGTCCGGCTGCCACAAACCTTTCTCTTCGAATGCTTGCACAGCCCCTAAGCTTGATTGTGACGCCGGTGTGACGCGACCAAGTCACTCGGTACGAAAATGGTCGTCCGTCGTCTTGCCGCTGTCCTGAAAAACTGCAATTTGGCTCGCGCCCTAGTCGGAACCTTCGCTTCAAAAAGCTTCCGCCATTCCAGCATTACCCTGGTCTTCAAAACCACGTTTGAGGTATTCACCAGGATTGGCCCCGACCACTCGCTTGAACGCCTTACTGAACGCAGCGTCGGACTCGTAACCGACCGACCGAGCGACGTCTATGAGCTTTTTGTCACGCTCTTGTAGTAACTGCATCGCCTTCTGCATCCGCCACTCGGTTACATATTCCAGTGGTGTTTGTCCGAGTAGCTCTTTAAAACGTGCTGCAAATGCGGAGCGAGACATGCCTGCCGCTTCGGCCAGGGATTCGACCGTCCAGGGTGTATTCACTCTGTCGTGAATGGCGCTTAGGGTAGTGCCGATTTGAGGATCGAAAATCGCACGAAGCCATCCTCTGTTGCGTTCCGGTCCCGACGCGATATGTGCCCGGAGTACCTGGATAAATAGAACCTCGGCTAGCCGAGTCGCGACTACTTCAGATCCCGGCACCTGTTCTGCCATTTCTGACGCCAGCGCTTGCATTGTGATGTGAAGAGCAAAGGTGCGTGCACGCTCGGCCTTAATCAGAATGAAGCTCGGCATTAACTGAGTGATGGGCTTCAGGCTGGCGCGATCGAAACTGAAGGACCCACAGACGATGGTCGTTGGTGCGCCACCACCTCCATAATGAGCGACATTGCTTTTGGCTTTGGCCCCGATCTCGCGGAAACTCAACCTCGGACGTGTTCGTGGGCTGTCGCGCAAAACAATCGAAGTTCCCGGGGCCAGCAAAAAGCAATCACCACCCGTGAGGGGAATCGGCTCCGGAGTCCCTTCCACAGTCAGCCAGCAGTTGCCGCGCGAAAGCATGGCGAAGTGGGCCGAATCTGTGGGTGACATCTTCTTGTCGGAAGGCGTGACTTTTTCTTCGGTCTGCTTTTCCTGTTCTACGCCCCACGGGGCTGTGGCTTCGAGCCTGTGCAGACCGAAAGCGGTTACGTGCATCGTTCTGAAGATGTCTGTTATCGGGTCCAACTTAGCCTCCCTCTTTTGGACGAATAGACAAAAGATTAGGACTCACGAGCAGTTCTCGTCCACCGCCAAAGAAATCTACTCCTGTGTACGAGATGCTACACAGCTAGCGAAGGGAGCAGTTATGGGGAAACTAGAGGGTAAAGTTGCAGTGATCACGGGTGGATCGAGCGGCCTGGCGCTGGCGACCGCTAAGCGGTTCGTTGAAGAAGGTGCCTATGTTTTCATCACGGGCAGGAGGCAGGAGGCGCTCGATGAGGCCGTCAAGCTGATTGGCCGGAACGTGACCGCCGTGCGCGGTGACGCGGCCAATCTCGATGACCTCGACCGCCTGTTCGATACAGTCAAGCGGGAAAGGGGCAAGATCGACGTCCTGTTCGCGAGCGCTGGCATGGGCGAAGCCGCCCAACTGGGCGAGATTACTGAGCAGCACTTCGATACGGCTTTCGGCCTGATTGCGCGCGGAACGCTGTTTGCGGTTCAGAAAGCGTTGCCGCTGTTCAACCATGGCGGATCGATCTTCATGACCGGGTCGGTTGCTTCGGTGAAAGGTTTCCCTGGTTTCGGCGTGTATGCGGCGAGCAAGGCGGCGTTGCGTTCATTCGCACGCACGTGGCTCAACGAGCTGAAGGGCCGGAATATCCGGGTGAACGTGCTGAGCCCGGGGGTGATCGACACACCGGATTCAGCGCGAATGGACAAGGAGACGAAGGAGATGTTCGAATCCCTGATCCCGCGGGGAAAGATGGGTCGTCCTGAGGAAATTGCGACGGTCGCGTTGTTTCTTGCTTCAGACGATTCGAGCTTCGTGAATGGGGTGGAGTTGTCCGTCGACGGCGGCATGTCGGCAATCTGAATCAGGCCAGATGGAGTTCTATGAGCTTAGGTTGAAACCCGGCGCAATCGAAGCTTTAATTCGTAGCAAATTCATGCGCGGCGGGACCCGCGGGGGCACAAAACAATGAAGGTTCTTGTTCATTACGAAGGGGCAATTATGGGAAAGCTTGAGGGTAAAGTTGCAGTGATCACGGGTGGATCGAGCGGCATGGCGCTGGCGAGTGCCAAGCGGTTCGTTGAAGAGGGCGCCTACGTTTTCATCACGGGCCGGAGGCAGGAGGCGCTCGACGAGGCTGTCAAGCTGATTGGCCGGAACGTGACCGCCGTGCGTGGCGACGCGGCCAATCTCGATGACCTTGACCGCCTGTTCGATACGGTCAAGCGGGAAAAGGGCAAGATCGACATCCTGTTTGCGAGCGCCGGCATGGGCGAAGCCGTCCCACTGGGCGAGATTACCGAGCAGCACTTCGATGCGACCTTCGGCCTGAATGTGCGCGGAACGCTGTTTACGGTTCAGAAAGCGTTGCCGCTCTTCAACGATGGCGGATCGATCTTCATGACCGGGTCAAATGCTTCGGTGAAGGGTTTTCCTGGTTTCAGCGTGTATGCGGCGAGCAAGGCGGCGTTGCGCTCATTCGCACGCACCTGGCTCAACGAACTGAAGGGCAGGAATATCCGGGTGAACGTGCTGGTCCCGGGGCAGGTCGCCACACCGATTCTGGAGCAAGTCTTCGACGAGGAGACAAAGCGGCAGTTCGAATCCCTGATCCCGCGGGGAAAGATGGGTCGTCCTGAGGAAATTGCGACGGTCGCGCTGTTTCTTGCTTCAGACGACTCCAGTTACGTAAACGGGGCGGAGTTGTTTGTTGATGGCGGCGCCTCGGCGATCTGAATCGGCGATCTCGGTTAGTGCATAACCGGCTATGCACTAATCGAGGGCGAATTCGTAACGGGAAGTCGACTTTTCCACGTCCCCTGTCGCGATCGAACTGCAACTGCAGTTGTGACGGCGGTGTGACGCAAAACCTGCCATCACTGCCAAAGTTGAGATCGTTGACACCCTGCAGGAACTGATTTCAAATAACTGTCTGTTTGCAACGCAGTCCGGCGAATTCGGCTTTCAGGTCCGGCTGCTACAACCTTTTCCTTTTAGACTCGCCAGTGACTCACCAGCGTCAGATCTCAGTCAATACCAAAGGGCACGGAGACATGCACGACCTTACGGATCAGGTCGCGGCGGTCGTGACTTCCTCTGGAATCAAGACGGGCACCGCGAATGTTTTCAATGTCGGCAGCACAGCTACGGTGGGGTCGATCGAGTTCGAACCCGGGCTGGAGCAGGATCTTCCTGAGATTCTCGACAAACTTATTCCGCCCAGCCGTTATTACGGGCACGAGCAGACGTGGCACGATGGCAACGGACACTCGCATCTGCAGGCAACGATGCTAGGGCCATCGCTGACGGTTCCGGTGGTCGAGGGCAAGTTAGCACTCGGAACATGGCAGCAGATCTTTCATCTGGAATGCGACGTTCGCGGGCGGCAACGCACCGTCATCGTCACAGTACTGGGTGACTAAGGAAGCTTCGAACTAGAATAAAGCGACTGCATGGTGAAGCGTGCACCAGCCCGACGTCGTCCGCGGAAGGCTAAGCCTGGAACAAAAGGCTTGGGCCCCGCCGAGTGCCAGTTGCCCGAACTTGCAGGGAGCGCCGCAGAGGCAGCAGAGGCAGTCAAAAAAGCTGGCGGGTGCGTTATCGGCTCGTACAAGGAACCGTTGGGCGGGCATCCGGTGCTTGTTGCGGTTTTGCCGATTGCTGCGATTGAGCCCACGCCGTTCCAGCGCGATCTTTCCGACACCCATCACAAGCGGTTGGCGGACGTGATCAATAAGACCGGACGTTTTCTCGATCCGGTCATCGCCATTGTCGCGCCAAAGGACGGATTCTGGACTCCGAATGGACGGCACCGGCTCGAGGCCATGCGACGCCTGGGGGCTAAGTCAATCTCTGCGCTAATTGTTCCGGATCGCGAGGTGGCCTGGCAGATCCTCGCACTGAATACGGAGAAAGCGCACAACCTGAAAGAGCGCTCGCTGGAAGTCATTCGGATCTACCGCGGGCTGGTGGAGGAGGACGCCTCGCGTCCGGAGTCGAAGTTTGCTTTTTACCTTGACGAGCCTGCGTTGGTCACTTTGGGCGTCTGCTACGAGCGCGTACCACGTTTCGGCGGCGGCGCTTACCATTCCATCTTGCGGCGATTAGAAAGCTTCACCGATGAATCGCTGCGGGCTGCGATCAAAGATCACGAGAAGCGGGCTTCGATGGTGCTCGATCTTGAAGAGAAAGTTGCCGCGGTTGTGAAGCGATTGAAGGAACGTGGCCTCGTGAGCCCGTACTTGCGGTCGTTTGTGGTTGCCCGCATTAATCCGTTGCGCTGGATTCAAGGGGAACCCCCCGCGCTGGAAGATGTTCTGAAAACGATGCGGGAGCGTGTGGCCAAGTTCAACGTGGAAAAAATCAAACCTCAGGATCTGGCGGGCGCGGCTGGTGCCCCGGACGAAGAAGCCTAGTACTCAAGCTTCGAGGAGGCGCACGCTAGGCTGAGGCGCGCCCCGACTCGAACGGCGTTTCTCGCAACTGGGTCAGGATTCCTTCGATCGTGTTGTCATTCTTGCGCAGGAATTCCCGGAATTCGCGATGGTCGGTGTGGGAGATCTCTTTCGAGATCTCGCGGTGACGTTGCTCCAGAAGCCTGGTGAGGATTTCCCGTTCTTCGATGGTCAGTGTGAGTTCCATAGTACCTCCCGCGAAATCACCTGACGCAGAGCCCTTCTAGATGGATTCTGCTTCTACTTCTATTATCGTCCGATTTGCTGTGACCGGCATCATCCTTTGCAGACCAACATGTTGGTAGCAAGTTAAAATGTCCGGTTTTTGTAGCAAGTGAAATGTCCGGTTTCAAAGTTGTGCCCTCGCCGGTTGGGTTGGGTTGATTTTGGGGATGGGGTTGCAGGGGAAGGGGG
>Ga0070734_10001204_pt1 | contig 40176 bp, 20 predicted proteins | sample Coa_R1_8_FD_66444 | JGI IMG/M metagenome (GOLD analysis project Ga0070734, IMG submission 66444) | Surface soil microbial communities from Centralia Pennsylvania, which are recovering from an underground coalmine fire - Coalmine... | ecosystem: Environmental > Terrestrial > Soil > Unclassified ...
GACCTCGACTGAGTCAACCATCGAAGGGGCTATGCGCAAACTGGCAACAATGACAGGGCAGATGCCCTGGCGCTAGCGGAGGCCATAAATATTTGGCATTAGTTGAGCGTACCCGCTACCTCGTCCGGCTCTGTACTATCGTCTGGCGAATCCGGAAGATCGGCAAGGCGTCGCAGAGGCACTGTTAGAGAGCGTTCCTTTGCTTCATGAATCTCGGCGGGAGTCATTACTTCTCTCAACTTGTCCATTGCCTGGACACCAATGTTGCTGCCGGCCTTGGCGGCTTGGCTGAACCAGCTGTAGGCCTGCACATAGTCCAATGCGACTCCTTGGCCGGTCGAGTAGAGTGTGGCCAGATTAATTTGCGCTGCAACATGTCCTTGCGCGGCAGCTTTCTTGAACCATTGAGCAGCTTGAGCATAATCCCGTGGCATCAACGTTCCTTCCAGTAGGTAAACACCGACGGTGTTTTCGGAATCGGGTACCCCTCGCGATGCCGCAGCATAATGCCACCTCATTGCCTCGTGCTCGTTCTGAGATGTGCCAAGTCCGTGATCGTAGAGGTAGGCTAAGTTGTGCTCGGCGGCCGGGATCTCTCGTTCGGCCGCAGTGAGCGTCCATTTAAAAGCTTCGCGATAGTCCTGCCGTACTCCGTAGCCTCTGGCATAGATGAAGCCTAGGCAAGATGCACCCATCGGATCTCCTTTGTTAGCCGCTGACAGAAACAGAGCTGCCGCATGCACAAGATCTTGCGCGACACCTGTGCCATGCAGATACATCAGCCCGAGGCTAGAGTCTGCCGCGGGGAATCCCTGGCTCGACGCCTTTTCGTACCAATGGCGGGCTTGTTCATAGTCGCGGGGCACTCCTCTGCCGACGTCATACAGGCTGGCCAGATTAAATTGTGCCGGCGCGAGGCCCTGTTCGGCAGCTGCGCGAAACCATTTCGCGGCTTCGGATGGATTCTTAGACTCTATCCCGCGACCTTCGTAGTAAAGATAGCCCAAGTTATCCTGTGCTACCGCCAATCCTTGTTCGGCAGCTGCGCGGAACCACTTTATTGCTAACCTGTCGTCCTCGGTGACTCCCAAGCCGTGCTCATAAAGGTATCCAAGCTCATCTTCCGCAAGAGGAAGGTGTGCATTGGCCGCAATCAGAAACCATCGAACCGCTTCGCCGTCGTTTCGGACGACACCAATCCCTGTGTGATAAGCGAACCCAAGCAGACATGCGGCAGTTGGATCATCGCTTGCCTTTGAGAGAAGAGTCTGAATCGACACGTTCGCGAAGTTGATGGGTTCACGACATTCCTGCGCCGGATGAACCTGGGGCGCCGGCGCCTGTCCCCATCCAATAGAGCTAGCAATTAAAGCTGTCAGAATGTTGAGCAAAAGTGTCTTGGTAGTGTGCGAGCGAGACATGGATTCATCTCCCGGTACGAAGTCGCAAAGGGAAAAGCCGTCCTAACATCTCTCAAACACAGAGAACGTTAGCTTCTAGGGATGCCGGGTCATATTGGTGAAACTTACAGCTGAATCCTAAAAAAGGTTGGCTTGACCTGCGCACAGAGGAAGTCTGTAGGAGAGTACCCAGAAGTTGCAGCTGGTCCAAGTTGTGCCAGCCACAGGCTAGTCCACCAAGAACAAGAAGAAGCACGGCTCCCAAAAGCTGCCTGGAGCGTAACAAATCCACGCCCTGCTTGGCGAAGGGCTGCATCTGTTCAGTGGCTATCCATCACTGCCAATGTTTCCAAACATCAACTATCAGTCCTGCGAGTTGTAGGTGTCCTTCCATCTGAGTGACAACTGATCATGACCGATTGGCTGCTCTTGCGAGTGCCAGCACGCACTGGAATCAACGCGTTGGAGCTACTTATGAAGATGATAACGGCGGTCCTTATGTCATTTGTGGTTGCGGTGCTTGCTGTAAGGTTGGGTCTCTCTCACGATAGTGACGATCCCCCGGCGAGTCCCAATAAGCACGAGGTTGCCGCCAGACTGGACACGTTGGCGAGAGGACTGCAATTAAACTCGGTGCAGCAGAAGAAGATATTGCCAATCCTTCAACAGGAAGCGTGGCAGTTGCACACCGTGAAGAATAGTCGGCTGCTTTCTCCACTGGAGAAGGTGGTGCAATTGAAACAGATCTCTAATTCGTTTGACGAAAAAGTGCAACCGTTGCTGACTCCCCAGCAGTGGCAGAAGTGGCATGAGGTTCGCGCAGAAGAGAATAGGCAGATGGCTCGAAAGCTCGAGAGTGAGCACTGACCAGTAGCCTTTATCCCAACGGACCAAAGGACATTACCCGTCGGTCCAGGGGCGCAGCGATCTGGTGAACGTCGTCGCCAAATTAGCCTCCGATCATTAACAGACCCCTTCTTGCGTCAGACTGCGCTCCGCTCATAGAATCGCAACCCAAGCATTTCCCGCGGGAAGGTTCTTATGGTAGACAGCTTATGGACCGATCTCCGCCTTGCCTTGCGCATGATGCGGCGCAATCCCGGGTTTACTGCGATTCTTGTGCTGACCCTTGCGTTAGGTATTGGGGCCAATACAGCGTTGTTCAGCGTCGTGAATGCCGTCTTGCTGAAGCCACTTCCGGTCCGCAACCCCGAGGATCTGGCAATCATGGTTTGGGACGCCGAGAATCACGGGCTCATCATCCAGGGTGGTTACGACGGGAGTGCCAGTTCGGACTATTCCACGACCGGGCATCTGCAAGGCACTTCGTTTCCGTACATCACGTTCGAGCGGATGCGGCAGGCCAGCGACACGTTTTCAGATGTGTTCGCATTCGCAACCGGCGAAAGAGTCAACGTTATCGCCGACGGTCAGGCGGATCTGGCTACCGGCCAATTCGTGACTGGTGATTACTATCAAGGTTTGGGTGTACGCGCTTGGCGCGGACGCCTGCTTACCGAAGCAGACGAGGCGGGTGGTGCGTCGCCTGCAGCGGTAATCACCTGGCGCTATTGGCAGCGTCGCTTCGCGGGCGATTCCAGCGCGCTTGGCCGGGTTATTACCATTAATAATGTCCGCTTTAGCGTTGTCGGGATTACACCACCTGAGTTTTCCGCTGCAGTTCAACTCGACGAGACAGCAGATGTCACGCTGCCGATCTCAACCGAGCCCTTGGTTCGTCCACAGAATCCGCGGATGACGAAGCCCGGTTTATTGTGGCTGCGCATTATGGCGAGGCTTCAGCCAGGAGTTAGCCGCGAACGGGCGCAGGCGCGTCTCGATCCTATCTTTCAACAGAGCGTAATAGATGGGTGGAATGCCTCCGCCGACATTCATAAAGAGACGCTGAAATCTGACGCTCAAGACCTGCCACACTTGATCGTGAGACCCGGCGCGCAAGGCGATGAGTTCGCGCGCCGGCAATACCGCGCACCTCTCGAGATCTTGATGGTTGTGGTTGGAATGGTGCTGCTCATTGCGTGCATGAACGCGGCGAATCTGCTGCTGGCCAAGAGCTCGGGGCGACAGCAGGAGTTTGTGATGCGAGTGGCGCTCGGGGCGCGCCGCTCTCGGCTCATCCGGCAATTGCTGACCGAATCGATGCTGTTGTCAGCTGTTGCGGGTGCTGTTGGGTGTCTGCTTGCGTTTTGGGGAAAGCAGTTGCTGCTGGGCTGGACCCAATGGATCCGAGGTGATGCTGTGCTTGACGCCAACCTTGATTTACATGTCCTCGGATTCACCGCCGGAGTATCGATGTTGACCGGGATCCTTTTTGGCATGGCTCCCGGATGGCGAGCAAGCCAGACTCAACTTGCTCCAAACGTCAAAGTTCATATAGGAAGCGCGGGGCGCACGCGGGTGGGGAAGATTTTGATCGTGTCGCAGATGGCCACTTCCCTTGTATTGCTGGTTAGCGCTGGATTGTTCGTACGGACGCTGCACAATCTCGCGGTAGTTGACGTGGGATTCAATCGTGACAATCTGCTTCTATTTCGTGTCGACCCGTCCGCAAATGGTTACCAGGATCAGAGCACGGCCATACTTTATGACCGGATGATCGAACGTGTGAATAGCATTCCCGGCGTGCAGGCCACGGCGTTGTCGCGGCATCCGCTGCTCAGCTTTACGCATATCGGCCTGGCGGTCTACCTGTCGGCAGGAAATCAGCACAACGGAGAGATTGCAGAGGTCAACACAATATCGCCCGGCTTCTTCGACACGATGCGGATTACCCTGTTGCTGGGACGCCCGTTCCAGCAGTCTGACACGGTGTCGTCGCCTCTCGTTGTCGTTGTGAATCAAGCGTTCGTGCGAACGTATTTTTCCAATGAAAATCCCATCGGGAAGAAGTTCTGGCTGGGCGATGGCGGGGAAGGAACGGGATGGCCGCTGCGGAAGGAGATGGCAGCGCCGCCGGATGAGCCACAGATGGAGATCGTGGGCGTTACGGGCGACACCAAGTACACTGATCTGCGAACTAAGATCCGGCCCACGGTATACCGCGCCTACGCGCAATCTCCAACGGGTACAGCGACGTTCGAAATCCGCTACCGCGGAGAAGAGGCAGCTGTTGTCAATGCGGTGCGCGCGGCAGTACGTCAGGTGGATGCGCAACTTCCAATCTTCGACGTGCGCACGCAGATCGAACAGTCCGATGAATCGGTCGCCCAAGAACGAATGTTCGCGAACCTCTCAAGCAGCATGGGCGGATTGACGCTATTGCTCGTTGCGATCGGCTTGTACGGAATTCTTTCGTACAGCGTAGGGCGGCGCACGATGGAGATTGGCGTTCGCATGGCTTTGGGCGCGCAGCACTCGACGGTAGTAAGGATGATCCTGCGAGAGTCATTCGTTTTAGCCGCTATTGGAATCGTCATAGGCATTCCGGTTGCTCTGGGGAGTACTCGCGCGGCCTCGGTCTTACTGTCAGATATGCTCTTTGGCGTCAAGGCTGCCGATCCATTCAACCTCGCTTTCGCGACTGCCGTCATGGTCGGAGTTTCCTTGATGGCCGGATTTATCCCGGCTCGTCGCGCCGCCCGCGTCGATCCCATGATCGCCTTGCGATCCGAGTGAGTCTAGGAAGCGAGACATCTGCACTGAAAAACCGCTTTTGAAGCTTCAAGAATGACCTAATCGAGATTGTCCGGTAATGGACAATCGAGTCTCTGCAACGGACACTTCAAGCAGTCGAGCTCAACTCCAGAAGCCGGTAATCCTCTCATTTCATGCGACTTAGACTCGCAATCGGTTTGGCTTGGCGCTTGCCAATAGGTTATGTGATGGATATCGCCCGCCCAGAGTTTAAGCAGCGCAAGCGCAGGAGGCAGATTGCCCTGATCGCCGGCATCGTTGTTGTCGTTGCGATCCTTACCGCAGCCGTTTACCGATTGAAGCCAGCCGCACCGAGTGTGGAGCGCGGAACCGTTTGGACCGACACGGTGAAACGTGGCTCGATGCTGCGCCAGGTTCGCGGAATCGGTTCGCTGGTCCCGTCGCAAGAATCAGTCCTTCAGATTCCCGCGGAAACAGAAGCCACCATCATCAGAATAAGGATGTTACCGGGCACCCTCGTCAAGCCCGACAGCGTCATCTGCGACATGAGCGACCCGTCGGTCGAGCAGGCTGCCGTTGATGCACATCTTCAGTGGAAGGCTGCGCAGGCCGAATACCAGAGCGCGCGCATGAAACTCGAAAGCGACCTGATGAACCAGAAGGCCGGGGCCGCGACGGTGAAGGCGGATTACAACCAGACACAGCTGCAATCGCAGACCGACAAGTCGCTCTACGACCTCGGCGTGATTTCGGGGCTGGCTTATAAGGCCTCCAAGAGCAAGGCTGACGAACTCACGATCCGCAATGGCCTCGAAGATCAGCGGCTGGAAAGCACACAGAAATCGATCGATGCACAACTGGCGCAGTTGCAGGCCAAAGTCGATCAGATGCGGGTTCTGGCGGAACTGAAGCAGAAGCAGCTCGATGCCCTCAAAGTACGGGCCGGCATCGATGGCGTTCTCGTCGAGTTGCCCCTCCACGTTGGCCAACATGTAACGCCGGGGACCATGCTCGCCAAGGTGGTCCAGCCGAATCATCTGATGGCCGAGCTGAAGGTGGCGGAAACCCAGGCGCGCGACGTGCAGATCGGGGAACCAGCTTCCGTAGACACTCATAACGGGGTAATCGCCGGGACAGTAATGCGCGTGGATCCAAGTGTGCAAAACGGAACGGTGACCGTCGACGTCAAACTAACGGGAGAGTTGCCGAGAGGCGCACGGCCCGATCTCAGCGTGGACGGCACGATCGATCTCGAACGGCTCGATAACGTCTTGTATGTGGGGCGTCCGGCGTTCGGCCAGGAAGACAGCACGATCAGTCTCTTCAGACTGGATTCTGATGGGCACGACGCGACGCGCACTCCAGTGAAAGTCGGACGCGCGTCGGTCAATTCGATTCAAGTGCTCGAAGGATTGCACGAGGGAGACACAGTGGTGCTTTCCGACATGTCGCGCTGGGACAATACCGATCGCATCCGGCTTCAGGACTGAACCAAAAAAATTCACGAAACAGAGGCAGATCATTCATGAGCGACGCTAGCCAATCCCTGATCCAGATTTCCGACATGACAAAGGTCTTCTACACCGATGAGATCGAGACTCATGCGCTCTCGGGAGTCCACCTCTCGGTAAACAAAGGTGAATACGTTGCAATGTCCGGCCCCTCCGGCTGCGGCAAGTCGACGCTGCTCTCGATTATCGGGTTGCTGGATACGCCGACTGGGGGCAAGTACATGTTGAACAACAAGCCCGTGGAGAATCTGGATTTTGCCGAGCGGGCCCGCATTCGCAATCAGGAGATCGGTTTCATCTTCCAGAGTTTCAACCTTATCGGCGACCTTACCGTCTATGAAAACGTCGAACTGCCGCTGACCTATCGCCAGAAGATGCCTTCGGCAGAACGCAAGACGCGCGTGATGGAAGCATTGGAGCGTGTCGGGATGGCCCACCGTGTCCGGCACTATCCATCGCAGCTCTCCGGCGGTCAGCAGCAACGCGTTGCAGTGGCGCGTGCGCTGGGAGGAAAGCCGTCGATCCTGCTGGCTGACGAACCGACTGGAAACCTGGATTCACGAAACGGCGAAGCCGTCATGGAGTTGCTGGCTGACCTTCATCGCGAGGGCGCCACGATTTGCATGGTGACGCACGATCCGCGATTTGCGAAGCATGCACAGCGAGAAGTTCATTTGTTCGACGGCAAAGTTGTTGCCGAAGAAGAGCTCAGGAAACTGTTGGCGGATGTAGGCGCATGAACCGCCTGCTCCAAGATCTGCGCCTGGTGCCACGGCAGTTCCTTAAGAACCCGGGGTTCACTGCGGTCGCAATCATCACGCTGGCTCTCGGGATCGGAGCCAACACAGCGATCTTTAGCGTGGTCAACGCTGTGTTGCTCCGCCCCCTGCCATTCAAAGATGCGGACCGTCTCGTCCGCGTTTGGCACACTCCGCCGGCAAAGAGCTTTCCGGGCATCGACCGGTTCTCCGTTTCAGCGGCCAACTACATTGACTGGCAGCGCGAGAATCACGTTTTCGAACAGATGGCGATCTACAGCGGCCGCCTGCTGACTTTGACCGGCGTTGCGCAACCGCAACAAGTGACTGCTTCTACAGTCAGCGCGGGATTCTTTGAGACGCTGGGAGTGCCACCGATGCTTGGGCGCGTCTTTGTGCCTGAGGAAGATCGGCCTGGCAGTACCAACGTTCTCGTACTCAGCTACCGGTTCTGGCAGGAGCACTTCGGTTCGAACCGCGCTGTTGTCGGCACCAATGTCACGATGGACGGGCAGAACTTTCAGATCGCCGGGGTGATGCCCGAGTCCTTTCGATTCCCCGAGTTCGCGCAAGTGTGGGTGCCCATGGGGTGGACGGACAAAGAGCGCGCCGTTCGGGGCGAACACCACTCGGTCGTCATTGCCCGTCTGAAGCCTGGAGTCGATCTCGAACACGCGCAAGCAGAGATGAACACGATCTCCAGCCGGCTGGAGCAACTCTACCCCGCCGACGATAAGGGATGGGGTGCGCTGGTCGTGCCGCTCCACCGAGACATGGTGAATGATGTTCGGCCAGCGTTACTTGTGCTGCTCGGTGCCGTGGCCTTTGTCCTTCTCATCGCCTGCGCAAATGTCGCGAACCTTTCGCTTGCGAGGACGTTCAGCAGGCAAAAAGAAATTGCGATTCGAACTGCATTAGGAGCCAGTTCCGGTCGCGTTGTGCGACAGATATTAACTGAGTCCGTAACGCTTGCATTGATTGGCGGATTGCTCGGTCTAATCGTCGCGCATTTTGGCCAACGCTTCGTTCTGGCGTTTCTCGCCAATCAGTTGCCCGGCTTTGTAGTGGCCGGCCTCAATTGGAAGATTCTCGCGTTCACTGCGTGCTTATCCGTGTTAACCGGCGTTTTCGCTGGAATTTTCCCAGCTCTGCGGCTCACGAAATCAGATGTCAGTCAGGCCTTGAAGCAGGGACTTGGTCGAACTGATGCGGACTCTGGCCGCCACGCCACACGCAGTGTTCTGGTTGTTGCTGAGGTGGCGCTCTCTCTGATTTTGCTGATGGGTGCCGGCCTGATGATCCGCAGCCTTCACGAGCTTCAGAATGTCGCTCCCGGCTTCCAGTCTCATGGAGTGCTGACAATGACGACCGCGGTCTCCATGTCCAAATTTTCGGAGCCGCAACAGCAGATCCAGTTTTTCGATCAGATGCTGCAGAAAGTCAGAGCACTTCCGGGTGTCGAGTCCGCCGGCGTCGCCGATGATGTCCCTCTGAACGGCAACGGTTCGCACCAGCCGATACAGATCGAAGGTCAGCCCGTGGTGGCGATGGCCGATCAGCCAGAAGTTGATGTGCGAATGATCAGCCCAGGATATATGCGTTCGATGCAGACAGCGATTCTCCGAGGGAGGGACTTCAGCGACGCGGATGTTGCGGGCAGGCCGGCAGCCATTCTGGTCAGCAAATCGATGGCGGAGCGCTTCTGGCCCGGTGAAAATCCAATCGGTAAACGGCTCACGCTGACATTCTCACCAGAGCAGGTTCGCGAAGTTGTTGGGGTAGTCGGCGATGTCAAGCTCGACGGTCTGGATCAGGCGCGTCCTTCGACCGCTCTCTACGTGCCGCTCGAACAGCTCTCAAAGTCTAGCCAGTTCGACTTCCGCTCGTTTCCCATGACGCTGGTGGTGCGATCGACTACCTCGCCCGGCAGCATGGTCTCCGCGGTGACAAACGCGGTCCATCAAGTCGACCGAGATATGCCCGTCCGCGACGTCTTTACGATGGACGACCTGGTCGCGAATTCTCTCCTGCAGCCTCGCTTCAACATGCTGCTGCTGGGCGTCTTCGCAGCTCTGGCTGTGCTGCTCGCTGGGATCGGAATCTACAGCGTGCTTTCGTACAGCGTCAGACAGCGCGTGCCGGAGATTGGCATTCGACTGGCGCTTGGCGCCCGGCTGGCCGATGTCCTGCGCCTGGTCCTTATTGAGGGAATGAAGCCGGCATTACTTGGAGTTGCGATCGGAATCGTGGGTGCGTTGGCGCTAGGAAAGGTCGTGGCCAGCCTCGTTTATCAGGTAAAGCCGTCTGATCCGCTGACGTTCGCAGCGGTAGTTGCATTGTTAGGCGGGATTGCAATACTAGCGTGCCTTATCCCTGCCTACCGCGCTAGCAGAGTTGATCCGATCATTGCGCTGCGTAACGAATGAGAGCTTCATGGAAAACGTCGTTCAAGATATCCGATACGCCCTGCGGCAACTCGGTAAGAATCCCGGCTTCACTATCGTTGCGGCGATTACGCTTGCGCTAGGCATCGGCGCCAATACCGCGGTCTTCAGCGTTATTCATTCGGTTCTGCTAAAGAGCCTCCCGTATCCGGACGCGCAGAGTCTTGCCGTTTTGAATGAATACTCAGAACGCAATGGTGGAATGTCAGTTTCGTGGATGGACTTCGGCGATTGGCAGACACAGGCGTCGGACTTCGAGAGCATGTCGGTGTACCATCAGCGCCATTTTGTGTTCACCGGTTTGGACAAGCCGGACCAGCTGCGGGCGGGTGAAGTTTCTTCCTCTTTCTTCTCTCTTCTGGGCATGCACCCAATTCTGGGCCGCACGTTCGCTCCGGAGGAAGACAAAGCGGGCGCAACTCCAACTGTTGTTCTGAGCTATGGGTTTTGGCGTTCTCACCTGAGCGGCGACTCGGGAATCGTTAATCGGACCATCCTCCTCGACGGAACTCCTTACGTGGTCGTTGGTGTACTTCCGGCGGACTTTCGATTTTTTCAATCGAGGACGGATGTCTACATTCCCGCCGCGCTCAAGGGGAACGACCCCAATTGGCTAGACCGCGGCAATCATCAGGGATACCAGGTACTGGCACGGATGCGTCCCGGCGTGTCCCTCGCCGCCGCTCGTTCCTCGTTGCAGACCATCATGAAACGCCTGCAACAACAGTATCCGGCGTCCAATGACGGAATCAATGCTACGGTCATGCCGCTGTACGAGTCGATGTTCGGCAGGATTCAGACATCGCTGTGGGTTCTGCTGGCTGCATCGTTGTGTGTGCTGCTGATCGCCTGCACGAATGTTACAAATCTATCCCTCGCGCGTGGAGCCGGCCGATCCAGAGAATTCGCAATTCGTGGCGCTATTGGAGCGCAGAGGAAGCGACTGATATCGCTGGTGCTGGTCGAGAGCCTTGTGCTTTCGATCATCGGCGAAGTTCTCGGTTTCGTTTGCGCCAAGTTCTCGATTCCTTTTCTGCTGCACATGGCTCCCGCAAATATCCCGCGGCTAAGCGAGACGACCGTTGATCTGGGCATGTTTCTGTTTACGTTCGCGGTTGCTCTGGTTACTGGAATCATCTCGGGGATCGTGCCGGCAATGTATAGCTGCCGTACCGACTTGACGATGCCGATGCGCGAAATCAGTCGAACGGCATCGGGTGGCAGGTATCAGCAGCGCCTCCGCGCCAGTCTGTTGATTGCGGAAACGTCACTGGCCTTTGTTCTGCTGGCCTGTTCCGGCCTCCTCATTCGGAGCCTGATGGGAGCTCTCGCCGTAGATCCTGGCTTCAGGGTGGATCATCTTCTGGCGATTGACGTCAATCTACCGACGACGAAGTACAAGACCGATCTGCAACAGACATGGTTTCTAACTCAGGCGCTAGAGAGGATGCGCACCCTTCCTGGCGCAGCCTCCGCTAGCGCTGTCTTTTGCCCGCCGCTGGTGGGCACATGTTGGGACTCAGTGTTTCTGATCGGCGGTCGTCCAACTCCGCCGGTCTCGGAAGAACCTAGAGCGGCCTTCAACATTGCCGAGCCCGGCTATTTCTCGACCATGCAGGTCCCGCTGCTCGCAGGCCGCAACTTCAACTCTGCAGACACGAAGCAAACGCCCAGGGTAGTGCTCATCAACGAAACCATGGCAAGGCGCTGGTGGCCGCATGAGAGTCCAATTGGAAAACGGATCTTGCAGGGAGCAAGCGATGCGCCTCCCTTGGAAATCGTTGGCGTGGTTGGTGACCTAAAAGAAGACGGAATCGATCAGCCCCAGTGGCCTGAGGTTTTCGAAGCAGCCGCACAGAACACAATGCCGTCGATGACCATGGTCGTCCGCACCGCAGGTGAACCCATGGTATTGGCCAACTCTGCAGAGAAAGCCATTCAGCAGATTGACAGAGATCAGCCGCTGTCGCGCGTGCAGCCAATGAGCGCCTATCTTGACAGTTCGCTGGCGCAGCGAAGATTCGAAACTGTTCTGCTCGGAATCTTCAGCGTTCTCGCGCTGGTTTTGGCTGCGGTAGGGATCTACGGATTGCTCGCCTACACGGTCGCGCAGCGGACTCATGAGTTTGGAATCCGGATGGCGCTTGGCGCTTCCAAAGGCAGCGTGCTTTCGTCGGTCTTGAGCGTGGGGCTCAGGCTCACGGTCTGTGGTATTGCAATTGGCCTCGCCATTTCGTTTGTAGCGACACGAGCGCTAGAGAGCCTCCTCTTTGGAGTGACTGGTCATGATCCGCTGACACTGGCGGCAGTAATGCTTTTGTTGGCGCTCGTCGCAGTTGTTGCGTGCTGGGTTCCCGCGAAACGAGCAGTCGGAGTCGATCCGAACGTAGCACTGCGGTACGAGTGAGGAGCTGCATGGAAACAATGATTCAAGATGTCCGATATGCACTCCGTCAGTTGTACAAGCGGCTCACATTTACGGCCGTTGCAGTGATCACGCTTGCACTGGGCATCGGCGCTAGTACTGCGATCTTCAGCGTCGTATACGGCGTGCTTCTGCGGCCGCTGCCCTATAGTGATCCCGACCGGATCATGGCGGTTTTCGAGGTTACCAACAAAGGTGTGTGGAATCGTATGGCCGATCCGAACTTTGATGATTTCCGCGATCAGAGTCACAGCTTCCAGGCCATTGCGAAATACACTGCGTACCCTATTTCGGTTTCAGGTGGCGCGCAGCCAACGCGTTCGATGGTGGCTACCGTCTCGGCGGATTTTCTCGAGATCTTCCGGGTCCAGCCAATGATGGGTCGAGATTTCACCCCGGCAGACATGAAGAAGGGCGCTGGCCCCGTGGCTGTGGTGAGCTATGGCTATTGGAAACAGTATCTCGGTTCCACCACGGATCTCTCGCAGTTGCACCTGAAGATCGATAACGCCGTCTACTCGGTGATTGGGGTTCTTCCGAACGAGTTTCAATTTCCATCGGATTCGGCCCTATGGATTCCCGCGGATCTTGAGGGCGAGAACCCCAGCAGAACTTCTCACAACTACAGCGCGGTCGCCCGCCTGCGGGATGGGGTTACAGCTCAACAAGCAAATGGAGATATCAGCGCAATCGCACGCCGCATCCACAGCAGCACGAACGAGCCGGATGATTTTCTGCTGAAAGACGGAGTCGTCGTGCCGCTGCAGGAGTCGATCACGCGCGAGGTACGCTCGGCATTGCTGATTCTTCTCGGTGCCGTTGCGTTTTTACTTCTCGTTGCGTGCGCCAATGTTGCGAACCTTCTGCTGGCACAAGCCTCGGTCCGGGAGCGTGAGCTCGCGATTCGTAGCGCGCTGGGTGCCGCGCGTGGCCGCCTGATCCGTCAATTTCTTACCGAATCTTTTGTCCTTGCGTTCATCGCCGGAGGCCTTGGCGTACTCGGAGCATTGTTTGGCGTGGACGGACTGATCGCGTTGGCTCCGCAGAACCTCCCGCGCCTCGATAGCATTTCGATCAATACTCCAGTACTAGCCTTTGCCCTACTCCTCTCGACCGCGGTTGCCGTGGGGTTGGGAGCATTTACTGCCATACGCGGGACTTCTCGCAATGTGCGGGAAAGTCTGGCAGAGGGCGGTCGCGGACAAGCCGGTTCTCAAGGCAGCCATCGCATCGGGCAGGGAATAGTCGCGGCACAGGTTGCGATTACGCTGCTTCTAGTCGTAGGTGCCGGACTCCTTGGGCGCAGCTTGCAGAAGGTACTCGAAGTCAGTCCCGGGTTCCGAGTCGACAGGATCGTCACGATGGAAGTGTCGCTGCCTTGGGCGGACTCAACCGACGCCAAAGCGAAGACAAATGAAGCCGCCTTCTTCGCCTCCCTCATCGATCGGTTGAAGCAGATTCCTGGCGTGCGCAAGGTGGGAGCAGCCAGTGAGCTTCCAATGAACGGTGGTCTTCCCGACGGTTTGTACATGCTGATGACACAGGATGAGGTCCCGAAGAATCCTGCGGACGATGAAGCACTCACACGCGAGTTCGATGTTCTCTTTCAGCAGAAAGAGCGCCTTGGCACTGCCGATTTTTGCGTAGCCACCAATGGATATTTTCAGGTTCTTGGCATTCCATTGATTCGCGGACGGATCTTCGGCGAGCAGGATACGCCGGACTCCCAGCACGAGGCCGTGATCAGCGAATCCCTTGCCCGTGAGCGCTGGCCCGGACAGGATCCGATCGGCCACACGATTGAATTCGGAAACATGGACGGAGACATGCGTTTGCTCACAATCGTCGGAATTGTCGGCGACGTGCACGAAGACGGACTCGAGGTCCCGCCTCATCCCACGGTTTATGTAAATCTGTTTCAGCGCCCGCGGCCCGCCATCGCGCTAATGATGCTGAGCGACGCGCCTACACAATTGGTCACTTCGGCCGCGCGTGGAATTCTCCAGGAACTCAATCCGGAACTCTCACCGGAGTTCCGGACTTTCTCGCAGGTTTACTCCGCGTCGCTGGGCTCGCGCAAGTTCAACCTGATCCTTATCGCATTCTTCGGGATCGTTGCTTTGTTGTTGGCCACTGCAGGAGTGTTCGGCGTGATGGCGTATTCGGTCAGCCGTCGTACGCGGGAGATCGGTGTGCGGATCGCTCTCGGTGCTCGGCCCGGCGATGTTTTGGCCATGGTCCTGGGACAGGGAATGCGCACGATACTGATTGGCCTCGTGATCGGGCTGGCTGCCTCACTCGCGCTGACGCGCATGATCGGATCGCTGCTCTTTGGTGTGACAGCCACCGATCCGGTGACCTTCACTGCAGTCGTGCTGCTTTTGATCGTGACTGCGCTAGCTGCATGCTACGTTCCGGCGCGTCGGGCGGCCAAGGTCGATCCCATGGTGGCGCTGCGGTACGAATGACAAAAGTCGGAGAGATTACAGCAGAGGTTTCACTATGACAGGCTTGCTTCAAGATTTGCGTTACGCCGTGCGGCAACTTCGTAAGAGCCCAGCCTTCACGGCGGTTGCTGTGATTACGCTGGCGCTCGCTGTGGGCGCGAACACTGCAATCTTCTCCGTCGTTCACGCGGTCCTGTTGGAGTCTCTGCCTTTTCGACAAATCGATCGGTTGGTGATGGTGTGGGGCAGAAATCCATCGCGCGGCGATATGGATTTTCCGATCTCGGCGGGGAATTTCACCGACTGGCGGCAAAAGAACGATGTCTTCGAAGATATTGCGCCTTCCTTCGACGACGGAGTCACGCTAACCGGGTCGGGAGATCCAAGGCTGGTTCTGGGATACGCCGTTGCCCCAAATTATTTGCACATTCTGGGAGTGGAACCTCGGATCGGGCGAGGGTTTACCGAGGAGGAAGCCAAATCAGGAGCGACGGTCGCTGTGCTCAGCGACAAGCTTTGGCGTGACACATTTCATGCCGATCCGCAGATCTTGGGAAAGGCGATCACGCTCAACGCCAAGTTTTACGAAGTGATCGGCGTCCTGCCGCCGGCGGCGGAGTATCCTCCGCGCACCGAGCTGTGGTTCCCCATGGCACTAACGTCGCCGCAAAACTACAGAGATCGGTTCGTGCGCGTGATTGCCCGCCTGAAGCCCGGAGTCTCACTTGTGGATGCGCAGGTTCGGATGAATGCGCTCGAACGTCAGATCGCGGCTCAGCATCCCGATACCGATGCCGGCAACGAGACTTGGGTGGAACCGCTGAGCCATCAGTTGACGGGTGGTATTCGCACTCCACTTCTCGTCTTGTTGGCTGCCGTCGGGTTGGTACTGGTCATCGCTTGTGCCAATATCGCCAGCCTGCTGCTCATGCGGGCGGCAGGACGCCGGACCGAAGTTTCCCTCCGAGTCGCCATCGGCGCCAGCCGCTTCCACTTGCTGCGGCAATTCATGTCGGAGAGCTTGGTGCTTTCTCTTTTGGGAGGTGCGCTCGGCGTAGCACTTGCTTTCGCGTCGACTCGATTCTTGCTCGCTATTTTTCCGAATGGCGTGGCGAATCTGAGTATCCCGAAGATCGAAGCGATTCCGATCAATACTCCCGTGCTTGGTTTTGCGCTACTGATCACCATCCTCACGGGACTGATCTTTGGCGCGGCACCGGCCATGCAATTGGCAAATACAGACCCGAACGAGGCACTGAAAGAGTCTCGCGGATCGACCTCTACGATTCACTCCAGCCGGCTCCGTCACATCTTGGTCGCTACGGAAATTGCGCTGTCGATGGTCTTGCTGGCCGCCGGGGGCTTGATGATCGAGAGCTTCCGGCAGGTCTATCGCGAAGATCTCGGCTTTCGTCCGGATTCTGTTCTCGCTCTCGAGGTCTTTCTTCCGCAGAATCGATACCCCGAGAACCCGCCGGACAAACGCCGCAGCTTCGTCTCCAATACGCTCGAACGTCTGAGCAACATTCCCGGGGTCGCGTCAGTGGCGGCGACGAATTTCCTTCCACTGTCGGGATTTTGGGGAACGACCGACTTTACGGTTGCAGGCCAGCCTCAGCGGGACAACACATCAAAGCCTCAGGCTGACAATCGCCTGATTACGCCCGGTTATTTCTCCACCATGGGCATCGGGCTGCTTCGCGGACGCAACTTCACCGATGCCGATCGATCCGACAGTGAAAAGGTTGCGATCGTCAACACTGCGCTTGCTCACCATTATTTTGGTGGTGCTGATCCGATTGACAAGTTTGTGGAATTAGGGGACGCTGCGCATCCAGACCGGTGGCGCGTCGTCGGAGTCGTATCGGATGTAAAAGCCTTTGGCCCCGAGCAAGAAGCGCACGCAGACCTATATCGGCCTCTGGAACAGTTACCGTTCCCGCTGCTCTCATTCGTCGTTCGTACCTCGGGCGATCCCTCGGCATTACTCAAGTCCGCGCAGCACGCCATCTGGGAGGTGGATAAAGACCAGCCCATCTTTGACTCCATGCCGATGCACTTACTTGCGGCGCAGTCGGTCACTCTGCGCCGGACGAGCACGATTCTCCTCGCCAGTTTTGCAGCGCTGGCCCTGATCGTTGCCGCAGTCGGCCTCTATGGACTGATTGCTTTCACCGTCGTGCAACGTACTCACGAGATCGGAGTCCGCATGGCGTTGGGCGCTCGGCGCGGTGATGTACTGCGTCAGGTCGTGCGGAGTGGCATGCGCTTGGTTGTAATCGGAGAGTTCGTGGGATTTGCGCTCTCCGTGCTTATAGGCCATATGGCGGCGAGTGTCTTGTATGGTGTGAGTCCGAGTGATCCCTCTGTGCTTGCGATTGCGCTGTTCGCTCTGACGTTAGTTGCACTGGTTGCATGTTTCATCCCGGCGTTTCGAGCCACCAAAGTCGATCCCATGGTGGCGTTGCGCTACGAGTGAGAAAGGAAACCGAATGACCGCCGTGTGGCAAGATCTGCGCTACGCACTGAGGAGTTTCAGGAACCGTCCGACGTTCGCTGCGGTGGCGATTCTGACCATTGCTATCGGTATCGGTGCGAACACCACGATCTTCAGTTGGCTGCGGTCACTCGTCTTGAATCCGTTTCCGGGAGCTGTCGATCCAAACCGGATCGTCGCGATTGAAAATACCGCACCAGACGGTGAGCCCATCACGACGTCCTACCTCGACTTCCGCGATTATCGCGATAACCTGCGACTGCTGCGCTCCGTAACGGCGTACCGCGGATATCTGTTTTCGGTGGGTGAAGCGCCAAATGTCGAGCGTGCGTGGGGAGAGATGGTGTCCGGCGGAGTGTTCGACATGTTCGGTGTGAAGCCTGAGGCCGGGCGCTTTTTCTCGCTCGACGAACGGAACGATGCACAGAATGCCCACGCTGTCGTCGTAATTAGCGACCACTATTGGAAGTCGCATTATGATGCGAATCCTTCGGTGATTGGAAGCACGCTGCGAATCAACCAGACTCCGCTGACGATTATCGGTGTCACGCCTGAGAGTTTTCATGGGACCCATGCAGGTCTCGACTACGACTTCTGGATTCCGCTCACGATGTACGGACAGATGACGCATACCGGCACGTGGATGTTGCAGGATCGCAATACACGCAACTTCGCGCTTCTGGCTCGGCTGGCGCCAGGTGTGAGCATCGAGCAGGCCCGCGGAGAAGTGCAGGCGCTCGCGAACCGCATGGCCGAAGCAGATGCGGATTCGAATCAAGGCATCGGTGCAGTGGTGCTTCCAGTATGGCAGTCGCATTTCGGTACCCAGTCCATGCTGCTGACCCCGCTAGCGATCCTTATGGGTACAGGCGGCGTGGTTCTGCTCATCGTCTGCGCGAATCTTGCGAATTTGCTTCTTGCCCGCGCGACGGCACGGCAGCAGGAACTGAGCATTCGTCTCGCGCTGGGAGCCAAGCGCGCACGGCTGGTGATTCAGTTGTTGACGGAAACTCTGCTCATGGCGCTAGCTGGGTCGATCTGCGGCGTGCTCCTGGCGCGTTTTCTGGGCGGAGCACTGCGCTGGCTGCTGCCTGCGGTCAGTCGGCCGGTGATGATCGCTCCGCCGATGGATGCTCAGGTTTTTGGCTTCACGGCGGCGCTGGCGATCTTCGTCACGGTTCTTGCGGGACTGGCCCCGGCTCTGAGCGCGTCGGCAACCAATATTAATGATGCGCTGAAACAAGGCGGACGCACTGGGAGTTCCGGCACTCGGACTCACCGCCTGCGCGGCGCGATGGTGGTTTCCGAAGTAGCTCTGGCGGTCGTGGCCTTGGTCGGAGCGGCGTTATTTGTGAAGAGTTTTGCGCGCGCACGCGCCGTCGATCCCGGGTTTTCGTCAGACGGTGTTGCGCTGGCGCAATTCGATTTTTCCACCTCAGGGTATGACGCGAAGCAGACCGATGTTTACTGCCGCCGCTTAAGCGACCGTCTGCGACAACTTCCAGGCGTGACTGCGGTCAGTTACGACGATTCCGTACCGCTGGGCTTTCACGGAGGAAATTGGGAAACGCTCCAGGTTGAAGGCTATGTTCCCGGACCCAACGAGAATATGAAGATTTATCGCGACCTAATCTCGCCGGGTTACTTCGAATCGATGAAGATTCCAATCGTCGAAGGCCGCGATTTCGACTGGCACGATGATTCGACGACACAGAACGTAATGATTGTGAACCAGGAGTTCGCGCGGCGCTTCCTCCAGAACCGCAGCGCGATCGGCCACAAAGTCCATGGATGGGGGCAGTGGTTCACCATCGTCGGCGTCGCAAAAGACAGCAAGTACCATCGCGTAACCGAGAATCCTCAACCTTACTTCTATATCCCGATCCGGCAGGTTTTCCGGCCAGAGTATGGTCTGGCGTTCCACGTACGAACGTCGGGTTCCGTCAGCGAAGCGATTGCATCGCTGCGGCGCGAGGCGGCGGCCATCGATCCGGCGATCACGATTTTCGATGCACAATCGATGACCGAGTACATCTCGGCGTCGCTGTTCGGCGCGAAGATTACGGCGGATCTGCTCAGCTTGTTGAGTGCGATCGGTCTTCTCCTTGCGGCTATGGGGTTGTACGGAGTTATGGCCTACTCGGTAGCCCAGCGCACGCGCGAGTTTGGCGTGCGGGTCGCGATGGGAGCACGAGAGATCGACATTCTCCAGTTGATTCTGCGGGAAAGCGCTCGTTTGACGCTCCTGGGCACTGCGGTGGGTTTGGTCCTGGCCGCGGTTGCCGCACGAATTATTGCCAACCAGATGTATCACGTAAGTCCGCTCGACCCGCTGACGTTCTGCGGCGTGGGGCTGGCTCTGATGGCAGTTGCGTTCGCAGCGAGCTACATTCCGGCGTGGCGTGCAGCGAAGGTCGATCCGATTGTGGCGTTGCGGTACGAGTGAGGGCAGAGATGAGCGGATTTGTGAACGACATTCGCTATGCAATTCGCCAGGTGGCGAAGAATCCCGGCTTTGCTGCCGTTGCGGTGGTGACCTTGGCGTTGGGTGTGGCTGCCAATACTGTCATCTTCACCGTGACGGACGCGACGATTCTGAAGAAGTTGCCCTTTCCCGATCCGAATCGATTGGTCTTGGTGTGGCAGACCTACGGCAAAGACACGACCGACTACAACATCATTTCCGCGCCGAATTATTTGGACTTCTCGAAACAGAATCACGTCTTCGAGAGGATTGCGATCTTTGACTCCGGGGGGCGCGGTTACAACTTGGCTCCGACGGGGGAAAACCGTGATCCGGAGCAGGTCCCGGGGTTGCGTGTATCCTCCACTTTTCTTGAGGTGCTCGGAGTCCAACCGTTCCTTGGCCGAAACTTCCTGCCTGAGGAAGAAGAGCTGGGAAAATCGCACGTAGTGATTCTGAGTTACGGCTTGTGGAAGCGCCGCTACGGTGCAGATCGCAACCTGGTGGGCAAGACCATCCGGATCGATGCTGAAGATTTCACGCTTATCGGTGTTATGCCCGAAGGGTTCCGCTGGCAGTTCGGGGGTGGGCCACGCCAACTGTGGGTTCCCATTGGGTACACCCAAACCGACAAAGGACGCGAGGATAACAGCTTCGTCTCAATTGCGCGGCTGAAGCCGGGAGTAACTCTTGGTCAGGCGCGGGCAGAGATGACAGCCATTGGCACCGGTCTCGCGAAACAGTATCCCGACAACCTTGCGAACATGAGCGCGACGGTTCAACCAATGGCCGAAGCTTTCATGACCGACGTGCGCACCACGATGCTGACGCTATTCGCCGCGGTTGGATTCGTATTGCTCATTGCCTGCGTGAACGTCGCGAATCTACTGTTGGCGCGCGGCGCGGCGCGGCAAAAAGAGTTTGCACTCCGGCGTGCACTTGGAGCCGGCGGATTGCGCATCGTCCGTCAGTTGTTAATCGAGAGCGTGTTGTTGTCTCTGCTCGGTGGTGCGGTAGGTCTTGTGCTCGCATGGTGGAGCGTCAGCGTCTTGCCATCGATTCTTCCCGGCAGCCTGCTGATGTTACCCCTCCGAGATCTGGATCAGCTTGCCGTCGATGGTCGGGTGTTTGGTTTTGCGTTCGTTGTTTCGTTGATGACCGGAATCGTATTCGGACTGATTCCCGCCATCAGCACGATTCGCGGAGAATTTACCCAATCCCTGAAAGAAGCCGGACGCGGCGCGATCACCGGACGCGGACGTTTGCGCCATGCGTTGGTTGCGTCCGAAGTCGCACTGGCGCTGGTCGTGCTGTGCGGAGCGGGATTGATGATTACGAGCCTTTCGCGAGTGCTCGGAGTCGATCCTGGATTTGATCCCAAGAATGTCCTGACCATGCAGATGTCGCTACCCCAGGCGATCATCTACAACGGACCTCCTGACCATCCTCTCTTCTGCGGCGATATGGACGAACGCATCAGTGCGATTCCCGGCGTTGTGGCAGCCGGTGCCGTCTCAAACTTGCCGTTCGAAGGCAACGCTGGCCGAGGATTCGTTGTCGAGGGCAAGCCTGATCCGGGCCCGGAGAATATGCCAGGCGCGTCGTACTCCGTCGTCTGCCCCAGTTATTTTCGTGCACTCGGTGTGCCAGTGCTTGAAGGTCGTGAGTTCACTCACAAGGATTCGCTCGGAGCCCCAAGCGTGATTGTCATCAACCAGGCGATGGCGCGCGAGTATTGGCCGAAGGAGGATCCTGTCGGACGGGCTATCCGCCTCGGAGGTTCCGACGGACCGCGGCTTACGGTCGTGGGTGTTGTTGGGGATGTGCACAACTGGGGTCTGGACGAGAAAGTCCGTTCACAATTCTTCCGCCCTTACCCGCAGGCTGGATGGCCGGAAATGAGCATCGTTGTGCGCACGAAAAATGCTCCGGCATCCCACACCCAAGCGATCAAGGGAGCTCTTGCGCAAGTCGAACCCGATCGCCCGGTTTCTGACGTCGCACCAATGCAGGACATAGTGAGCGGCTCCGTTGGTTCGAGAAAATTTCCGGCGCTCCTGTTGACCGGATTCGCCGCGCTAGCGTTGACGCTGGCGGCGGTCGGCATTATCGGGGTCGTGAGTTATTCAGTAACCCAGCGCACGCAGGAAATCGGGATCCGAATGGCACTAGGAGCCGCTCGCGGCGATGTATTGAAGCTCATTTTGAGCGGCAGCATGGGCTGGGTTGTGGTGGGGATTGTAGTCGGCATTGTGGTCTCGCTTGGCCTGACGAGGCTGCTTGGCACTTTGCTCTACGGAGTGAAGCCAGGCAATCCTCTGGTGCTGGCGAGCGTGTCGATTGTGCTTGCGTCTGTGGCATTGCTGGCGAGTTACATCCCCGCACGGCGTGCGGCCAAGGTCGATCCGATGGTGGCATTGCGTTACGAATAAGGGGAAACTGATGGAAAACTTCTTGCAAGACGTCCGTTACTCATTGCGGCAATTGCGCAAAAGCCCAGGATTCGCCGTCACGGCGATTCTCATCTTGACTCTCGGCATCGGCGCCAGCACTGCCATTTTTGGCTTCGTCGACGCGGCTCTGATCAAGCCCCTTCCGTATAAAGATCCGGCACGACTGGTTGAAGTCACAGAAAGCATTTCCGTTCTTCCTCGCGCCAACATTTCGTACCCCGATTATCTCGACTGGAAGAGACTCAACCACGTCTTCAGTTCGATGGATGTTTATGATCAGACGGGCTACTTGCTGCGCATTCCGTCGGGTACCGAGCCTGTGGAGGCCGTGCGCGTCAGCGACGGTTTCTTTCGCACATTAGGAGTCGCCCCCGTCCTCGGCCGTGATTTTCATACCGGAGAAGACCTGCCAGAGGCGCCGCAGACAGTGATCTTGAGCTATGCCACATGGCAGAAGCGCTTCGGCGGCAGGAAGGACATCGTCGGGGAAACCGTCAACCTGAGCGATGCTCCTTATACGATCATCGGCGTTCTGCCTGAGGCCTTCCAATTTGCAGCGGCAGGCGCTACTGAACTCTGGACCAATCTTCATCCCGTCGACAATTGCTCGAAACGACGAAGCTGTCATAATTTGACCGGGATCGGTCGGCTCAAAGACGGCATTTCCGTCGAGTCCGCGCTGGCCGAGATGAAGACCATCGCCAGGCAGCTCGAGATTCAATATCCCAACGACAATCGCGGTCAAGGAGCCTATGTCGCTCCGCTCACTCACGAATTCGTGCGAGACGTTCGCCCGATTCTGTTGGCGTTGCTCGGCGGGGCCGGACTGCTATTGCTGATCGCGTGTGTGAATGTGTCGAGTCTGTTGTTGGTCCGCTCTGAAAGCCGCAAGCGCGAAATTGCCGTACGAGGCGCGCTCGGTGCCTCGCGCATTCGACTGGCGCAGCAGTTCACGATAGAGGGCTTGGCGCTCGCGGGAGTGAGTGGGCTCCTCGGGATTGCTCTGGCACAAGTGGCGATGCAGGTCCTGACAAGCCTCATCTCGAAAGACATGATGGTTGGCATGCCCTACCTTTCTGGCCTCGGAGTGAACCTGCATGTGCTGGCTTTTGCGGCCGCCATCTCGTTGGGCGCAACGATTTTGTTCTCGATGACTCCGATCTTCCGCCTGCCCTTGAGCGAAATTCGTGATGGCCTGGCCGAAGGCGGCCGTGGTGCTGCCGGAACTCTTTGGCGTCGTTTTGGCGCCAACCTTGTGGTCGTCGAACTCGCGGTCGCTGTGGTTCTCCTCGTGAGCGCCGGACTGCTCGGTAAGAGCTTCTACCGCCTTCTGCACGTTGAGATCGGATTTCAGCCCGATCATCTTGACAGCGTGACCGTCGCTCTCTCGGATACTGCCTTTGCAAAAGACGAGCAGCAAGTTGTCGTGGGACGGCAGATCATCGACCGGGTTTCAAGCTTGCCTGGCGTTCAGTCAGCGGCGCTCACCAGTGTCTTGCCCGTCAGTTTCAACGGCAACACGACATGGATCAGGATCGTGGGAAAGCCCTACAACGGCGAACACAACGAGGTGAACCAACGCGATGTCAGCTCCGCCTTCTTCGGCACGATACGCGCTAAGCTTCTGCGCGGAAGATATTTCACAGATGCTGAAGATGCTACGAAGCCTCACGTGATGATCATCAACAAGGCCCTCGCCGACAAATATTTTCCGGGCGAGGATCCGATCGGGCAGAGAATTGGCAACACCGATCTTTCCCCACAATCGGTCTATGAGGTAATCGGGGTTGTTGAGAACGTCCGCGACGGTTCCCTTGAATCCGATATCTGGCCGGCAGTTTACTATCCGTTCAACCAGAGCCCGGATACATACTTCAACCTTGTTGTCCGTACTTCTCAGGCGGAACAGTCTCTGCTCCCGACGATCGTGACGGCAGTGCGTGGAATCAGCCCTGCCCTCACCACGGAGAAAGAAACCACGTACACAGCCAGAATCAACAACTCTCCTAGTGCCTATCTGCACCGTTCTTCTGCGTGGCTCGTCGGATGCTTCGCCTGCCTGGCGCTTTTACTCAGTGTGGTAGGGCTTTATGGCGTGATCGCCTACTCCGTCGGCAGAAGGACCCGCGAGATCGGAGTACGCATGGCATTGGGCGCGCAGCGAGCCGCTGTGTATCAGTTGATCATGCGCGAGGCGGCATCGCTCGTCGGGATTGGAATTGGGATGGGCCTGCTATGTGCGATCGAAGCCGCTAGATTAATTCGCGGACTGCTGTTCGGGGTTCGCTCGTCGGATGCAAGCACGCTGTTCGCGGTGGCCCTGGTGTTGTCGGTGTTTGCCCTGCTCGCCACTTACATTCCCGCGCGGAGGGCAGCGCAGGTCGACCCCATAGAGGCGCTGCGGTACGAGTGATCAGGTGAGATTATGACTGGGCTCATACAGGACATTCGTTTCGGCCTTCGCCAACTGCGCAAGAGCGCCGGTTTTAGTTCCGTCGCAATCATTACGCTGGCGTTGGGCATCGGGGCGAACACGGCTATCTTTAGCCTGTTGAATGCCGTGCTGCTGCGGAACCTGCCTGTTCAGGAACCGCAGCAACTTGTACTTTTCGGCAAGGGATCGTGGCGTGGTAGCCTCGACAGTCTGCCGAACCGCAGTTGGCAGCTTTTCTCCTACCCGTTCGTTCGTGAATTTCGCCAGAAGAACGAAGTCTTCTCCGATGTGGGCGCCATCAGCAGCATTCTGTTTGCGACTCATGGTCGCGTTGACGGCCGGCAGAATCTGGAAAAGGTCGATGCTGAACTGGTGTCGGGCAGCTTCTTTCACGTTCTTGGCGTAACGCCAGTTCTCGGCAGAGTTCTTGCCGATTCCGATGATCAGACGATCGGCGGCCATCCGGTTGCGGTAGCAAGCTATTCCTGGTGGCAAAAGCGTTTCGGAAAACGGCCCGATGTGGTGGGCAAGACCGTAACCATCGGGAGCACTGTCTACACAATCATCGGCGTTGCTCCTCAGGATTTCTTCGGAGTCACTGTCGGACAATCACCACATATCTGGATTCCACTCGCGATGGAGAAAGAGATTTCCCCCGGATGGAATGGACTCGACAACAATCTCTTTCAGTCCCTCTACGTCGTTGCGCGGCGCAAGCCCGGTGTCAGCATCAAGCAGGCAAATGCCAATACAAATCTGCTGTTCAAGCAAATCCTGCACGAATACGTCGGGGCCCAGCCCAGTCAGCAACAGCTAAACGATATTGATCACGCACAAATCGTATTGACGCCGGCGGCGACAGGATTGTCCCAATTGCGGCGCCAGTTCTCCGTTCCCTTGCAAATCCTGATGGCCGTCGTTGGCCTCGTGCTTCTGGTCGCCTGCGCAAACATTGCGAATCTGCTGCTGGCAAGAGCCACGGCGCGTCGGCGGGAGATCGCCGTCCGCATGTCGATCGGCGCAGCTCGCTGGAGACTGATCCGCCAACTGATCGTGGAGAGCGCTCTCTTGGGTCTCGCGGGAGCAATCCTCGGAGCGTGGCTCGCCTGGTGGGCCATGCGTCTACTGTTCATGATGGTGTCAACCGGTTCTGGCGCGATACCCGTGCAGGTCTCTCTAGATCAGACCGTACTCGGTTTTACAGCGCTGATAGGCCTTCTCACCGTGCTCCTGTTCGGTACGGTTCCTTCTGTATATGCCACTCGCTTTGAGTTGACGCCCTCTCTTAAAGAAGGCCGTGGCACTACCTCCGGACGATCGAGCAATCTGCTAGCGCGTGGACTGGTCGTTGCGCAGGTTGCTGCGTCGCTTGTGCTGCTCGTCGGAGCGGGTCTCTTTCTCCGCACCCTGGTGAATCTCACCAACGTCGATACAGGATTCGACAAGCACAACGTCCTTATGACTTCGCTTGATGCTTCCGGCGCTGGCTACCACGAGGATCCGCGTCTCGAAGCCATGATGCAGCAAGTCGAAGATCGAGTGAATGGATTGCCGGGAGTTCAAGCCGCGAGCTTTTCTTTCTCTGTTTTCGGCGGAGGCTGGACGAACGTCGTTCGAGTTCCCGGACGGCTTAAGAGCGACAACGATCCCGAAGTGTTCCACAACATTGTCGGACCGCGCTATCTCGATGCGATGGGTATATCCATCGTGCTGGGCCGCGGTTTGCTTCCTCAGGATTCGGGTACGTCAAAGCGGGTCGCCGTCATCAATGAAACTCTCGCCAAAGACTACTTCGCCGGAGTGTCGCCGCTAGGCCGCACCTTCAGCGTCGCAAGCGATTCCGGGGAGGACAGTCACCAAGTTGAGTGGCAGAACATCGAAGTTGTCGGCGTAGTCAAAGATGCAAAGTACGAGGGCCTCGAAGAGAAGCAGACGCCAGCCGCTTTCTATCCACACGCGCAGCATCCCGGATTTCTCTACAACTTTGTCGCGCGCTATTCGGGTGACCGGCAGACTGCCTCCCGCGCAATCACCAGAACAGTCAATGCGGTCGATCCCAACCTTCCTGTCGACGATTTCACTACTCTGACCCAAACCGTAGACGATTCCGTTCTGAACCATCGCATCGTCGCGCAGTTGTGCACGTTCTTCGGCCTGCTGGCGGTTCTGCTTGCCTGTATCGGGCTTTACGGTCTGATGTCGTACGGAGTGACACGCCGCACCAACGAATTTGGCGTCCGGCTTGCTTTGGGAGCGAATCGTAACAATGTGGTCTGGCTGGTGTTGCGCGAGACGCTCGTCCTCATCACGTTCGGAGTCATGATCGGTCTGGCGATCGTGCCGACTGTAAGCCATTTCATTGTCAGCCTGTTGTTCGGACTAAAACCTTATGACGCTCTGAGCGTTATCTCAGCAATCTTTGCATTGAGTGCCGTTGCTCTTCTCGCTGGGTATTTCCCAGCGCGGCGAGCTGCGCGGGTCGACCCCATGGTTGCCCTGCGGTACGAGTGAGGACTTATGGATACTGTGCTTCAAAACGTTCGTTACGCAATACGCCAGTTGCGAAAATACCCGGGCTTCACGGCCATCGCAGTGCTGACTCTCGCCGTCGGCATCGGTGCAAATGCCTCCATCTTTTCGCTGGTGGATCAAATCCTCCTGAAGCACTTGCCCGTGCGCGAGCCGGACCGCCTCGTGATGCTGAAGTACGCGGGCTCGGACACGGGTCACACGAGCTCCTATGGCGGCACCAGTGACCTGTACTTTTCGTATCCGATGTATCGCGATTTGCGCGACCAGAACCAGGTCTTTGAGGGAATGCTGGCGATGTTCCCCGCTCAAGTTGGCGTGCAGTGGCGCAACACGCCCAGCCTCGCCAAGAGCGAATTGGTATCGGGGAACTATTTTTCTCTTCTCGGTGTAAAACCCGCGATGGGACGTCTCTTCGTTCCCGATGACAGTGCAACGCGTGGCGCCTCGCCGCTCGTTGTTCTCAGCTACCGCTACTGGACGCAGCATTTCGCCTCGGATTCCTCCGTAGTCAATCAAAGCCTTCTCATCAACGGAAGTTCATTCACCATCATCGGTGTGGCGCAACCCGGCTTCAATAGCGTGATTGGCGGTACGATCCCCGACATTTTCGTGCCCATCACCATGAAGGCCCAAATGACCCCGCAGTGGGACGAACTCGAGGATCGTCGGTCGCGATGGATGAATATCGTCGCGCGCCTGAAGCCTGGTGTTACCGTGCAGCAAGCCGAGGCGGGAATCACTCCGCTCTGGAAGTCGCTTCGGACCGTGGAGCTCCAGAGCATCACGTCGAAGAGTCAACGGTTCCGCGAGCAGTTTGTCGAGAAGAGTTTCATAACGCTGCTCGACGCTTCACGGGGATTCTCTCCTTTGCGCGAACAGATGCGCGTTCCGCTGCTCATTTTGATGGGCATGGTGGGATTGCTCACGCTCATGGCGACCGCCAATGTCGGCAGCCTTCTCCTCGTCCGCGCTGCCGGACGCACACGTGAAATGTCCGTGCGCTATTCGATGGGTGCGAGCCGCACCAGGGTGATCGGGCAGTTACTGACAGAGGGGCTCGTGCTCGGACTCGTTGGGGGAATCCTAGGGTTGGCACTTTCTCCATTGCTGGCGAAGGTGCTCTTTGAACTCGTCACGGCCTCGACAACCATTGGAAGCACTCCATTTTCTGCGGCTCCGGATGGAAATGTCATTTTCTTTTGTCTTGTCGTCTCAGTGATTGCCAGCCTTCTTTTCAGCCTCGCGCCGATGATTCAGTTCTACAAGCCCAAGGTAACGGCTGCACTGAAACAACAGACTGGCACGGGTGAAGTCTCGCACGCTCGCTTCCGCCGTCTCGTCGTAGGTACGCAAATCGGACTCAGCCTCCTATTGCTGGTCGGCGCCGGATTGTTCAGCCGAACTCTGGCAAACCTCAGGTCGGCCGATGTCGGGTTCGTGACCGATCATGTGCTGACCTTTCAACTCGATCCGCGCCTGGCCGGCTATCAGCCCTCCGCAGTGTCATCCTTATATAAGCGCTTGCTCGATACGCTGTCGGCTCAACCCGGGGTGCAGTCCGTTGGTATGACAGACGACGCAGACCTGGCACAGTCGGACAGCACGTTCTCGATCACGGTCCCCGGCTATCAGGCTCAAGAAGGCGAGCGTATGAGTTTTGAGTGGGAGCACGTCACCCCCGCTTACTTCTCTGCATTGGAAATGCCTCTCATCACAGGGCGAGTGTTCACCGATGCCGATACTCCAGATTCCGCCAGGATTGCGGTGGTGAATGAAGCTTTCGTCCGAAAATTCTTTGGAAGCCCAGACCAGGCGATTGGGAAGACTTTCAAGGCCGGCAAAACTACCGACAACCCGCTCCAGATCATTGGAGTAGTCAAGACCGCAAAGCACTACAGCATGCACGACACGCCGGCGCCCATCTTCTACACTCCGACGTTTCAAGACAAGGAGCCCGATGCAGTCACCGTGTACATCCGCACGCGGCAGACGCCGGAAGATGCAGCAAGCTCCGTCCGCGCCGCGGTTGCAGGCATCGACTCAAAGCTGGTCGTGGATTCGCTGCAATCCATGAATGCCGAAATCGACACCACCCTTAGCTCCGAGCGAATGCTCTCGTTCCTTGCCAGCAGCTTCGGTGTGGTGGCCGCGTTCATTACCGCGATTGGCCTTTATGGCGTGCTTGCCTATTCAATCGCGCAACGAACGCGCGAAATTGGTGTCCGCATGGCTCTTGGCGCTACCCGGGGAACGGTGATGAAGATGGTCCTCACCGAGGTAATGGTGATGACCGGCTGCAGTGTGGCTATCGCTATCCCGCTTTCGGTCGCGCTCGGCAGTGTCGTAAAGAACCAGCTCTATGGAGTTTCTTATCGAGACCCGGCGACGCTGCTCTTCGTCGTGATCGCAATTGGAGTGGTTGCTCTTCTCGCAGCATCTGTGCCGGCACGCCGCGCAGTGCAAGTACAACCGATCACGGCTCTACGTTACGAGTAGAAGGGAATACACGTGTTTAACAGCATCTCGCAAGACGTCCAATACGCTCTGAGACAGCTGAGAAAAAATCCCGGCTTCGCCACCGTTGGCGTGATCACGCTCGCCCTCGGAATCGGTGCCAATACAGCCGTTTTCAGCGTCGTCGATGCGGTGATGCTTCGCCCCTTGCCGTACTACCAGCCCGAACGATTGCTGGAAGCTCAGTCAATCGAGGACCATGATTTCGAGGCCTTCGATGTCTCCTATCCAGACTTCTTCGACTGGCGTGCCCAGAACCACACGCTAGACCATCTGGTTTCGTATCGCGACAATCAGTTCACCCTCACTGGGCTCGAACGTCCCATACAGCTGGATGCCGAAATCGTCTCGTGGAATTTGATCCCCGCCCTTGGAGTCCAACCGGAACTCGGTCGGGGTTTCTTGCCCGAAGAAGAGAAAGCCGGATCGCGTTCGGTTTTGATTAGCCACGGCCTGTGGACTTCGCAGTTCGGCGCCGACAAGTCCATCATCGGGCGCCCGATTCACCTCAGCGGAGATCTGTATACCGTCGTCGGTGTGATGCCGCCCAGTTTCCGATTTCCGGTTGCGCGATCGACCAACGCGATTTGGGTCACCCTCGCGGCGGACAATGATCCGAAGGCGCACCATCCGCTTGTGGAGAATCGTGGCGCCCATCTCCTCAATGTTTTTGGACGCCTGAAGCCCCACGTCACAGTGGCAGAAGCGAGCCAGGACCTGAACGCAATCGCTGCTAATCTCGCCCAGCAGTATCCAAAGAGCAACACGAGACACGCCGCCGCCCGAGCGATCGGCGAACTCGATGCTTTGCTCGGAGACTCGCGAACGGTTCTCGTCGTGGTGCTGGGGTCAGTGGCGCTCGTCTTATTAATTGCTTGCGCCAATATTGCCAATCTGCTCCTGGCGCGGATTCGTGAGCGTCAACGGGAAATGGCTCTCCGTTCTGCCTTGGGTGCGGGCGGCGGAAGAATTGTTCGCCAATTGCTGGCCGAAAGCATAGTCCTGAGCGCCTGCGGAGGCCTTGCCGGGTGCGTTCTCGCATTTGTGGCGACGCCGGCAATGCTCAAGCTTATCGGCGACAGCGTTCCGCGCGCGGCAGATGCCGGCGTCGATTTGCGCGTTCTCGGCTTCGCTACCGCTCTTTCTTTTGCAGCCGGAATCGTCTTCGGGATCGTTCCTGCCATCACCGGATCCCGAGCGGACCTGGTTTCAACTTTGAAGGAAGGAGGTCGCAGTGAAGTCTTCGGCCACGACTGGATGCGTTCTTTTCTGATTGTTGGTCAGGTGGCGATGGGATTAGTCCTTACTGTCGGTGCAGGACTGCTCATCTCGAGTTTTTCGAATCTTCTCCATGCCAACGACGGATTCAATCCCGATCACCTCACCACGATGTTCTTCGAAACGCCGGATGCTCAATACGACAACAGGCGCCCCGAGTTCTATCGTGAATACTTCGAAAAAGTCCGCGCTTTGCCCGGAGTTCAATCTGCCGCTGGAACCATACTGCTTCCCATGGGGGATAACGGTATCGCGATTTCCTTTGAGGATCCCGAGCATCCGGTCCCCGAGGGACAGCGCCCCAATGCTGACCTCAGCCCGATTACGCCCGGGTACTTTAGCGCGATGCAGATACCCGTCCTCGAAGGCCGCGATTTTTCCGATCACGATGAAGCGAATACCGAACCCGTCATGATTGTGAACCGTGCCTTCGCTGACAAATTCTTTCCGGGCGAGATGGTCTTGGGCAAAAAGCTGAAACCTGGTACGGGAACGCCCAAAGGAACGCCTTGGCGAGAGATTGTCGGAGTGGTGGGCAACATCCGCCTCGACGCAACGCAAAGAGATCTGCGTCCGGCCATGTACCTCCCCTCGGATCAGTTGGGTAACTGGTGTTGTCTTTATACCGTAGTGAGAAGTTCCGTTGATCAGCAAAGTCTGGCTGCGAGTGTTCAACGGATTCTCGCCGGCATGGACAAGAATATTCCGGTTACCCAGGTTCGAACCATGAATAACCTGATGTTCCGTCAGCTCTCGCAATCTAGATTCGTCATGACGTTGTTGAGCGCTTTTGCGGGCTTGGCGCTTGTGCTGACGATTGTGGGCCTCTACGGCGTGATGACTTACTCCGTGTCCCGCCGGACGCGTGAGATCGGAGTGCGCATGGCTCTTGGCGCTCAGCGATCGTTAATGCTCAAGATGGTGCTGCAAGACGCCGCGATCCTGCTGACCTCAGGAATCGCGATCGGAACTGCCTGTGCTTTGGCATCGTCCTCGGTCCTAGAATCCATGCTCTACGGAACAGGTTCGAGAAATCCGAAAGTAATTGTGGTTGTCTGCAGCGTCGTCGGCCTTGTCGGATTGTTGGCTGCCTACATCCCGGCACGCCGTGCCGCCAAGGTCGATCCCATGATTGCACTTCGCTACGAATAGAGGAGGAGAAATGACGGGACTATTAAGAGACGCCCAGTTTGGTTTGCGCCAGTTGCGGAAGAGCTTTGGATTCTCGATCGTCGCAGTAATCACGCTAGCCCTCGGAATCGGCGCAAATACTGCAACCTTCAGTAACGTGAATGCACTCCTGTTGCACCCGTTCGGACTTCCTGAACTGAGCCGCGTTGTTGCGATCTGGGAGACGGTTCCAAAGGAAAATGCAAATAGCGTCAAAGTCTCTCCGGCCAACTTCCGTGATTGGACTCTGCAAAGCGCTTCATTCGAACATTTGGCGGCAGTTCAGGGTTGGGACGCCAACTTAACCGGAGAAGGCATTGCCGAAAGGGCCGAAGGCTATCGCGTGACGCCGGAGTTCTTTTCGCTTCTCGATGTCCCAGCATCACTCGGCAGAAATCTGGGTGCGGTGGATTTTCAGCATGGCCCCGCACAGGTGATTGTGATCAGTCAAGGATTCTGGCGAAAGAATCTGGGGAGCGATCCCGCGATTATTGGCAAGAACGTGTTGCTGAATGGACAGCGGTTCACCGTAGTCGGAGTGGCAGGACGCGGCGCAGATTTCCCGGCGGGCGCGGAACTTTGGACGCCGCTCGATGTGAATTCCAGCGAGAGCGCAGACCGCTCGACTCACTCGCTCGCCGTAATCGGTCGGATGAAGAAAAACATCTCGATCGTGAACGCAGGTGCCGATTTGCAGGCGATCGCAAATCGGTTGGCCCAACAATTTCCAACGACAAATGGAGGTCGCGGGGTACGAGTCGTCAGCCTCGTCGAAGACGCCACCTTCGGAACTCGTCAGTTCGTTTCGGTCTTGATGGGGGCCGCTGTCTTCGTCCTCATGTTGGCATGTGTCAATGTCGCCAACCTTCAGTTAGCTCGCGTGACTGGCCGGCAGAAAGAAATGGCGGTGCGACTGAGCCTGGGGGCGACCCGCTGGCAACTGATTCGACAGTTGCTGGTGGAAAGCACGCTCCTGGCGACTGCGGGAGCAGCCGTGGGTGTCGTGCTCTCCAGTGTGGGCATGTCAATACTCAGAGCCGAACTTCCGCCATTTATTGTCCAGCATGTTCCGGGCCTTCAACACCTCGAATTTGACACGCGTGTGCTGGGATTCACGGTCGCGATGGGGTTCCTGACCGGGATCCTGTCCGGCCTGGCGCCAGCCCTGCAATTCACTCGTTCTGAAGTCGGGGAAACGTTGAAAGAAAACGCTCGCGGAACAAGCGCCAGCGGAGCCGCCGGCAGTCTTCGCGCAATCCTCGTTACATCCGAGATGGCCCTGGCGTTGGTGTTGCTGGTAGGAGCCGGATTGATGGTGCAGGGCTTCCGTCACCTGATGAACCTTGAAATGGGATTCGACCGTACCCACGTGCTCACGTTCAGCGTCGCTCTCCCTGAGGTGAAGTATCAGAACGACGATCAGATTCAGGGATACTACGATCGCGTAGTGCGAGGCTTGCAGTCACTGCCCTCAGTGCAATCTGCTGCTTGCGTTTCCAGCGTCCCATCCAGCTGGAATTGGACCTGGACCGAATACCGAGCGGAAGGTGCGCCCCCTGTCGCTCCGGGTGAAGTGCCTTCGACGATTGCCCAGACGGTCACCCCTGAGTTCTTTGCGACACTCCGCATCCCTCTGCTGAAAGGAAGACTCTTCTCGGCTGAAGATACTCGTACTTCTCTGCCCGTCGCCGTAATTAGCGATACCTTGGCACGCCATAATTGGCCGGATCAGGACCCAATCGGAAAGCACCTGAAGCTCGGCCCTCAGGATAGCCATGAGCCAGATCGCCTGGTTGTTGGGGTGGTGGGGAACATTCGGTCGGACGCTCTGGATAACACTCGAAACCCGACTACATATGTCCCGCTGACCCAGGCCCCGCCGAAATCGTCCTCATTTGTGTTGCGTACGAGTGCCGACCCCCATGCCGCTGCGGCCGCAGTCATCGATCTGATCAGAAGCGCCGACCCTACAGTGCCGGCCTACGACGTCCGCACACTTGAGCAGGGAATTGCCGACAACATGAGCGGGATCGAGTCGTCCGCTCGAATGATGATTGTGTTTGCGGTCGTCGCCCTTACGCTGGCCGCCGCCGGGATCTTTGCTGTCATGGCCTATGCCGTAAGCCGCCGCACTCACGAAATCGGAGTTCGTATGGCTTTAGGAGCGCAACGCACTGACGTCCTGCGCATGGTAATCACCTCTGCCCTCAGGATGGCTGCTGTGGGTCTGGGAATCGGCCTTTGCTTGGCGGGCCTTATGGCACGTGCACTTTCGAGCGTCTTGTTCGGTGTGGTTCAGGTTGACATTGCTGTATTCGCCCTCTTGACGGCTCTCCTGGCAACGGTCGCGGTCGTTGCGGCGTACGTTCCCGCCCGGTCGGCGACCAGAGTAGACCCCGTACAAGCGCTGCGCTACGAATGAATTTAGATCGGAGACAACGATGATTCAATTGAAGAGCCTGGAACGCAGCTATAAGACGCCCGCAGGGCAGACTTGGGTACTGCGTCGCATTAATTTGGAAATCCGTGAGGGAGAGTTCATCACCATCATGGGGCCGTCAGGGGCAGGGAAGTCTTCGCTGCTCAACGTCCTCGCTCTTCTTGACGACGCATGGGAGGGCGAATATTGGTTTCGCGACGCGGCCGTTCACGATTTGAAGCGCAAGCAGCGCGCCGAACTGGCCAAGAAGAACACCGGTATGGTGTTCCAGAGTTATCACCTGCTCGATGACCTGACCGTCCAGGAAAACATCGACCTCCCTCTTTCTTATAAGGACATTCCCCGCCGCGAGCGGCAGGGCCTCGTTGCCGATACCCTCGACCGTTTCCAGATCGTCGGCAAGAAAGATCTGTACCCCAGCCAACTCTCCGGTGGACAACAACAATTGGTGGGAATCGCACGTGCTGTTATTCATAAGCCGCCGCTATTGCTCGCCGACGAACCCACCGGCAACCTTCACTCGAGTCAAGCAAAGGAGATTATGGAGCTTTTCCGCGAACTCAATCAGCAAGGCACCACGATTGTGCAGGTCACGCACTCTGAGGTTAATGCTGGATATGGAAGCCGCACGATTCAGTTGCGCGACGGATGGATGGTTGGAGACACCGCGAATCCTTCTCTAGCTCATCCCGCGGAGGTCAGCGCATCGTGACCTCGTCCCGGAGACTCAAACGGTTTCTCACAATGCTTGTTGGGGCAAATCTCGCCGTTGCGGTCCATCTATTGGCGCAGAGCCAGCCTCCGTCTGCGCCAGTTCCTAACCCCCAGCCCTCGTCGATCACACAGCTCAGTTTTGAGATGCCGAAGTCCCGCAACCCCCTGAAGGCCTACGCGCCCGATACGGTGCCGGAACCCCTGCTGACGAATTCTCCGCGCATCGACCAGTTGGTGCGCGATGGGAAGCTGTATCTCTCCTTGAAAGACGCAATCGAGCTCGCGCTCGAAGATAACCTCGATCTCGCCATCGCCCGATACAACATCCCGATTGCGGATACCGACATCCTGCGCACACAGGCTGGAGGCTTCTTCCGCGGCGTAAACACTGGAGTAGTGCAAGGAACTCCTGGCGGAGGCGTCGGCGGATTCGGCACAGGCGCTCCCGGCGCGGGAGCAGGCGGCACAACCGGCGGTGCGGGTGGTGCGGGAGCTGGTGCATCGGGCCTCGTGCAATCCACACTCGGTACTGGCACCACCGTTTCCTCGTTCGATCCATTCATAAACCTCAACGGCGGAGTTGAGCATCAGACATCACCGGTTGCTAACCGGCAGATCTACGGAGTCCCCTCTCTGCAACTGAATACGGTGCAGGTGAATTCGCAGTTTACGCAGGCGTTTCCCACCGGTACGAGTCTCACCTTTGCGTTCGATAATTCCCGCCAGACCACAAACAGTCCTTTTTTCAATCTTTCGCCGTCTCTCAGCTCATTCTTCCGCTTTCAAATCCAACAGGAATTGCTGGCAGGTTTCGGATTCGGACCAAACTTGCGCTATCTGCGCATCGCTCGAAATAACAAAAAAATTTCCGACATTGCCTTCAAAGATCAGGTCATCGCGACCGTCACCCAGATCGAGAACATCTACTGGGATCTTGTCAGTGCCTACGAGCAGACGCGCGTCAACGAGCAGTCGCTCGCGTTTGCACAGCAGACATTCGACAACGCCAAAAAGCAGTTGCAGTTGCAAAGTGTTCCGGAAATGGATGTCATGCGCGCCGAGGCTGAGGTCTCAAAACGTGACCAGGATCTAACGATTGCACGTACGAGCCTTCAATTGCAGGAAACGTTGATGAAGAATGCGGTCACCAAGAGCCTTGACGATCCCGTGCTGCAATCGATGCCCGTGATTCCGACAGATGAAATGCAGACGGCCTCCATCGAGGCAGCACAACCGATTCAGGATCTCATTACGCAGGCGGAACGCAGCCGTCCCGAACTTGCCATGTCCGACATCGATTTGGTGAACCGCCAAATCAGCCGGAAGGCAGCGAGCAATGCGCTTCTGCCCTCGCTTTCACTGGTGGGTTTCTACAGTGGTTCGGGTCTAGCCGGCCCGCTAAATCCGATCTACAGCCTCGGCACGAACACCTCGATGGTTCCCGTTGATTTCGGCGGTGGCTTGGCGAATGCATTCAACAACAGTTCTCCCGACTATTTCGTTGGGCTGAATTTGAGTATTCCGATCCGAAATCGCGTCGCGAAGGCGGACCAATACCGCTCCGAATTGGAGTATCGTCAGGCCGAGCTGCGAAAAGAGCAGCTGAGAAAACAAATCCGCATCGAAGTTCGCAATGCGCAGTTTGCCCTCGATCAAACTGGAGCCCGCGTTGCCGCGGCCCGAAAGGCGCGAGATTTGGCGCAACGAACGTTTGAGATCATGAAGAAGGAACAGGAATTGGGAGCAGGATCGAGCTACCAGACACTGTCTGCACAACGAGATCTCGCTCTCGCCGAGTTGGACCTCGTAGGCGCCATGACCACCTATCAGAAAGCCAAGGTTGAACTCGACCGATCAACGGGTGTTACCTTGGAACATGGTGGCATTCTGATTCAGGATGCGATCACTGGAGTAGTGTCGCACCACTAGAGAACCCATGCCGACCTCAGTCAAAATCGGAGAAGAGCCAACTACGTTGCGGATCGAATCTGAAGCACCAGTCCGGATTTTAGCGGCCGACGATCAGGAACACATCCTCGAAGCCCTGGACCTTCTGCTCCGCCCACAGGGGTACCGCGTCGATAGAGCCCGCTCTCCCGTCCTCGTCTATGAGGCTCTGAAGAGCAACACCTACGACGCGATTCTGATCGACCTGAACTACACGCGTGATACGACCTCCGGACAGGAAGGTCTCGATCTCCTGTCGCAGATTGTTGCTCAGGACTCGACCGTCCCTGTGATTGTGATGACCGCATGGGCCAACGTTGAACTCGCGGTCGAAGCGATGCGGCGCGGCGCCCGTGATTTCATTCAAAAGCCCTGGGAGAACGAGCGGCTGATCTCCATCCTGCGCACGCAGGTGGAGTTGCATCGCGCCCTGCAGCGCGCCGCACGTCTTGAGGCAGAGAATCGCCTGCTACGCGCTGAGGGCCGCCCGGAGTTCATCGCCACTGCACCAGCGATGCAGATTGTCCTGGAGACAATGTCCCGCGTCGGACCATCCGATGCGAACGTCTTGATTACCGGCGAGCATGGCACGGGCAAAGAAGTCGTCGCGCAAACGCTGCATGCGCTCTCTGGACGCGCTTCTCGCCCCTTGGTTGCAGTCAATACCGGAGCGATCCCGGACGGTGTCTTCGAAAGCGAACTATTCGGGCACGTCAAAGGCGCCTTCACTGATGCCCGCACCGACCGCATCGGCCGTTTCGAACTCGCTGACGGAGGCACCATCTTTCTCGACGAAATCGGCAACGTTCCCATTCGTCAGCAGGCCAAGCTTCTTCGCGTGCTCGAAACTGGGGAAGTTGAGCGAGTCGGCTCGTCCCGATCGCGGCGCGTCAATGTCAGGGTTCTTTCCGCGACAAACACCGATCTGTCCACGGCATGTACTTCCGGACAGTTTCGCGAAGACCTACTATTCCGGTTGAATACGGTCGAAATCCGTATTCCCCCACTACGCGAAAGGCGAGAAGATATTCCTTTATTAGGGGCACATTTTCTCTCGCGCTACGCAACGCGATATCGGCGTTCTGTACAAAAATTTGACCCTGCTGCGATTCAGGCGCTAATGCAGTATTCTTGGCCGGGCAACGTGCGCGAACTGGATCACACCATCGAACGCGCTGTATTGATGAGTCGCACCGACGAAATCCAGCCAGGAGATTTGTCCTTGAGTTCTCCTCGCGGGCAGACGCAGAATCTTGAAGACCTCAGCCTCGAGGCCGTGGAGGCTGTGCTGGTCCGCAAGGCGCTTCAGCGTTTTCAGGGAAATGTAAGTCAGGCCGCCGAGGCGCTAGGCCTGAGTCGCGGTGCCTTATATCGACGCATGGAGAAATATGGGCTCTAGTTCCAGTCGCCCGACGTCATCGCGACCCAAAAAACGAGCCCGCCTCCTGTATGAAAACCGAATCAATCTCTACTCCTTCTTTGTCGCGCTACCCGGCCTTGCTGTTAGCGCGGTGCTCGTATGGACCCAGCCCTGGACGACTGGTTCCCGCCTTGCCCTGATCGGCGTCGAACTCTTCGTCTGGTGGTTACTCGCTCTGGCGCTGCAAGAGCAAACGACCCGCCCCCTCCAGACGCTGGCCAATGTGATCGGTTCCCTGCGCGAGGAAGACTATTCCTTCCGCGCGCGGAATGCAGTTGCGGAGGATGCTCTCGGCGAGCTTTCTCTCGAAGTCAACGCACTCGCCGATATGCTTTCCGCCGAGAAAGTCCGGACCATCGAGGCGACGGCGTTGCTTCAGCGCGTAGTCGACGAAATCGACGCGCCTCTGTTTGCATTCGATCCGACCAAGGCTCTGCGCCTCGTGAATCCTGCAGGAGAGCATCTCCTGCGGCAAAATCAAAAGCATCTCCTCGCCCGCAACGCTAGCGATCTCGGCCTACATGAGTGTCTAACCGCTAACAACGAAACAGTAGTAGAACTCAACGTAGGCGAATCCCGTGTCCGGTGGTTGTTGCGCAGAAGCTCGTTTCGTCAGCACGGCGTGCCACACACCCTGGTCGTCCTGTCGGATGTCAGTCGCGCATTGCGCGAAGAGGAACGAAAAGCATGGCAACGCCTGATTCGCGTTCTTGGCCACGAACTTAGCAACTCGCTCGCTCCCATTAAGTCGATCGCCGGAAGTCTGAGTTCCCGCGTATCCAACACCAGCATCGACCCGGCAATACGCGGCGATCTGCAGCGTGGATTGGAGATTATCGAATCCCGTTCGGCGTCGTTGCAGCGTTTTCTCGAGGCTTACCGCAAACTCGCTCAAATGCCGGCGCCCGTCCTGAAAGATGTTCCCCTAGGCCCGCTCGTCGCCCGAGTTGCGGGTCTTGAAACTCGGCTGAATGTCCATGTGCAACCGGGACCAGAAATCTCATTCCGTGCCGACCCCGATCAGCTGGAACAGATGCTCATCAATTTGATTCGCAATGCCGTCGATGCCGTGCTGGAAACCCGGAACATCCCGGGTGGGGACGTATTTCGCAAGGAGACTTCTTCCGCCGACAAAAACGGCGTTCGCGTTCGATGGGAGGCAGATCCACAACAGGTCACGCTCGAAATCGAAGATGAAGGTCCTGGACTACTGAACCCATCGAACGTTTTTACGCCCTTCTACACGACAAAGCCGAGCGGTAGTGGCGTTGGTTTGGTCCTGTGCCGACAGATCGCGGAAGCCCATGCTGGTACCATCGAGATCGGGAACCGGCCCACCGGTTCAGGCTGTTTGGTGAAGATAGTTTTGCCGCGGTATCACAACCAGCTCCAGCCAGCGCATCTGTAGAATTCCTTGGAAGTTGTTGATTCAAATGGCGATCTTTTGCCCAGCGCCTAGAATAGTGTCATGCTGAGTGGAGCCGGAGTGCAGCGCAGCGGAACTCCGCGGAGTCGAAGCATCCCTACCCTAGAACAATTGCCGCAGGTATCTCTAGCTTTTCCACAACGTCTTTGAAACGTTTCTTACCCCTCCTGCACTATCTATATGTGGAATGCATCGCTCTAGGTTGAAGTGGTGACCCACAGCTCAGGGACCCAGCCCGGTAAACGCTTGGTTCGGGTTTCTCTAAAGTGCCGGAGGCGGCCGGGGGG
>Ga0070734_10001205_pt1 | contig 40158 bp, 40 predicted proteins | sample Coa_R1_8_FD_66444 | JGI IMG/M metagenome (GOLD analysis project Ga0070734, IMG submission 66444) | Surface soil microbial communities from Centralia Pennsylvania, which are recovering from an underground coalmine fire - Coalmine... | ecosystem: Environmental > Terrestrial > Soil > Unclassified ...
ATCGAGCCGCGAAACGATCTCCTTCCACACGATCTGCGCCGATTCTGCCGTGTAGTCGCTTACCGCGACTCCGCCGATCCGGTTGCGGCGGAAGAATAAAGACGCGGTATTGAATTCCGGCACCGGCCCCGCGCTCCGTCCCACCACGCTGATCCGGCCGCCGTATCCGAGCATGGCAATGAGCTGATTGAAAAGAGGCCCGCCGATATTGTCCACCACCAGGTCGACTTTTTTCGGCGCAATCGCCTTGCCCACCTCCGCGCGCATGTCCGGCGATGCCGGATCGAAAATGAAATCGGCGCCCAGTTGCTTCAGCTTGGCGCTCTTCTCGGCGCTCCGCGAAAGACCCACCACCGTGAGATTCATCGACTTCGCGAGATAGATGGTCGCAATCCCAACACCGCCCGAGGCGCCCGTCACCAGCACCACCGAACCGGCGGGCGGCGGCGCCGGCGGATCGCTCCATTGCGTCAATGCCTGATATGCCGTCAGCAGCGCCAGAGGCCCGCCCGCCATCTCTTCCGGCTTCCACCCCTTCGGCACGGGCGCGACACTCGCGGCAGGCGCAATCGTTTTCTCCGCGAGTGTTCCCCACGTTGCAACGCCCACCTCGCAGCGCAGAATGCCCGCGATCTCGCCCACGCGCACGTTGGTTACATCGGGGCCGACCGCCACCACCTCCCCCACTCCGTCGCGCCCAAGAATATGCGGCAGCGGCGGATTGGCGGGGTACATCGCGCGCGCCAGAAACGCATCCGCGGGATTCAGCGCCGCGAAATGCATCCGCAGCAGCACCTGTCCCGGACCCGGCTTCGGGTCCGCGACTTCCCGCAATTGCATCTTCTCTACGCCTTCGAACGAGTCCATCAACCATGCGCGCATGGTGACATTCTCGCACGAGCGCCGCAGGGCTCAGTGAGCGGCCGTCGCGGCGCCCGGCAACGTGTAGAACTCATACGCCATGCGCCACGTGCGTTCCTGTCCCGGTTCGATCTTCAGGCTGATGTACGCTTCGGGTGAAAGCACTTTCGGCGCCGACCAGAACACCACCCGGGTCAATGGTTGATCTCCGGTTACCTTCACGCCGGCACCGGTCTTGCGGTTCTCGATCGCGATGTTGTAGTCGCTGGCACTGCTGCTGTACCCGGTAATCGGAGTGAGTACGGTTTCGTTCTTCTCGAGCTTGCGCCGGTACTTCACCTCTTTGTCACGCACTTCGAGGATGTCCTTCAAGTCACCGGTGGCTTTGGGCTCGAAGGCAAACCTGACGGCGAAATCGGGCCCGGACGGCTGTTCATCGATCACGAAAAAATTATGGTCGTAGAGACTGGTTTCGATAGCGCGCCGGCCGGTATTGTTCAGGCTGTGCTCAAGCACCATTTCGGGCTTGCCTTTCGTGAGCCGGACCGTCTTCCGGTACACGTAGGCATAGCCATCGGTGGCCGGCATCTCGTGGGTGAACGAAATCCAATCCGGCCCGCGCTGCACCGTCCACCGCCCGGGATTCACGATGTCATAAGTGAAAAACCGGGAGGAAGGCGCTTGCGCGGGCTTTCGCACGGCCCCCACGCCAATTCGCAGGAACGCGTCTCCGGGCTTGGCTTCGTTGTATCCGAAGCCGGCGCTATCCGCCGTAAATTCCTCCACCGGCCCCATGATCGCGTCATGGATTTTCGGATCATACTTCTCGAACCACTGTCCAAAATACGAATGGCCTTTATACTCCAGGCTCGAGATCACACCCGACCAGTCAAAGCGTGTCGCACGATAATAGCCCGACTCGGGATCGGGCAGATAAAATCGCGCGTCTACGATGCCGTTGGAAATCTCGGCCTGCGGCGGATCGGCCGCGAACGCGGTAACGAGCAACCCGGCGCACAAGCCGATCCGCATCCCGGCCTTCAGCATTCGGTTCATGATGGCCGGATTTTATCACGGCCACTGCGCGAATTAATGCCCGCCGCCGGCGTGGGTGCCCTTGCCGTGTCCGAGTTCCTCCAGCGCCGCTTTGAATCCGGCGGCCAGTTTGTCCGCCGGTCCGGTTCCCCAGTAATGCAGGAAATAGATCGTCGGCTGCGTGCCGACCATGTGCTGGTGAATCGCCACTACGTCGAGCCCATGGCCGCGCAGCGCCTTCAGCACCGGAGTGACTTCGGATCCGAGCATCGCCACATCGCCTGCCACCTCGGCGTTGGAGCCGCTGCCGTAAAACGCGGCCCAGGTGTTCAGTCCCATTCGGGAATTAATCCGAGCACCCATTTCAGTCAGTTTCAGATCGTCGCGGCCCACAGTGATCTTGTAGACCTGCCCGCTTTTCTCTCCTTCATGGCCTACGATTTGCGCCAGCTTCGCGGTATTCAAGTCTCCCCCAGACACATTCGCATCGCCGCCGCTCTCGGAGCTCTGATGCTGCGCTCTGCCGTGGCCGATCAAATCCACCGCCGGTTTCACCCGTCTGGCTAAATCCGCCGGCTTTCCGTGACCGTGCACGTGCATGAAGAACATGCGCGGGCTGTCAAAAAGGAAGTGGTTGTGCAGCGCGGTCACATCGAAGCCGTTGTCGAGCAATGCCGACATGACGGGGTTCACTTCGTCTTCCAGCAGGACCAGATCGCCCATCATGACGTCTTCACCGCCGCTGCCCTTCGTCATGGCGAGCCACCCTCCGAAGCCGAACGGAGTCGGAGTGGCAATCCCGTCAATCGTGACCTTGACATCGTTGCGCGGTATGTTGACTTTGAGAACTTCGTCTTTGAAGTCGCCCTGTTTACCCAAGCTCGTCAGAACACTCTCGTAGTCCGCCGGCACGCTCTGTGCGAGAGCGGCCGCGCCCGTCAACAACAGCACAATCCAAGGGTTGCGCATAATTCCCTCCTCTGCCATCGAGTCTAGCCGCTGAACCTGAAGATTCGATGAGAGCGCACCGTTCGCATTCAGACATTCTTCAGGAAACGGACGGATACTGGAGACGAAAGATGCGTGTTCTCATCGTCGAAGACGACCGTAAGCTCGCTTACCAGCTCAAAAAAGGGCTGGACGAGGAGGGTCACCCGGCCAGCATCGCCTTTGACGGAAAAGAAGGGCTCGACACCGCGGCCAGCACCGAATTCGAAGTCATTGTTCTGGACGTGATGCTTCCGAAGCTGGATGGTTTCTCGCTGCTGCGGCGCCTGCGCCACGCGGGGGTCACGACTCCTATCCTGATGCTGACGGCGCGGGATTCCACCGAGGATATCGTCACCGGCCTGGATGCCGGCGCCGATGATTATCTTACGAAACCGTTCTCGTTCCGCGTGCTGCTGGCTCGTCTGCGCGCCCTGGATCGCCGCAAACAGGTGGATCCTCGCACCCGGCTGCAAGTCGGCGATCTGATGCTCGATCCCGCCACCCACCGCGTGGAGCGCGCCGGCGCCGCTGTTTCCCTGACGCGAACGGAGTTCGCGATTCTCGATCTGCTCATGAAGAACACCGGCAAGGTGATTGCGCGCGACCGCCTCATCCAGGGCGTGTGGGGCTACGATTGCGAAATCGAGAGCAACACCTTGGATGTGTTCATCCGCCAATTGCGCCTGAAGGTCGAGCCGCCGGGCGCGCGCAAGCTTATCCATACGGTTCGGGGCGTCGGGTATACGCTACATGAAGAGGAGACCGCGTGAACCCGAGGTCGATCGGTTTTCGCCTGGCCGCATGGTACTTTCTGGTTTTTGCGGCCGGTATCCTGGCCTTCAGCATTCTCTCGTGGTTTGCGATGCGCGCCAGCTTATATGGCGCGATCGATGACACGCTACGCGCGCGCGCCGACAGCCTCGCTGTCTTCTTGCGCGTGATCTCTCAATTGCCCGGTGAAGGAATGGAAGAAGAGCTTCAGGAGCACGCGCTGCCCGGCCCGGGCGGCAACCTGTTTCAAGTTCGGGATGAGTCCGGTAAATGGCGCTTCCGCTCGCCGGCTCTCCAGCAGGGCGGGATCGCACTCGATCCGCCGGCCGCTTTCTCGGCGCCGCGCTTCGAGAATGCGGTTGCGGACGGACGCCCGGTCCGACTCTATTCGGAAAAGATTCAGGTTGGCGACGCTCCGTATGCCATCCAGGTGGCCGCGGTCACTTCCGAAGAGATGACCGCTTTGAAGTCATTTCGCTTGATGCTGCTCCTCGCGGCCCCGTTGCTGCTGATCGGCGCTACGGCCGGCGGGTACTGGTTAAGCCGCCGCGCGCTGGCTCCCGTCGATCAAATGACTACCGCGGCCCAGCGCATCAGCGCCGCAAACCTCGCAGATCGTCTGCGCGTTCCACAGACTCGCGATGAGCTGCAGCGCCTTTCCCAAACCCTCAACGAGATGCTCGCGCGACTGGAAGGCTCGGTCCGCCGCATGAGCCAATTCACTGCCGATGCTTCGCACGAGCTCCGCACGCCCATCGCGCTCATCCGCGCCACCGCGGAGATTGCCGTCCGGCGCGACCGCACGGCCGGCGAGTACCGCCAGGCGCTCGATGACATTCTCCACGAAGCCGAGCAGACCTCTCGCGTTGTCGATAGCCTCATGCTGCTGGCGCGGGCAGACTCCGGAACCATCCAACTCGAGTTCGCCCGCGCAGACCTGTCGGACATAGTCCGCGGCGCTGCCGAAGCCGGCGAAACCCTGGCACGCGCCAACGGCATCGCCCTCTCTACCAGCCTGCCTGCCCTGCCTCTCACCGTTCAGGCCGATGCCCATGCACTCCGCCGCGTTCTGCTCATCCTGATGGATAACGCCGCCAAGTACACTCCTTCGGGGGGCTGGATAAAGATTACCGCCGATCGCCGCGACGGATCGGCAATCGTATCGGTCGCCGATAACGGAATTGGAATCGCCCCCGAAGATCTGCCTCACATCTTTGATCGCTTCTGGCGCGCCGACAAGGCTCGTTCGCGCGATCAGCGCGGCGCCGGCCTCGGCCTGTCCATTGCCCGCTGGATCGCCGCCGGACACGGCGGCGCCATCGACGTGGAGAGCCAGCCCGGGAAGGGATCCACATTCCGTTTGAGCCTGCCGATCGAGCCGGCCGGCGGCGCTTAGTGCGCGCCGCGTGAGCTAAAGAAGAGGAAGAAATTCGATCCCACCTCCACTGTCCGTCCGGCCGCTTCTGCGTCGTCCATGATTTTCGATGGCGTGATGGCGCTGCTCGCGTCAGGCGCCGGCCAGTCGCTTTGGAACATTACCAGAATTGGCCGCACCTCCCACCAGATCGGTTGTGTGTTCACGCGCGAGTTGTCTACGACATGGCTGTGATTCGGAGGGCGCATTGCGCGCTTCGGCGTTGTATGCTGAGGCCATGCATTCGCTCTTCAACCGTCGCGAGTCGCTGGCTGCATTCGGCGCCGGCGCTATAGTTACTGCTCTCGGCCTGAAGTTGGGGCGCGCCCAAGCCGAATCAGCTGCAATCCCAAAGGCCTTGGTTTTCGATACCTTCGGCACCGTTGTGGACTGGCGCGGCTCCATCATCGCCGAGGGGAATGCCTGGAATAAGGCCAAAGGCGCCGCGGTGGACTGGGGCCGCTTCGCAGATCGCTGGCGCGCCGGTTATGCGCCCGCTATGGACAAAGTCCGCAAAGGCGAACTGCCCTGGACAAAGCTCGACACGCTGCACCGTATGATCTTGGATTCCCTACTACCTGAATTCGGATTAAGCGGCCTCAGCGAGGAAGAGAAGGATCACTGGAATCGCGTTTGGCATCGGTTGAATCCGTGGCCCGATTCGGTCGCCGGCCTCACGCGGCTGAAAAAGAAGTTCACGATCGCGCCGCTCTCTAACGGAAATGTCGCGCTGTTGAATGATATGGCCCGGCATGGGGGCCTGCCCTGGGATCTGATCCTCGGCGCCGAGGTCGCTCACCACTATAAGCCCGATCGCGAAGCGTATCTCACCGCCGTCGATCTGCTGGGCCTCACGCCCGCCGAAGTCATCATGTGCGCGGCCCATCGCGGCGATTTACAGGCCGCTCGCAGCTTTGGCCTGGGCACGGCGTTCATCCACCGGCCCAAGGAATACGGCCCAACGCGCCAAGCCGACCAGGCTCATCCGGGCGAGTTCGATTTCGTCACCCGCGATATCCTCGATCTCGCAGCGCAACTCGGCGCCTGATCGCCGTTCCTATGCGCCTGGGCGGAGGGACATAATTCCCTCATACATCTCCCAGAGCCGCCGGTAATTGCGGTTGCGTTGGTGGATCCGGTCGAACAGGATCACGATCGGGATCATGAAGACGATCGATAGCAGCGCGAAGTACTGTGTCATGGCACCCCTCCCCAACTCTGCTAGTGCGCGCGATGTCCGCATAATGACTGATACCGGGCGCACGTGGCAGTACCTCGAGTACTAAGGTGGTACTGCATTTTTGTCGGTTATTTGCCCCACCTCTTCAATCACTTACGCGGCCCGCCGCTGGGAATTCCTCGATATCTTCGGCCAATAGCCGCCAGTTAACAAGTACGAGTAGGACTTTTGCCGCGAGCCCAGGGGCTTCAAAATACCTACATGAGCATCGTGATCGCAGTCTCGATAGTGGTCTGCGTCGCTGTGGCGGCCGGCTTAGTCCTGGCGGTTCGCCGGCTGGCGTGTCCGCGCGTCGCCTTGCCTGCCACCCTGGATTGGATCGACGAACTCTCCACTGACCGGTATCAGCCGATGCTACGCCTGCTGGACGAGGACGAATTACGCTTCCTCAGCCGCCAGCCGGGCTTTACACCGAAACTCGCGGCGCAGTTCCGGCGCCAGCGGTGTGAAGTCTTTCGCGGTTATCTCCGTTCTCTGAGTCGCGATTTCACGCGCGTCTCCATCGCCTTGAAGCTCCTGATGGTCCAGGCCAGCTCCGACCGGCCCGACCTGGCCGCCGCGCTGATCCGCACCCGCGTGGCGTTCACTTTCGCTCTGGTGGCTGTCCACCTGCACGTCATCCTGTATTCGCTCGGCCTGGGCAGCGTAAACGCCTCCAACTTGCTCCGCCTCTTCGATGGCATTCGTCTGGAACTGCGGACGCTGGTGCCGTGCGACGCCTCGTCCGCGGCCTGAGCCCGAGATTTCCTCCCGCACGCACCGGGCTTCCCCGCTGAGCTAACATGGGAAGCCCATGGAGACTGCGCTTACCCCGCTTGATTTTGCGCGGCGCGCCCGCCGGTTATACGCGGATTGCCCGGCCGTTATAGACCAAGACCTTCGATTCACCTACGCCGAGTTCCTCGAAAGATGCGACCGTTGGTCCGCCGGCCTGCAATCGCTCGGTATCCGCCCTGGCGACCGGGTGGCTTATGTTGCGCCCAATACTCATGCGCAGCTCGAATCCTTTTATGCCGTCCCGCAGATCGGAGCGGTGCTGGTGCCGATCAATTACCGGCTGACTGCCGCGGATTTCGCCTATCTGATCCGGCACAGCGGCGCTCGCGTGGTTTGCGCGCATTCCGATTACCTGGACTCCATCGATTCCATACGCGCCGAAATCCCCGGCGTCGAACACTTCGTCGCACTCGAAGCCGCGCGCGACGGTTGGCTCGATTACGAGAAAATCCTCGCCGCCACTCCGCCGGTTTTCGACCAGCCGCAAATCGGCGAAAACGATCTCCTCACCATCAACTACACCAGCGGCACGACGTCCCGCCCCAAGGGTGTCATGATCACGCATCGGAATGCGTATCTCAACGTGGTCGGCAGCCTGATCCACGTTCCGATGACCTCGGCTGACCGCTACCTTTGGACACTTCCCATGTTTCACGCCAATGGCTGGACCTTTGTGTGGACGGTAACGGCCGTCGGCGGCGCGCATATCTGTCTCCGCCGAGTGGATCCCAAAAACGTCTTTTCCTTGATGAAGCGGGAGTCGGCCAATATTCTGTGCGCTGCCCCCACCGTTCTGATCGGGCTGGCACATGCGGCCGAGGAAATCCGCCGCGGGGCGCCGAGAGGAGTCCGAATCCTCACAGCGGGCGCACCGCCGGCCCCCGCCACCATCGAACGCGTCGAAGGCGAATTCGGCTGGGAAGTCACTCATCTCTACGGCATGACCGAAACCGCGCCGTTCATTCTGGTGTGCGAGCAGCGTCCGCATCACGGTAATCTGTCCGCCGCCGAGCGCGCCGCCATCAAGGCGCGGCAGGGCGTCGAACTGGTCACGTCCGGCGAACTGCTCGTCGTGGACCCCGAAGGCCGCGAAGTGCCTCACGACGGGCAGACTCTCGGTGAGATCGTAGCCCGCGGCAACGTCATCATGAAGGGCTACTTTGAAGATCCCGCCGCTACTGCCGATGCGCTGCGCGGCGGCTGGATGCACACCGGGGACGCCGCTGTCGTCCACCCCGATGGCTACGTCGAAATCCGCGACCGGCTCAAGGATGTGATCATCAGTGGCGGCGAGAATATTTCGTCCGTGGAAGTCGAAGGAGTTCTGCTCCAACATCCGGCGGTCCAGGAGGTCGCGGTGGTCGGAATTCCGCACGAAAAATGGGGTGAAGCGCCGCACGCGTTTGTCGTTATCAAGGCGGGCGCCGCCGCCACGGAAGCGGAACTGCGCGAGTTTGCCCGCGCCCGGCTCGCCCACTTCAAAGTCCCGGATGCCTTCCATCTCGTTCCGGAGCTTCCTAAGACGGCCACCGGCAAGATTCAAAAATACGTGCTGCGGCGGGGCCGCGCCGCGATTACCCGCCAGTAGCGCTAGTCCGCCCGCGTTTTGTCCGCCCGCTCCGCCAGTTCTGCGAGCGTCTCCGCCAGCCCTCGCGCCGCCCCGGGCTCCAGATCCAGCCGGATTACGAACTCGCCTTTGAGCTTGCCCGTTTCCTTCACCACCACCTTGAGATTCACGCGCGGCCCGAGCAGCCGCGAATTCGTGGCGTCTCCATTAATAGCGTCGACCTTCAACACCCGCCCGACGCAGGTCGGCAGATCCGGTATGGCCTCCCGCAGTTCACGCGGAAACCCCATCGTGTTCCCCAGCGCCAGGTAGCGCCGCCGCGCCGGCAGATTCTTCCGGCTCACTTCCTTGCTCATGATGCTAGTGTAGACCAGCGCCTATTTCGCCAGTCCCGCCTGCGTCAGCATCCAAGCGTATTCGAATGCCTGATCGCGCAGCCGGTCATAGCGCCCCGAAGCGCCGCCGTGGCCGGCCGGGTTCATTTTGGTTTTTAGCAGCAGCGGGTTCCGATCGGTCTTGAGCGTGCGCAGCCGCGCCACGTATTTAGCCGGCTCCCAGTACATCACCTGGCTGTCGTTGAAGCTGGTGGTGACCAGCATCGCCGGATAGTCCCGCCGCTCGAGGTTGTCGTACGGGCTGTAACTCTTCATGTAGTCGTAAGCGGTCTTCTCATTCGGATCGCCCCATTCCAGGTACTCGCCCACCGTCAGCGGCAGCGTCGCGTCCAGCATCGTATTCATCACATCCACAAACGGCACAGCCAGATGGACGGCCCGGAACAGGTCGGGCCGCTGGTTCACCACTGCTCCCATCAGCAGGCCGCCCGCGCTGCCGCCTTCAATCACCAGCCGTTCCTTCGACGTCCACTTCTGCGCGATCAGATACTCCGCGCAATCGATGAAATCGAAGAACGTATTCTTCTTCTTCATGAGCATGCCGTCCTCGCGCCATTGCTCGCCCATTTCGTCGCCGCCCCGAATGTGCGCGATGGCGTACGCCATGCCGCGGTCCAGCAGGCTGAGCCGAGTGCTCGAAAAAGCCGCCGACAGGCCCAAACCGTAGGAGCCGTACCCGTACAAAAACAGCGCGCCCTGCCCGTCGCGCCGGAAGCCTTTCTTGTACACAATCGAGATCGGCACCGAGGCGCCGTCGCGCGCGTGAGCCCACAGCCGCTCGGAGGCGTATTTCGCCGGATCGTACCCGCCCAGCACCTCCTGTTGTTTGAGCAGCGTCGACTGGCCGGTGCGCATGTTGTAGTCGTAAACGCTGGGCGGCGTGATCATGCTCTGGTAGTTGTAGCGGTACGTCTCCGACTCGTATTCCGGCGTGCTGCCCGGCGACGCCGTATACACCGATTCGGGGAAGCGCATCTCACTCCACGCCCCGGACGCGAAATCGTAGATTCGCAAATGATCCAGCGCACGCGATTTCTCCAGCACAACGGCGAAATCGCGGAACAGATCGATGTTCTGGATCCGCGTGTCGTCGCGGTGCGGCACGAAAGACCGCCAGTTCGCGACCGTCGGATCGTTCTCCGGCGCCGTTACGACCTCAAAATTCCGCCCGCCTTTGTTGGTGCGGATATAAAAGAGATCTTCGCGGTGATCCACATAATACCGATGCTTTTTTTCGCGCGGCAGAAAAACCTGCCAGCTGTTTTGCGGATGATCGGCCCGCAGATACCGCGTTTCGTTTGTATCCTTGGCTTCGATCTCGAGGACAATAAACTTCTTATCGCGCGTCTTCCGGACGTCGACGTCGTACAATTCGTCGGTCTCCTGATACAGCAGTTCCGTGGCCGGCGCGCCCAGCAGGTGGCGCCAGAGGCGGTCGGAGCGCTTCGTCACGTCATCCTCGGTCGTAAAGAAGAGCGTCCGGTTGTCTGCCGCCCAAGCGATCGAAGTTACCCGCTCGGCGGTGTCCGCCAGCATCTGCCCGTCGAGCAGATTCTTCACATGCAGCGTGTATTGCCGGAAGCCGCTGAAATCCACCGAGTACGCCAACAGGTTGTCGTCGTCGCTGACCGTGAAACTTCCGATCCCGACGAATTCATGCGTTTTCGCCAGTTCATTCGGGTCGAGCAGAATCTCCTCCCGCGCTTCCATACTTTCTTGGCGTCGGCATTGAATCGGATACTGCAGTCCTTCCACCGTCCGCGAGTAGTATAGGTACGCGCCGCGCCGCACCGGCACGCTGAGATCGGTCTGCTTGATGCGCCCGAGCATCTCTTCGTAGAGCGCATCCGCGAAGGGCTGCAGATCCCGCGTGACCGCTTCGGTGTACGCGTTCTCGGCTTCGAGGTACCGCGCCACCTCGGGATTCTCCTTTTCGCGAAGCCAGTAATAGCCGTCGCCCACGGGTTCGCCGTGCCGGACTTCGCGGTGCTCCCGGACCGGCGCCATCGGCGGATTTGGTGGATTTTCAGTCATGATGGGGCAATCTTTCAGGTTACCTGTTCCAGGCCGCGCGCCCCGGCGGAAGGTGGTTTTGAACGCGTTCAGATTCTCCTTGACACGGCCGCCCTCCCGCCTTATTATCGAGTTGAACGCGTTCAAATACTCGCACATGGAGGCGCGAAATGTACATCATCGTTTGTTACGCCGCGTATCTCGCCATCAGCTTGGCCGCCACCATCTGGGTGGCCCAAACCCTGCACCATAACGGCCGCGCATTTCTCGTCGATGCCTTTCACGGCAACCGCGAACTGGCCGAGTCCGTCAACCACCTGCTCGTGGTCGGTTTTTACCTCATCAACATCGGATACGTCACCTTGGCCCTCCACACTACCGAGCAGGTCAATACCGCGCGCAGCGCTATCGAGCTGGTGTGCGACAAGATCGGCGTTGTTTTGATCGTCCTCGGGCTCATGCACTTCTTCAATCTCTACGTCTTCAATCGCCTGCGCCGGCGGGGCCAAGCCGATTTCCGCCCGCCTTTCCCGCCGGATGCCCGCATCTCCATGCAACCGGGGTTATGATATGCCGCCTGTCACCAGCGTTGTCGTGTTGTATGACGCCGCCTGCGGCCTCTGCACGCGCCTGAAGGCCTGGATTGCCGAACAGGTGCCGCTGGTCCGGCTGCGCTTTGTGGCTTCGGGTTCGCCCGAGGCGCGCCAATCGTTCCCGCAGATTCCACCGGCGGAGCTGGCCGTCGTCGCCGATACCGGCGAAGTCTGGGTCGGCAATCACGCCTGGATCGTCTGTCTCTGGGCATTGCGCGATTACCGCGACCTCGCCGTCCGGTTAACCAGCCCGCTGCTCCTCCTGCTGGCTCGGGAAGCGTTCTCCGTGGTCTCCAGCAATCGCGCCGCGCTCTCGAACATGCTGCGGCTATCCAGCGAACGTGACATCGAACAACGGCTCAGAAAGGTGGTCGTCCCGAAATGCCAGACCGGGCCGAGCTAAAAAGCGGCTCCAAGGGCGAAGAGACCCGCCAGCGCATTCTCAATGCCGCGCTCGCCCTGTTCCACGAGCGCGGCCTGGAGAACGCGACCATGCGCGAGATCGCGGAAAAGGCCGGTGTCGCCACCGGCGCCGCCTATTACTACTTCTCCTCCAAGGACGCCATCGTGCTGGCCTTCTACGAACGTGCCGCGCAGGAAACCGCCCTTCAAATCGACCAGGTCCTGGAAAAGACCACCGACCTGCGCAAGCGCATTGCGGGTGTCCTCGAGGTGAAGCTCGGCTATTTCGCCCCCAGCCGCCGTCTCCTTACCGCGCTTGCCGCGCACGTCGACCCGGCCCATCCCCTGTCACCGTTCAGCGAAGCCACTCGCGATATCCGCGAAGAAGACATCGAGCGCTTCCGCCGCGCCGTCTCAGGCAGCCGCACCCGCATCCCGAAAGATCTCGAAGGCCCTTTGCCGCGGCTGCTCTGGATGTACCAGATGGCCCTCATTCTCTATTGGATCCACGACCGATCGCCCGGCCAGCAGAAAACCGCCGAGCTGATCGATGGAACGCTGCGCCTGGTGGCGCGGCTGATCCAGTTGTCCAGCCTTCCGCTGCTTCGTCCGTTCCGGCGCCAGGTCCTCGACCTCTGCCGCGCCGCCTGGGAGTAGATGTTCACTCACCGCCGGATGCGACGCAAACCGGCTCAGGTTGTCGGAAAACGCGCCTTGAAGCGGCCAAAGATTGCGGCAGTTGAATCCTCCGCCCCGAATCTGCAACCTATGTAAGCATCATGACGAATGACAAGAAAGTGGCTCTGATCACGGGCGCGAACAAAGGACTCGGTTTTGAGATGGCGCGGCAATTGGGCAAGGCCGGCGTAACCGTGGTCCTGGCCGCTCGCGATCCGCAGAAAGGCGAAACCGCCGCCGCCAAACTCCGCGGCGAAGGCTTGGACACGCATTTCCTCAAGCTGAACGTGACCGACAACTCCGATCACGCCAAAGCCGCCGCCTTCCTCGCGGAAAAATTCGGCCGGCTCGATATCCTCATCAACAACGCCGGCATCAATGCGGAGGGCATGGCCGGCGGCAAAGCCAGCGCGGTCAATGGGGATGCCATGCGCGAAACGTTTGAAACCAATCTCTTCGCCCCCGTTGCCCTGACGCAGGCGCTGCTGCCGTTGCTCCAGAAGAGCCCGGCCGCCCGCATCGTGAATATGTCGAGTATTCTTGGCTCCCAGGCGCTGCACGCCGATCCCAAGAGCCCCATCTACAATTTCAAATCGCTTTCGTACGATTCTTCGAAGGCGGCGCTCAACTCCTTCACTATTCACCTGGCGCACGAATTAAAGGACACCAACATTAAGGTGAACTCCGCCCACCCCGGCTGGGTGAAAACGGACATGGGCACCGACGCCGCCCCGATGGAAATTCCCGAAGGCGCCAAAACCGGCGTGGCGCTCGCCCTGCTGGGCGACGACGGGCCCACCGGGGGCTTCTTCCATTTGGGAAAACCTCTGCCGTGGTAACGCCGCAGTGGAGCGGCGTTATCCCAGCCGCACGCCGCAAAGCGGCAGAAGCAGAGCAATCGTTACCGCTCCGCTCAGCGCCAGCAGCCCGTAGCACAGCTTCAGCGCGCGCGTCTGCCCGAGCACGCCCGAAAACGTCCAGCGCGCCGCCAGCGCCGCGTGCACCAGAAACGCCAGCACGGCCAGCGAATAATACGGGAGGAAAGCCGGCGATTTCGTGAGTACGCCGCCGGACCCGCTGGTCGCCCACGCAAATGTCGTGTCCACGTTCTGCAACAGGCGCCCGGAGAAGACTCCCGTCAGGTGAGAGAGAAAGAACATCCCGAGGAACGCGCCCGCCAACACCTGCAGATTGCGCAGCCCGTTCGCGCGCTGCAACCGGGCGCGCGACACGATCAGCCATCCCGATCCCACCTGCACCAGCGCCGCGATTACGATCAGTACCTCGATCGCAGGCTGCCGATACACCGCGCGCAGCATGTTCTGCACCGTCACGTGCGCCTGCAGGCTGTCGAGAGCCGCCAGGTGATTGCCGACATGCGCGACGCCGAACACCACCAACAGCATCGCCGAGACCCGATGCAGGCGTTGCCACCGCTCCTCTCGCGCCAGAAGCGCCGGCGGCGCCAGCCAGCGCGCCGCGGCCACGCCCGCCAGCACCATGTACCACAGCACATCGTGCAAGCCTCTCAGATGCACCCAGCCCACCACCACTCCCGAGAGCACATAAAACGGCGCGGCGACGGCGGCCAGAATCGCTTCCCGAGTAAGCTGCGGATGTTCACGCCGGTTCAGCCGTACGCGATCCGCTTCGCACAGCGCCAGCCAGGCCGCTACCGGCGCGGCGATAGCCCACGCGTACGAGAGCACTACGCACAAGGCCGCGAATGCCGGATCCGCCATCCCGGCGCTCCGCGATAACGAAACCAAAGTTAACGGGTAAGTTAACAGGGCCGCCCACAGTACTGCCCGATACCGGACAAGTGCGCGCGAAGACACTTCCACTGGCAGGGTCGCAGCGGCGAAGGTCTGTGCTTCCATCGGAATCCAGCATACCCCAGACTCACGCCGGCCTGGTGGACTCGGCCGGTCGAGTAGAACCAGCATTACCCAATCAGGAGTTTATTCTCTATTTAACCCTCGATTTCCCGCCGATGTGTCTTATGATCATGCGGATGAGAATGAACCCGAGTAGCCGAGCGGCGCGCGCGTGTTTCTTCGCCGTTCTGTTGCTCGCCGCGGCGCCCGCCATGCGGGCTCAGACCGTCGTCATGCCACAAATCGTGGACGGCGGGGGCTGGCAGACCACGATTGTCGTCAGCAACAACACCGCCAGCACCGCCGCGGCGGCGCTGAGCTTCTTTCAGGAAACCACCGGCGGGGCAACGCAAAGCTGGAATTTGCCGCTGCTCGAATCGGTCTCTCTGCAGAATCTGTCTCTCCCGGGAGGTGGCACGATTTTTCTGCACACTCCCGGCACCGCTGCCGCCAATTCTCAGGGATGGGGCTCGCTCCAGGCTTCCTCGGGTGTGGTCTGCTACGCCATTTATACCTACCGCACCGCCGGTCATCAGGATCAGGACGCCACCGCGCCCGGCGTTGCCAGCGCCGGCCGCATTCTGGTGCCCTACGACAACACCAACGGCCTGGTCACCGCAATCGCGATCGTCAATCCTACAGCGGCGAGCGAAACGATTTCCGTCTCCTTCCAAAGTGAGAGCGGCGCGATCTTGACGGGCTCTCTGCCCACGCTGCCGCCGAACGGACATAGCGCTTTCGTGTTGCCCACGCAGTTTCCGAGAACCGCCGGCGACCATGGGCTCGCCGAATTCTCAAGCGCGACCGGCAGCCTTTCAATCATCGCCCTGCGGGCCAATCCCACTCTGGCGTTTACTTCGGCCCCGGTTTATAACCAGAGCGGCGCGCCGATTATCGGCGCCCTGCCCTCCGCAGTCGCGGCCTTCAGCAGCCTCACGGCCTCCGTCACGTTTGCGCCTGCCGGCTCGTCGCCGAGCACTTTGACCATCAAGCTGACCCCCGACAAAGGCGCGTCCACCTATACTGCGGTGCTTCCCAGCTCCACGACATTTCTCAGTGGCGCCGTGAGCAACCAGGGGCAAACGTTCACTTTCGACATGCTCTCGCCCGACGGCGATATCTTCGCCCCCACGGGCGGCTCCCAACTCAACGCCACCGGCGGCACTCTGACTTTCACGCTGGCCCAAAAGTCCGTTCAAGGCGGCCAGGCCACCGGCACGATTTCCGGAAACCTCTCGATTACGGGCGCGGTTGTGTTAGTCGGTTCGGTCACGGTCTCCGGTCCCATCACCGGCACCTACACGGCAACCCTGCAGTAACTGAAGGAGGGAGTGCTGGCAGTAAAATACTGTCATGCACTGCTCGTTCGGCTTTACACTTGCCCTGTTCCTGCCGCTCGCCGCTGTACTCCCGGCGCAGGATTCTTCGCGCGCGGTGGCGGGCGGCGGCATTTCCGTCCCGCAGTGGACCGGCAAAATCGATGCCAATGAAGAGCGGGCGGGCCGCACGTTGAGCGACGCTAAACTCAGCGAAAAAGGCGGAGTGCTCGAAGTGACTACCGGTCCCGCGCTGGCGTACTGGAATCCGGCCAACAACGCATCCGGGGACTATACGGTTAAGGCCACCTTCACCGAACCAAAGTATATGAACCTGAACAATCATCCGCATCCGTACGGCATTTTCATCGCCGGCAACGATCTTGGAACTCCGAACCAAAGCTATCTCTACTGCGCGGCTTACGGCAACGGACGGTTCATCGTGCGCGGCTTCGGCCCCGGTCCGTTCCAGATGAACGGATTCGCCGGCGAAGCAAATCCTGCGGTGCACAAAGCCGCGGGCGTCGGACAACCGGTCACGCAGGAAATTGGCCTCTCGGTCAAAGGCGACAAAGTCGAGTGCGCGATCAACGGCACGGTGGTGGCGAGTTATCCCAAGTCCGCGCTCGTCACCTCGGGCAAGCTGAAATCCACCGACGGCATCTACGGCCTCCGTTTCGCACACAATACGGAAGCCACCGTCACGGGTCTCGGCGTCACCAAGAACTAGTTTCCCAGCCGCGACCAAAGGGAGCGGAATCCGCAAAAGGAGATCGCAGTGAAAATTCGAATCATCGTGGCAGCCGCGGCCCTGGCCGCCTACGGCGCCCTGATCCTGGCGCAGCAAGGCCCCTCCGGGCCCTACACGGCGCCGCAAGCTGCAGCCGGACGCGCCTCCTATCAAGCCGCCTGCGCCGCGTGTCACGCGCCCGACCTGTCCGGTCGCGAAGGCCCGCAACTCGCCGGCGCCACATTCCTGAACCAGTGGGGCGATAAAACCGCCGCCGAGTTGATCACGTTCATGCGCGCTACCATGCCGCCAGGAGCCGCCGGCTCGCTTTCGGACGAGGCCTACATAGATATCGCCGCTTTCCTCCTCGATGCGAACAGCGCGCGGCCCGGCGAGCGCGCCCTCAGTGCCGATTCGAACGTGGCCATCCGCGCAGTCGCCTCCGGCCAGCGCGCCGCGTACCTGCTGCCCGGCGCGGCTCCGCGCGCTACCGCTCCGGCCCGCGCGGAAACCGCAACCCGCCAGGCGCCGCGCGGCATCACCGTCGCCGGTGAAGTCAGGAACTACGTTCCCGTCACTGACGCCATGCTCCGCCACCCCGATCCGGGCGACTGGCTCATGATTCGCCGCGACTACAAAGCAACCTATTACAGCCCGCTGAACCAGATCACGGCCCAGAACGTCAGCGGCATGCATCTCGTCTGGAGCTGGTCTATGCAGGATGGCGCCAGCAACGGGAATCAGCCCGCACCCATCGAGCACAATGGTGTGCTCTACGTGAACAACGCCGGCGAAGTGTTGCAAGCTCTCGACGCGAAGACCGGCGACCTCATTTGGGAGAACCGCTACGGCTCCATCCCCAACGCGCCCGCCATGCGCGGCATCGCCATGTACGAAGACAAGATATTCGTCGCCACCGCCGATGCCCACCTGATCGCTTTCAGCGCCCGCAATGGCAAAGTGGTCTGGGACACCACGATCGGCGACCGCTCCAAGGGCGAGTACGCCGAGACCAGCGGCCCCATCGTGGTTAATGGCAGGGTGATCGAGGGCCTTGGGCGCGATTCCTGTGCCAGCTATCGCGACGAAAAATGTTTCATCAGCGCCTACGATGCCCGCACCGGCAAGGAAGTCTGGCGCTTCCGCACCGTGGCGCTCGAAGGCGAGCCCGGCGGCGATACCTGGGGCAGCCTGCCCAACACCTTCCGCGCCGGCACGGAAAGCTGGATTACCGGCAGCTACGATCCCGATCTCAACCTCACCTATTGGGGCACCGCGCAGGCCAAGCCGTGGATGCGCGTGAGCCGAGGCTCCGGCAACGGCGCCACGTTGTATTCGAATTCCACTCTCGCCCTCAATGCTGACACTGGAAAGCTCGCCTGGTATCACAGCTACGTGCCTGGCGAAACGCTCGATCTCGACGAAGTCTTCGAGCGCGTGCTGGTCGACGATCAAGGCGAGCCCCTGGTGTTCAGCGCCGGCAAGACCGGCATCCTCTGGAAACTCGATCGCAAGACCGGTAAATATCTCGGCCATCACGAAATGGTCTACCAGAACGTCTATGATGCGATCGATCCCAAAACCGGGCAACCGCACTATCGCAACGACATCGTCGAGCAGCGCCTCGGCGAATGGGTGACCGCGTGCCCCTCGACCGAAGGCGGCAAGAACTGGCCTTCGATGACCTATTACCAGCCCGGCAACCGCCTCATCATTCCGCTCAGCCAGACGTGCCTCGAAATGAACGGCCAGGCGGTGGACAAGGTAGCCGGCGGCGGCAGCGGCAACGGCGCCCTGCGGCGTTTCTTCGAGATGCCCGGCACCAACGGCAACGTCGGTAAACTCGCGGCCTACGACGTCCGCACCATGCGCGAACTCTGGAAATATGAGCAGCGCGCCCCGTTTCTGACCGGCGTGATCTCAACCGCAGGCGGGGTCGCGTTCGCCGGCGATCTCGACCGCATGTTCCGCGCCTTCGATGCCGCGACCGGCAAAATTCTCTGGGAAACGCGCCTCCCCGCCGCCGTGCAAGGCTTCCCGCTCACGTTCGCCGTCGGCGGCAAGCAATACGTCGCAGTCACCACCGCGAATGGCGGCGGCAGCCCCCGCGGAGTTCCTGCGGTAGTCGATGCCGAACTGCATTACCCCGCGACCGGCAACGCGCTCTACATTTTCGCGCTACCGTAAACGGGAGCCGCTCTTCGTCGTCCCGCATCTAGCGGTGTGCTGTGACCGTGATCTCAATGTGCGCGTCCGGTACCGCGAGTTTGGCCACGCCAAGTGTCGTTCGTGCCGGCCGGTCCGTCTTGAAATACGTCGTGTAGATGTTGTTCATGCGTTGAAATAAATTCATGTCAGTCAGATACACCTGAACCGACACAACATCCGCGTAACTCATCCGCGCTTCCCGCAAGATGATCCCGATATTGTCGAGCGCCTGCCGGACCTCGGCATCGAAGTCCTCGGGCACTTTTTGCGTCTTCAGGTCCCTCCCGATCTGCCCGGAGACGTACAGCGTCCCGTCGACCAGCACGGCAGGGTTGAACGGGCCGCCGGGCGCAAATTCCTTCGGTTGGATGATCTTTTTGTCCCCGAGCGCCGGAACGACCGCGCTGAGCATGGCAAGTGCCGATATACACGCGAGTCTCATAAGGGATAGTCAATCACATTTGCAGGCAACAAGCCGGCGCCTCGTACCGCCTCCCCTCCTCCGGGGCCGCGCGCGATATTGAGGACGAAACCTGTCCGCAGTCATTGGTATCGTTTGAGGGCTGGGCGCGTCCAATCTCATAACGAACAAAAAATACGGGAGCGCCTGTCGATTTCCACAGCCTTCCCTCGTCAATAGGGCAGAGGACCAATAGCTGGAGGAGGGTATCCGGAGTTTATGAGCACGACCATGATCGCGCCGAAGAGTTTCGCGCCCTGCGGGAGCGGAGGCGCCCGCTCGGGAGAGGGCGCCGATTGCCTGGATTGGGTAAAGATGTTTGGCGCCCGAATTCTTCGATTGGCAAAATACATTACGCAGAGCGAGGCGGAAGCCGAAGACGTTCTGGTCGAGACGTTTCTGAAGGTGTGCTCGGACGGAGCCGCGTCGCAGCCGGCCGAATGGGTGCGAATCCGGCTGGCGACCGTCGCCGCGACAGAGGCATTGGCGAAACTCGCTCCACCGAGTGGCGCCGAAGGTCCTGGCGAGGACGTGGTAATCCGCGAGATTTTCGCCTGGGGTGATAATTATCGGCACTCTCACCCGGCGGCGCAGACCACCGACATCCTCGACCAGGCCATGGCGAGCCTGGATCCGATGTGCCGCGCGGTGTTCGTGCTCCGGGATATCGAGGAGGTGCCGGCCGAACAGACCGCCCGGGCGTTGAACCGCTCCGTGCCTGCCGTCGAAGTGTGCCATTTGAGGGCGCGGCTGCAACTTCGCGAGCAGCTGGCGCACAGCTTCCGGCCGGCTCTTGCGGACGCGTGGTAGCCGCTCACCGCGGACCGCGGTTGAGCAGTCGCTCGATCTCCAGCAGAAATTCTTCTTCGTGCTCCACGACGAGCGTCGCTTCCAGCCAGTAGAGCGGGAGCGGCGCGAGCAGATCATCACAGCCGTCGCATAGATTCACCACGTCTTTTTCCGTGGTCACCAACGCGGCCGCTCCTTTTGCCTGGAACTGCGCGGAGATGTGGCGCAGTTCGTTGGGGCTATAGCGGTGGTGATCGGAAAACTCCAGCCAGTCGACCACCCGCATGCCCTGCCGCTCCAGGGTGCGGCGAAACGACTGCGGATTGCCCAAGCCGCAGAACGCGGCGGCGCGGTCGAAGGGCGCTTGCTTCACGGCAAACCGCCGGGCCGTTCGATGCTCCACCCATGCCTCTGGTTCGAGTTGCGCACGAAACACGGGAGCCGAGCGGTTCCACCGGCGAACCTCCCGTTCGATTGCACATCCCAGATCGCTGAACTGGTTCCGCGTGATGACGACAAGGTCGGCGCGCGCCAGCCCGGCCATCGGCTCGCGGAGCCGGCCGAGCGGGAACACATTGCCGCCCCCGAACGGATTCAGCGCGTCCAATAAGACGATATCGGCCTGCCGTGCCAGTTGCCGGTGCTGAAACCCGTCATCGAGCAGCAGCACATTCACGCCAAACTCGCGCTCGAGCGCGCTGCCCGTCGAAAATCGGTCGCGGCCAATGCCCACCGGCGCCAACCCGGAACGCACAAATAATTGCGGCTCGTCGCCGGTGCGATCAGAGGGGACAGTGGCACCTGGCGCGAGGATGAGTTCCTTCTCCGGCGATAGACGGGCATAGCCGCGCGTCAGGATGCCGGGCTTTCGGCCGCGCTGCCGCAGTCGTCCGGCCAGACGGAGCACGCATGGAGTTTTGCCGGTGCCGCCCATGGTCAGGTTGCCGACGCTGATCACCGGCGCGAGCAGGCGTTTTCTGGCTCGCCCGCCGCGCCAAAGCGCCCCCCAAGTCCAGAGCTGAGCCAAAACCCAAAGAACCGGGTACCAGGGCAGCGCCGAGCGATAGCGCGGTAGATGCGAATGGTATAGCTCGCTCGCCACGGCGACCGCGCGCGCCGTTGCGCCGCGCCGCGCCTCGGCGCAGGCCAGCGCGCGCCGGCCCATCTCCTGCGCGCGGCTGGGATCCTCCAGCAATCGCTCCACGGCCATGCTCAGTCGCGTGGCATCGCCGATCTCCACGAACGCCCGCGCCGCGCGAAATTCATCCGCGATCGCGTGAAAATTTTCCATGTGCGGGCCGGCAATCACGGGCTTGGCGAACAGCGCCGGCTCCAGCAGGTTATGCCCGCCGCGCGCAGCCAGCGAGCCGCCCATGAAGACCAAATCCGCGATCGCGAACAGCCCGCTCAGCTCTCCGATGGAATCGAGCAATAGGACGGCGGGCAACTCGAGCAGATCGCCCGGCTGCAGGCGTGAGCGCCGCAGATAGCGGATGCCGGCGGCCTCGAGCTTTTGCGCCGCCGCCTCAAACCGCTCCGGACGGCGCGGCACCAGGATCAGCAGCAGGCCGGGACGGCGCGCGGCGAGTTCGCCAAACGCCGCCAGCACCGCTTCATCCTCATCCACATCGTCCTCGGCTGCCGGAGGCATGGTGCTGGCGGCGATCCATACGCGTTGCGGTCTGATGCGGTTCACCAGGGCGCGCACGGGAGAGTCGGGTGGCGCGGGACGCGGATCGAAATCGTATTTGAAATTACCACTCACGGTGACGCGCTCCGGCGGCGCCCCCAGCATGAGAAAACGATCGCGCATGGCGTCGCTTTGCGCCAGGATGCAATCTGCCGCCGGCAGCACGGCTTGGAAGAACCAGCGGAGCCGCCGGTAACGGGGAAAAGCGCGATCTGAGATGCGCCCGTTTACGATGGCCACCGCGGCTCCCGTTCGCTTCACCTCGCGGAACAGGTTGGGCCAGATCTCGGTTTCGGCGATGATCACCAGCGACGGCCGAATTGCCCGCAGCGTCCGCCGCACCGCCCAAACAGTGTCGATCGGCGCGTAAAAGACGCCGTGTGCCAGACCTGTGAGCCGCTCGCGCGCCAGTGCCATTCCGGCCAGAGTGGAGGTCGATACAAACACCCGGGTCTGGGGAAATTCCTTGCGCAGCGCGCGCAGGAATTCCAGGCAGGAAAGTACCTCCCCGACCGAAACTGCGTGCAACCAGATCGCGCCCGGACCGGTCTGTCTAAATGAGTGCGAAAGGAAGCCGAAGCGCTGCGGCAGCGACCGCCAGTAACCCCGGCTCGCGAAGCCGCGCGCGAGGAAATACAATAACAACGGCGGCAACCCAAACGCCTGAAGAACCCGGTAGAGGAGATAGATGCCTTTTCTTTTCAAACGTTTGGTTCTTTTCCTGAGTATAACGGCGGCGTTCGCGGCGGACAAGGAACACCCCGTGTTCCGGCCCGACCCGGCGGTTCGCTATCCGCACCGCCAGACCAATGAGAAGGTCACGATTGCCGCCGACCCGTATGTTTCAGGCGAAAAAGTGCAGACCGCTTTCGGGAAGCTGAACCCTTATGAGTATGGCATCCTGCCGGTGCTGGTAGTCGTCCAGAACGACGGCAACCAGTCGATCCGGCTCGACCGCATTCAGGCCGTATACACCGGCCCGCAAGGCGCGAAGGTCGAAGCCACTCCCGCCTCCGAGGTGCGGTATTTGCGGGGCCCGGATCGACCGAAGGTGGTCACCGGTCCGCCCGGGATCGGGAAAATCGGCCGCGACAAGAAGAACCCCCTCGCCGCCTGGGAGATCGAAGGCCGCGCGTTCGCGGCCAAGATGCTGCCGGCCGGACAGACCGCCAGCGGCTTCTTTTATTTCCAGACCGGCCTGCAACGCGGCGCGACCCTGTACCTGAGCGGCCTAGCCGACGCTTCGAGCGGCCAGGAATTGTTCTATTACGAAATTCCGCTGGACCAGTAGGATGACCTGAGGTTTCGTGGGTAGTACCGGCACATTTAAGAGCCGGGAAGTCCTCTCCCTCGCAACTCGCCGTAAGACCTGCGTTCGGACACCTACAGAGCAGCGCCCACTGTGCCGATCGTTCGTGGTGCGAGAGGAGATCGGCGGTGGTAAGCGCAACCGCTTCGACTGGCGAAGGAAAGCTTTTCGCTGGTCGTGCTGGATGTGCAACTGCCGGACGGAGATGGCGTCGATCTGCTGCGCGACTTGAAGAGCACACCGGCGACGGCCGCGGCTCCGGTGATCCTGCTTTCGATTGAAGCCCAGGTGCGCGACCGGGTGCGCGGGCTCGAAACTGGCGCCGAAGACTACATTGGCAAGCCCTACGACCCGACGCACGTGCTGGCGCGGGCACGCCAGTTGATCGGTGAAACGATGAGCCCAGCTGGACAGAAGGCCACGTTATTACTGATCGATGACAGCGCGACCTTCCGCAACGAATTCAAAGAAATGCTGGAGGGGAATGGGTACCGCGCCATGGCCGCCGAGAACGCGGAAGAGGGTCTCCGCGCATCGGTGGCGGTCCGGCCGGCGGCTATCATCGTCGATGGCATGCTGCCGGACGGGATGGATGGAGCGACGCTCATCCGGCGCCTGAAGCAGGATGTGACGTTCCGCGACACTCCCTGTGTGTTGCTCACGGCCGCGCAAACAGCGGGCGACGAATCGCGGACACTGGATGCCGGCGCCGACGCGTACATCCGGAAAGGCACCGAGATCGACGTGATCCTGGCGCGCCTCACGGCCCTTCTGCGGCCGGGAGCAACCACGATCGCAGCCGGTTCGTGCGCCTTCAGCCTGCTCGGTCCCAAGAAGATCCTGACCGTGGACGACAGTGTCACCTATCTCCATGAACTCGCTAATGAACTGCGCAAAGAAGGCTACGATGTAATTCTCGCGACGTCGGGACAGGAAGCCCTGGACCTGCTGCAAGTTCAATCCGCCGATTGTATTCTGCTGGACCTCATGATGGAGGGCCTCTCCGGACAGGAGACGTGCCGCCTTATCAAGAGGCACCCCGCGTGGCGCTACATCCCGGTGTTGATTTTGACCGGAGTCCAGGAAGCGCATGCAGTCATTGAGGGCATCAATGCGGGGGCCGACGATTGCATCCCCAAGTCGGGCGGCTTTGAGGTTTTGAAGGCTCGTGTGCGGGCGCAACTGCGGCGGAAGCAGTTCGAGGATTAATACCGCGCAATTCAAGAGAAGCTGCTCGAAAAGGAACTGCAGGCGGCGAAAGCCATTCGCAAGATGAACGCGGAACTCGAAGGCCGGGTGCAACAGAGGACCGCGCAACTGGAGGCAGCAAATCAAGAGCTGGAATCGTTCTCCTATTCTGTGTCGCACGACCTGCGCACCCCCCTCCGTGCGATCGACGGCTTTTCGAAAATGCTGCTTGAGGATTATGCCGACCAGTTGGCTGGCGAGGGGCAGCGGTACCTCAAGCTGATCCGGCAGAGCACCACGCACATGGCGGCACTGATCGATGACCTGCTTGCGTTCTCTCGCCGGGGGCGGGCCCCGGTGAACAAGCAGAAGATGTCGGTTGGCGACGTAGTGCGCCATGCCATAGAGGATCTGCAACCCGAGCGGAACGGCCGGAACGTGGAGATTACGGTCGGAAACCTGCCTTACTGCAACGCCGATCCACTGCTAATCCGTCAGGTTTTCGTCAATCTGCTGTCGAATGCAATCAAGTATACGCGGCGGCGCGACGTGGCGCGGATTGAAGTGGGAGCAAAGCCGGCAGGCCGGCTGCGGGATGAGGGTGAGCCGGCGCCCGACGATTTCGGCGACCCCGAAATGCCGGTCTATTATGTCCGCGATAACGGAGTCGGTTTCGACATGCGATACGCCGACAAGCTGTTCGGAGTCTTCCAGCGCCTCCATTGCAAGGAAGATTTCGAGGGCACGGACGTGGGCTTGGCTACGGTGCAACGAATCGTGAAGAAGCACGGCGGCCGCGTGTGGGCCAAAAGGGCCGTGGGCGAAGGCGCGGTCTTCTATCTCACGATTCCGTGATTCGAAGCGGCGCCGCCGCGCATGATACACTCCGGTCATGGCGGACCCTCGCGAGGTGCACGATGAGCCGCCGCCCTTTCTGGGAACGTGGCGCCGCGTCTATTGGGCGGTGGTGATCTACCTGGCCGTGATCATCGCCGCGTGTTACGGCTTCACGCGGGCCCTCGAATGACAACCCTGGACTGGGTAGTCCTGTTCGCGACCCTGACGGTGATTGTCGGCTACGGCTTATATCGCAGCCGAGGCAGCGACACGGTCGATCGCTTTTTGCTGGCGGGCAAGACCATGCCGTGGTATGCCATGGCCCTGTCCATCATGGCCACGCAAGCCAGCGCCGTTACATTTATTTCCACTACGGGACAAGCTTACGTCGACGGCATGCGCTTCGTGCAGTTTTATTTCGGGCTGCCGATCGCCATGGTGATTCTCTGTGCGACCGTCGTGCCGGTGTTCCACCGCGCCAAAGTCTTCACCGCGTATGAATACCTTGAGCAGCGCTTCGACACGAAGACGCGCGCGCTCGCCAGCATCATCTTTCTCTGCCAGCGCGGCCTTTCGGCGGGGCTGACGCTGTATGCGCCGGCGATTGTGCTGTCGGTAATTCTGGGATGGCCGGAGCGCGCGACCATTTTTCTGATGGGCGTGACGGTCATCACTTACACAACCCTCGGCGGCGTGAAGGCGGTCACTTGGTCGGACGTGCAGCAGATGTGCATCATCTTTATCGGGTTGATCATTGCCCTGGTCACGCTGATTCACCTGCTGCCCGCTTCGATTTCCTTCCCCGATGCGCTATACCTGGCGGGCGCGGCGGGACGACTGAACGCGGTGACCACCAATTTTAATTGGGACGACCAGTTCACGTTGTGGAGCGGGCTGATCGGCGGCACATTCCTGTTCCTTTCTTATTTCGGCTGCGATCAATCGCAGGTGCAGCGGTACCTCACCGGCAAATCGATCGCGCAAAGCCGCCTGAGCCTGATTTTCAACGCGGTGGCCAAAATCCCGATGCAGTTTTTCATTCTCTTCATCGGAGCGATGGTCTTCATCTTCCACCTGTTCGTGACGCCGCCGATCCTGTACGAGAAAGCGGCGCTGGACCGCATTGAAACGGTCGCGGCCTATCAGCCGGTGGCGGACAGTTATGCGCGCGCGTTCGAGCAGCGGCGGAAGGCCGCGCTGAGCTTGATCGACGCCCATCATGCGCACGATGCGGCGACGGAACGGACAGAGGTGGAGGCGTACCGGCAGGCGCAGCGGGGTATCGAGGACGCCCGGCGGCAGGCCTCGCGGCTGGTCGAGACCACCACCGGCGAGCAGAAATTCAGCGACACCAATTACATTTTTCTCTCGTTTGTGACCAAGTATTTGCCGGCGGGCCTGGTAGGGCTGATCATCGCGGTGATCTTCGCGGCAACAATGTCCGCGAGCGCCGGGGAGATCAACTCTCTCGCGACGGTGACGATGGTTGACCTGTACCGGCGCTACTTCCACCGCCTCGGGAGCGATCATCACTACCTGATGGCGTCGCGGTGGGCGACGATCTTCTGGGGCGCGTACGCGGTGATTTTCGCGGGCTGGGGGCGGAAACTCGGGTCGCTCATCGTGGCGGTAAACGTCGTGGGGTCGTTGTTTTACGGCTCGCTGCTGGGCGTTTTCGCACTGGCCTTCTTTTTTCGGCGCGTCGGCGGCACAGCGGCGTTTTTCGGCATGCTGGCAGGCGAGGCGGCAATCTTCTGGGCATTCTTTTTTACGAAGATTTCGTTTCTCTGGTACAACGTGCTGGGCTGCGCAGTGGTAATCGCGACGGCGCTAGTGATCACGCGCATCCAACCCGGGGAGAGACGGGACGTTTCCACCCCGAATATGCTTTCTGAATCACAATAGCGCGTTGTTTGTGCGTACTACGCGCGGCCGATTAGCGGGAAACGTCCCGTCCATCCCCGGCCTTGCGGAGCTTGCGCCAGACCAGATACGCCGCCACCAGCACACCGATCCCGATGGTCCCGATCACCAGATAGTGATGGATGTTTTGTTCCACCGTCTCCCAGCGCTCGCCGAGGAAATATCCCAGGCTGAGAAAGCTGGACACCCACAGGATCGTGCCGCTATAGGCGAACATCGCGAACTGATGCGGGGCGACTTCACTCATTCCTGCCGCATAGGCAGTCAGGTGGCGGACGCCGGGAATGAAGTAGCCGAGCGTGAGCGCCCAGTGTCCGACGCGCTCGAACCATGCGTGGGCGCTGGCGAGGCGCTCGTCGTTCACGTGGAGATACTTGCCGTACCGGTGGAGGATCTTAAGCCCGAAAATCCGGCCGAGGCCGTAGCTGATACTCATGCCGCAGGCACTGCCTAACGCGGCCGCCGCGAAAGTCAGTGAGAGCGAGAAGTTGCCGCGATAGATCAGGTAACCGCTGAACGTGAGGAGCGTCTCGTCCGGCACCGGGAGGCCGACGATGCCGAAAATGAGGAGCACGAAAATCGCCGCATAGCCGTACTGCGTGATCCAGGCGAGAACCTGTTGTTCCACGAAGGGCGTTCCACCTTAAACGGCGAGCTCGGTGATATCTACCGGGGAAGAATTGCCTTCCACCACCACTATGCCGCTCTCGGTCACATAGTGAGAACGCGCGTCGCATTCGAGATCGAAGCCGACAGTGGTCCCGGGCGGTATGCGGACGTTTTTATCGAGAATGGCGCGGCGAACCCGGGAGCGGCGGCCGATGTCGCAGCTATCGAAAATAATCGAGTCCTCCACGACGGCGCCGGCGTGCACGCGCACGCCGCGCCCCAATACTGAATTGCGCACGATGCCGCCCGAGAGTATGCTGCCGCCGGAGACGACCGAATCAATGGCCTGCCCGCGGCGGTTCTCTTCATCGAAGGTGAATTTGGCCGGCGGATCGGGATAGCTGGTAGTGCGCAGCGGCCATTGGCGGTTGTACAAGTTCAACTTGGGGCTGACGGAGCGGAGATCCATGTTGGCCTCGTAGTAGGCGTCGATGGTTCCCACATCGCGCCAGTACGGCGGGTTCTCGACAGGCTCTCCGGGAATGCGGTTGGTCTGGAAGTCGTAGGCGAAAATCTCCATTTTGCCGGCGAGCTTGGGCAGAATGTCGTGTCCGAAATCGTGATGAGTGCCGGGATCCTCCGCATCGTCCTTTAGCAAGCGCAGCAGCGTCTTAGTGGAAAAAATGTAATTGCCCATCGAGGCGTATACCATTTCGGGGTTGCCGGGAATGGTCGGGGCGTCGGGATTCTTTTCGTGAAATGCAAGTATACGGCCGTCCGGCGCGGCTTCAATCACACCGAATTCGTTCGCCTGATCCTTCGGCACGGGGATCGCGGCCACCGTCACCTCCGCGTTGGTGTTAATGTGCGCTTCGACCATGCTCGTAATATTCATGCGGTAGATGTGATCGGCGCCAAAGATGGCCACGACGCGCGGCTCGGATTGCTCCACCAGGTTGATGTTCTGATAAATCGCGTCGGCCGTGCCCTGATACCAGGTTTCGCCGGCACGCATCTGCGCCGGCACGGGAATGATGAAGTGACTCTTGAGCAGTCCGGCGAACTGCCAGCCCTCATTGAGGTGTTGCAACAGAGACTGGCTGCGAAACTGTGTCAGCACGTACACCGAATAGATGCCGGAATTCACGAAATTGCTGAGAACGAAATCGACAATGCGATACTTGCCGCCGAATGGAACGGCGGGTTTAGCCCGCTCCTTAGTGAGCGGAAAGAGCCGGGTCCCTTTGCCCCCGGCCAAAACGATTCCCAACACCCGCATGCGCATCGGTGCGTGGCCTTTATTCTTCCAGGCAATCAGGTTACCACGCAAGGAAATCGAAGTGTTCAGGGAAATTCAAACGGCAGCAGTTTCGTACAGTGATGGAGCGCCTGGCGGGCGCGTCTTCCAGCGGCGGTGTATCCATAACCACTGGTCGGGATATTCGCGGATGACGGTTTCGAGTTGCGTCTGGAGCGCCTGGGTGTCGCGCGCCGCGTCACCCGTAACCGCGACGGGCGGATAAAACCGGAGCACGTAACGGCGTTCGGCGGCGGACCAGAGCGCGAACCCGGGAATCACGGCCGCGCCGCTGTGCGCGGCCAGCTTGGCGAAACCCGCGCCGGCGGAAGCTGGAATGCCAAAGAAATCGACGAACACGCCGGAATCGAGCGCCGCGTTTTGATCGATCAGGATACCAACGGTTTCATTCGCCGCCAAGGCCTTCAGGATGACGCGCGCGAAGTCTTTTTTGAGAACGACGCGGTTGCCGGACAAAGCGCGGCGGCGTTCCACCAGGTTGTCAATCCATCGGTTGTCCAGCGGGCGGGCGACGACGTTCATGGGCGCGGCAAGCAACGCGTGGGCGTAGGCGCTTAGCTCCCAATTTCCAAGGTGCGCGGTTGCAAACAGCACGCCGCGGCCGGCGGCGAGGGCGGTCTTGACGTGCTCGTAGCCTTCGCAGCGAATCCAGCGGTCGAGAGTATCTTGCCGGATGGAGGGGAACTTGGCGAAGGCCACCAGCAGGCGCGCGATGGAGTGGAAGACGCCGTCGACAATCTCGCGGTGGCGCGCCGCGGTCAGGTTCGGCAAGGCGATTGCCAGATTGCGGCGCGCGACGCGGCGCAAGCGCGGCACCGCCAGATCCAGAAGGTGCGCGTAGCCGCGCGCGAGCCGCTCCGCCAGGGGCCGCGGCGCCCACTCGAGAGATTTCAAAACGGCCAGCGCGACCGCGAATTCGATGGCGTTGCGAATTGCCGAGCGGCGCATGCGATCATTCGATCCAGCCGCCGCCGAGGACGAGGTCGCCATCATAAAAGACAGCGCCCTGGCCGGGCGTGACGGCGCGCTGCGGCTCCGCAAAGATGACTTCGACGCGCGCGGGATCTCCGGCGGCGTGCAGCGTGGCCGGGGCGGCGACGTGCTTGTTGCGGATCCTCACTTCCGCGCGTACGGGACCGGCGAGACCCGCGATCGAAATCCAGTTGACGTGATTGGCATGGAAACTCCGGCGCAGCAATTCGTCATTCGCGCCGACCACGACTTGCCGCACTTGCGGATGAGTCGCGATCACGTAGAGCGGCTCGCCGGTGGCGACCCCGAGCCCGCGGCGCTGGCCCACCGTGAAATGATGGACTCCCTCGTGTTGGCCCAGCGTACGACCGCCGGTGGTAACGATGGGACCGGGCGCCGGAGGCGGTGAACCGCCATTTTCGTGCAGCCAGGCGCTCAGGAAGGCCGCATAATCGCCGTTCGGCACGAAGCAGATTTCCTGGCTGTCGCTCTTGGCGGCTACCGGCAGGCCGAAGGAATGCGCCAACTCGCGAACTTCGCTCTTGATCATGCCGCCGAGAGGAAACAGCGTACGCGCCAACTGCGCTTGGGTGAGCCCGAATAGAAAATAGGTCTGGTCCTTGGTGAGATCGGCGGGGCGCAGCAACTGGTAACGGGCGGACGCCTCATCATAGCGCACGCGGGCGTAATGACCCGTCGCGATTTGGCGCGCGCCGACGGCGTCAGCCAGTTCGAGGAAACGATCGAACTTGATGTAGTTGTTGCACAGCGTGCAGGGGACTGGTGTGCGGCCGGCAAGATACTCTTCGACAAAAGGCCGGACCACCTGCTTTTCGAACTGCTCCTCAAAATTGACGACGTAGTAGGGAATACCGATTTGTTCGGCAACGCGGCGCGCGTCATAGACGTCATCGAGCGAGCAGCACCGGCCTGTAGCTCCCTCGCTGGAGAGCTCCGGCAGGCGGCGCTGGTTCCAAAGCTGCATGGTGAGGCCGACTACCTGGCGTCCTTCGCGCACCAGCAGCGCGGCCACGGTGGAACTGTCTACACCGCCGCTCATCGCGACGGCAATGGGGCTGTCAGGCATGCACGGAAATCCGGCGCAGGTGCGCGACTGACGCGTCGAGAGCTTCGATCAGCGCGTCAACCTGTTCGGCGGTGGTGAAGCGGCCCAGGGAAAAACGAACGCTGGCGCGGGCGCGCTCGGCGGAAAGACCGATGGCGGTGAGCACGTGCGAAGGTGTCACGGCGCCGCTGGAACAAGCCGAGCCGGTCGAAACCGCAAATCCGCGCAGGTCGAGCGCAATGACCAGGGCTTCCCCATCGATGCCGTCGAAATAAATATTGGTGGTGTTGGGCGTGCGCGGCGCGCGGGCGCCGTTGACGCCGGCTTCGGGGATCCGCTCGAGGACGGCGTTTTCCAGGCGATCGCGCATCGCGGCAATTGTTTTTATCTCTTCGCCAAGGTGCCGGGCGGCGCCCTCCGCAGCCGCGCCGAAGCCGGCGATCCCAGGGACGTTTTCCGTGCCCGGACGGCGATCCCGCTCGTGATGGCCGCCGAACGAGAGCGGCGCCAGCCGTGTGCCCTTGCGAATATACAAGGCGCCGACGCCCTTGGGCGCGTACAGTTTGTGCGCGCTCATACTGTAGAGGCTGACACCGAGCGCGGCCACATCCACCGGGATCTTGCCCAAAGCCTGAACGCCATCGACGTGCACCGGGAGATCGACCCGGGCGGCGATCTCGGCGATCGGCTGCACGGTGCCGATTTCATTGTTGGCGTGCATGACGGAGACTAGCACGGTCTCGGGACGGAGCGCGCGGACCACATCATCGGGATTGACGATGCCGCTGGAGCCGACTGTCAGCCGCGTGATTTCAACGCCTTCGCGTTCCAGCTGGCCGCACGGCGCGAGCACGGCCGGGTGTTCGATCCCAGTGGTGATGACATGCTTTCGCGGGCCTGCGGCCGCGCGCACTACACCGAGGATCGCCATGTTATCGGCTTCAGTCCCGCCGCTGGTGAAAACAATTTCGGTGGGCCGCGCGCCGATCAGAGAGGCCACGTGCCGGCGCGCCGCTTCCAACCGCTGCTTGGCTGCCTGGCCGAAGTGGTGAATACTGGACGCGTTGCCGTACGTCTCGTCCAGACAAGCCACGACTGTCTCCCTGACTTCGGGAGCGATGGGAGTCGTGGCATTGTAGTCGAAATACGCGCGGAGCACTTAGATTCATTCTAGCAACGGCCCGTAACACGAACGAAATGCTACTCTCATTCTTACGATGCCGCGGCCTATTCTGACGCTCACCACTGATTTCGGCCTCTCCGATCATTACGTGGGCGCCATGAAGGGCGTCATATTGGGGATTTGCCCGCAAGCGCAGATCGTGGATATCAGCCATGAGGTCGCGCCGTTCGCCATTGCCGAAGGCGGGTACCTGATCGCGCAGGCATATCGTTATTTTCCGGAGAAGACGGTGCACGTGGTGGTGGTCGACCCCGGAGTAGGTAGCGCGCGCCGCCCGATTGTGGCCGAAGCGGCCGGGCAGTTGTTCGTGGCGCCCGATAACGGCGTGCTCGGCCTGATCTATGCGCGCGAGAAACACAAGGTCCGCCTCATTTCCAACGACCGCTACTTTCTCAAACCAGTCAGCCAAACATTTCACGGCCGGGATATCTTCGGTCCCGTCGGCGCGCACCTGGGGGCGGGAGTGAGCCCATCGCGGATCGGAAAGCGAATCGAAGACTACGTCCAGGGGGACTTTGCCAGTCCGGTGCAAGTGGCGGAGCAGACCTGGAACGGGCGGATACTCAAGGTGGATCGCTTTGGCAACCTGGTGACTAACTTTCCCGCCAGGGAATTCTCGAAAATCGCCAAGAACGGCTTTTCGCTGGCGATCGGAACCTATCGCGTGCGCGTGCTGGCACGGAACTATGCGGAGGCATCGCCGGGAAAGTTATTCGTAATCACGGGTAGCGGCGGGTACCTGGAGATCTCGGTCAACCGGGGCTCCGCCGCCCGGCTTACCGAGTGTCGAGCCGGAGCGCCTGTGAGGCTCGTTCAAGAGGGTCCGACGCACTCGAGGATGTAATATTTCTTGCCGTCCTCGCGTGCGATCTGGCCGGCGATCCTCCATTCGTAGCCTTCCGCGGTGTAGATCCGGCGGTAGGAGTCGTATTCCATGCCGATTTCCTTTTGCACGCGGGATTGCTCGACTTCGCGGGTATCCCCGGGCTTCCAGGTGGTCTTCGCGATGGGAAATGGGTCCATTTACCGGCTCGGGACCGGGGCATCCATCGCGCGCAGCACGCGGTCGAGATCGGCTTCCTGCACCGGTTTGGCGACGACGAAGCGGCCCTCGCCTTCAAAGTCAGCCGCCAATTCCGCGTTGTAGCCGTCGGACAGCAGAATGAAACCCGGCACGCGCGACTGCATGCGCTCGGAAAGTTCGACCCAGTTCAGGCCCGGCGCGTGCACGGAGCAAAAGGCGGCGTCGAAACGCATGCGCTGCGCTAATTCAAGGCCGGTATCGGCGTTGTCCACCGGAACGACGCGGAAACCGCGCGCCGAGAGCAGGCCCAGCAACTGGCGCTGGGCGCTGTCCTCGGAATCGATCACCAAGGCCGTCAGGCGGCGGGAAGAATCGCGGGCCGCCGTGGTACTGGGGGGAACCATGGTGGGAACGCGCTCGCGCGTCGCGGTGACCGGCAGCTCGACTTCGAAGCGGGGCTCCGCGTTGGCTTTTTCTATAAGCCGCACCTCGCCGCCATGGCCGGTGATCACGCTCCGCGTTACGCCGAGGACGGCGGCCGTCTCCTGCGGCGTGCGCGCATCGGGCTGGGCGCTGAATGCCAGCTCGACCAGCAGCCGCTTTGCCATCACGCTGGTGCGCAGCGTAATATTCTTGTGTTCGGCCTGCGCCAGAGATTGCTCGGCGTGCACCAGCAAAGTCAAGAAAGCCTGTTCGAGCTGGCCGTGCGAACCGAGCACATACAGGGGTTCGCGGAGCGTCAGGTCGCGGACGCGAATGCCGGAGGCCTTCCAATCGCGCTCGCGAAACTCGATCAGGTTACGCAACAGCGTGTTCACGTCGACCGGGCGAGCTTCCACTTGCTCGGCGGCGGCAAAGGAAACCAGGCGGGCTACGATTGCGGACGCCTTCTGCGCTTCGGCGGCGATGGCGCCGACTTCGCGCTCGGCGGGGGTGGCGCGCGCCTTCTCGACGGCGCGGCCGGCCAGCTCGGAAATCGACGCCAGCGGCGCCTGGAGTTCGTTTACCACGCCTGAAATCAAGCGGCCGACCGCGGCCAGCTTTTCGGTGCGGAACAGCTGTTCCTGGACGGAGCGCTGGTCGAGGAGGCGGATCGCGACTCCGATCTGGTTGCCGAGATGCTGCGCGAGGGCCTGCTCGTCGGTGGTGAAATCGCGGGCGCGGTCGTCCTGATCCAGCTCGAGAACTCCAACCACCTCGGCTTGCGAGAGCATGGGCACGAACAACAGCGATTTCGGAGCGCGATTACCCGAGCTGGTGGCGATGGGGAAGGGGCTGCGTTCGACATCGGGAATCACCAGCAGCGTGCGGTAATGAAAGCAGGCGACGGCGCCGGCCTGCGGCCCTCCGGGCGGCGCGGAAAGCGAGATCGACAAAGGCTCCCCGCCGCCGGAGACCACTGCATCCAGTGCCTTGGTGCCGCGATTGTAAACGTATAGATGGACGCCGGTCACGCCGAGAATGCCGGGCAATGCGTCTCCGATCTGGGTCAGAATGCTCTCGATCGATGATGCACTCAGAATTTCCTCGCCGAGCTGATACGTGCGGCGCAGCCGCTCACGCTGGCCGCGCAAGCGCCGCTCGCGGCTCCAGAGAATCAGCCCGATCGTGAGCAGGACCGCGATGCTGCCGCCCACCGCCACGGGCGGAAAGCCCCATCCCCGCTGCGTGCGGATCATCATGGCGGGGCTCCACACGACCAGTTCGAACCACTGGTTAAACGGAGCCCGCGGGCTATATTGAAAGGCAATGCCGGTGACCTGCACCTTATCGCCGGTGCTGAAGCCGGAAAGCACCGGAGCCGGCGCGGCCGAGGATTGCGGGAAAAAGAGTTTGTAATTTGCGCCTTTACCGCCGATCAGAACGTAGACGCCGGCCGTGGTGTCGCCGATCTCGGTAATCACTCCTGAGGTGCGCACCAGCCGGCCGAGATATCGAAACCCCATTAGGTTTTCGACGCCGACGTCCACTGGCTTCGGAACCGGCCGAGTTCCGAGCAACTGGACTTTTACCGGAAGGATCGCGATCATGCCGGCGCGGGAAGTAACAACCCCTTCCACTTCGATTTCGTCGCCCGGCTTGCGCCCGTCGATGATGTGATCGGTATCCGGGACATCGAGGACGGCCCCGTAGCCATCCTGCTCGATCGACAGAATTTTATATCCCAGGAACGGGATTGGCGCGACGGAAACGACGCCGCGCACGACTACCGATTGGCCGCCATAGACCGGGGTGTAATCGGGAGCTTTCCTCGCCGTGGCCTGCTCCAGTGTTAGGCGCGACTGCCCGTACGCAAGGCAACCGGACAGCGCGACCGCCACCGTCAGTGACAACCCACATTGGTTCAGATGGCGCCTCGGGCTTCGAACCATGCTCTCAGATTCCGCTCAAACGCGATTATCGATGGTTAGTTGAGTCAGCGGCAAGTTGCCATCGGTGGTACCTGCCGGTATAACCCGCCACGGTCCTTCCCCGATTGTAGCTGATCGACTATGGCGTCTCATCTTCCAGGCTGGCCTGAAGCCAGTTCAGGTAATTGGCGGCGCCGTCCACCACGGACACCGCGAGGGCTTCGGGCACCTCATAAGAGTGTTGCCTTTGCAGCGAATCGAGCAGAGCCGGCATCCGCTCGCGCGAGGACTTGATCACCAGCAGATACTCGTCGGCCGATTCGACGGCGCCTTGCCATCGGTAGAAGCTGCGCACTCGCGGAATCACATTAACGCAGGCGGCCACTCGCTGCTCCACAAGCGAGCGCGCCAGTTTTTCGGCTTCCTGCTCGGAGGCGCACGTGCTCAACACAACTATTTTGTCGGTCATGAAAAATTTCCAGAGCGGATCGGGAAACCAATGCTACTATTATCTTCCAGGCCCTCACCGATGAGATTCACACCGGCCCGCTACTTGTACGTGCTCGCGTTCGTAGTGATAGCCGGATATGCGATTTTCACGTTGCGCGGGCCGACGGGCGTGCCGGGACTGCTGGAAAAACGCCGGCAGATCGAACTCCTGGAAAAACGAAATGCTGCTCTGGCTCAGGAGAACGAGCGCAAGCGCGAACACATCCAGCGGTTGACCAGCAATCCCGCCGAGCAGGAGTTGGAGATCCGGCAGCGGCTCAAGCTGGTACATCCGGACGAAAAGGTTTACATCCTCACCAAGTAGAGCCGATCTTCAGAACGGCCGCGCCGCGGATCGCATCGTTCTTCAGGGCTTGCAGAGCTTCGTTCGCCTGCTCTAACGGGAACTCGCGCACCTGGGTGTGGATCGGAATCGCCGCGGCAATCTTCAGAAAATCCTGGCCATCGGCACGGGTGTTGTTGGCCACGCTGCGCACGACGCGTTCCCAATAAAGAAGGCTGTAGTCGAACTGCGGGATCGGGCTCATGTGGATTCCGCCCAGCGCGACGGTGCCCCCGCGCTTGAGCACTCGCAACGCGGCCGTCACCAGTTCGCCGGCGGGAGCGAAGATGAGCGCGGCGTCGAGCAAGGCCGGCGGTTGCTCGGCGGAGCCGCCCGCCCAAACGGCGCCCAACTCCCGGGCAAGCTGCTGATGACGCTGATCACGGGTTATGGCGTACACCTCGATGCCCCAATGCAGCGCGACCTGAATCGCGACATGCGCGGCCGCGCCGAACCCGTACATGCCAAGCCGTCCGCCGCGTTCGATGCCGGACAGGCGCAGAGTGCGAAACCCAATGATGCCCGCGCACAGCAGCGGCGCCACGTGCAGATCGGCGAATCCTTCGGGCAGCCCATATACGAAATCCTCTTCCGCGAGCGCGTATTCGGCGTAACCGCCGTCGGTGGTCCAGCCGGTGAATTCGGCGCGTTCGCAGAGATTTTCGCGTTGCGAAAGGCAAAATTCACAGACGCCGCAGGTGCGATGCAGCCATGCGATGCCAACGCGCGCACCGCGACGGTACCGCGAGGCTTCCGGTCCGCATTCTTCGATCACGCCGACCACCTGGTGCCCGGGAACCACCGGGCTTTTACGCGGCGCCAACTCGCCTTCGACTACGTGCAAATCGGTCCGGCATACGCCGCAGGCATGCACGCGCACCAGAATCTGGCGGCCGGCCGGCTGCGGCCGCGGCAAATCCACCAGCTTCAAAGGGCTCGCTTCGACGGGAGCAGGAGCCGGCAGAATACAGGCCTTCATCACTCCATTTTCGCAGGGCCGCAGCGGGCTGCTATCGTGAGAGTACACAGCATTATGGCGAAGAGGATCATGATCGCCGTGGTCGGCGCCGGAATCGGCTCGCTCCTCGGGCTAATCGTCTCGTTTCTGGGCGCTGGCAATCCCGCTTTGATTATCGGCGGGGTAGTGGGAGCCGTGATCCCGTTGCTGGTGCTGGGGCCGCCAGGCCATTAATAGGCCGATCGGGAGGTGCCATGCCGTTTTGTTCCAATTGCGGAACCGCCGTCGACGGGCGGTTCTGCTCGAAATGCGGAGCCCCCGCAGGGGAAGCTGCTATGCCCCCTGCGCCTTCGACTCCGCTGCCGCTTTCGTCCACCGCGGGGGGACTGAGCGATAGCTTGGCCGGCGCGCTTTGCTATCTGGGGCTGCTGATCACCGGCATCCTGTTCCTGGTTCTGGAGCCGTACAGCCGCAACCGCGCCGTGCGCTTCCACGCACTGCAAGCCATATTCTTGAATATTGCGTGGGTGGTGGTGTGGTTTGCGGCCAGCCTGTTGTTTGGCGTGATTCACGTTGGGGTCTTCCTCTCTCCCGTCATCTGGCTGACTTTCATGTTCTTGTGGATTTACATGACTGTCACCACATATCAAGGTAAGACCGTGGTGCTGCCCGTGATCGGGCCGATGGCGCGGCAGCAGGCGTAAGCGTGCGAAGTCCCCTCTTTTTCGCGGCGGGACTGGCGGCTCTGGCGGGAGTCGCGGGCGCGCAAGCGCCGCGCGTGCGCAATATCAATTTTTACGGTCTGCACAAAGTCTCGGCCGAGCGGGCGTTGCGCGACACCAAGCTGCGGCCTGGCGAGCCGCTGCCCGCATCCCGCGGCGAGTTGGAGGAGCTGCTGGCCAAGGTTCCGGGAGTGATCACAGCGCGAGTGGAAGCGGTGTGCTGCGAGGGGCCGGAGACCGAGGTCTTTATCGGTATCGAAGAACGCGGCGGGCCGCATGTGGCGTTTCGATCGGAGCCCGCCGGGGAGGCGGCCTTACCGCCAGAACTCACGGCCGCTTATAACGATTACTTAAGCGCCGTCACGCGCGCGGGCAGCACCCGCAGCAGCCGCGAGACCCAGGCGGCCGAACTGAAATTTTCCGAGTTCGCTCAAGCTCATCGCGATCAGGTGCGCGACGTGTTGCGCAACGCGGCCGAACCGGAGCAGCGCGCCATCGCCGCCACCGTACTCGGATTTGCGATGCGTACGCAGGCGGTGGTGGACGACTTGGAGTACGCCCTGCAGGATCCGGATGAATCGGTGCGGGGGAATGCCCTCGGTTCGCTGCGCCCGTTCGCGCTGCTGGCGGCGAAGCAGCCGGGGCTGAAGCTGCAGGTTTCGCCCACCTGGGTCATCGAGCTGTTGAATTCGATCGTGCTGGGCGATCGCATGCAGGCGGCCGACCTGCTGCTGACGCTCACCGATGGCGCCGATCGCGCCGTGCTGGACCAGATCCACGCCCGGGCGCTGCCTTCGCTGGTGGAGATGGCGCGCTGGGAAAGCCTGCGCTTCGCGCTCCCGCCATTCCTGCTGCTTGGGCGCGTGGCAGGTCTCCCGGACCCTGAGACGCAGAGCCGATGGTCCCAAGGCGAGCGCGAGCCGGTCATCGAGAAGGCGCTCAGCCGGGGAGCCCGGAAGCGCGAGTGACACGCGCGCCGGTGCGGCTTGCTAGCTGCCGACTACGCCCGCCAGCGGGCTGCTGGCGGTCGCGTAGAGCTTCTTGGGCATGCGGCCGGCCTCGTACGCCAGGCGGCCGGCTTCGACGGCAAGCTTCATGGCGCGCGCCATCGCGACCGCATCTTCGGCCGCTGCAATGGCGGTGTTCATGAGAACGCCATCGGCGCCCAGCTCCATCGCGACAGCGGCGTCGGAGGCGGTGCCGACACCGGCATCCACGATCATCGGCACCGCGGTGATCATCTCGCGCATGATGCGGAGGTTGGCCGGATTCTGCACGCCGAGACCCGAGCCGATGGGCGCGGCCAGCGGCATGACGGCCGCGGCACCGGCATCGATCAGCTTGCGGGCGTTGACGATGTCGTCATTGGTATAGGGCAGCACCACGAAGCCTTCCTTGGCGAGCACGCGCGTCGCCTCGAGCAGGCCCTCGTTATCCGGGAACAGCGTCTTCTCGTCGCCGATCACTTCGAGCTTGATCCAGTTCGACAACCCGACTTCCCGCGCAAGCATGGCGGTGCGGATCGCGTCATCGGCCGTGTAACAGCCGGCGGTGTTGGGCAGGATGAAAACTTTATCGCGATCGATGAAATCGAGCAGCGATTCCTTCGAGCGATCGGTCAGATTAACGCGGCGCACCGCCACCGTGACCATCTCGGCGCCGGAAGCTTCGTGGCAACGCTGCATTTCCTGGAAAGTCCGGTACTTGCCCGTGCCGACCACGAGCCGCGAACGGAATTGGCGGCCAGCGATATTTAAGGTTGCGGACATGCTAGTATTGTACGCCCGGGGGGCGGCAACGATTGCCCAACCGGACGGCAAACCGGCCTCGCAGCGAGTGGTTTCCCTTTTCTCTCGACTGGCATGACGAGTGCATCAGTGAAACGCGGGTAGAAGAGTTGATTGCGAGATGCGGATGGCTGTGGGTGATTTCGATCATCGTCGCGATTGCGATCGTCGACGGCGTGTTGCTCGCCACCCATTGGCCGTTTACGCGCCAGGCTGTTATCAAAACCCTGCAGGAAGCCTCTTCAGGAGCCGTCGAGATCAAGCGTTTTCGTC